>Ga0081540_1001128_pt1 | contig 23599 bp, 25 predicted proteins | sample TabmetS2T1R1_FD_71024 | JGI IMG/M metagenome (GOLD analysis project Ga0081540, IMG submission 71024) | Tabebuia heterophylla rhizosphere microbial communities from the University of Puerto Rico - S2T1R1 | ecosystem: Host-associated > Plants > Roots > Rhizosphere ... | reverse complement strand
CCCCGCCCCCCGCGAGGAGGCCGGGGTGGGCGGCGACCGACTCCTTCAGCCGCTCCTCGAGGTTTTCGAGGTACGCGTCAAGGCCCGGTGTTTCGCGGATCGTCGCCAGGCTCATGCGACCGCCACTCCGATGTGCAGCGCGACGATCCCGCCCGCGAAGGCCTTCCAGCGCACGTCGTCAAATCCCGCCGCGCGCAGCAGCTCGGCGAGCTCTTCCGGCCCCGGGAAGCGCCGCACGCTCGCAGGGAGGTACGTGTAGGCAGAGCCGCCCGGCAGCGCCTTGCCCAGCAGCGGTACAAGCCCGTCGAACCAGAGGCGGTAGAACGGCGCGAGCCCCCCGCGTGGGCGCGTGATCTCGAGGATCGCCACGCGGCCGCCGGGCCGCAGCACCCGCCGCAGCTCCGCGAGCCCACGCTCGAGGTCGTCGAGATTGCGCACGCCGAAGCCGACGGTCGCCGCGTCGAACGAGCCGTCATCGAACGGCAGCGAGAGCGCGTCGCCCCGCACCCATTCGATCTCGGCCGACTTGCGCCGTGCGCGCTCGAGCATCGGCTCCGAGAAGTCGAGCCCGGTCACACGGCCGCCCGCGTGCAGCGCCGCGACCGCTAGGTCGCCGGTGCCGCAGCACGCGTCGAGCACGCGATCGCCCGGTCTCACGACGGCCGCGACGGTCGCCCGCCGCCAGCGCTGGTCGAGGCCCAGCGTCATCGTCCGGTTCATCGCGTCGTAGACCGGCGAGATGCGGTCGAACATCGAGCGCACCGCGTCGGGCGCCAGCCTGCCCGTCTCGACGCTCACTCGGCCTCTTGCCCCCAGCGGCGCACGAGCTGCTGGTCGAGGCCGAGCTGGTCGAGGCAGCGCGCGACGACGAAGTCGACCAGGTCATCGACCGAGGACGCGCCGGAGTAGAACCCCGGTGCGAGAAAGAGCACGGTCGCCCCGGCCTGGCGCACGCGCAGCATGTTCTCGAGGTGGATCGTCGAGAGCGGCGTCTCGCGCGGGCAGAGCACGAGCTTGCGCTCCTCCTTCAGCGCGACGCTCGCGGCCCGCTGGATCAGGTTCGACATGGCGCCCGAGGCGATCGTCCCCAGCGTCCCCATCGAGCACGGGCAGATCACGTAGGCGTCAACCTTTGCCGAGCCGCTCGCGTACGGCGCGTGCCAGTCGCGCTCGTCGTGGAGCGTCACCGCCTCCCGCACCGGCTCGGTCAGCCGGGCCAGCGTTTCATCCGACGAGAGCCGGGCGTCGCCGTACAGCTCCGTCGCGAGCACCTCGATCCCGGCGCGCGAGGCACAGACGCCGATCTCGCAACCGGACGCGGCCAGCGCCTCGAGCAGCCTGGCCGCGTAGGGCGCTCCCGAGGCTCCCGTTATCCCCAGGAAGACGCGCACAACGCCGTTATTTCCCGCCCTTGGAGGCTTCGAGGAAGACGGCGAGCTTGCGCAGGTTGTCCTCGCCCAGGGCGGCGAACGGCGGCATCGGCGACCCCGGGTTGACGCAGCTCGGGCACTTGAGGTGGTCGATCTGGAACTGGACTCCTTTGCCCTTGGCGCCCTCCTCGCTGAGATCCGGGGCGCCGAGGTTGGAGGAGCCGGTGCCGAGGTAGGTGTGGCAGTTGGTGCAGCCGGACTCGGCGAAGAGGTTCGCGCCGGCGAGCGCCTCCTTGTTCCCCTGGAAGCCCTGCTTCTGCGCCCAGCTCGGGATCGCGGCCTTCACCTCGGAGGCGATCGCCTCCTGCGCCGTCGCGCCCTTGTACGTCAGCACGCCCATCGACACGATCACGAGCACGGCCGCGACGACCGCCACCGGGCGCCGGCTCAGCCGCCGCTCCATGCGCACGTCGACGAACGGCAGGACCAGCAACAGGATCAGCAAGATCGTCGGGATCCCGACCGTGGCGAGGATCACCGACTCCGGCCACTTGAAGATCCGCAGCAGGTAGAAGAGGAAATAGAAATACCAGTCCGGCCTCGGCACGAACGTCTGCGTCCCGGGATCCGCGGGCTCGCCGAGCAGCGGGCCGAGGATGTGCGAGTCGGAGTACTTCCAGATGACCGCGAGGACGACGATCACGGACACCACGACGAGGCTCATCACCGTGTCGTGGAACATCGCGAACGGGTAGAACGGCTTCCCGCGCTTCTTGACGTTCTCCTTGTAGCGCCGGAACCCCGCGCGGCGCTCTTCGAGGCTGCTCACTCGGACGGCCTCCTCCGCACTCCTGTGGGACGCGGCGCGGGGGTGACCATTCCCGAGCGCGTGGGAGGCGGCTTCGGGTCGAGGTCGCGGTCGGCGGCCGTGCGCGACCAGGGCGGCGACGTGACCCCGTTGCGGACGACGAGGTACAGATGGAAGCCGATCAGGGCGATCAGCGCCCCCGGCACGAGCAGCATGTGGAGCGAGTAGAAGCGCGCGAGCGTGTCAGGCCCGATCTCGGCGCCCCCTCGTAAGACCGTCGCCAGGTAGGGCCCGACGAACGGCGCCGTCCCGTTGATGTTGATCGCAACCACCGTGGCCCAGTAGGCCGTCTCGTCGAACGGCAGCAGGTACCCGGTCAGGCCCTCGAAGAGGGCGGTAGCGAGGATCAGCACGCCGACGATCCAGTTCAGCTCGCGCGGGTACTTGTAGGCGCCGAACAGGAACACGCGCCCCATGTGCATGAACAGGAGGATGATGAAGACGCTCGCGCCCCACTTGTGCATGCCGCGGAGGAGCCAGCCGCCCCAGACGTCGTTGGTGATGTGCTCGACGGACGCATGCGCCGTGTTGACGTCCGGCTTGTAGTACATGGCCAGGATCACGCCGGTGACGAGCTGGACGAGGAAGGCCGTCAGCGTCGCCGAGCCGAGCGTCTGCCACCAGTCGGCGTCGCCCGGAACCTTGCGGAAGAGGAAGTAGCGGACACCGCCGACGAGCCCGGACCGCTCCTCGAGCCAGTCCAGCGGGTAGAGCGCCGTCTGCTTCGCCGAGCGCTTCTGCGTCGTCGCCATCAGTGCGGCGGCTGAGCCGGGTAGAGCCAGGCCTCGGGGCCGTCGACGTGCTGGCCGGGCCCGGCGAGCTCGTACTTCACGATCTTCGCCGACTTGCCGGATCCCTCGACCTCGGCGACGGAGAACATGTCGCCCAGCACCAGGCGCCCGTCGACGACGGCGAACTCGAAGCGGTTGAGGGCGCGCACCGGCGGGCCGGCGATCCGGTTGCCCTCCTGGTCGTACGAGCCGCCGTGACAGGGGCAGATGAAGCCGGCCGCGGGCAGGGCGGGGATCAGGTCGACTTCTCCATCGTTGCTCTTCACGGTCTTCTTCCGGTCGTCGAAGACCGGGCCGCCTGACTGCACCGGGCAGCCGAGGTGGACGCAGCGGTTCGAGATGCACGTGAAGCTCGGCGTGCCGTTCAGGTCGCCGTTGTTCCGGATGAACGCGGACATCCGGGAGATATGGCCCTCCTCGGCGTTTCGCTCGAAGGTCGCCACGTAGTACTGGCCCTCCTCGAAGTTGCTCAGCGGGCCGAGGTCGACCTTCTTGGCCTTCTGCTTCACGAAGCCGGGCACGAGCGCGGCGGCGGCGACGGGCAAGGTGACGATCACGCCGATCAGCGCGCCGAGGCCGAGCGTCGCGCCCTCGAGGAACTTGCTCCGCGGAAACTGCTCGGCGGGCTCGGGCTCCGGTGGGGCGCCGTCCGTGGCCGCGACCTCCTCGTCGCTCGGGGCCGCCGTGGCGTGTCGCCCCGTCGCCACGTCGCGCACCCAGAGGAAGCCGAAGACGAGTGCAAGGCCGGCGCCGACGGCCGCGACGTACCAGCTGACGATCAGCCCGACGAGCAGGCAGACGATGCCGACGGCGAACCCGACCGGCCAGAGGCTAGGCGGTGGAAGCTGCGGTCGATCGTCCCCCGGGCGCTCTTCCAAGCGGGTCGCTCCTTACGTCGTCGGCGGGCTGGATTCAATCGTTGCAGGTTGGCTGCGTCAACGACGTAACAGTTGGCTCAACGAGCGCTCGGGGCGGCCGTTCCCCTGCGGCACCGCCCCGAGGCCGTACTCGTCCCAGCGCTCGTCCACGAGGCGGCGCACCTCCACGCTCATCTCGATCTCGTCGGGCCACGGCCGGGCGCCCTCCTCGGGCCCCTTGTGCGTGGCGTCGATGCCGAGCTTGCCGCCGTAGAACTGGAGCGACGGCGCGTGGTCGAGGTGGTCGAGCGGGCCCTCGCTGATCAGCACGTCGCGCTTCGGGTCGACGTTGGCCCCGACGCGGAAGAAGACCTCCTCGTAGTCGTGAACGTCGACCCACTCGTCGACGACCACGACCGCCTTCGTCAGGCTCAGCAGCCCGAGGCCCCAGATCGCGTGCATCACCTTCTGCGCCTGGCCGGGGAAGCTCTTGCGAATCGAGACGATGCAGCAGTTGTGGAAGGCGCCGGCGACCGGCAGGTCGTAGTCGACGATCTCGGGGACGCTCATCCTGATCGCCGGGAGGAAGATCCGCTCGGTCGCCTTGCCGAGCCAGGCGTCCTCCTGCGGCGGCTTGCCGACCACGATCGACGGGTAGATGGCGTCGCGCCGCATCGTCATCGCGGTGACGTGGAAGACCGGAAACGCCTCGGGGGGCGTGTAGTAGCCGGTGTGGTCGCCGAACGGCCCTTCCGAAGTCAGCTCGTCCTTCGTGATGTAGCCCTCGAGCACGATCTCGGCGTTGGCCGGGACCTCGAGGTCGACGGTCCTCGCCTGCACGAGCTCCACCGCGTCGCCGCGCAGGAAGCCCGCCAGCATGAGCTCGTCGACGTGCTTGGGCAGCGGCGCGCTCGCGCTGTACGCGGTTACGGGGTCGAGCCCGAGCGCGACCGCGACCTCGAGCTTCCCGTCGGTCATCAGGTAGTCGGCGCGGCCGTCCTTGTGGATCTGCCAGTGCATCGCCGTGGTGCGCTCGTCCAGCACCTGCAGCCGGTACATGCCGACGTTGCGCGAGCCCGTCCGCGGGTCCCTGGTGATCACCGCCGGGAGCGTGATGAAGGGCGCGGCGTCCCCGGGCCAGCAGGTCTGGATCGGGAGGCGGCGGAGGTCGACCTCGTCGTCCAGCAGCACGACCTCGTGCACCGGGCCGCTGCGAACGGTCTTGGGCTGCGAGTCCGCGATCGACTTCAGCTTCTTCAGGCCGCGCACCTTCTCGGCAAGGCCCTGCGGCGGCTGCATCTCCAGCACGTCGCCGAGCCGCCGGCCGACCTCGTCGAGGCTGTCGGCCCCGAACGCGAGGCACATACGCCGTTCGGTACCGAACTGGTTGATCAGCAGCGGGTGCTCGGACTTCGGACGCTCGAAGAGCAGCGCCGGCCCGCCGGCCTTCACAACGCGGTCGACGATCTCTGTGATCTCGAGGTGCGGGTCCACTTCGGCGGAGACGCGAACGAGCTCGCCCTCGCGCTCGAGGAGGGCGATCCAAGCCCGGAGATCCGCCGGCGGCGCCATCGACGTCAGTCTATGGTCGCGAGCGCGTACTCCACCGCGGCCTCGAGCGAGAGCGTGCGGCCCCGGGCAAGGCCGCGCTCGAAGTCCTCTCCGCGAACCGGCTCTACGAACGGCCCGTACTCGCGGAGCGCCTCCGCAGTCGTCGGCCTCGGGTCGCTGTCGCCGGCCGTCTCGACCGCCCCCCAGAGTGTGCCCGCGCCAGCCGCATCGCCTTGGCCGGCCGCGATCGCCGCACCTGCTGCGAGGGCGATCGGGAGGTTCACGAGGTCCGGCACGGCGGCGAGGGTCGTGAGCCCCTCGCGGTACTCGGGCTTCGCGGCCTGCAGATCCCCCACGCCGATCAGACGCTCCGACGTGGCCAGGAGGGTCACGCCGCGCCACCAGGTGAAGCCGACGCTGTCCGCGACCGACGCGGCCTCGTGGGCCAAGCGGACGCCCTCCTTCTGGTCGCCCTGCTCGAACACGACCATCGCGAGGTTGTGCAGCGCCATCGCTTCGTCGGCTCGATTGCCGCGCGCCCGGGTGCGCTCGAGCGCCTCGGACGTGAGCTGGGCTGATCGCTCGAGCTCTGCTCGGTACCGCGCCACAATGGCGATCCGGATAAGGAGATGATCTGCCTCTTCTTCGTCCCCGAGCTCGCGGAACACCTCCAGCGCGCGTTGGTAGTCCGGCTCGGCAAGCGGGGACTGGCCCGTCATGTCGTACGTGGCGGCGCGAACGCGGCGCGCGCGTGCGTACACGCGCGGATCGAGTTCGTCGCTAGCGAGGTCAAGGAGCGCGTCGAGCCGCGACCGAGCGCCGAGCGGATCGTTGGTCGCCCAGTACAGCTCGAGTGTCGACATGAGATCGAGACCCTTCTCGGCTTCGCCGCACGCGGTCGCCCAGTCGAGAGCGACGTCGACATTCGGCCGCTCCGCGAGCGCGAGCTCCATCAGCGCCGTCTCCGACGCGACGATCCGGAGGTTCGGCTCGAACGTCTCGGTCAGCAGTTCGAGGAGCCGGCGTAGGAGCTCGTCGCGGCGTTCCGATTCCAGCTGCTCGGCCGCGAACTCGCGGATCGTCTCGAGCATCCCGAAGCGACTGGTCTCCGCGCGTCGCACGAGGCTCTTGTCTCCGAGCGACTGCAGCAACTCGAGGTCGGCGTCGCAGACGCGCTCGGCCGCCTCGACGGTCCACCCGCCGCGGAAGACGGACAGCGCCGCGAGCAACCGCTGCTCCTCCGCGGTCAAGAGCTCGTACGACCACTCGATCGTCGCCGCCAGCGTGCGCTGACGCGTCTCGGCGTCACGGCCGCCGCGCAGGAGGTCGAGCCGGCTCCCAAGCCGTTCGAGCAGCTGCCCGGTCGTCAGCAGCGTCGTTCGGGCCGCGGCGAGCTCGAGCGCGAGCGGCAGATCGTCGAGCCGTGCGCACAGCTCGTCGACGTGCTCGTCGGGCTCGAAGTCCGGTACCACGGCCCGCGCCCTCGCCGAGAAGAGCTCGCGCGAGTCCGCCCGCTCGAGGACCGGCACCGGGTACACCTGCTCTCCCTGCACGCGCAGCCGCTCCCGGCTGGTCACGAGCACGTCGGCACGCGGGCACTCCGCGAGCAGGCGGCTGACTTCCGGAGCCGCGTCGACCACGTGCTCGAAGTTGTCGAGAAGGAGCAGCAGTCGGCGGTCGCCGACGAGCTGGTCGAGCGGGCCACCACCGCCGAACTCGCGCGCGGCCGCGGGCATCACCTCGTCTGCGGCCGACACCTGGGCGAGGGGCACCCACCACGCGCCGTCGGGGTAGGCGTCCGCTGCGAACCCAGCAGCCTGGAGCGCGAGCCTCGTCTTTCCGGAACCTCCCGGGCCGGTGAGCGTGAGCAGGCGGATCTCGTCGGAGGCGAGCAGCTCGTGCACCTGCGCCAGCTCGTCGTCGCGGCCCAGAAACGGCGTTGCCGGGACCGGGAGATTCGTTCGGTAGAGCGTCTTCAGCGGCGGGAACTCGCCTTCCCCGAGCTGGTAGATCCGTTCGGGCGCGCTCAGGTCCTTGAGCCGGTGCTCGCCCAGGTCGCGCAGGCCGTCGTCGCGCAGGAGTGAGGCAGTCGCTGCGGAGACGAGTACCTGGCCGCCGTGTCCGGCAGCGGCGATCCGCGCAGCGCGATTGACGTCCTCGCCGACGTAGCCCTCGCGGGTCAGGCGCGGCGTCCCTGTGTGGATCCCCATCCGGACCGGGATCTCGAGCCGCTCCTGCGCAGCGCGGGCGGCGGCGAGCGCGCCCGGCGCCGTTGGAAACGCGACGAAGAACGCGTCGCCCTGGGTGTCGACCTCGACGCCATCTTGCGGCTCGTAGGCCTCGCGCACGACCCGGCGGTGCTCGTCGAGCGAAGCGGCGTACCGCTCAGCGCCGAGCTCGTGCAGCAGCCGCGTCGAGCCCTCGATGTCGGTGAAGAGGAAGGTGACGGTGCCGCGCGGTAGCTCGCGCACGCGTGTGAGACCCCTTAGTGGCGCCGGTGGCGAAGCCAGTTCGTCAGTTCGCCGAGGACGATCACGCTCAGGAACACGAGCCCGACGATCAGCATCGCCGTGATGACGTCCTTCCCCTCCTCGGCGGCGGTCTTCGCGAGCGGCAGCATCGGCGCGACTCTACCCGACCAGGGCTCCGTGTTTCTCGAGCGCCCGCTCTGCCTCAGGGCCCGGCTGCCACGTCAGGCGCGCGTCCTCGCCGCGGCCGAGCGTGGCCGCCGTGGCCGCCCACGCCTCGCCGTCGCCCGGGAGCCCGTCCGCGCGCAGCTGGGCGCACAGCGAGATCAGCGCGGCCAGGTCGCTCACGGCCTCGACCGGCCCGGCCTGCGCGACGCGGACGAGGCCGTGCGCGTACAGGTAGTCCCCGAGCAGCAGCGCCGTGTCGGCGTCGGCCGGCTCGAACAGCCGCGGCCGCCCGTAATGGAGCAGGTAGCCCTCGTAGATCGTCTCGAGGCCGAGCCCGTACCGCTCCTCGGCCAGCGGCGAGAAGACCGCCTCGCGCCGCGGGTCCGCGCTCAATGCGTCCTGCCACAGCCGGCTCTCCTGCGCGGCCTCACGCGCGATGGTCTCCCAGAGATCCGTCGCTACAGCCACCCGGCGAGCTCCTTCGTCCAGTAGCTGACCACGAGATCGGCGCCCGCCCGGACGATCGAGGTCAGCGACTCGACCGCGGCCTCCCGCTCGTCGAGCCAGCCGCGCGCACCCGCTGCCTTCAGCATCGCGTACTCGCCGGAGACGTTGTATGCGCCGACCGGGAGGTCGAACCGCTCGCGCGCCGCACGCAGAACGTCGAGGTTCGGGAGCGCCGGCTTCACGAGCAGCGCGTCCGCGCCCTCGGCGACGTCGAGCTCGCACTCGCGCAGCGCCTCGCGCACGTTGGCCGGGTCGAGCTGGTAGCCGCGGCGGTCGCCGAAGGCAGGCGTCGAATCGGCGGCCTCGCGGAACGGCCCGTAGAAGGCGCTCGCGTACTTCGCCGCGTAGGAGACGATCGGCGTCTCCCCGTGGCCGTCGTCGTCGAGGGCTGCGCGGATCGCGGCGACGCGGCCGTCCATCATGTCGCTCGGGCACACGGCGTCGGCACCCGCGGCCGCGTGGCTCACCGCGGTGCGCGCCAGCAGCTCGAGCGTCGCGTCGTTGTCGACCTCCTCGCCTTCGAGGACGCCGCAGTGGCCGTGCGAGGTGTACTCGCAGAGGCAGACGTCCGTCAGCAGCACGAGACCCGGGCTCGACTCGCGCAGCGCTCGCAGCGCGCGCTGGATCACGCCGTCCTCGTCCCAGGCGCCCGAGCCCTCCGCGTCCTTCTCGTCCGGGATGCCGAACAGGATCACCGCGCGCACCCCCAGCCGCTCGGCGTCCGCCGCCTCGGTGACCAGGTCGTCGACCGAGACACGGCCGAGCGCCGGCAGGTCCGGGTTCGGCTCCGTCAGCGGGCCGACGAAGAACGGGAGGACGAAGTCGTCGAGGTCGAGGCGAGTCTCGCGCACAAGCGTCCGCAGGCGGTCGCTCCGACGAAGGCGGCGGAGCCGCGTCGTGGGGAACGCACTCATGCCGACAATCTACGCACTTCAAAGCGCGTGTCAGGCGGACAGCGGCTCCACGTACGACCGGTGGTACTCGCCGACGGAGCCGCCAAAGACCAGGCGGCCGTCGCGCAACGCGGCGACACGGTCGGCGACGCTCTCGACCTCCTCGAGGCTCTGCGTGGCGAAGACGACGGCCCCGCCGCCCGCGCGCAGCGCCGCGACGCGCGCCCACAGCCGGCGCCGCTGCTCCGGGTCGAGCGCGGCCGTCGGCTCGTCGAGGAGCAGCACCTGGGGCGAGCCGAGCAGCGAGATCGCGAGGTTCAGCCGCTGCCGGTTGCCGACCGAGAGGATCGCGCTTGGGGCCGCCTCGCCCGGGAGTTCGAACTCCACGAGCAGGCGCTCGGCGGCGACGCCCGGATCGGGCTCGCCTTCGAGCCGGGCGAAGAGCTCCAGGTTCTCGCGCGCGGAGAGCCGTCCGTACTGGGCGGGCCGCTGCGGCGCCCAGCCGACGCGCACGCCCTTGCGCCGCTCGATCGTCCCCGCGCTCGGCCCGAGCGCGCCGGCGAGCAGCGAGAGCAGCGTCGACTTGCCGGCGCCGTTCGGGCCGACGAGCGCGAGCGCCTCGCCGTCCCAGACCTCGAGCTCCACCGGCTCGAGCGCGTGCGTCTGACCGAACCTCCGCGCGGCGCCTCGAGCGGCGAGCAGCGGCGAGCCCTGGGTCAACGACGGGCCGCGGCCGGCGGGTCGGCCGGCGGCACAGGCGCAACGGGTCGAGTTTCCTCGACGTCCACCTCCACCGGCACCGCCCCGCCCTGTTCCCATGACTCCAGCGTCAGCCGCTCGGAGAAGAACTCCCAGATCGCCCTGGCCGCGGCCAGCAGCGGCAGAGCGACGAGCGCGCCGGGGAGACCGTAGATCTCCCCGCCGGCCAGCAGGCCGAAGATGACCAGCAGAGGGTGCAGCCGCAGGGCGCTCCCCATCACGTTCGGCACCACGACGTGTCCCTCGATCTGATGGATCCCGAGGAACAGCAATCCGACCCAGATCGCCGAGACCGGGTGCACCACCAGTGCGTAGATGAAGGGCGGGATCGCCCCCAGCCACGGGCCGATGTACGGGATCAGCTCGGTGACGGCGACCCACGCGCCGAACAGGACCGCGTACTTGTCCGCGCCCGGCACCCAGCCGAGCGTGCCGAGAATCCAGAGCCCTAAGCCGGCGCTCGTGCCGATGATCAGCGACAGCAGGAACTGCCCGCGGACGTAGCTTGCGAGCGAGTGCTCGATGCGCGGCAGCAGCGCCAGCGACCCAGGGTGCGGTGGGAAGCGCCGGTCCACGACGCGGCCCAGCCTCGGCATGTCGAGCAGCATGTAGATCGAGACCACGATCACGAGCACGAGGCTGAACAGGAACTTCACCGTGCCGATCGCCGCGCCCTCGACGAAGTCGATCACGTCCCCCGTGTACCTCGAGACGTCCTTCTCGCGGATCTGCTTGACGAGGTCGTGGCCCTGCTTCTGGACGTCGACTCCGCCGAGCCGGTTCCTGTCGAGCCAGCGCTGGAGGCGGTCGACGTCACGATCGGCGTCCGTCCGCGGAGGGTGTCCGTTGACGACCGTAAAGTAGTCGTTCACCCGGTTCGCGCTCGACTTGGTCTGGTCGACGACCACCGAGCCGATCGCGACCGCGGCGGCCAGGACGATGGCGGCGAAGCTCAGGTACACCAGCGCGACGCCGAGCCCACGGGGAATCCAGACGCGGGTCAACGCCCGGACGAGCGGGTTCAGCAGGAACGCGATCAGCGCGGCGACGAGGAAGAGGAAGACGACGTGACGCGCGGCGCCCGCCACCACCCAGAGGAAGAGCAGCAGCAGCGGCAGGCCGACGAGCTGAATCCAGCGCGGGATTTCGATCTTCGCGGCCCCGGCGGAAGGCCCGGCCATGGCCAGCATGGTACCTCCGGCGTCGTACCGCTTCGACCGTCGTCCTCCGGACGCGCGCGCTACTCGAGGCCGCCCGCCTGGGACTGGGATTTCGGGACCGACGGCGGCCTGGCGCTCGAACCGCGACGGGTCCCGTTGCAGGAGGACCCCAGCTTCGTTACCTTGCCGCGGATGCCACGCGCCTCTGCGCACGCCCATGCGCGGCGAAGGCGGGCCGATCGGGCTGTCGCGCGCCGTAAGAGGCGATTGGCGGGGCTGGTTCTGCTCGCGTCGGTCGCACTGGTCACCTTGCTCCTGACCGCGTTCGGGTCGGGAGGCAACCGCGCGGTCCGAACCGCCGCGCCCGCGCCCGCGACGCGGCTCCTGCCGGCCGGTCCGCCGAAGCCGCAGGTGGTCGCGCTGCAGGGCTCGATCCGCCTGATGCTGCCGGTCTCGCGCGTGAGCGCAATCGGCTACCACGCCTCGGGCGACGGCGCCCTCGCCCTGCGGCCGGTCGGGCGGCAGGTGAACCAGGGGCTCGTCGGCAGGGTCGCACGGAGCCTCTTCGGCAACGGCGGCAACGGGCTGCGCTACTACGTCCTCGGCGGGACCGGGGGTCCTGCGACCGGGTCGCTCGACGTGGGCGCGGCGCCCGGGACCGACGTCTACTCGCCGGTGGACGGCACCGTGGTCGGGATCACGCCGTACGTGCTCGCCGGCAAGCACCTGGGCGCGCGGATCGACATCCAGCCGAGCGGCAACCCGTCACTCATCGTCTCGCTCACGCACCTCCGGCCCGACCCGAACCTGACCGTGGGCTCGACGCTCGCGTCGTCGACGTCGAAGGTCGGCACCGTCCTCGACTTCGCGAAGGTCGAACGCCAGGCACTCGCGCGCGTGACGGCGGACGCCGGGAACCACGTGGCGATCGAGATCCATCCCGCCACGCTCTCGCTTCCCTGAAGCTCCTCTTCGTAGCCGATGTCTTCGGGACGCCCGGCCGCAAGGCGGTCGAGGAGCGGCTGCCCGGCCTGCGCGAGGAGCTCGGCGTCGGCTTCTGCGTGGTGAACGCCGAGAACACGGCCGACGGGGCCGGGTTGACACCGCGCCTCGCCGACCGGCTGCTCGCGGCCGGCGCGGACGTGCTCACGCTCGGGAACCACGTCTGGCGGCGGCGCGAGATCGGCCCCTACCTCGAGACGTCGGACCGCGTCGTGCGGCCGGCGAACCTCGCGACCAGCTCGCCCGGACGCGGGCTCGCGGTGGCGCAGGCCGAGGACGGCAGCGCCGTGGCGGTGCTGAACCTGCAGGGCCTGCTCTTCATGTCGACGCCGGTGAGCCCGTTCGAGGTCGTGGACGAGCTCGTCGAGGAGGCGCGTGCCGCCGCGAAGGTCGTGCTCGTCGACTTCCATGCCGAGGCGACGAGCGAGAAGGTCGCGATGGCGCGCGTGCTCGACGGGAAGGTCACGGCGGTGATCGGGACGCACACGCACGTGCAGACGAACGACGCGCGGGTGCAGCCCGGCGGCACGGCCGCGATCACCGACGCGGGCATGACCGGCCCGCACGACTCGGTGATCGGGGTGAAGGCCGAGCTCGCGATCGGGCGGATGCGCACCGGGATGGGCGTCCGCTTCGAACCGGCCGAAGGCGGCGTGCGGATCGAGGGCGCGCTCGTCGAGTGCGACGCGGAGGGCCGCGCGCTCAGCTGCGAGCCGGTTCGCGTTCCGGTGCCGTGAGCACGACCAGCAGCGCGACCAGCACGAGGTCGCGCACGAGCAAGACCCACGACGGGAACGCCTCGAGCGCGACCAGGTCGAAGTAGCGGATCGGGAACCAGACCTGCGTCAGCAGCAGCGCGAGCGCGAGCAACCCCGAGGCCGCGAGCCCGCGCCGCCCGCGCACGAGCGGCACGATCGGCAGCAGCCAGATCAGGAACTGCGGCGAGAGCACCTTCCCGAGCGCGACGAAGGCGGCGAGCGAGGCGGCGGTGAAGCGGACGAGCCGTTCCGGCGTCGCGGGACCTCGCGCGGCCGCGACCCAGATCCCGACCAGCACGAGGGCGAGCAGGACGCTCGAGGCGGTGCCGAGGGCGTCGGGCAGCGAGCCGGTCAAGTTTTGCGAGCCGTGGCTCGACACGACCGTGACCGCGAGCCCGCCGACGTGGTGCGCGGCGATCAGGAGCGCCGAGCCGAGGCTCTCGATCTGCAGCGGCCTCGTCGTCTGCCGCTCGATGCTGGCCCACACGCCGTGGGGAGCGAGGACGAGGAACGGCACGATCACCGCGAGCGCGACCGCGGCCGCCACGCCGATGCAGACGAGCGCCGCGTTCCGCCCGCGCGTCCGCCAGACGTAGGCGATCGCGGGAGGGAGCACGGCCGCCGGGAAGGCCTTTGCCGCGACGCCGAGCCCGATCGCCGCGAAACCGAGCCGCTCCCGCCGCACGAGCACCGCCGCGAGCCCGGCGACCGTGAGCGCCGCCGGCCAGAGGTCGTAGCGGTAGAGGATCACGGAGCCGAGCACGAGCGGCGCGAGCGCGAAGAAGGCCAGCGCCGCGGCGGTCCGCTCGACCGACGCGTTCAGCGCGCGCAGCGCGACGGACATCGCAGCCAGGGCGGCGACTCCGCAGAGCGCCATCAGGATCTGGAACTCGTGGTCGTACAGCGAGAGGCTCGGCTCTCCGATCGCAGGCAGCCCGAACGCCGGCAGCGCGCCCGGCGGGTACTCCACCGCGAAGTCGCGGTAGGGCACGTGCCCGCTCACCATCGCCTCGCCGTAGCGGTGGTACTCGACCGTGTCGCGGATCAGCGCGTGCTGGTACCAGCCCCAGTGGAGCAGCGTCATGGCGACGAGGAAGAGGGCGATGGCTCCGGGCAGGAGCCACCGCGACTCAATCGACGCCGACCAGCTCTTGGCGAGGGCGCTCAACGGGCGCGCGGACGGCGGCTCTCATCGGCTCGGCCGTGGGGGCGAGCACCGCGAAGGCCGCGAACGGGAAGAACCACGGCAGGTAGAGGTAGAACCAGTGGGTCAGGACGAGCTCGACGCCGACCAGCAGCGCGGCGGTCAGGGCGGCGAGTTGCAGCGGGGACTTGCGCCGCGGGACGAAGTAGACGGCGAGCGCGGCCACGATCAGCAGGACCTCGAGCACCCGCTGGAGGATGTGCAGGTCCGGGAGACCGGCGTGGTACTGCCGCCAGTCCCAGATCGAAAACGGCGACTCGCGGTCGATCTGCCAGCCGAGCGTGCGGTCCCAGAAGACGCGCGCCGCGTGGACCGGGTTGGGCTCGAGCAGCAGGATCGAGAACGCGGCCAGCGTCGCGACGAGGAACCCGGCCGCGAAGACCAGCGTCGGGCGCAGCCGCCGCTCGGGGTACGAGGCCCACAGCGGCGCCACGAGCAGCGAGCCGAACTTCGTCCAGCCCGACAGCGCCGCGCCGACTCCCCGCGCGGCCGGCCACGTCGCCAGCCAGAAGCCCCAGATCAGGAAGAGCGGCGGCAGCGCGTCGTTCGTGTTCGAGCTCGAGACGTACTGCGTGAACGGGTAGGCGACCCAGGCGAAGGCGAGCGTCACCGCCAGGCGCTGGCCGCCGAAGCGCAGCCCCACGAGCGCGAGCCCCAGCACGCACAGCAGGTCGAACCCGATCGACGCGAAGTGCGCCGCGGGCAAGTCGTCCCACTTGCCGGTCCAGCCCAGCGCGAGGTAGCCGGGCAGATACGCCTCGTACGCGACGGGGCCGTAGGTGTCGCCCTGCGGGTTCGCCGACTCGCAGCGCCCGTTGGTCTGGATCCGCTCCCGCGTCTCGCCGTCGATGTCGCTCGGGCCGCACGCCTTGCCGACCTCGACCGGGAAGTGGCCGTACGGCGACTGGCCGTGCGCGATGCGATCCGCGCCGATCACTCCCGAGTAGCCGACGTCGATCACGTTCGACGCGCGCACGTTCAGCCCGAGCCTGAACCCGGCCGCGAAGACCGTCGCGGCGGCGAGCAGCCACACCGGCCACACCGGCACGGCGCCGGTTCCCAGCCGTCCCCGCCAGGCGCTCCAGGCCATGCGGCCGAGCAGGTAGAGCAGCGGCGGGTACGCGAGCGGCACGCTCGTGAAGATGTCGCCGCGGTTGAAGAACCACAGCGAGACCGTGAACGAGAGCAGCACCAGCAGGTCGAGGTTGCGGAGACTGAACGGCCGGCGCAGGTCGGCGAGGCCGAGGAAGAAGAGCGCGCAGAAGCCCAGCCACACGGGCGCGCTGTTGATCTCCTTCCCGCCGAACGCACCCGGGAGGCCGCGCGCCATCTTCCAGGCCACCTGCGGCCCCGTCCACGCCTCGCTGACCGCGCCGCTCGTGTCGTCGACCTTCCCGGTCGCGACCTCGCCCGCCTCGCCCGCCCAGACGTTCACCCGCCAGAACTTGTGGTCCTGGTCGAAGGTGGCGTCGGTCTGCCACAGGCGCTGCGAGTAGTGCGCGAGCCAGTCGGAGACCTTCTCGTTGCGGAGGAAGATCGCCTTCGCCTGCGCCGCGGTCAGGCGCTGCTCCGGCGGGCCGAGCGGCTTCGGCTTCCCGGGCGCCGCAAGGGCCGGCCCCGCCAGCAGGAGTCCGATCGCCGCCGCGACGAGGGCGCGCCTCATCCGCATCAGCCTAACGGCGGCTTCTGAACGACCAGAGCTTGTTTCCGAGGAAGTTCAAGGGCGTCACGAGGATGACCGCGATCGCCTGGGAGACGACCTTGTCGAGCCCGAGCGCGATCAGGCCGGTCAGCAGCAGGATGTTCGCCACGTAGGCGATGACCGCGACGACGAGGAAGCGCAGGCCCTGCCAGCCGACGTGGCCGCGCTGCGCATGGAACGTCCAGAGCCGGTTCCACGTGTAGTTGTTCGTCACCGCGACGAGGAACGACGCGGTCGCGGCGGCCGCGTAGTGCCAGCCCGCGCCTTTCAGGAGGGCGGTGTAGACGGCCAGGTTGATCACGTAGCCGCTCGCGCCGACCACGCAGAACTTGGCGAGCTGCACCCAGTTGTGCGGCCGGCTGAGCGCACGGCCCGCGCGAGTGCGGGACAGGGACGTTCCGGACGAGAAGGCCATCGGCGCGCGAGCGTACCGGAGAGCGCTCAGCGCGAGCGTCGGCGGCCGCGCCTGCGCCGTCGCTGGAGCCAGCGCGCCCGGCGAGGCTCGGGTCGCGCGGGCAGGACGATCCCGTCGAGCGGGACCTGCTTTCCGTCGAGGACGAGCTCGACGATCGCCCAGTCGCGGCCGAGGACGACGTCCTCCAACGAGCCGCCGCCGGCGATCGGCAGGCCGCGAAGCTGCGCCAGCGCGCGCGCCTCCCGCCGGTAGAACGAATCCTCGCGCAGGTCGAGCAAGACGAGCGGCGACGCCGCCTCGACCCGGTCCTCGTGCAGGGTGGCGGCGGAAAGGGGCAGGAAGCGGTGCCGGTCGTCACCGCAGAGCACGTCGAGCCCGAGTGCCTGCGGCTCGGTCGGATGGAGCAGCACGTCCACCGCGTGCCCTATCTGGATTCCGCGCGAGCGCACGGGCCGTCGCAGCAGGTCGTCTCCCCTCACGTCGGTCACCAACCTGCCCTCCGCGTGGTGTCGCTAATCCGTGAACCCCTCCCGGCCGACCAGCGGCACGAATCGGCACGGAACGGAGTGCACCACGGCCGGGCCTTCCGGGCTGCGGACGATCACCTCGAGGCGCTGCATGTGCTCTCCGCCGACCGGGACGACGAGCCGGCCTCGCGGGCGCAGCTGCTCGTAGAGCGTCTCCGGGAAGGCCGGCGCCGCGGCGGCGACCGCGATCGCGTCGAACGGAGCAAGCTCGGGAACGCCGAGCGTCCCGTCGCCGACGCGCACGTCGACCTGCGGGTAGCCCGCCGCGGCCAGGCTCGCCCGCGCACGTTCGGCGAGCTCGGGGATGCGCTCGATCGTCACGACCTCGGCGCCGAGCTCGGCGAGCACCGCCGCCTGGTACCCGGATCCCGTCCCGACGTCGAGCACGCGCTCGCCCGGTCGCAGCGCGAGCGCTTCCGCGATCCGCGCCACCATGTACGGCTGCGAGATCGTCTGGCCGTGGCCGATCGGCAGCGCCGCGTCGGCGTAGGCGTGGTCGCGCTCGGTGTCCGGCACGAACAGCTCGCGCGGGACGCGTTCCATCGCCTCGAGCACGCGCTCGTCGGAGATGTCCCGCGCGCGTAGCTGGCGCGCCACCATCGTCTGCCGGTCAGGCCGCATCGGCGTAGGCCGGGCGCTCGACCCCGAAGTGCGCGAGCGCGAACGGCGCGAGGTCGACGATCCGGCGCGGCTCGGCGTCGAAGCCGACGGTCAGGATCGGCACCTCGGAGTCGCCGGCCTCCAGCGACCCGTGGCTGCCGCCGCCGAGGTGGCTGCGGCCGGCCAGGTCGGTCAGCTCGACCCCGAGCGGCGGCGAGACCAGCAACTCGCCCGCGTTGGGGTTCGCGAGGGCGGCCCACGACCGCTCGAGTGCGTCGGGCTGGTCCAGCAGCGACGCATCACCGCTGGTGCGCCAGCCGCCGTCGGCGGGAGCGAACCGGAGCTCCTCGCCGTCGCGCCGCGCAACCGCCTCGTCGCCGTCTCGCCAGAGCACGACCTCGGCCGCCGGCGAGCCGTCCAGTCGCCGCGCGAGCTCGGCCGGCTCTTCGCGGCAGCTGGACAGCCGGTAGACCATCCCGGCGCGGTTCGATCCCGTCACGAGGACGTTGTCGATCCCCGCAAAGGCCGCCTCGAGCGAAACCGCCCGGTCGACCGGCGTCTGCCCGTGGTCCGAGCAGACGACGACGGCGTAGCGGTCGAGGAACTCGTCCGGCCCGCCCGCCGCCTCGATCAGCGCGCCGACCGCGGCGTCGCTGCGCGCGAGGGCCTCCCGGCTCGCTCCCGGGCCGAGCGCGTGCGACGCGAAGTCGTAGTCCGGGAGGTAGTAGACGAGCAGGTCGAAGGAGTCGCGCGTGACCAGCCAGCGGCCGACGTACGCGGCGTAGGCGTCGATCGAGCCGGTCGAGCGGCCGAACACCGCGACCGGCGCGCCGGTCACCTCCGACTCGAACAGGCTGTAGAAGAAGAACTGCTCCGGGCCGTAGGCCGGGCGCGTGAAACCGGGGACGAGCGGCAGGTGCGCACGTCGGCCGCGGTAGCAGGTGATGTTCACCGCCGCGGTCGTCAGGCCCGCCTCCTCGAGCGCCTCGTAGACGGTCACCGCGTCGCGTCCGAGATGCTGCTCGTTCATGTTGAAGATCGCGTCGAGGATCGAGCGGCGCGTCCCGGCGGCACGGATCGCCGCGAACGAGGAGCCGTACTCGACCAGTCGCCGCTCGCCGCGGTGCCACCAGACGAGGTGCGGGATCCGGTGGACGTCGGGGTGCGCGCCGGTTGCGATCGACGAGAGGCAGACCGGCGTGAGCGACGGGAACGTCGAGATGCCGCGGCGGTAGCTGCCGTGGTGCGCGAGGAATGCGAGTGCCGGCGCCGAGCCGGTCTCGACCGCGTCCTCGAAGACGTCGGGCGTGAGGCCGTCGATGACGGCGAGGATCAGCTTCTTGCGCTGGGCCATCAGTCGCGCGCGAGGCTGCGCAGGCCGGCGTAGCGCTCCGGGCTGCGCCCGCGCGCACGCGCCGCGAGCCCGGGAACCGCCACCGCCTCGAGGAACCCGACGAACGGGATGACGGCGAGCGCCATCAGCCCCAGCGCGCCGAAGCCGACGAGCATCGCGGTGCCGCCCCTCGTGCCGCCGCGGCGCAGGGTTCCCGTGACGATCGTCGCGACGACCGGCGCTCCGAGCGCGCCGCCGATCCCGCCGGCGACGGCCTCGTGCCAGCCCCCGATCGCGTAGCCGACCGCTGCTCCTACGGCCGCGGCCGCCAGCGCTACGACCACGACGAGGGCTCGGCGAGGCGCGATCAGGGCCGCGAGCAGCGCGCCGAGGCCGATCCCGAGGCCGAGCGAGAGACCGATCCGGTACCACTCCCACATTCCGCGGCTGAGTGTAGACGCGCGCCTCGGGCTGGAGTTTCAGACTGCCGTTTGCAGGGAAAAAGAGCGTCCTCATGGCCATCGACAGTCGACCGCTCCTCGTCTTCTTCGGCGCCTCCCACTCCGGGCCGGCGCGCCGGATGGAGAGCCTGATGGCGCACCTCGCGCGCAAGGAGCGCACGCGCCTGCGGGTGACGGCGGTCGATGTCGACCAGCAGCCCGAGCTCGCCGAGCGCTTCCGCGTGAGGACGGTCCCGACGCTTGCGCTCGTTGTGGGCCAGCGTGTCGTCGACCGCATCGAGGGCCGGGCCAGCGCGCCTCGGATCGAGCGCATGCTCGAGCCGCACCTCGCCACCTAAAACCACCGGCGCCCTCGCGGCGTATGCGCCACCAGAGGCTCGAGGGGCTTTGCCCCCTCACGACAGGAGCCCGGTGGACCCTCGCCGCCGGGCTCCGACGTTTCTTACGCGCGCTGCAGGCGGTCGATCACCGCGAGGCCGAACTCCGCCGCGCGGGCGCCGTCGATCACGCGGTGGTCGAAGGTAACAGCGATCGTCCCGACCGGCCGCGCCTTGATCTCGCCGTCGCGCACGACGGGGCGCTCGGCGATCCGGCCGATGCTGAGGATCGCGACCTCCGGGTGGTTGACGATCGGTGTCGTGAGCAGCCCGCCGAGCTTGCCGGCGCTCGTGACCGTGAAGGTCGAGCCGCGCAGCTCCTCGGGCTTGAGCTTCCCGACGCGCGCCGCGTCGGCCAGGCGCGTCACCTCCGCTTCGAGCTCGTCGAGGCTCTTCTCGTCGCAGCCTCGGACGACCGGCACGACCAGGCCCTGGTCGGTCTGGACGGCGACGCCGAGGTCGTAACGGTCGAGGTAGAGGATCGCGTCGCCGTCGAGCCGCGCGTTCAGCTCCGGAAACTCCCGCAGGCTCTCGGCCACGGCCTTGAGCGTCGCCGGCACGAGCCGCTTGAGCTCGACCGCGCCGAAGTCGCACTCCTCGACCCACGTGACGGGCGGAACCTCCCGGTGCGCGCGCGCCATGTGCTCGGCGACGAGCCGGCGCACCCCGCGGAGCGGCTCGCGGCGGCCTTCTTCGGGCTCAGCGCCCGACGCGGCGCGGCGCACGTCCTCGTCCGTGATGCGACCCTGCGGCCCCGTCGCCTCGACGCTCGCGAGGTCGACTCCGAGCTCGTCGGCCATCCGCCGCACGAGCGGGGTCGCCCGGACGCGTCCGGTCTCGACACCCGGGGTCTGTCCCTGCGTCTGTCCCTGGGTCTGTCCCTGCGGCGTTGCGAACGAGGGTTGCGCGCCGTCCGCATCGCCGATCACGACCAGCACGGTGCCGACTGCGACGACCTCGCCCTCGGCGACGAGGATGCGCGCGACCTTGCCGGCCGCCGGCGACGGGATCTCGACCGTCGTCTTGTCGGTCTGGATCTCGACGAGCGGGTCGTCCTCGGCGACCTCCTGCCCCTCGCTGACGAGCCAGCGCGCGATCTCGCCCTCGGTCAGTCCCTCGCCAAGGTCAGGAAGCTTGAACTCGTACGCCACGGCGCCGGTGTTCTACCGGATCGCGTCGTCGCGCAAAACAGCGTGCACGCCCTGGACGCCGTTCACGACCTGCGTGATCCGGAGGTCGACGACGAGGCTCGCAAGCGCCAGCGCGTCCCGCCGCTCGAGCCCGAGCTCGCGCTCCATCAGGACCAGCATCGACTCGACCGCGTTGCCCGCCGCCTCGTCGAGTGATTCGCCGAGGCCGAATGACAGCCACGAGTCCCGGGTCCGCGCGATCGGCGCCGCCAGCTCGAGGTCGTCGCGCAGCGAGAGCGACAGCTGCGCCCGTTCGAGCGGGCACTCGATCGCTGTCGAGGAGACCTCACCGTCGCCCTGCAGCGCGTGCCCGTCGCCGGCCGAGAACAACGCGCCGTCGACCGGGATCGGGAGGAAGAGCTTCGTCCCCGCGACGAGCTCCTTGCAGTCGAGGTTCCCGCCCCACGCGCGCGGCGGCCCCGTCTCGTGGACACCAGGCTCGGGCGGCGGCATCCCGAGCACGCCGAGGAACGGCGCCAACGACACCTCGCGACCGTCGCGGTCGCGGCCGACCCCCGCATCGGCGTCCAACTCCCACGCAAGCACCCTGCTCTCACCCTCTCCGACACCGAGCCGGTCGTTCAGCGGCGTCGACCAGCCGCCTGCGACGCTCAGCCCGAACGGGCCGACGCGCACTTCCTCGATCCCGACCTCGAGCGTCTGCCCCGCGACCGCGCTCAGCACAACGACCGGCCCGATCAGCGCGTGCCCCGCGTCCAGCTCCTCGTCGAGCGGTGAGAAGCGCTCTCGCTGCGAGCCGTCCTCCCGCGGCGGCTCCAGCCCCCAGCCTGCATCGAGCGTGGCGAAGCGGACGACGTCTCCGGGCCGCACCTCAGCCACCGGCTCCAGGTCACGCGAGAAGTGCCCGTGCAGCGTGCGCCGCTCGAGCGGGATCTCGTGCAGCGTCGTCTTCACGGGACGCGCGCCCCCGTCGCATCGAAAGCCTCGAGCGGCACCGAGGCGACCGGAGTCCCCGCCAGCTCGTCCCTCAGCAGCGCGAATACGACCGCATCGCGCCGGTGCGGCGTCCCGTCAGGCCCGTGCAGGACGCGGCGCAGCCGCCCCTCCTCGGTGAAGCCGAGCTTGCGCGGGATCGCGAGGCTGGCCGCGTTCTCCGGATCGACCCGGATCTCGATCCGCCCCGCCCCGCAGAGCTCGATCCCGACGCGCGCCAGCGCCGCCGTCGCCTCGGTCCCGAGGCCCTCACCCGAGCGGCTTGCACGGATCCAGTACCCGATCTCGAACGCCCCCGCCCCTACGCGCGTGTGAAGCCCCGAGCCGCCCACGGCCTCCGACTCGTCGCGCGCGAGGATCCCGTAGACGTAGTCCCGGCCCAGGTCGAAGGCCCCGCGGAAACCCCGCAGCAGCTCGACCGTCTGCTCGAGCGGGAGCGGAGCCTCGTGCGCCCACGGCATCCAGGGCCGCAGGTGATCGAGGCTCGAGTCGACGGCCTCCTTCAACAGCGGCGCATCGGCCGGCTCCCAGCAGCGGACGACGAGCCGCTCGGTTTCGATCCGGTACGGAGGAGGTCTCAGAACGCGAGCAGCTTCCGCGCCGCGTCGGCGACGCGCTCGGCCGACGGCATGTACGCGTCCTCGATCTGCCAGTACGGATACGGCACGTCGTAGCCGGTCACGCGCACCACCGGTGCTCGCAGGTCGAGCATCGCCTTCTCCGCGAGGATCGCCGCCAGCTCGGCGCCGTAGCCGGCCGTGCGCGGCGCCTCCTGGACGATCACGACGCGACCGGTCTTGGCCGCGGCCGCCAGCAGCGCCTCCTCGTCGAGCGGCTTCAGCGTCCGGATGTCGAGGATCTCGACCGAGGCTTCCTCGCCGACCGCGTCCGCGGCCGCCTCGGCCACCGGCACCATCGCCCCGTAGGCGACGAAGGTCAGGTCGTCGCCCTCCCTCACCGTCCGCGCGGCGCCGAGCGGCACGACGTGCTCGCCCTCCGGCACCTCGCCGCGCATCGTGCGGTAGTGGAGCTTCGGCTCCAGCACGACGACCGGGTCGGGATCGCGGATCGCAGCGGCGAGCAGCCCCTTCGCGTCGGCCGGCGTCGAGGGAATCGCCACCTTCACGCCCGGGGTGTGCACGTAGTACGCCTCGGGCGAGTCGTCGTGCAGCTCCGGCGCGCGCACCCCTCCGCCGTAGGGCATGCGGACGACGAGCGGAAACGCCATCTTCCCGCCGCTGCGCCACCGGTAGCGGCCGACGTGCGTGATCAGCTGGTCGAGGCACGGGTACGAGAACGCGTCGTACTGCATCTCGCAGACCGGGCGCCAGCCGGCCATGCAGAGGCCGACGGCCGAGCCGAGGATCCCCGCCTCGGCCAGCGGCGTGTCGACGCAGCGGTCGGGGCCGAAGCGCTCTCGCAGACCGGCGGTCGCGCGGAAGACGCCGCCCGCGCGGCCGACGTCTTCGCCCATCACCAGCACGTCGGGGTCGCGCTCGAGCTCGACGTGGAACGCGTCGTTGAGCGCCTCCACCAGTGTGAGCTCAGCCACCGAGCACCCTCCGCAGCTCCGCAAGGTCGGACTCGAACGACGCCGGCGGGTCGGCGAACGCGTGCGAGAAGAGCAGCTCCGGGTCCGCGGGCGGCTCCGCCTCGGCGGCCGCGATGCCGTCGCGCATCAGCT
>Ga0081540_1001127_pt1 | contig 23603 bp, 24 predicted proteins | sample TabmetS2T1R1_FD_71024 | JGI IMG/M metagenome (GOLD analysis project Ga0081540, IMG submission 71024) | Tabebuia heterophylla rhizosphere microbial communities from the University of Puerto Rico - S2T1R1 | ecosystem: Host-associated > Plants > Roots > Rhizosphere ... | reverse complement strand
CGGGTGTCCCGGGGGGCCCCGCGGGCCCCGACGCGACGGCGAGGGCGGGGGGCGCGGCGGCCGCCGCAGGCGCAGGTTCCGCTGGATCGCGCCGCTGGTCGCGTTGCTGGTCATCGTGGTCCCGCTGGCGGTGGGCGGCGTATACGTCTACGGCCTCTACATGAACAAGTACCACCCGGCCGACTACACCGGCGCCGGCACCGGTTCGGTCGCGGTCCAGGTCACCTCGGGCGATTCGGCGACCAGCATCGCGCCCAAGCTGGTGAAGCTCGGCGTCGTGGCCAGCACGCGCGCGTTCATCCTGGCCGCCGAGCACAGCAGGAGCTCGACCGGCCTGCTACCCGGCTTCTACGGGATGCACAGGCACATGAAGGCGTCCCTGGCCTACGCGATCCTGATCGACCCGAAGAACATGGTCCAGATCAAGGTCACGATCCCGGAGGGCTGGCGGCTGAGCCAGATCGTGTCCTTCCTCGGCGCCAAGTCTGGCATCCCGCTGAGCGCGTACGCCAAGGTGCTCAAGGACCCGGCGCAGCTGCACCTGCCTGCGTTTGCCAACGGCAAGCCCGAGGGGTACCTGTTCCCCGCGACCTACAGCGTGCAGCCGCACGAGACCGCGCTCGGAGTCCTGACCGGCATGGTCCAGCGCTTCCAGCAGGAGGCGGCGACCGTCGGCCTGCCCGTCACGGCCAGGCAGGTGCACCTGACCCAGGCCCAGGTGGTGACCATGGCCAGCCTGCTGCAAGCCGAAGGCGGCAGGCTCTCCGATTACCCGAAGATCGCCCGGGTGATCTACAACCGGCTGGCGCACGGCATGCCCCTGCAGCTGGACAGCACGGTGCTCTACGGGCTGAACAAGTACGGCATCCTCGCCACCAACAAGGACCTCACCAGTCCGTCGCCGTACAACACCTATAAGCACAAGGGCCTGCCGCCCGGCCCCATCGACAGCCCGGGCGCCGCCGCCATCCAGGCCGTGCTGCACCCAGCGGCCGGCAACTGGCTGTACTTCGTGACGGTGAACCCGAAGACCGGCGAAACCCGCTACACCTCGAGCCCGGCCCAGTTCGAGCAGTTCCGGCAGGAGCTCGCGCACAACCTGGCGAAGAGCTGACCGTGCCCGACCCCCGCCGGGCCGCGGTGCTCGGATCGCCGATCGAGCACTCCCTGTCGCCGGTGCTGCACACGGCCGCGTACGCCGCTTTCGGCCTAGCCCACTGGAGCTATACCGCGATCGAGTGCGACGAGGCCGGGCTGCCCGCCCTGATCGCCTCCTGCGACGGCCAGTGGGCCGGGCTGTCGCTGACCATGCCGCTGAAGCGGGCGGTGCTGCCGCTGCTCGACCGCACCGAGCCGCTCGCCATCGAGGCGGGCGGGGCCAACACGGTGGTGTTCGCCGGCCGGGAGCGGCACGGCTACAACACCGACGTTCCCGGCATGGTCGCGGCCCTGGCCGAAGCCGGGGTGACCGCGCCACCCGGCGCCACCATCCTCGGCGCGGGCGCGACCGCCTGCGCCGCCCTCGCTGCCCTCCGCGGGACCGGCCTGGCGTCCGCGGCGGTCCTCGTCCGTGACCGGGCCAGGACCGGCGACCTGCTGGCCGCCGCGGGCCGGCTGGGCATGGAGGTGGACCTGCGGCCGTTCGACTCTGAGGTCCGGGACGGCGACCTGCTTGTTTCCACCGTGCCGCCCGGTGCCGCCGACATTTACGCCGAACGGGCCTGGGGTTCCCGCCCCGGTCCCGGCGCCGTGCTCGACGTGGTGTACGCCCCCTGGCCCACCCCTCTCGCCCAGGCCGCCGCCAAGTCCGGTGCCATCGTGGTCAGCGGCTTCGACCTGCTCTTGCACCAGGCTGCTCGCCAGGTCGAGCTGATGACCGGCCACGAGCCCGCCCCGCTGACCCGCATGCGCGCCGCGGGCGAGGCCGAACTTACCCGCCGCTCCGCCTTCCCCCCGCGGCCTGACGGCCCGTGCCCGTCCGGCTGAATCAGACCGGGCGGCCGTTTTCCAGGTAGACCAGGGCCCGACCCTGGGTGGCCGCCCGCACCCGACGCCTGATCGGCCCCCTGAGCAGGGTGAGCGCCTCGGGCAGCGGGACCAGGCGTGACTCGGAGATCTCCTCGAGTTGGAGCTTCAGGCTGGCCAGCGCCTTGTCGCTCAGCTGCCCGCAGTCGAACAGGAACCTGATGCCACCCGGCCGTCCCTCCCGCGGCCGGCGGAAATCCATGGCGGCCAGCCGCCCGCGGCTCACCTCGAGGCCAGTCTCCTCCCATACCTCGCGCTGGCACGCCTCCCACGGCGACTCACCGTCAGCCTCCATGACGCCACCGGGGATCGTCCAGCCGCTCTTGTAGGTCGGCTTGAGGATCAGCAGCCGTCCCGCCCGGTCGTAGATGAGCGCCCCCGCGGATACGGGTATACCCGGCAGGGGTATCGTTTCCTCGGTCACGTCACGACATCTCCCCCGGCGACACGATCCGAACCATCGCGGCGCCCCGTTAAGGACGGTCTTTCTTCGGCAGTTTGCTGACCACGGCCGAGTAGGAGGTGTCGATCGCCTCGACCAGCTCGTCGTCCGGGATCGCGCCGCCGATCAGCAGCGTGTTCCATCCGGAGCGGCCGATGTAGGCCATGACGGACGCGTCCTCCGGATACCGCAGCAGCCACTCGTCGGCCGCCTCCCGGCTGGCTCCGCACTTCAGGCCTACGGAAGGGGTGTCACCCGATCCGAAGAACGCGAAGATCTTGCCGCCGACCTTGGCCACCACGTCGCCTTCCCACGGCTCGTCCTGCCAGGCCCCCGGCTTGGCCAGGCAGTAGGCGAGCAGAGTTCCCCATGTCATGACGGCACACTAACCCCCGCCGACCGTAGAATTCACCGGGAGCGATCGGGTGACGGGGGAGGCATGGGCGGATCGGGGCCGGTCGGGTTCGACCTCGACATGACGCTGATCAACTCGCGTCCGGCCATCCTGGCCTCGTTCGCCGAAACCTCCCGGGAGACCGGCACCGCCATCGACCTGGACGCGGTGGACCGGCGACTCGGCGTCAAGCTGGACGATGAGCTCGCGTTCTGGTTCCCGCCGGACCGGGTCGCCACGGCGGCGGAGATCTACCGGCGGCACTATCTGCGGTTGGCGGAGCCGATGACGACCGTGCTGCCCGGCGCGCACGAGGCGCTCGCCGCGGTCCGGGCGGCGGGACAGCGGGCCGTCATCATCACGGCCAAGCACCCGGTGTCGGCCCGGCCGAGCCTGCAGGCCGCCGGGCTGGCCCCCGACGAGCTGTTCACCCTGGTACACGGCCCGGAGAAGGCGGCGGTGCTGCGCCGCCTGAAGGCGGTCGCCTACGTCGGCGACACCCCGCCCGACATGGCCGCCGCGGTGCAGGCCGGCGCGCGGGCGGTAGGCGTCGCGACCGGCTCGTTCACCGCCGATGACCTGGCGGGCGCGGGCGCTGAGGTGGTACTCGACTCGCTGGCTGCCTTCCCGGCCTGGTACCTGTCGGCCTAGGCGCCCTGCCTCCGGGCGCTGGCGCTCAGACACGGACCGCGACGGCCGCCACGACCTCGTACGGCAGGTGCCGCGGGTGCACGAGCAGCGCCCTGGCCACCTGGCGGATCCGCGGCCGGAGCGGGGTCAGCGTCTGCTCGCAGTGCCGCCAGGCGGCCGCCTCGTCGCCGCCGAACCTGGCCGGCATATCGCGCCGGAACCGGCGTGCGTCACCGCCGTCCGCCCGCCAGGACGGCAGCCACGAACGCAGCTCGTCGTCGCTGGCCGGCATCGACCAGTCCCGCAGCCGCTCGGCGATCTGGCCCGCCGCGTCGATGACGAACGCAAGGTCGCCGCCGCCCTGGATGCCATGCACCCGGCCCTGGGTGCCTGAACCATGCCGGATGCTGGCCGAGCTGAACCGGGCTCCGACGGCCAGCGCGGCTACCGCGTGGCCGGCTTCGTGCCAGGCCGTCCGCACCGCCGCGGTCCGGGCCGGGGCGTAGCTGGCCGCGACCCCGAGGTCGTAACGCTGCCTGATCCAGGTCTCGTGCACGACGGACTCGTCGTCGTGGCGGATGAGCCGGGCCAGTTCGGCCTCGATCCGGGCCAGGGTCCGGGCTTGCGCGGGCGTCACCTGGGCGACAGCACGCAGAACTCGCTGCCCTCCGGGTCGGCCAGCACGGTCCATGGCACGTCCCCCTGGCCGATGTCGGCGCGGACCGCGCCTGCCTCGGTCAGCGCCAGGATCGCGGCCGCGTGATCCTCGTCCGCCTGCGGAGCCACGTCCAGGTGAATCCGGTTCTTGCCGGTCTTCGGGTCCGCGGACGGCAGCAGCTCCAGGTATGGCCCCAGCCCGTCCGGTGACCGCAGCGACAGCCCGCTGGCCGTCGAGGTGGCAGGCGTCCAGCCGGTGGCCATCGCCCAGAACCCGGCCACGGCGGATGGGTCGGCGCAGTCGGCCACCACGGCCGCGACCGGGCCAGTATCGCTATAGATCGGCCGCGGGTCGAGGACGCAGAACTCGTTGCCCTCCGGGTCGGCCAGCACGGTCCACGGCACGTCGCCCTGGGCCCCTTGACCGATGTCGGCAGGCACCGCACCCAGCGCGAGCAGCCGGTCCACCTCGGCCGCCTGATGCCGAGCCGATTCCGTGGCCAGGTCCAGGTGCAGCCGGTTCTTGCCATTCTTTGGCTCGGGCACGGGCACGAACACCAGGGGCAGCGCCGACGGGTCCGGGTAGCTGAACCCGGGCGGCCAGACATCCACCTCGTCGGGTTCTTCGGCGGCCACCTGCCAGCCGAGCGCCCCGGCCCAGAACCGGGCCAGCCGGGCCGGTTCGGCCGCGTCCACAACCAGGTGCACCAGTCGGGTAGGCATCCTCAGGGCGCGGCGATCATGTAGGGCTTGGGCTGCCTGGTGAGCCACTGCCAGAAGTTCCGGAACCGCGGCCGCGCGACGAGGTGCCCGCTGCCGACCTTGCCGGTGACCTCGATGTGCAGCTGGACCGGGACCTCGGAACCCCACGGCGCCTTGACCCGGACGTGACCGCTGCGGACGGCGACCTCGTCGGCGTCCACCACGATCCCGGGCCGGGTCAGCAGCTTGACGTGCCCGCTGCGCACGTCGACGTCGAGCTTGAGCGTGGGCTGCGTGATCACCGCCTGGGTGAAGTCCAGCAGCACGTGACCGCTGGTCACCTTCACCTCCATCCGTTGCGGGACAACCCACCGCTCGACCCGCTTGACGTGCCCGCTGCGGGTGTCGATGCGCGCCACTTCCTTAGCCTGCGGTGCCGTCGCCGGGCTCACCGCGGACCCCGCCGCGGGCAGGTCGGTGACCAGCCTGGCCAGCTCGCCGTAGGTCCGCGCGGTCATGGCCTGTTCCAGCCGCTCGTCGAGTTCCTCGGCGGTCAGCCGGCCGTCCCCGGCGGACACCCGGAGCAACTCGACCACCCGGTCCCTGTCGTCGTGTGAGGCGCGCAGTTCGCTGCGGGCGATCTCGCCGCCAGGCTCGGATTCCGCCATGAAGCAAACTGTATTGCAGCGACATGCCCCGCACCACGCGCACCGCGCGGCTGCCTGTCGTGGCCCGTGACGCCCCGCCTTGACAGGGCCGTCCCGGTGCAGTGGGCTCATACGGTGGGCTCGCAGGGCATTCCTCTGGTCAGCGCCGCCGCCCTCCCGCAGGCCCCAGGCGTCTACCGCTTCCGTGACCGGGCCGGACGGGTCCTCTACATCGGCCGCGCGGTGAGCCTGCGCCGCCGGGTGATGTCCTACTGGGGAGACCTCGGCGACCGGGCCCACCTGGCTCCGATGGTGGCCCGGATCGCCCGGGTCGAGGCGGTGACCTGCGATTCCGCCCATGAGGCGGCCTGGCTAGAGCGCAACCTGCTCGAGCATCGCCGCCCGCCGTGGAACCGCGCCCCGGGTGGTCAGGAGGCCGAGGTGTGGATCAGGCTGAGCGCGTCCTCGCGCCGCCCCGGCCTGACCGTGGTGCACCGGTCGGCGCCCGGCGACTTCGGCCCGTACCTGGGCAGTCAGAAGGTGCGCGACGCGGTGTCCGGGCTCGGCCGGGTCCTGCCGCTCGGCTACGCCGGGGACACCCGGGCGGGAACCGAACGCGACATGGCCCGGGTGCGTGGCACCTCGCCCGCGGCGCGGTCCGGGCTGGCCCGGACCATCGCCGCGGTGCTGGACCGGGACCAGGCCGCGGTGGCCGCGCTGCGCGCCGAGCTGACCGCCCGCCGCGACGCGGCCGCGGCCACACTAGCCTTCGAGTTCGCGGGCCGGCTCCAGGCCGAGCTCGAGGCGCTGAACTGGGTGACCGGGGAGCAGAAGGTCACCGGGGCTCAGGACGACGCCGACGTATGCGGCTGGGCCGGCGGCGTCCTCGTCTGGTTCGAGATCCGTGACGGGCGGATGCGCGGCTGGCGGCAGCGCCCCTGCGGGGCGGCCGCCGCCCGCCGCCACCTGACCGGGACGCCGCCCGGCTGGGTCGATTTCGCCCGCCGCAATGCCGAATTGGCGGCGCGGCTCAGGTCCGCTGGCAGAAGCTGAACCAGTTGCCCGAGTCGTCGCGGAGCAGCGCCTCGATGCCGTAGGGGCGCTCGGCTGGTTCCTGGATGAATTCGACGCCGCGTTCGGCCAGCGCCGCGTGGTCACCCTTGCAGTCCGATGTCGCCATCACGCCCGGTGACAGCGCACCCTTCGCGATCAGGGCGCGGACCTGCTGCGCGCTCTCCTCGTCGAGCATGGAGTGCAGCGGGTCCAGCAGCAGCAGTTCCTGGTTCTCGCTGCCGGGCGGCCGAACGGTCAGCCAGCGCATGCCGCTCTCCAGCTCGATGTCGTTGGTCAGCGTGAAGCCCAGCTGCTCGGTGTAGAACTTCTTGGCCGAGTCACGGTCCAGCACCCAGACCGTCACGATCGAGAGTCCGGTAATCATCAGCGGTCACGCTCCTGGGTGATGAGCCAGTTGTTGCCGTCCGGGTCGTCCACCCCGAACCAGCGGCCCCACGGCGCGTCCTCCACCTGGTTGTTCGGCTGCACCCCGCGCCCGGTCAGCTCGGCGTAGGCGTCGTCCGCGTTCTCGCAGGCGAGCGCCAACTTGGCCGAGCCCGGCGGCATGCTGTCGCCGAACCAGGTGACCAGGGTGATGTCGGCGCCGCCGCCCGGCGGGGTGAGCATCACCCAGCGGGCGCCCTCGCCCGCGTTGCCCGCCGTGTCAGCGTCCATGACGACGTCGAGCTTCACCGTGAAGCCCAGCATCCCGGTGTAGAAGTCCTTGGCCTTGTCCTGGTCAGTGACTGGGACACTGACCAGACTGATGTGCTTGAGGTTCATGCCGCGACTGTACGGCCCGTCCGGGCGCTGGCGCTTCTCGGGAAGTGATGCGTTCGCCCGGCCCAGGCCCCGGCTCCGGCAGGCCGGCCCGCCACATCAGCGCGTAGCAGCCCGGGATGGGCGCGGGGCCGCCTCGTTCGGCCGCCTGCTTCCGGTACGCGGTGGGGGACATGCCGGTGAGCTCGGCGAACCGGGCGCTGAAGGTGCCCAGGCTGGTGAAGCCGACGAGGTGGCAGATCTCGGTCACGGTCAGGTTGGCCGAACGGAGCAGCTCGCAGGCGCGCTCCACCCGCCGCCTGGTCCGGTAGCGGCCGGGGGTCTCGCCGTAGGTCGTGCGGAAGGCCCGGATGAAGTGCTCGCGCGAGTAGCCGGCCCCGGCGGCCAGCGCCGGGATGTCGATCTGCTCGGCGTAGTCGCGGTCGATCCGGTCCCTGGCCCGGCGTAGCATCCGCAGCGACACCACATCCGCCGACCTCAGCAGCTACCTCCCTTGTCTTCCACCACCCTAGATGAGCAGTTCCCAATCCGGGTTTCTCACCCCGGCCGGACGGGGGGCCCGTGGCTGTGCAGCACCTTCGTCTTGTCCTTGTTCCACGCGGTCGTGGTCCCGTCGGGGTTCAGCACCAGGGTCCAGCCCTGCCGGTGGATCGCGATCTGGTGGTGGAAGGTGCACAGCAGGACGCAGTCTCGGAACGCCGGCTCGCCCAGATGTTCGGACGCACATCCCGCCGCTGGGCCCGAGCCAGAATCACCGATGCACGACGAGCATCACCGCTCCCAGACTCGCCGGGCACCCCGGTCACGGCTTACCAGTGACCTGCGGGAGCGAGTGCCAGGCTCAACTGCGAGAACCGATCACTCAGCGTGAGACGAAACTTTAGTCAACCGCTTCCCGATCGCCGAATACGCGCTGCTGGCTCACTCAATGCCCGGGATCGTCGGCAGCGCGCAGATCAACCATTCCGGTGTGCCACCGAGGGATCCGCCAGCACTTGTGAGCGGGTGGCCGGCTGGGGGTCAGCAGCAGTCTGGCTAGCCACAGCTACTCAGCCATCAGCGTCTCCGCACTCCGAACTCCGCGACGTCGCCGAAGCCGGCATCGCCGTGGAGGCCATCGCGTCAAGCGGAGCGGCCCTATGTGAACGACGGCTCGTTGCAGATTCCGTGAGGTGGGCTGTGTAGATGCATCGGTACCGGGTAGCGCGAGCCCTTCCTATGGAGGGAGAACGATGTCCGAGCGGAATACAGTGCTGCGATCGATGCACGATATAGGCCTGGCGGGGTGGTTCGGCGGGTCGCTCATGGGCGCAGTCGGCCTTAACGGTGCAGCAGGCCAGGCTCCCAACCCGGCCGAGCGCCTGCAGATCGCGTCGGCGGGCTGGGATCGGTGGGGTCCTGTCAACCTCGCCGCGATCGGTGCCCACCTGGTCGGAGCGGCGGGAATCCTGGTGTTCGAGATGCCCCGCGTGGCCACCCAGAAGGGGGTGGGCGCGATGAGCGTGGCGAAGACGGCGCTGACGGCCGCGGCGCTCGGCGCAACCGTCTACAGCCGGATGGCGGGCAAGAAAATGAAAAAGGCCGACGGCGCGCCGGTCGATGGCATCACCGAACCGGCGACCTCCACGCCCGGGGACGTGAGCCAGGCGCAACGGCAACAGCGGGTGGCACAGTGGATGGTCCCTGTATTCACGGGAGCACTGTTGGTGGTGAGTTCCCTGGCCGGCGAGCAGCAGAAGCCGGGTTCGGTGCGACGCGGTGTGGGTGCTCGTGTGCGCCAGTTCCTCACCCCGTCCGCCTGACGCGGCGGCGTGCCGCTGCCTGAGCTTCGCACCATCGGGCTTGGCGCATCAGGTCCTTGCCCTCACCAGAGGGCACGGACCTCCGGCGTCGGCTGTAAGGCTCCGTCAACTGCCCGGCCGGTCGTCAGATGCGCCAAGGCAATGCGGCGGGCGGACGGGATCGCGGTGAGACGATGAACCCGGTCGAGCGCGTGGCCCGGCGGCTGGATGCGGTCCAGCAGCGGCACACCCTGCCCGCCTTCGCGGTCGCCGTGGTCAAGAAGTACACCGATGACAACGGCGGGATCATGGCCGCCGCCCTGGCTCATTCCGCCTTTGTCTCGATTTTCCCGCTTCTGCTGGTATTCGTCACGATTCTCGGCCTCGTCGCGGCCAGCGATCCGGCGCTGCGGGCTACGGTGCTCAAAGGGAAAGGAGCCGCGTTTGCTGGTATCTCTCATCAGTTCCCGATCGTCGGCAGCCAGCTCACGAGCAACGTGCACGCGCTTCAGCGTTCCAGCACGATCGGGCTGATTGTCGGCCTGCTCGCCACCATCTGGGGCTGCACCGGGCTGGCGCAGACCGGCCTGTTCACGATGCAGCAGGTCTGGAACCTGCCCGGCCCCGCCCGGCCCGGGTACTTCCCGCGGCTCGGCCGCTGCTTGCTGTTCCTCATCGTGCTGGTCGTTGGCCTGGTGGTGACCACCGGGATGACCAGTCTCGGCGTCTTCACCCACCAGGGGGTGATCTGGACCATCCTGCTCGACACCGTGGCGGCCATCGCCAACGGCCTGATGTTCCTGCTGGTCTTCCGGGTCCTGACGCCCAAGGGGGTGCCAACGTCGAACCTGGTGTGGGGAGCGGCGGCGGGCGGTGTCGCATGGACAGTGATGCAGGCGCTCGGCAACTTCCTGGTTGGCCACTACCTGCACAACGACAGGTCCGTCTACGGCGTGTTCGCTACCGTGCTCGGCCTCGTCGTCTGGGTGTATATCCTCGTGCAGATCACGGTCTACGCCGCAGAAATCAACGTCGTCCTGACCCGGCGGCTATGGCCTCGTGCGATCGTGCAGCCGCCGCTCACCGAGGCCGACCGTGCCGTCATGGCGGCGCAAGCCCTGCAAAACCAGCGGCGGGAAGAGCAGCAGGTCAAGGTCACCTACGACGACCGCCCGGCAAGTACCGAACGGTCTGCCACGACGCCGCAGACACCGGAGGAGATTATCCCGCCCGCCGAACCGACCCCCCGGGGAGTTGATGTCGACGGCCCGGGAAGGGCTGACGCCAGCGGCTCCGCGGAGGGCTGAGGCAGGCACCGCTGCCGTGGCGTGCGAAGCCGTTCTGCCAGCGCCGCGCCGCTGCCCCGCGGGTGCCGGACCCCGCTACATGCCAGCGGCTACAGCCAGCCGGGCCCGGGCGCTGACGGCGCTCCCGCGAACCTGCCCGCTCGGCCGACCCGGACCTGGCGAGCAGCCGCGCGCCGACCGCCACGATCCCCGGTGCCGCGGCGATGCCGGCCGCGTACCCCGGTCCGGGTTCGCCGCCGTGATGCCCGCCTGTTCAGCGGCCCGGCAGATTGCCAGCTTGCGCCCAGCCACCCCGAGCGGCCGGCGGACAGTTCCCGCACGAACAGGCCGCAGCCCGGCTCCCATCGGTGAATGCCAGATGATGACGTGTGCGGCCAAATCTGCCCTAGCTGCTGCCAGCTACGTCACGCGGCGCCCCCGGCGACCGGGCAGCACCATCCGGCAACAGGCCCGGCGCAAGACCGAGCCCTAGCCGTCTCAGCAAGCGCAGACCACCTCTGATCTGTGCCCTCAGTTGAAGCCCGCCGAGAGACCTCTGGCCGCGCAGAGGCGGGTCCGCGCGCGTTATCTCTGCCTCCTCATGTCACTCAGCGTCATGCTGCCGATTGGTACGACCTCGACCTCGGTCGCTGCTCCGGTCTGGCGGAATTAGCTGACTGGAGGCGTCGATGGGTCGCGCGGAGGCTCTGTCACAGCCTGCCCGCCGATTTAGGGGACGCGCACGGGGTGCAGGCGGTGGGCGAGGGCGGTGTGGCGGCGGCCGGCGCCCCTGGTGCGGATGGCGGCGGCCAGGGCGCGGCGGGAGCCGGCCAGGACGACGAGTTTGCGGGCGCGGGTGATGCCGGTGTAGAGCAGGTTGCGCTGGAGCATCATCCAGGAGCTGGTGACCAGCGGGATGACGACGGCGGGGTATTCGCTGCCCTGGGAGCGGTGGATGGTGACCGCGTAGGCGTGGGCCAGCTCGTCCAGCTCGTCGAAGCCGTAGTCGACCTGCTCGTCTTCGTCGGTGCGGACGGTCAGCGTGTGCTCGTCGGTCGACAAGGCGGTGACGACGCCGACGGTGCCGTTGAACACCCCCGCGGTGCCCTTGTCGTAGTTGTTGCGCAGCTGGGTGACCTTATCCCCGACCCGGAACACCCGGCCGCCGTAGCGCCGCTCCGGACGCCCCTCGGCAAAGGGGGTCAGGGCTTCCTGCAGCAGCATGTTCAGGTTGCCGGCGCCGGCCGGGCCGCGGTGCATGGGGCAGAGCACCTGGATGTCGCGGCGGGGGTCCAGGCCGAACCGGGCCGGGATCCGCCGGGCCACGATGTCGACCACGAGCCCGGCGGTCTGCTCGGTGTCTTCGCAGCCGAACCAGAAGAAGTCCCCGAACCCGGTCAGCTGCGGTTGCTGCCCGGCGTTGACCCGGTGGGCGTTGATGACGATGCCGGACTGCTGGGCCTGGCGGAAGATCTTGGTCAGCCGGACCGCGGGCAGGGATCCGGCGGCGAGCAGGTCGCGGAGGACCTCGCCCGCGCCGACCGAGGGCAGCTGGTCCACGTCTCCGACCAGCAGCAGGTGCGCGCCGGGCGGGACCGCCTTGATGAGCTTGTTGGCCAGGATGACGTCGACCATGGAGGTCTCGTCCACCACGACCAGGTCCGCGTCCAGTGGCTTGTCAGCGTCGAACGACGGGTCGCCGCCGGGGCGCAGCTGTAGCAGCCGGTGGATGGTGGCGGCGTCGTGGCCGGCTAGTTCGGCCAGCCGTTTGGCGGCGCGGCCGGTGGGGGCGGCCAGGACTATCTTGGCGCCCTTGGCGCGGGCCAGTTCGACGACGGAGCGGACGGTGAAGGATTTGCCGCAGCCGGGGCCGCCGGTCAAGACGGCGACCTTGGCGGTCAGGGCGACCCGGACCGCGTCGGCCTGTTCCGGGGCGAGTTCCGAGCCTGTCTGGCCGCGCAGCCATCCGAATGCCCTGTCCCAGTCGACGGCGGCGAACGCGCTGAGCTTGTCGGGTCGGGCGGCGTGCAGGCGCAGCAGGGCGCGGGCCAGGGACCGTTCGGCTTGATAGAAGGGCGGCAGGTAGACGGCGGGGACCTGCGGTGCGGTCTCAGCATGCGCGGGCCGGGCCGCCGCGGGGACCTGCTCGCGGATTACTCCTTCGGCGGCGGCGAGCTGGTCCAGGCAGGGGGTGACCTGGTCGGCGGGGACGTCGAGGATCGTGGCGGCGTCGGTGATCAGGTTGGGGGCGGGCAGGTAGCAGTGGCCGTCGTCGGCGGCCTCGGACAGGGTGTACGCCAGGCCGGCCTTGATCCGCTCCGGGCTGTCGGGGGCGATACCGACCGAACGGGCGATGGCATCCGCGGTCTTGAAGCCGATCCCCCACACCTCGGCGGCCAGCCGGTACGGCTCGCTCCGCACGACCGAGACCGACGCGTCGCCGTATTTCTTGTAGATCCGCACCGCCAGCGAGGTCGAGACGCCGACGCCCTGCAGGAAGATCATCACTTCCTTGATGGCCTTCTGCTCGGCCCAGGCGGCGGCGATCATCGCGGTGCGCTTGGGACCTAGGCCGTCGACTTCGATGAGCCGGGCCGGCTCGTCGTCGATGACGTGCATGATGTCCACGCCGAAGTGGGTGACCATGCGTTCGGCCATGACCGGGCCGATGCCCTTGATCAGCCCCGAGCCCAGGTACTTCTGGATGCCCGCGGCGGTAGCGGGCAGCACCGTGGCGTAAGAGGCCACCTCGAACTGCCGGCCGTATTTCGGGTGGGATGACCAGCGGCCGCGCAGCCGGAGGAACTCGCCGATCTGCGCGCCGAGCAGCGGACCGACCGCGGTGACCAGGTCCGCGCCGCCGCGTTCGGGCGCGATCCGGGCGATCGTGTACCCGGTCTCGGGGTTGGCGAACGTGACCCGCTCTAGGACGCCGTCCAGAACCGCACCGCCGCCCTGGCCGGCCACCACCGCTGGCATGAGAACAATCTTTCACCCGGACGACTCGAGCCGGTGACCGACGTCCGCAACCTCACCTCGCATGGCCGGGGCGGCCAGCCCATGCCGCAGCAAAGTCCGAGCGGATTGACTCTGCGCAGGACGATGCGAAGGTTGTCACCGATCTCTTATCACGCACCCCATCGCGGGTCATGACGGTGTGTGATGGTCTCACGACCTGAGTGCCTCATCGTGCTCTCACTGGAGGTATCCGGTCGGTGTGCCGGGGATGAGGATCGCGCGTGAGATCGACCCAATAGACAGGTGACCTGCTACGGGCCGGTATCGCAGCAACAGCAGCCAGTGCCAGGAGGACTACCCCGGTGCCTCACCTCGGGGGAACCTGGCCCCGACCGCCGAGGAGATGCCGGCCCGCCGGGATGCCGGTGTCACCGGCGGGCCGCGGGCCGGGTGTCCGGACCTGGACCGGGGCGAGCGGGGTGACGTGCAGGAGTCGTGCGGCGGGGGCGGGCAGCCACCAGTTGGCCCGGCCGAACAGGGTGACCAGGGCAGGGGCGAGCATGCCGCGGATGACGGTGGCGTCGATGATGATGCCGGCGGCCAGCGCGGTGGACAGGATCTTGATGTCGGTGACCGGGACGCCGCCCAGGGCGATGAAGGCCAGGCAGAGGATGAGTGCGCCGGAGGTGATGAGCCGGCCGGTATGGCCGATGCCGCGGACCACGGCCTGGCGGACGTCGCCGGCCTGCCGGTATTCCTCGTTGATGCGGGTCAGGATGAACACCTCGTAGTCCATCGACAGGCCGAACAGCAGCGCGAAGACTGCCAGCGGCACCCACAGCGTGATGGCGCCGGTGGCCGGGCTGGAGAACAGGGCGGTGGTGCCGTGGCCTTGCTGCCAGACGAAGGTCAGCACGCCGAACGCGGCGGCCAGCGAGATGAGGTTCAGCAGCAGCGCCTTGACCGGCAGCCACAGCGACCGCAGGGCGCGGGCCAGCAGGACGAACGTCACGATCACGATGGCGGTGAGGATGACGGCCAGGTTCGGGCCGTACAGGGCGGTGATGAAGTCGGCGTCCTGGGCGGGGGAGCCGCCGGTCCGCGCGCCGGGCACCGTGGCTGCGGCGGCCCGGATCGCGTCCAGCGCGGTCTTGCCGTCCGCGGTCGAGGGATCGGCCGGCGACCAGGCGTTCGCGATGCGCTGGCCGTCCCGCGCCCAGGCGGCGGGCGATACCACCGTAATCGGGTCGCCGGGGGCTGGAGTGGCGGCGCCTGCCGGGAGCAGGATCTCGGCCGGCCGCAGCACGCCGGGGCCGATGCCGGAGGCGACCAGGGCGTCCAGGCCGGCGCGGGCGCCGGGCGGGGCGGTGGCCGCCGTCGCGGCGGCCTGGGGCTCGCCGAGGTTGAGCGAGAAGACCGGGACGATCAGCACGGCCAGGATGGCCAGCGCCCCGGCGGCTGACCATCCGGGCCGCGCGGTGACCCGGCGGGCAATCGCGGTCCACAGCGGGCTGAGGGTCCGGGCGGGCCGGCGGCGCGGCCATTCCAGGGCGGGCCCGGCCGCGTCCAGCACCACCGGCAGCAGGGTGGCCGACACGGCGATGCTGATCAGCGGGATCAGCATGGCGGCCAGGCCGATGCTGCGCAGGAACGGGACGCTGGTCAGGGCGAGCGCGGCCAGGCTCACCGCCACCGTGATGCCAGAGAACAGCACCGAGCTTCCGGCGGTGGCCGACGCTCGCAGCACCGCCGCCCGGTTGTCCAGGCCGCGGCCGCGTTCCTCCCGCCACCGGGTCACGATGAGCAGCGCGTAGTCGATGGCCACGCCCAGGCCGACCAGGGCGACGATGTTCTGCACCAGGGTCGACACGGTGATCGCGTAGGTCAGGGCGTAGATGAACACGAACGCCGATGGGATCGCGACCGCCGCGATCAGCAGCGGCGTGACCGCGATGAGGGAGCCGAACACGACGGCCAGGACGACCAGTGCCCCGGCCCCGGCGAGCAGGGTCTCGGCCAGCACGCTGCTGCCGCCGCCGGAGCCGCCCGAGGACAGGATGCTCGCCCCGGTGACCAGGACCGGTGCCCCGTCCACCCGCAGGCCGGCCACGGCGCGGGTCAGCCGGGGCAGCGCGGAGGCGTACGGATCGTCGCTCGCGAGGTCCGGGACCGGGTACAGCAGGCCGAACGCGGTCCGCCCGTCGGCGGAGACGAAGGCCCGGTCGCCGGTGCTGATCCAGGACGCGGCCCGGGCCCCGGGCAGCGCCGCGGTTGCCCGCCCGAACGCCGCGGCGAGCTGCGCCCGGACGCCGGGTGAGTCCGCCGTGGTGCCCGGCGGCAGCCGGACCACCACGACCAGCGGCGGGTTGTCACCGCCCGAGCCGAACTTGGCGACGATGGCCGTGTTCGTCTCGTACGCGGGCTGGCCGGGCAGCTCGAACGCGAAGGACAGCCGGTGGCCCGACTGGGCGGCAGCGAGGCCGCCGGTCAGGGCCAGCACCACCCAGCCTGCGACTACTATCCATCGGTGGGCGAGCGACCACCGGGCCAGCCGGGCTACTCCCCGCACCGCAGAAATATCATTCAATGAATGATTCACTCGATGAGCATATAATGACCGCAGGGAGATGACGCAAGCAGGTGGCTGACTTCTATCCGGCCGGCGACGACCAGGCCCGGCTCCGGTGGGTCATCATCGACGCGCTGCGCCGGTACGGCACGGACTCGGGCCGGATCGGCCACGCCTTCGCCGAGCTGCACCAGCTGCAGGCCGCCGACCTGCGCGCCCTCGTCGCGATCATGAGCGCCGAGGGCAACGGCACCCCGCTGACCGCCGGGCAGCTACGCGAGCAGCTCGGCCTGTCCTCCGGCGGCGCCAGCCTGGTCATCGACCGCCTCGAGCGGGCCGGGCACATCCGCCGGGCCCGCGACCACCCGGCCGACAACCGGGTCGTCCACCTCCGCTACACCGACCAGGGCAAGGCCACCGGCCTGGCCTTCTTCGGCTCGCTCGGCGACCGCGCGCACGCCATCCTGGACGGCTTCACCGACGGCGAACTCCAGGTTATCGCCCGGTTCATCACCGCCATGGCGGACTCGATGCGCCAGCACGTGCAGGAGCTGGAAGGGCGGTTACCAGGGATGCGGCCGGCCACCCGAGCCGGCCGGCGGCCGCCGCCAGCAGCTCGGCAGCCGAGGTTGCCGCCAGTCCGGCCAGCCTGACCCCGGGGTCGCGCCCGGCGCGCCGAGCATCCCCGCGTAGGCGCCGTGGACCGCGTCCGGTACATCGGCCGGCGTGACGTGCAGCAGCGTGAGGTGGCTCCGGACGACACCAGGTCCAGGGCCGCGTCCACGGTGGCCCGCCAGGTCCCTCACAGACCCAGATGAATACCGAACGGACCCGGGTGTCTGTCCCGGTCACGTCTATCAGCCTCCCAGGATGTGCAGTCCGGCCCACAGCGCCAGCACCCCGAGGACCAGCGCCGCGGGCACGGTGAGCAGCCCCAGCCTGGTGAATTCCCCGAGATCGGGCGCGGACCCGTGATGGTGGGCGATACGCCGCCACAGCAGCGTGGCCAGCGATCCGGTCCTGGCCTCCTCGGCGGCCTGGCCGGCCGGGATGGCGCCGACCGCGATCAGGATGACCGCGGCATCGGCGTCCCGCTGAGGGATCCGGCGCGCATCGATGATTGCCTGCCATGGGTTACAGCGAACGGGACTGCTGCGGTCTTGTCCCCGAGTGCACAGGAGGCCCTGCGGTCCGGCCGAACCGCCGGGCCAGCCAGGTACGAATCCGCGGTGGGAAGCGCATTACTGCCTACCTTCTCGGCCCTGCTCCACCGCCATGTCGCCCTGTCAAGAACGCCGCCCCGCCCCTTGTCCGGCCGTCCGCCGACAGCGATGATGGCATCTCGCCCGGGTGACCGCACCCGCCACGACGACGGGACGCCCATGCCCAGCCAGACCGGCCAGCCCGCCGTCGTCCTGCTCGCCGAGGACGACCCCGGCGATGTGGTCATGATCACTGATGCCTTCGCGCAATCAGCGGCCCCCGTCCAGCTCCACGTGATCAGCGACGGGGAGCAGGCCATCGACTACGTCTGCCGCAACGGCCCCGCTGCCCCGCGGCCCGCGCTCATCCTGCTTGACCTGAACATGCCCCGCCGCAACGGCTTTGAGGTCCCGTACCTCTGTCGTCAAAGAGCTTTCAGCGCTGGTAGTAGCACGTTGTCGACCACGCGCAGGACATCTGCTTCGAGGACCACCAGGCCGAGGGCGGCGGTGCGGTGGTAGGCGATGGCGGGGAAGATCTCGCTGAGGGTGTCGATGTCGATGGTCTGCGGGACCAGTCCGCGGGTGACGGCGCGGGTGATGACTTGCTGGAATAGTCCGCTGTATGGTGCGGCGATTGCTGCCTGGGCTGCGTCGCGCAAGACCGGGTTGTGCCGGGACGCGATGAGCACGCTGGCGAGCACCTGGTCGCTGCGGCTGTCGTGTTGCAGGTAGGCGCGCCCGCAGGCGAGCAGGTCCTGGCGCAGGCTTCCGGTGTCGGGTAGTTCCGGCGGGCTGAACAGTGCGGCGGCCGCGGCCACGACGAGCGCGATCTTGCTGGGCCAGCGCCGGTAGAGCGTGGCTTTGCTGGCGCCGCATCGCCTGGCGACCGCGTCCATGGTCAGTCGCTCGAAGCCCTCCTCGATCAGCAGGTCCTGGGTAGCGTGCAGCAGGTCCTCGCCGATTCCGGCATCTACGGGCCGGCCGGGAAGGCGCGCGGATGAGCTCACGGCCAGAGGTTATCAGATACTGGACAGTCTCGTTTCGATACTGTACGGTTTCGTTTCTATGCAGTTGCTTCTCCTGACGGAGAGACCACTGCCTGAAACGGAAGGGACTTGCCATGGCCACTGCAGTGCTTGTTGCCGGCTCGACCGGGATGCTCGGCCACCAGATCGCCCGCCACCTGCTGGATCAGCCAGATACCGATGTCCGGCTCCTTCTCCGTCCCCCCGCCCCGGGCGGCGACGGCAAGCACGGTATCGCCGGCGAGCTGATCTCGCGGGGGGCGGTAGCAGTGACCGGCGACGTGACCGATCCGGCGTCGCTCGATCCGGTGACCGCGGGCGCTGACGTTATCGTCTCAGCCCTGCAGGGCGGCCCGGCCGTCATCGTGGGCGGTCAGGTCGCCCTCGCCGAGTCGGCGGCGCGTAACGGCGCGCGGCGGTTCATTCCCTCCGACTTCGCGATCGACCTCTTCAAAGCCCCCGCAGGCGCACCGCAGTTCGACATGCGCCGACAGGCCGACGAGATCATCGACGCCCTGCCCCTGGAGGTTGTGCACGTGCTGAACGGGGCCTTCATGGACATGATGCTCGACCCGGGCACCGCGGGCATCATCGACCTGAACAACGCGACGGCCACCGTGTGGGGAACCGGTGAGGAGCCCTTCAACCTCACGACCGTCAACGATACCGCGCGGTTCACCGCGAAGATCGCCACCGATCCCGCCGACCTGGCCGGCGTCCGCTATCTCTCCGGCGCCGAAACCACCTTCAACGCGATCATCGACGAGAGCGAACGCCTCTCAGGCACGCCCCTGACCAAAACCACGCTGGGAAGCGCCGAGGACCTCCGCCGGATCACCACGGACGCGAGCGACCCCTGGTCAGTGGTCCGGGAGTGGTATTTCCTGTCGATGCTCACCGTCCCGCCCTTCCCCGCCACCGACAACGACCGCTACCCCGATGCCCGCCCGACCGGGCTGCGCGAGTACCTCACCGCAGCCCATCACGCTATCCGCCAGCCCTGAGCCCACCCGGAACAACCACCATCCAGCCCATGCCTGACCAGCAGGCACCGGCCCCAGGGAGCAACCGCTCATGCAGAACACCACCCCGGCCACGACGCCGTTCCTGATCACCCGCGAGGCCGCGCCCAGCTACTGGCTAGTCGACTCACTCTGGTCGGTACTGGCCACCGCGGACACCACCGGCGGCGCGCTCACCGTCATCGACCAGGTCATGCCGCGGCGAAGCGGCCCGCCGCCGCACATCCACGAACGACTCCACGAATACTTCTACCTCCTCGACGGCGAAATCCGGTTCCAGCTCGGCACCGAGCTGACAACAGCCACACCCGGCAGCATGCTCTCAATCCCCCCCAACACCGTGCACGCCTTCGCCGTCGCCTCCGAGACCGCACGGGTACTCAACCTGTACACGCCCGGCGGTTTCAGCGAGCAAATCAGCTACACGGGCACGCCCGTCACCGAGCTCCGGCTGCCCCGCGAAGGCGAACAACTACCCCCCGCCCCTGGCCAGCAGAACGCCTACCTCACCCGATCAGCAGAACTCAACACCCAGCGCTGGCTCACCCCCGACGAGGCCGAAGACCTCCTCGCCGGCGAGCGGGACACACCCGGCCAGTCCTCTCCCGGCTCCCGATAGCCTGGCCGCGCGCCAGCTCGAGCTGCCCGCGGATGTAGCAGACCGACATCGCCGCCGCGGGCTCGGCTTCGGCTCGTGTGGTGTGCTCGGCGCGCTGCGCCCAGGGCTCTGCCTCCTCGGGCCGTCCCTGCCACACCAGCCAGGCTGCGAGGACCATGTAGGCGTAGGTGGCGGTCGGCTCGTCGGTCCAGCCGTGCCGCTTGGCCAGCTCGATCGCCTGCCTGCTGCACTCCGCCGCACGCGCGTAGGGCGACCAGCCGATATAGACCGTCGCCTGGTAGGCCAGGCCGCTGAACTCGAGATAGGGCCGCCCGACCCGGCGCGCCAGCGCCACCCCTTGCTCCCGGTGCCGCTGCGCCTCCTCGAACCGGGCTGCCCAGAACTCGGTGATGCCGAGGCTGACCAGCGCCAGCGCACGCAGCTCGTCACCCAGGCCAGGCTGCGCCGCCTCCGGGGCCTCGGCCAAGGCCTGCAGCCGCCTCGCCTGCTCGGCCACCGCCGACAGGTTCCCGCGTTGCCGGGCCAGCTGCAGCCGGACCAGCCCGAGCAGCACCTGCGCCTGCCCGCTCCGGCCGTCCGGCACAGGCACCGACCCGCGCTCCGCCAGCGCCATGTACCGCTCCGCCGCCTCCAGCGACCCCCGGGGCAGCTCATCGGCCGCGGCCAGCGCGGCGAGCACGGCATCGCCGGCGCGGGCTTCGGCGGGGAACCCGGCGAGCAGGTCATGGATGGTGGCAGACTGCCCGTCCAGATGAAGGACCGGCCAGTGGTCGGCCAGCAGCTGGGCGGCCGGCCCCCAGTCCCCGCGCCGCCTGGGCGTGGCGGATCGCCTCCACACCGAATCCGTGCCCCGCGAACCATCCGGCGGCCAGCTCGTGCAGCGCCGTGACCTCCTCCGGCTCGGTGCGGCGCAGCTGCAGCTGCAGCAGGCCGGCGAACAGCCGGTGGTAGCGGAACCAGGACCGCGCCGCGTCCACCGACACCACGAACGCGTTCGCCTCTTCCAGATCCTGCAGCACCCGCTCCCCGCCGCTGCCCCCGGTCAGCAGGTTAGCCAGCTCGCCGTTGACCCGCTCCAGCACGCTGGTCCGCAGCAGTAGCCGCCGGACCTGCCCGGGCTGCCGGTCCGCACCTCGGCCAGCAAGTACTCCGCCACCGTCCGCACGGTGAACCGCAGATCATCCGCGCGTATCTCGGTCAGCTCTCCGGCCGCAGCCGGTGCAGCCCCAGCCGCACGTCATGCCGAGTAGCCAGCACGAACCGCAGCCCCGGCGGGGCGCGCATCACCAGCAGCTCCAGCTGCCGCTGCGCCTCGGCTGACCCCAGTTCGTGCACGTCGCCGATCATGAGCCAGATCGGTCTTGCAGAGGGGCCAGGTCCTTCAGCAGCCGCTCCACGATTGCCCACCCGTCCAGATCCGGCGCCGCCGTCAGCTCCCGCACCAGCTCCGACCCCGCCGACGTCTGGCGCAACGCATCCAGCACCGCCAGCCACCAGCGCTGCGGATCCCGCTCATCCCCCCACCGGCACCCACGCCGCCCGCCCGGCCAGCCCTGCCGCACCGATCCAGGACCGCAACAGCACCGTCTTCCCGCTGCCCGGCGGCGCCGACACCACCGTCACTCGCCCCGCCGCCCCCAGCCGCTCCCACAGCCCCGGGCGGGACACCACTCCTGCCGCGCCAGTACCGGCGACTTGGCGGGCAGCGGACCCCGGGCTCTCGGCGGGCCGCATAGCCCATACTTGCACGAAAATTCGCCAGCCCGCCTGCCGGCAGGGCCGCCTCTGAGCTTGCGGATCTGGCGGCCGCCAGCAGGCCGGCGTGCCAGGGTCGCCTCCGATGCCGCCACACCCACCACTGCATGCAAACACGTACCCGTCACTGCAGTGAAACGCGAGGTAAGTCCGGACTTCGCAAGATCACTCGCAAACTCTGGACTTCGCAACCTTCGGCTGAACAGGACATTTCGTTTCTGATCTTGATCGGCTGGTTTGTCACCCTGAAGCTATGACTACTGGCCGCGTCACACCAGTGCATCATCAGATGATCACGGTCGGTTCGGCCTCGCACGATGCGTTCATGCTCGATGCTGAAGGTCGTCATCCCGACGCATCTCCAGTGCGCCCGCACTCAAAGCGTCGTAATGACCGTTCTATTCCCTTATGTCATTGAACGTGCCTGTAACCTCCGATCGGCGTGGCTCCGCTAGAATGTCGGCTTTAGCCTTTACATTCCGGATTGTGCGGCACGTCGTCAAACGGGGCCAAAGGTACGGCAGGCTCACCGTCATCCGGAAAGTGCAGAGGACCGGACCGGACGGCAGACGCTATCGGGCGGCGCTGTGCCGGTGCGACTGCGGGCAACAAGCCGTCCCGCGGATCAGCTCTCTTACCTCAGGCGATGCTCAGTCGTGCGGATGCTCACGCGGCCAGCCCAGATACGAGCAGAAGCACTGCCCGGTCTGCGGTGTGCTCGCCGTGATCCGGCGCGACCGCAAAAGCTGCTCCCGCGCGTGCGGATACGAGCTGGCCCGGGCGGCCCGGCAGGCCGCCAGCCCGTCCTATGCCGTATGGCACAAGCGCGTCAGGCAAGCCCGCGGGCCCGCCAGCCGGTACGCCTGCGTGGACTGCGGGCAGCCCGCCCAGGACTGGTCGACGGTCAATCCCTCCAGCGGCGACATCCGGGGCAGGTTCCAGCCCCGGTGCCGCAAATGCCACCGCCGTTATGACGGCGCTGCCGGCGCGGGTAGCCCCCGGGCCAAGCTGACCGACGACAAAGTCAGAAAGCTGCGGGCACGCCGGGCCGACGGGCTGACCTACCGGCAGCTGGCCGCCGAATTCGGCATCAGCGACGTGTCAGCCTGCGCGGCGGTCAACCGCAAGACCTGGGCGCACGTACCTTGATCTCAGCTCCGCCGCGGAAGCGGCCGCCTCGGCACCTCAGGCACTTTCAGGCCGATCCTGGCCGCGGAACGCCCCGGGCCAGGTGAACAAGGTCGCCCGGCCGCGCCTGAGTCCGGCGGGGTTAGCGGAGCGCTAACGCGGCTCACCGCCGAGCTCCCGCACCGATATCCCGGCGCGCCGAGTCACCGCGTGCCCGCGTGACGTCGTAGTCGTGCTGATCGCACTCATAGCTCTGGCGGCGGTCGTGATGGCGGCCCAATGTCATGTGGTGGGGGATACCCGCAGCACCCTGACCGCCTCGTACTGGATCGTCCGCGGCCTCGACGTCGAGGCTGGTCTGCCCTCGGTATCCCTCGCCTGTTGCCCTTAGTAGCTAGCTGCGGCCATCCAGGGCCACAAGACTGGCCACGATGCGCTCAAGCTTGGTCCGCAGCACACGGCCGGTATCCAGATCTGATCTGATGCGCTGTTCGTCAGTATCCGAGTGGCAGGCCACCGTCGGCTGGATGGCGTGGTAGGTCCGCCGTCGGCTCGCTCCAGCCGACCACACTCACCCGTGGGGCCAGCTGATCAACCAGACGTCCAGCTTCCGGCTGCGGCCGGTGGCGAGGGAGCCGCGCGCGGCAGCAGGCCCGCCGTCTGTAGGGCCTCCGTCCGATGGAGCCCTGCCGCACTGGCGCGGAGGAGGTCCGCAAGCTCGCGAGGCCGGGCCCGTCCCGTTTCAGCGCCGTTTCAGCGCCGCTCCCGTACGCCCGCCTAACGTGCGGGCATCCCCGGTGGCGGTGGCGGTGGTGGCGGTGGCGGCGGCTGCGCCACGGCCACGCCGTCGGTGTCCGGCCAGCCGGCCCTGGTCTCTAGAGGCGATGGAGAGTCACATTCACCGAATGCGCCTGGTGGTGCGCCC
>Ga0081540_1001126_pt1 | contig 23603 bp, 17 predicted proteins | sample TabmetS2T1R1_FD_71024 | JGI IMG/M metagenome (GOLD analysis project Ga0081540, IMG submission 71024) | Tabebuia heterophylla rhizosphere microbial communities from the University of Puerto Rico - S2T1R1 | ecosystem: Host-associated > Plants > Roots > Rhizosphere ... | reverse complement strand
ATCGGCGTGCTCACCGACATGAACGGTCCGGCGTCGACGCCGACCGGCCAGGGCTCGGTCACCGCCGCGCAGATGGCGATCGAAGATTTCGGCGGCAAGGTGCTGGGTAAGCCGATCAGCCTCATCGTCGGCGACCACCAGCTCAAGCCTGACATCGGCGGCGGCATCGCGCGGCGCTGGTACGATGTCGATCAGGTCGACCTGATCGTGGACGTGCCGGTCTCCGCCGTAGGCCTCGCAGTGCAGAACATCGCCAATGAAAAGAAGAAGATGTTCATCACGCATTCCACCCTCGCCGCGGATTTCCACGGCAAGTTCTGCTCGCCCTACACGATGCAATGGGTGATCGACACCCGCTCGCTCGCGGTCGGCACCGCGCAGGCGGTCGTCAAGCGCGGCGGCGATAGCTGGTTCTTCATCACCGATGACTATGCATTCGGCCATTCGCTCGAGCGCGACGCCGCCAGCGTCATCACCGCCAATGGCGGCAAGGTGCTGGGCTCGGTACGGCCGCCGCTCGCAACGCCCGACCTGTCGTCGTTCGTGCTGCAGGCGCAGGCCTCGAAAGCGAAGATCATCGGCATCGCCGCGGGTCCGCCCAACAACATGAACGAGATCAAGACCGCCGCCGAGTTCGGCGTTTTCAAGGGCGGCCAGCAGATGGCGGCGCTGCTCGCGCTGATCACCGATATCCATTCGCTCGGATTGCCTGCGGCGCAGGGCCTGTTGCTGACCACGTCGTTCTACTGGGACATGGACGACAAGACCCGCGAATGGTCGAAACGTTATTTCGCGAAGGTGAACCGGATGCCGACGATGTGGCAGGCCGGCGTCTATTCCTCGGTCATTCATTATCTCAATGCCATCAAGGAAGCCGGCACCGACGAGCCGCTGAAAGTGGCGGCGAAGATGCGCGAGAAGCCGGTCGAGGATTTCTTCTCCCGCAACGGAAAACTGCGCGAGGACAATCTGATGGTGCATGACCTGTGGCTGGTGCAGGTCAAGAAGCCCGAGGAATCGAAATATCCGTGGGACTATTATCAGATCCTCGCAAAGATTTCGGGCGATGACGCGTTCGGCCCGCCCGATCCGGCGTGCGCGATGGCGAAGAAGTGACGACCGAAGGTCGTCATTCCGGGATGGTCCGAAGGACCAGACCCGGAATCTCGAGATTCCGGGTTCGCGCTAGGCGCGCCCCGGAATGACCGTCGCCGATAGAAGCAAGCTTCCATCGGCACCAGTCACTTCACCACCCCCGCCTCCCGGAAATACTTCATCACGCCGGGATGGATCAGTGCCGTGTTCGGCGCAGCCGCAATCGTGTTCGCGGCCGTCGTCTCGCAGGCCTGCGGCAATTTCTTGCAGAGCGCGGCCTCAACGCCGTGCAGCGTGCGCGCCAGCCGATAAGCCACCTCGTCCGGCAGGCTTTCGCGCACGAGAACGAAACTCCATGAGCCGACGGAATCGATTGCGCTTGCCTGGTTCGGATAGCTGTTGGCGGGGACCGTCAGCGGTTTGAGGAAGCTGTGCTTGGCGCGGATGCGCGCGATCTCGCTGGCGTCGGGCGCGATGAATCGCGCGCCGCCGGGGGCTTGCGCCATCGCGGCGAATCCAGGCCAGCCGACGCCCGCGCCCCACAGCGCGGCGGCGCGGCCGTCCTGCACCATGGCGGGGCCGTCGCCAGCGCGATCGAGATAGATCGACTTGAAGTCCTCGTCCTGCTTCAACCCGATGCCATCGAGAATGTAGCGCGACAGGATCGGCAGGCCGGAGCCCTTGGCGCCGAAGGCAATCGGCTGGCCGACGAGATCCCTGATCGACTTGTAGGGGCTGTCGGCGCGCACCACAAACATGCCGGGGCTGGAATACATCGCCGTGAGGATTTTCAGTTTTGTCGGCGGACGCCCGATGCCCATGAAGGCTTCATAGGACGGCTCGCCGGCCACCAGCGCGATGTCGAGCTGGTCCGATTCCAGCATCGGGATGTTTTCGTTGGAGCCCTTGGTGTTGCGCGGCTCGATCGGCAGCGCCGGATCGGCGGCGTTCATGACTTCGGCGAACGCGTTGCCATAGAGCGGGAAGCCGCCGCCGGGCGTCGCGGTTCCCAGGCTGATACTGGTCTTGGTCATGGCCTTGCCTCCCTCCTGCGCGGCAGCGCCGCCCGCGAGCAAGAGGACCGCGCCGACGATATGAACGAGTTTCATGCTGGACCTCAAGCGTCTTTACCCATGCACTATCGGCAGGGAGATTGGCCAATCAATGCGCAGCGGAGGTTGTAGGCAATTGCGCGCTTTTGTGAAAGCATGGCGGCAACGTAACAAGAAAATGTGTGGGAGTATAATGTTCGGATTTCTGCGAAAAGCATTGTTGGGCGCCATTTGCGCCTTGAGCCTTGCAACCACCGCCGCCCCTTCCCTCGCCGCCGACTATCCCAACCGCCCGGTAAAGTGGTTGATCGGCTTCGCCGCCGGCGGCCCTGTCGATATCGTCGCCCGCATCATGAGCCAGTGGCTGTCGGACCATCTCGGCCAACAATTCGTGGTGGAAAACCGCACCGGCTCCGGCGGCAACATCGCCGCCGCGGCCGCCATCAGCTCGCCGCCGGACGGTTACACGCTGTTGTTCGTCGCGCCCAACAACGCCATCTCGACCTCCCTCTACAAGAAGCTGACGTTCGATTTTCTGCGCGACACCACGCCGGTGGCGAGCATCATGCAGCTCACCAACATGCTGGTGGTCTCGAACGCCATGCCGGTGAAGACCGTCCAGGAGTTCATCGACTACTGCAAGGCGAACCCCGGCAAGATTTCGTATGCCTCCTCCGGCAACGGCACCTCGGTGCATATGTCCGCGGAGTTGTTCAAGGCGATGACCAAGTGCGACATGCTGCATGTGCCCTATCGCGGCTCGGCGATCGCCTTCCCCGACATCATCTCCGACAAGGTGCAGCTGATCTTCGACAACCTTCCCTCCGCCCTCGAGCAGGCCAGGGGCGGCAGCGTTCGCGCGCTCGGGGTTACCTCGCCGCAGCGTTGGCCGACCGTGCCTGATGTTCCCGCAATCGCCGAGACCGTACCGGGATTCGAATCGGTCGGCTTCTACGGCATCTCCGCGCCCAAGGGCACGCCGCCCGAGATTATTGCAATCCTCAACAAGGCGGTCGGCGAAGCGCTGAAGGATCCCAAGCTTGTGGCGCGGCTCGCCGAAGTCGGCGGACTTCCGAAGCCGATGACGCCGGCCGAATTCGGCAAACTGGTCGCCGACGAAACCGAGAAATGGCGCAAGGTGGTGGAATTCGCCGGGGTCTCGGTCGATTGAAGGCGGGATTGCGGGATCGCGATCTGCCCTGTAAACGATGCCAGCACCGTTGCCGGCCGCGCTTCCCGCGGCCGCTCCGCGGCGGGGCCTGTAGCTCAATGGTTAGAGCCGGCCGCTCATAACGGTCTGGTTGCAGGTTCGAGTCCTGCCGGGCCCACCAGCCTTCGCTCGCGAAGCGAGTGAAGGCTGCCGCGCCGAAGCCCATCGGGGCGAAGGCGGGCTTCCGGGCCCGCGAGCTACGGCCGAGCGACCGGCCCCAACCAAAATATCGAAAACAACCCCATGCAAAGTAGCCCGCCGTCGCCGCGTATATCCTCACCTCGCAGCAGACTAGATTAGTGATCTCCATTCGATCTGATTGGCGATCTTATTTTTGATCGTAGATTCGGCGGCATTATCGCACCAAGAGCCGTCACCAGCCTTGCACTATCTGGCGCAGTCGTCCGGAGGCATGGTCCCCGCAAAGCGATCGGCAAGCCAGTCTACCGCAGCAATCGTGCTCGCTTGCGCGGCGCGGCCGTGGCCGATGCCGGGCAGCATGACCATCCTGACCTTGCTGCCCGCCTTGCACAGCTTGTCCAGGTAGGCCTTGGTCACCTCGGGCCGGATGATCTCGTCGTTGGTCCCCTGCGCAAGAAAGACGGGGATCTCGGGCGAAAGCGTACCGGCGCTGTTCCGTTCGAGAAGCGAACGCCAGGGCTCGGCCCTGGTCGGGTCCTGCACCGTCAGGAAATACTGCTCGAGCGGCCTTTCCGTTCTCTGCCTGACGATCAGATCGAAGGGACCCTCGATGCATTCTTGCGCCAGCCTGTCGATCGTGGGCAGCGCGCGCGGATCGACGATGTTGTCGATGGCGGCGCCATAGACCCGGTGCCACGACGACAGCGTCATCGCCGTGATGTTCTTGCCGCCGATCGAATTGATGTCGTCGCTCATCAGCGTTGCGAGGTCAGTGGCCGGCGCTGCCGCGGCGACGCCGAGAAGCCTCAGCTCGGGGGCGTAGGCGCTTGCCATCATCCCGGCGAACAGCACGGCCTGCCCGCCCTGCGAATGCCCCCACACCGTGAAGTCCTTGCCCGCGCCTGCGCCCGGAAGGGAGCGCGCCGCGCGCACGATATCGATCACGGCACGACCTTCGCTCTCGCCAACCAGATAAGGATGCGGGCCCGGCGTGCCGAGCCCCGGATAATCGGTTGCCGCCACGACGAAGCCACGGTCGACCATCGAGCGAAGGCCCTGGATCTGCTGAAACAGAAAGATCGCAAGCGACGGCGCGCAGCGCGGGACAATGCCGGATGTCGGATGGGCCCATGCAACGATCGGACGCCCGCCGGGCGGGGCCACGCCTTGCGGAACAATGACCACACCGGACACAAAGATGGGCCGGCCGTTCAGCCCCGTCGATCGATAGAGCACACGATAGGTGGAAGCGCCGAGCGGAGCGCCGTCCATGGGCTCCTGCCGCACCACGGTCCCGGGGGCGCCGGCGAACAATGATTCCGGTGCATCATAAAACGCGGTTTGGGCCGACGCCATTGGCGCCAGGCCAAACAGGGCGACGACGGCCACCAGCACGTTCGCCAACCATTTGCGCCGGCAGCGAGTGCAATTGGCTGTGAAGGATCGCGCTGCCCCGCTCATGCTCTTACAGTCCGTAAATGATCTTCAGGTCGCCGGTGGCGTGGAGCGCAATCGTGATGCCGTCAGCCAGCAGCAGCACCTTGTCGAGCTGCGCCGCGGAGAGTTTCCCCTCCATGCGAAAGCCATCCTTCAATGGGCGCGTAAGGCGCTCGTTCGCTGCGCTGAGCAGATTCTGGTAGGATATGCCGTAGTCGATATTCACCGCGCTCTTCAGCTGCGCCACCAGTTGTTGCACGGCGGAAGCGACTTCGCTGTCATCGGTTGCGGCACCTGCGCTGATTTCGGGAAGACCCAAGGCCTTATTGTCGGCGTCGAGCTTTGGCGCAGCGGAGAGATAGATCCATTGGCCTGCATTGGGATCGCTATCCGAACTCCTTGCGATGCGCAGGCCGATCACAAGTTTGCCCGACGACGGATAAACCTCAACCTCGCGCACGGCCGTGTCCTGCGCGGGCGCGGCCGCGATCGCCTGGCTTATCTTCTCCTTGATCGTCTCATAGCCGATGCGGACGGGAAGAATGACGTCGAAGGTACCCGGCCCGGCCACCTCGGCGCCGAGCGGCGGCAGCGCCGTCGCCGTAACCGCCGGCGGCCGCGACCCGACCACGGTTTCGGCAGAGCCGGCAAGCTCGAGCGATCCCCGGAGTACCTTGGTATCGGCGCGGACACCTGCGAAAGCCACGCTTTGCGGGGTCAATTGCAGCCAGAGAGGTGGAGTTTCCGCAAGCTGGATGGGTTCAAACGCGCGGCGCCAGGCGGTCTCGGCCTTGCCGTGCAAGTCGAGCGCACGCGCCGCCGCAAGCGCGCGCGACCGGATGCGGTCAAGCTGCGTCCGGATACTGGGCTCGACATAGGGCGCAAGGTCGATCTCGCGGCCGAGCACGTGGAGGTAGGGCTGTTCGCTCCAATGGAAGGAGTCGCTGATGTTGAGCTGCAGCGACCCGTCTCTCCGCAGCTGGGGACGCGCTTCGACTTCGATCGTCGCTCGCGCCTCGGTCTCGCCGCGAATGCGCGCCGTGAAGCGATTGGCCCCCTGCCCTTCGGCCGCGCCATAGATGGAGACCGCGCCGAAGACGCGGTCGCCCCTGCCATACAGCGAGACCGGGCTGGTCCGCTCGACGAAACCCCACACATCACAATTGGCGTTGACGCGGAATATGAAGACACGGCGATGAACGCAGTTGACGCGCTCGTCGATGGTGGCAAGCCGCTTCGGAATATCCCGCTCGATCGCCGCGGCCAGCGCCGGCAATCCGAACTCGACCGTCGCAGAGATGCGCGAACTCGTCACGAGCGCCGTCGCCGCGTCCGGGCTCAGCGCAGGCTTATCGGCGCCGAATGCGATCGACGGGATCGCCACAAGAGCAAGGGCGGCGAGACGGGCTGCGTCCATACGTGTGTTCACAACCGAATTGTAACGCCGCTGATATGTGCGCAATAGATAAATCATTTCACTGCCCAATCAACGAAGTCGCCAAAAAATAATAAATAACGCACATCGGTGACATTTTGGACACCCCGAGCTGCCGCACCACCGGAAACAACCCGATGGGAACGCAACGAACGCCGCCGAAATCGAACAATCCGTAGCAAAATCAACGAAGGCAATCGGTATTCAGCTGCTTATAACGGTCTGCTTGCAGGTTCGAGTCCTGCCGGCCCACCACATGAGCCGAACTTGATATGCTTTATATTTTCGGCCTGCAGTCACCACCTGCCCACTAGTATGAGGCCAAGCATCAAGAGGCCGCGTCGCGATCGATTTTTCGCAGCCGCACGAAGGCAGCCCAGGCTTCTGGATATACCTCATCCTTCGGATCGATTGCGAGCAGCGCGCGGCAGGCTTCCTTGATCTCGCCCGATGAGGGACGCGAATTCGGGCCTCGTGCCTTGCTGCGCGGTCACCCAGCCCTGCTTCACCAGCGGTCCATCGCGATCCCACGTAAACCTTGGCGAGTCTCGGTCGAACCGCCGCGACGCGAACCTGTGGGACCAAGTTCCGGCTCCGCTCCGCCGTAGCGATCACCTGACGTTGCTGCTCATAACGCCTTGGCACGAGCGAAAGCCGGCGGACAGCAGCTCGGTAATCCCAAAATCGGCAAGCTTCGCCAGGCAGAAGCGATTGAGCGCGCCAAAAGGTCGATGCTACTTGTCCTCCCTCAACGGCCAAACGAGGATCGTCAGACACAGCATGGCGGAGCCGATGGCGATGCCGAGCAGACGCTCCAGCCCAGGGGTAATGTCGGTGATCGGAGCCGGTCCCTGAACAAGCGTGATGAGCAGCCCAAGCGTGAATTGCGTTCCGAGATAGTTGATCTCCCGTCCGGTCTGAACGTGGTAGCCGACCCAGACGCCGGCAGCGAGCGTAAGGACGATTACGGGAAAACCCGTGCCGAACAGGCCAATCGAGACCAGAGCGACCGCGCTGCCGAGCAGGCATCCGAGCGTTCTGTGGGCGATCCTTTCGTAGATCGTGGGATATCGGCGCTCCCCTGCCGCCGACGATGGGACGATCATGATGACGTATGAGGTGATCGCCGTTTGCGAGAAATCCTCGATGCCGAACCATCGCCAGATCAGGGGAAGCAACGCGACGGCCAGCGCCGCGCGCGTAGAGTGCTCGAACAACGGCCAATGCGCGCGCAGCCAGCCCTCATTCAACACATCGCGCAGGCTTCCGCACCAGGGCATGTCGTAAGCGTGTCGTTCCCTGCGGCTCGGCGCGTCCGAGAACAGGCCTGCAACCACAAGGCATGCGCAGGTTCCGACCACGATCTCCGCCACCCTCGTGGCTGCGAAATGCACGACCGAGTCCGGCGCGGCGAGCGCCTCGGTGGTAACCATCCCGGCCGTAAGGCCGAAGAACAGCCATGCGTAACTGTATTCGCTCGCCAGCGACTGAAAGGTGCCGAGCCATGACACAACGAAGAGGAAAACCATCAACAGCAAGGGGTCATCCGCTGCCCCGGGCGCGAGCAGCAAACCCAGCAGCGCTCCTGCGGCAGTGCCCGCGATGCGCATGATTGCCCGCGGGAATGTCACAGCGAAGCTGCCACGCATCACCATGTAGCCGCTGAACGCCGCCCAGGAGAGATCATCAAGATTGAGAATGGCTGCCGCCGCGACGGCGGCCAGCACCGAGAGCGCGGTCTTGGCGGCCTCGCGGGCGCGCGGGCCGCGCAACTTCAGCGATTTGAGTTCGCGTACCAGCGCACGCGGTATGGGACGCAGGGCCGATAGCAGCAGGGACGTCGTCAAGTTGCTCCTCCCCAGTCAATAGATGACAAGCACCCGGGCGTCCGCACCCATGAAGAGTTGGTCACCGCCGGGAGAGTCGAGAAGCGTGAATCGAACCGGAATGCGTCGCTGCAGGCGAATCCAGTTCACGGTCGGAGATACATAAGGCACCAGCGTCTCGCTTCCTTGCTGGCGGCTGATACCGTGGGCCACACCCTGGATGCGTGCCCGGTAGATACGCCAGGGATGGCTATCGAACCAGATCCAGGCGAGTGCGCCGGGACGAAGGTGTCGCAGATAATATTCCTTGTAGTTGGCAACGACGCGCCACGCGCTTCCATCCACGATCGCAACCGCCGCCTGGCTCGGCGAAACCATATCGCCGGCCTGAAGGGCAAGATGCGTCACGTACCCGTCAACGGGCGCCACGACCCTGGTTCGGCTCAGGCGCCATTCGGCGAGAAGACGTGCGGCATGGGCCGAGGAGACGGCAGTTTTGTCCAGGCTGAGAGTCTCGTTCGCTTTTTGCAAGGCGGCTTCGGCCGCATGTTGCTGGGCCGTGCTTTGCGCCTCGGCGGTCCGGGTCCTGTCGAGGGCCTGGGCGGAGATCCAGCCGGACTGGCCAAGCGGCGCGTCGCGGCGCAGATTTGCTGCGGCGAGCTTAGCTGCGGCCTCCGCCGATTCCTTCTGCGCCCCCAGGACCTGCAACTGGGCCTCGTCGACCGGCAATTGCGCCTCGGTACGCGCCTCTTCCGCGCGCGCTTGCTCTACGGCCAACCTGAACGGAAGCGGATCGATGGTAAAGAGCAGCGTTCCTCGCTTCACCCGTTCATTGTCCGTCACATGGACCGCTTCGATCGGCCCCGTCACTTCCGGCGTGATCGATACGATATCGGACGTGACGTAGGCGTCGTCCGTGTAGGCAAACAGATAGCCCGACATCCACCAGGCGAGCAGAGCCACCACAAGGGCGAGGAGGAACAGCAAGGCGCGCTGGCGATGCGAAAGAACGCGTGATCGATCGAGCTCAGGCCTCCCGGACAGCGAAGGTGCAGCAACCGGCAGACCGGGTTCCTTGTCCCTAACCGCGGGCGACTCGGGGATTTGCCTTTCAAGCTGGGCACTCAGGTTCTGGTCCAATTTCGGTTCGCTCAGGTCAATCGCGAGCCCCCGGATAGGGGATATTTGCTTTCAATCAGGAGCCAGTCAAATATATAGGAAGCGTATTCTTGATAGCTTTTGGCACTGACATGGAACTGCGCCACATCCGCTATTTCCTCGCGGTTGCCGAGGAGCAAAACTTCACACGCGCCGCAGCGCGCGTCGGAATCGGGCAACCGCCGCTGAGCCAACAGATCAAAGATCTTGAGGCCGAAGTTGGAGCTCGGCTCTTCCATCGCATTCCGCAAGGCGCTGAACTGACCGAGGCCGGGATCGCTTTTCTGGAGAATGTACGGATCATTCCCGTGCAGGTGGAGCGCGCCATTCGAGCCGCCCAAAGAGCTGCGCGGGGTCAAATCGGTTCGCTGCGCGTGGGCTTTACCAACTCGGCACCGTTTAGTCCGGTTGTCACCTCGACGATCCGATCGTTTCGGCGGGCTTATCCCGATGTGGATCTGACGCTGGAGGAGGCAAGCACATCCCGTCTCGTTGCGGGCCTTCGTGAAGGGGAATTGGACGCGGTATTCCTGCGTCCCGATAAGGGCGGGGACGATCTGCAGTTCCGGCGTCTCTCCAACGAGCCGATGGTCGTTGTATTGCCCGCAAGCCATCCGGTGGCGAAGTCGCCTGAAATCGATCTTGTCAGGCTGAAGGGGGAGCCGCTCATTGTGACGCCGCACGGATCGGTTTGGGTTGACGCCGTGATCCACGCCTGTCGGCAGTCAGGCTTTGAGCCGACCCTCGGGCAGTCCGCGCCGCATATCAGCTCTGTCGTCAGCTTGGTGGCAGCTGAGCTTGGCTTTTCGCTCGTGCCAGCGTCAATGCGGCAGCTTCGTGTAACCGGCGTCACCTATCGCGAGGTCAAAGGAGACGCTCCAATCATGCATTTGGCTCTGGCGTTTCGGCGTGGCGAGACCTCGAAGATCGTCCGCAACTTCATTGCCCAGGCGGTGGCCTGAGGCAGGAGATTTCGCATCATCGCCCGCACAGCGACCTACAATCTTAGATACAGCAGACCTATGGCGATTGCATATCGAAGGCAAGACCTGCAAGGCACTTCGATTTTGGCAGCTCATTCGTAGGCTGGAAGCGAGAAGCAATCCGCCGCTTTGAAGCTGCGTCTACTGAACCAGCGAATGCAACGCCTTGACCGCGTCCTCCCGGCTCTCCATCGGGACAAACAGGCTGACCGAGTGCGGTGACAGCACGTATTTGTCGGGGACAATCCCGTGCGTCTCGAGAAGGCGCAACGCCTTGAACGGCAGTTCCGGCGACACGTCGCCGAAGCAGGTGAGGCTCACCGCGCTTGAGGCAGCGCGCTGCGTGCGCAATTCCTTGGTTTGCTCCAGCGTGCGCAACAGGGCGTCGAGCCACTCCGTATCGCAGGCTATCGTCATGCTGGTTTTTCCCGCGCTGAAGCCTGAAGCGAGGAGTTGCGGCCAGGACAGGCTGTTGTGCTTGAGATGCTGCGCGAATTTCTCAAAACCGTGATTGAGATCCCTGGAATCGATTTCCACGTGCTCAATGCGGGCCATCGAGTTGACGGCCAGAACCTTTCCGTTTTCCATGCCTGCAACCTCTTTCATCACTTGCGTGCTGTGTTCGACGCCGCCCCACTGCCTGATAACCAGCGGCACATCCTGACTTCGCGCCAGCTCCACGCTGCGAAAATGCAGGATCTTCGCGCCCCAGAAGCACATTTCGGACAGCGATGCGAAGTCCACCCGCCGCAGCGGCTTTGCCTCCGGCACGATGCGCGGATCGGCCGAACAGATTCCGTCGACCTCCTTGATGATTTCGCAACGCGCGGCTTTTAGCGCCGCGGCCATCGCAACGGCCGTGGTGTCACTGCCGCCCCGGCCGAGCGTGGTGATTTCCCTGGTCGCCGGGTTCACGCCCTGAAATCCTGCCAGGACCACAACGCGCCCGCGGTCGAGTTCCTCGCGCACGCGAATGGGCCGGACGTCCAGAATGCGCGCCGAGGAATGGGAGTCATCCGTCAGCACGCCGGCCTGGCTGCCGGTGAAGCTGATCGCGGGCACGCCGAGGTCCGAAAGCGCCATGCTCATCAGCGACATGCTGATGCGCTCACCGGTCGTCAGCAGCATGTCGAGTTCACGGCGGTTGGGAGACGGGCTTACCTGATGCGCCATCTGGATCAGTTGGTCGGTGGTCTTGCCCATGGCGGAGACGATCGCCACGACACGATGACCGCGGCCATGCAGGTCGGCGAGACTCTGCGCAACCGCGCGAATTTTCGCCGGTGTTTCCAGGCAGACACCGCCGTATTTTTGCACGAGAACGGGATGGTTGGACATCTAACCTCCGTGCGAAGCCTAGCTTGCGTCCTACATCGAACCGACACCGCCTATCCAGGTGCCGACGACTTCAAAGTCCGGATTGAAGGCGACAAGGTCGGCCCGATATCCGGGCGCGATCCGTCCGAGCTCGGACTCGAGGCCCAGAAATGCCGCGGGCGTGCGCGAGGCCATGATGAGGGCATCGACAAGGGAGATCCCGGCCACCTCAACGGCGTTGCGCACCGCCTCGATCATGGTGAGGTGCGCGCCCGCAAGCGTGCCATCGGGGCCTGTCAGGCGGTTTTCGTGTAACCTGATCTGCCTTCCCTGCAGCATGAACTGCCGGTCGCCGGTGCCTGCCAATGGCATGGCATCGGTGACCAGCATCAATCGATCTGGTCCCTTGCAACGGAAGGCAATACGCAAACCGGCGCGGTCAACGTGGATGCCGTCGCAGATGATCCCGGCAAACAGCCTGTTGTCCTCGAGTGCTGTGCCCACCAGGCCCGGCTCGCGGGCGCTCAACTGCGACATGGCATTGAACAGATGGGTCACCCCTGAGACGCCGCGGTCCACCGCCTGCCCGATGTCGGCTGCGGTGGCGTCGCTGTGGCCGGCCGCGATGCGCAATCCGGCGCCGATCAATTCGTCGATCATCGACGCGGGCACGCATTCGGGCGCCAGGGTGACGATGGAGCGTCCGCACTCGCCAAAGCTCTTGATTGCGGCGAGATCGCGCCGGTCGGGCACGCGTATCTCGGCTTCCGGATGAATGCCCTTGCGAGACCGGTTGAGGGCCGGCCCTTCCAGATGAAAGCCGAGCACGCCGGGAATCTTCAGGCAAGCTTGCGCGGCTGCGGCCAATCGCTCGATGACCTCGCTGCGATCGGTGATGAGTGTCGGCAGGCAGCCGGTCGTGCCCTGCTTGCGGTGCGCCTCGACGATGCACCGAACGCCGGCTTCCGTTGGCTGGTCGTTGAGAAGGACGCCCCCGCCGCCGTTGACCTGGATGTCGATGAAGCCGGGCGCAAGGATCACATCCCCGGGAAGCTGGATTGAATCGTCCGCCTCCGCCGCGCCGAAGGTGATGCTTTCAATGCGTCCCTGCGATATCCTGACGGAGCCCGGCCCGCACATGCCGGCGCCGTCAAAGATTTGCTGCGCAGCAATCGTGAGCGAGACAAAAGACCCGGCGTGGTCCATCAGTACATCCGAGAATGGCAGTCACGGGCTCGTGACGCGAATCCTGTACCAGATTTCAGTACCAGATTTCATATGTGCACCATGAGGCTTGCGGACCCGGAACGAAAGCGCGGCGTTAATCCAGATGGGAACCAAAGGTACCATTTATCTCGGCATTGATGGCGGTGGAACCCGCTGCCGCGCGCGAATTGAGGACGAAAACGGCGCGGTGCTCGGAGAAGCGAGCTCGGGGCCGGCGACGACGCGGATTGGCGTCGAGAAGGCTTGGCGGTCCATCCTGGAGGCGACCGAAGGCGCTGCCGCGCAGGCCGGACTTGAACACGAGGATTTCGCACGGATGCGCGCCGGAATCGGTCTCGCCGGTCTCGGCCGCCGGGGCGCGGAAGCGGCGCTCAACAGAATCGCGCATCCCTTTGCGTCCGTGGTCTTCATCAGTGACGGCCTGGCGGCCTGTCTCGGCGCCCATAGCGGCGCGGACGGGGCCATCGTGGTCGCCGGCACCGGCTCGGTGGGTATCGGGCTGATCGACGGCCGCGAAGTCCGTCTTGCCGGTTACGGCTTTCCCGTCTCCGACGAAGGCAGCGGCGCCGACATCGGCCTGCAGGTCGTCCGGCTGGCGCTGCGCGCCGCGGATCGCCGCGCCGAGCTGACGCCATTGCTTTCCGAGGTGATGGGCGCATTCGATCATGATCCCTATCAGGCGGTGGCCTGGTCCGAAGAAGCCAGGGCCACGGACTACGCTGCGTTCGCGCCGATCGTGATGCGGCATGCCAATCAGGGCGATCCGGTCGGCCGCCGCATTGTCGAACGCGCGGCGGACGCCATCGGCGATCTGCTTGACCTGTTCCTGGCAAAGGGAATTGACCGGCTCTCGCTGGTAGGCGGGCTTGCGGATGCCATTACGCCCTGGCTCACGCCTGACCTGCGCGCCCGGCTGAGGCGGCCGGATGCCGACGCGGCGGCCGGCGCGCTACTGGTGGCGCGAGGGCGGCTCAACCTGCCCAAGAGAGAAACCGACCATGAACAGGCTTCAAAGTTCCGCGTTTGATGGCGCATGGATCAACGATATGGCCACCGAAGAAGTCGATCCCCGCTTTGCCGATCTTGATGCCTGGGCGCTGACTTCGGCGATGGAAGCAATGTGGGAAGGCCAGCTTGCGGCAGTCGCGGCGATCGGCCATGCCCTCCCCGCAATCACCGCGGCAACCGAAGCGGCGAAAGCGGCGCTCGGCGATCGCGGACGCCTTGTGTATGTCGGCGCCGGCACTTCCGGCCGCGTCGCGGTGCAGGACGGCGCGGAACTGACGCCGACCTTCGCCTGGCCCAACGCGCGCGTCCGCTTCATCGTCGCCGGCGGCGACAGCGCGTTCGTCACCAGCGTCGAGGGCGCGGAGGACGATGTCGATGATGCGGTGGCGCAGATCAATGCGGCCGAGCTCACGCCGAATGACGTGGTGATTGCGGTCGCCGCCAGCGGGACCACGCCGTTCACGGTCGCGGCGCTGCAGCAGGCCGGCGCTTTCGGTTCAGTGACGATCGGTGTCGCCAACAACCCCGGCACCGCGCTGCTGGCGTCGGCAAAATTTCCGATCCTGATCGAGACCGGTCCTGAACTGATCGCCGGCTCCACGCGGATGAAGGCGGGCACCGCGCAGAAGGTCGTGCTCAACCTGATCTCGTCGGGGATCATGCTCCGCCTTGGCCGGGTGTATCGCGGCATGATGGTGAACATGCAGCCGACCAATGCCAAGCTGAAGCGGCGCGCCGAGGCGATGGTGGCGCAAATCGCGCACTGTGATCCGTCGCAGGCGGCAGCTTCGCTCGAGCAGGCCGAGGGAGACATCAAGACGGCAGTGCTGCTGGCGCTGGGCGTCGACAGGGTTGATGCCGAGACTGTTCTGAAAAACTGCGACGGCAACCTTCGCCGCGTATTTGCCGAACTCACCAGGGATCGTGAGCGGGCCCCTAAGGGAACGGCGGCGCGCAAGCAGGGCGGAGCGGTTGAGCCGTGACAACATCAGCGATGGCGAGCGAAATCGCGGAAAGCGCGGATGTTGTCGGCAAAATCGTTCGTAACCGCCCCGTCACGCGCGACATCGCGCAACGAATCGGGATCGGCTCCGCTCCCCTGTGCGTCGTGTGCGGCCGCGGAAGTTCCGGCCATGCCGGGGTTTACCTCAGATACCTTGTCGAGACGCGGCTTCGCCTGCCCGTTTCCGCCAGCGCGCCTTCTGTCATCACGGCGTTTCGGACGCCATTGTTGCTGCGCGATGCGCTGTTCGTCGTGATCTCGCAATCCGGCCGCAGCCCGGATCTCGTCGCGGCGACCAGGTCGGCGCGCGAAGCGGGCGCCCGCACCATCGCCATCGTCAATGCGACGTCGTCGCCGGTGGCTGACGCCGCGGAATTCGTCGTTCCGATCGAGGCCGGCAAAGAGCACTCCGTGGCGGCGACCAAGACTGTGATCGGCTCGATGGCGGCCGGCGCCGAACTCGTTGCCGAACTGGCGGAAGACGCTGCGCTGCGGTCGGCCCTCGACCGGCTGCCCGAGCGGCTGCACCGCGCGCTGGCGCTCGACTGGTCCGAGATTGCCGATGATCTCGCCAAGGCGTCAGCCGTGTTCGTGGCGGCGCGTGGCCTCGGCCTGGGCTCGGCACGGGAGATCGCGCTGAAATTGTCGGAAATCCTGCGCCTGCCGTCCATTGGTCTGAGCGCGGCCGAGCTGCAGCATGGGCCACGGGCCGCGCTGTCATCGCGCACGCCGGTTGTCATGATGCGGCTTGCGGATGAAACGGCGGCCACGGTGGACGCGGTTTCAGAGGAATTGCGCGAGCAGAAGATCGCGCTGCATCTATGCGGCGGACAGCATGGCTCGCTGCCCTGGCTGGCCGAAGATGATCCCGCCACCGACCCGATCACCATGCTCGTTCCGGCTTATCGGATCATCGAGCAGACGGCGCGCGCCTGCGGATTTGACCCGGATCGTCCGCCTCGCCTGAGCAAGATCACCGAGACGTTTTGACTGTCGGGCTCGTCGCATCGAGCGGCTGCAATCTTGCCGGCCTTTCGATTGCGTCGGCCGCGGTGCGGCTAACTGGCCGCCGCGCGGCCCGCCTCCCACAGCTCGAGCGCCTCCTGGCGCGCGATGCGGCGGGTGATGAACACGATACGCGAGCGGCGGTCGGCATCAGGCCATGCGGGAAGCGCCACCGGCGGATGGAAGACATGGTGCACGCCGTGGATCACGATCGGCGTCTTCTCCCCGAGAAGATTGAGAATCCCCTTGACCCGCAGCAGATCCTCGCCGCGCGCGCTGCGCAGATACGCGAGCCAGCGTGAGACGGCCATCCAGTCGAGCGGTTCGTCGAACGCGAGCATGAAGCTGGTGATCGACGCGTCGTGGCTGTGATGAGCGTGACCGGCGTGCTCGTGCACCGCCTCGCAGGATCCTGCGAACGCCTGCTCGCTGAGCCAGCGTCCAACGTCGATCGCCTTCTTCTCCGGATCGATCAGACCGGCGCCGAACAGCCCGGCCGGATCGATCTCGCCATGCATCACGCGTTCGATCCTAGCGCCCGGGTTGATCACGCCGAGACGCAATTCCAATGCGGCAGTGTTGTTGACCAAGTCGGACTTGGTGATCAACAGCCGGTCCGCAAGCGCCACCTGTTTCACCGCCTCATATTGGTGATCAAGTTGATGAGCCGCGTTGACGGCATCCACTGTCGTCACGACCGTATCGAGCCGCAGGAAATGCGAGACCAATGGATTGTTGAGCAGAAGCTGCAAGATCGGGGCAGGATCTGCCAGACCCGTGGACTCGATGAGAATGCGGCGAAACGGCGGCACCTCGCTTCGATCGCGCTTCGCCAGGAGCGTGCGCAGCGTCTCTTCGAGGTCGCTTCGGATTGTGCAGCAAATACAACCGCTCGCGAGCACCGCAACCTCGCCGTCGACGCGCTCGACCAGCAGATGGTCGAGAGCGGTTTCGCCGTATTCGTTGATGATGACGGCGCTGTCCCTCATAGCGTCGTGGCGCAGCACGCTATTAAGCAACGTGGTCTTGCCGCTGCCAAGAAAGCCGGTGATCAGAGATACAGGCAGCCGCTCGGCTGACTTGTCGTTGTCGAAGAGGCTCATCGGCGCCCTCACCTCAACCGTCTTGTTTTTGTCGCTGGACAACAGCCTAACGGAGGAGGAGCATGCCGAAAACAAATCTTTAAGCCCAGCTTCAGGGCACAACCCGGGAGGAAACGATGGACGATGAAGTCAGGGGCGAAGAGCCGACAGGCGGGGTGGCAACCGATCGCCGCACGTTGCTCCGCACGGCCGGCCTGGCCGGCGCCGCAGGTGCAGCGCTCGCAGGCGCGATGCATGGCAAGTTCTCGCTGGCGCCGGTCACCACAGCGCAGGCGCAGACGACCACCTCCATGCCCAAGGGAGTCGATAAGCCCTGGTGGCCCTCGAAATGGGGCAAGGACGACGAGTCCGGCGCATCCAACCACATTACGCCGGCGAAGGTCCTCGATGCGGCGAAATGGATCAAGGACGGCAAGATCTACAAGATCGGCCGCGTCTACGAGCAGGGCATGCCGCTTTTCGGCCCGCGTGCGTTCACGCTGCGCATTCCCGGTGGGCCGACCGGCGGCCCGTTCGGCGACAACAAGCTGGTGTATCACGACGAGTTTCTCGCCACCGAGATCGGCCAGACCGGCACGCAGTTCGATGGCCTCGGCCACATCGGCATCCAGATGGGCAAGGACGGCGACAAGAGCGAGATGCGGTTTTACAACGGCTTCACCGCCGCGGAGATCAGTGACGCATACGGTCTGAAGAAGCTCGGCACCGAGAAGCTCAAGCCGCTCTTCACCCGCGCGCATCTTGTCGACATGGTCGCGCTCAAGGGCGGGATGATGGACGCCGGTCAGGAAATTACCACGGCCGACATCAAGGCGGCGTTGCAGAAGCAGAACATCCCGGAAAGCGACATCAAGCCGGGCGATGCGATCATGTTCCACACCGGCTGGGGCTCGCTGTGGATGAAGAACAATGACCGCTTCAACAGCGGTGAACCTGGCATCGGCCTCGACGCGGCCCGATGGGTGATCGAGAAGGACCTCGCGCTCACCGCGGCGGACACCTGGGCGGTCGAAGTGGTGCCCAATCCCGACAAGTCCCTCGCCTTCGTGGTCCATGCCGAGCTGCAGACCAAGCACGGTATACTCAACCACGAGAACCTGATCTTCGACGAGCTGATCGCCGACAAGAAGTACCAGTTCGTCTATTGCTTCAGCCCGGCCCCCATCAAAGGCGCTACAGGAAGCAACGGCTGCCCGATCGCGATCACGTAACGAGGGCACATCGGCGGATGGGCGGATGGACCGCCCATCCGTCCCGACGACGGTTGAGTCGCGCCAGGCTCCTGTTCGGCACTCCCGCTATCGTTCGCCGTTTCCGACCAGCACAAAGGGCGCCCAGACGCCGGGATGCGCATACTGGCCGCCCTTGGCGGCCAATGCAGAGATCGAGCGGCGAAGCGCCTCGGCGGGACCTATGCCGGGATTTGACGTGATAGTGCTTATTGCACCCGTCGTAATGGTAACGGCGGCTTCCGACTCGACCGGCCAGTGCGAGACCAGCAGCGCACGCGTGCCGGCGTAGAAAAACGCCCTTGCCAGGCCGGAGAACGCTTCGGAATTTGCCGCATCGCTGCCTGCCGTGTTGCAGGCCGAAAGCACGACCCAGTCGGCGTTGAGTTTGAGAGCCGAAATCTCTGACGAGGTGAGATAGCCGTCATCGGCCGGTGTGGCGGCGACCGGCGGCGTCAGGATCAGCCCCGGCTCGATGGAGCCACGCACCTGGCCGGCAAGCGCCGCATGCGTCGCAAAGTGCAGCATACGATACTGTTGCAGGCGGCCGGTTTCGCTGAGCGATTTGATCGCGCCTTCGGTCGCGTCCTTGCCGAGATAGACGTCGCCTTTGACGGGCGCAAAACTGTTCGCCACCAGGCACAGCTCAATCGCGGTTTCGGGCAATGGCGCGAGATGCTTTAGCTGTTCGAGATCGGCCGTGCCTGAAAGGGCAACGGTGGAGCGCAGGCCTCTTTGCGCCAGCAGGTTCGTTCGCGCTTCCCCGCCTGGTTCACAACTCTGATGAAGGCGAGCCTGCGTCGCGCGATCGGCATCGAAAGTGCTCTGGGCCCTTCCGCCCAGCAGCGGATTTCCAAAGCCGATGAACGGCTTTTGCGCCTTACTTCTTTGAGCGGCTTGACGTAACGCTTTAAGACTGGAGACGGACGGCAGGACGGTCGTTGCAAACCGTTTGACCAGCCAGGGCGCCTTCGCCAGTTCCGGCTGACTCGTCCCCTGTGCCGGCTTTTCCGTCAGCAGGACCTGGAACGGCAGCGTTGCGAGAGGGCCGGATGGAACAAGGATAAGCTCCTTGCCTTCAATGTCCTTTGCGACCGGCTCAAGCAGTGCCTGATAAAGTCCAAACGCCCGCTCCATGTCGAACGGCAACGGATCACTCGCTCCCAGCGGACGATCGAGGCCCAACTTTTCGGCGCAGCCGTGAGCGGCCTCCACCCACGCTTCCTGATCAAGACCGCAGCGCAAGATATTGATCGTGTTGGCCAGTTGCTTTGCGCCTATCGGAGCGGCGTGCCAACGGACGCCTGTTCGCCCGATTGTCCAGATGAAGGTGAAACGTGAAGTCGTGGCAAACAGCAGCAAGGCCTCGTTTGGCTTCAGCCATTTCTGAACCTCTTCCACTGAAATGGGAGCCTTGCTGACGAGCCCGGCATAGTCGGGAAATTGTGCCGCGATCGAACGGTCAAGCTCTCTTATCTGGTTCGCAATGGTTGAGGCCTGTGTCCGAAGCGCCTGCTCCGTCTGCTGATTGCGCGCGGCATTCGGCTGTGAAATGACCGAGATAAGCAATCGATCAACGGCAAGCGCCTGTTCGCTCAGATCCTGTCGTTCGCGGACGCGAGCCGGCAAATCTCCGCTGCCCGCCGCTATCCGCGCCGACATTCCGGCAATAGCCCTTGCCGCCTGTTCGTCACCCATCCATTGCGCGGCCTCGAAAGCGCGCGATCGCAACGCGGCAGCGTTTTGGCTGTCCGACGTTTCCGCGAGCTGATAGGCGGCGACGATGGTTCCGGGAAATGGATTCGTGGCGCTGGAGATCTTGAGATCCGATGTTGCCTGTCCCTCGCTTGCCTCCTTGCGGCTGACGAGAACCGCCGAAGCGCGAACAAAGGCATCGTAGGCCTGCTGCCAATCCTTGGTATCCAGATAGTGTGCGCCGAGATTACTGAAACTCTCGGCGACATCCGGATGCGCTTCGCCGAGGCCGCTCATGCGAATGTCCAACGCGCGTTTCAGCAGCGGTTCGGCTTCCGCTGGTCGTCCGCTACCGTCGAGCACCACGGCCAGATTATTGAGGCTGTTCGCCACCAGCGGATGAAGCTTGCCGAGCGCTTCCTCGCGTATCGCCAGCGAGCGGCGCGCCAGAGGCTCCGCTTCGCCATAGCGCTCATCATCACCAAGCAATGCCACGAGATTATCGAGGGAGACGGCGACATCGAGGTGATTCGGACCGAGGCTTTTTTCGCGAATGGCCAATGACTTGCGAAACAGCCCTTCGGCTTCCTGTTTTTGCCCGGAGTGCGCCTTGGCATCAGCGAGGTTGTTGAGCGCAATCGCGACATTCGGATGATCCCGCCCGAACGCCTTTTCCTGGATCGCAAACGCGCGAAGCAAAAGACCTTCGGCTTCCGAAGCCCTGCCCTGTCGCGAGAAGACGATCGCAAGGTTATTGAGGCTGGCGGCGACGTCGGGATGATCCGGTCCCAATGCTTTTTCCCTGATGACCAGCGCCCGCCGCGCCAGTTGCTCGGCCTCTTGCAGCCGCCCTTGCTGGCGTCTGAGTTCTCCAAGGTTGTTCAGGGTTGAAGTCAGATAGATACTATCACCGCCATGCCGCTTCTCCTGAAGGCCAAGCGCTTCAACGAAGCGTTCCTCCGCAAGCTGCAGCCGGCCTTGCGCCTTGTAGACTTCCGCGATGTTGTTCAGCGCGACCGGGACCATGATATCGGCCTGTCCCGGTGCATTCCTGAACACGTCCAGGGCGCTGCTGAAAATGTCGAGCGCTTCGGCTTCTCTCAATTGACGGTGGCGCAGATTGCCGAGTTGCATGCGCGCCAGCGCCGTACTGACATGGCTCGGACCAATCGTGGCTTCATCGATGCTGATCGCGCGCAGCGTATCGCGCTCGGCATCCTTCAACCGGTTTTGGCCAAGCGCTATCTGCCCGAGCGTGGCAAGCACGGCGGCAACATCGGCGTGATTTGGCCCAAGCGCCTTCTCGCGGATGGCGAGCGTCCGTCTCAAGACCTGCTCGGCTTCGGCCATTTCGCCCTGGGCCTGCAGTGTCTGGGCAAGCACCACGAGGGTTGTTGCCGTCAAAAGCGACTGCCGGCCCGAAGTCCTTTCGGCTTCAGCGGCGAGCTTTCTTGCCAGACCTACCGCTTCGCCGTATCGCCCCTCCTGAGCAAGGGCCGAAATGCGGCGCATCAGTGTCAACAATTCCTGCGAATTTGACTGGCAACGCGCCGTGACGATCAGGCTCCCGAGGACTGCCGTCGCCAGAAACCACGCAACAAATATCCGCCGGAGTGCTCGCATGTTTGATACCGCCCCGATCCGCTTTTTTTGCGAGCTTGCTATCCCCGTCTTGTGGGGCAGCAGCAAGGCGTCCGGGTTCGGTCGGTGCCCAATGGAGAGTACCGACTCCGAGCTAGCCCGATCGTGGCCGAACGGAGCGCTGCGGCCGGGATGGATCAGCGTCCCCACCGGCGGCGCGGGACTACAGGATTTGCCTGCCCCGCCTTGACGATTCGGTGCAACTCCGAAAACCTGTCCCCGGGGACTACTGCAGCAACCCGCTTTCGGCAGCGACCTGGATCCATTGCCGTTCCGCAAGAGGACGGTTACCGGAGTTGGTACGCGTATTGCTTGCGGGAATACGCGTACAGGGGGACACAATGATCCGCGCGATTCTTGACCGACTTTACCTTTTCTCCGGCTATCTCGCCGGGCTCTTCCTCATTGCGATCTTTGTGCTGATGATGCTGCTGTCGGCCGGCCGGCCGCTCGGCATCAATATCCCGGCGGGCGATGATTTCATCTCCTGGTGCATGGCGGCAACGGCCTTCCTCGGGCTGGCGCATACCTTCAAGCACGGCGAGATGATCCGCGTCGGCCTTTTGATCGACCGCCTCAACGACAAATTCCGCCATTATGTCGAGATCGCCGCCCTCCTCGTCGGCGTCGGCTTCATCGGCTTTTTCGCCTGGAATGCCGCGGTAATGACGTGGCAGTCGTGGAAGTTCTCCGACATTTCGCAGGGCGTCATCGCGGTGCCGCTGTGGATTCCGCAGCTCGGCTACAGCGGCGGCCTCGTCATCCTCTTCATCGCCTTCGTCGATGAGCTGATCCATGTCGGGCGCGGCTTTGCGCCGCGCTACGAATTGCCGAAGCCGCAGAGCGCCGAGGAAGTCGTCGAGCGCGCCGTGCAGAGCGGGGTCTGACATGGAGCTTCTCTCGATCGCCGCCATCCTGCTCGGGTTTCTGGCGCTGCTGCTCGGCGCCGGCGTCTGGATCGCCGTCGCCCTGATGGCGACGGGATGGGCCGGCATGCAATTCGCCGGCGGCGGCATTCCGGCCGGCAGCGTGCTGGCGACGACGGTGTGGGGCAACAGCGCGTCGTGGTCGCTCGCGGCGCTGCCGCTCTTCATCTGGATGGGCGAAATTCTGTTTCGCACGCGGCTTTCGGAGGAAATGTTTCGCGGGTTTGCGCCCTGGCTGAACTGGCTGCCGGGCCGGCTCATGCATGTCAATGTGCTCGCCTGCGGCGTGTTCGGTTCGGTGTCGGGATCGTCGGCCGCGACCTGCGCCACGGTTGCCAAGATCGCGCTGCCGGAATTGAAGAAGCGCGGCTACGACGAAGACTTGAGTCTGGGCTCTCTGGCCGGCGCAGGAACGCTCGGCATTCTCATCCCGCCGTCGATCACCATGGTGGTCTACGCCGTGCAGGCGAACGTCTCCATCATCCAGGTCTTCCTGGCCGGATTTCTGCCGGGCTTTCTGGTGATGGTGCTTTATTCCGGCTACATCGCGATCTGGTCGCTCGCCAATCCGACGCGCACGCCGCCGGCCGAGCCGCCGATGAGCCTTCGTCAGCGCATCGCGGAATCGCTCAATCTCATTCCCTGCCTGCTGCTGATAGCTTTCGTCTTTCTGTCGTTGCTGATGGGCTGGGCGACGGCGACGGAATGCGCGGCCTGGGGCGTGCTGGGCTCGCTCGCGATCGCGTGGTGGCAGGGCGCGCTGACCTGGCAATCCTTCTGGGCGAGCGTCATGGGCGCGACGCGGGTCAACTGCATGATTCTCCTGATCCTGGCGGGCGCCTCCTACATGGGCACGTCGATGGCCTATACCGGCATCCCGCTGGCGCTCGCGAGCTGGGTGAACAGCCTCCAGCTCAGTCCCTATGCGCTGATCGCCGCGCTCACCGTCATGTACATCGTGCTCGGCACGGCGCTGGACGGCATTTCCATGATCGTGCTGACCACGGCCATCGTGATTCCGATGGTGAAGCAGGCCGGCTTCGATCTGGTCTGGTTCGGCATTTTCCTGGTGCTGGTGGTGGAGATGGCGGAAGTTTCGCCGCCGGTCGGCT
>Ga0081540_1001125_pt1 | contig 23625 bp, 20 predicted proteins | sample TabmetS2T1R1_FD_71024 | JGI IMG/M metagenome (GOLD analysis project Ga0081540, IMG submission 71024) | Tabebuia heterophylla rhizosphere microbial communities from the University of Puerto Rico - S2T1R1 | ecosystem: Host-associated > Plants > Roots > Rhizosphere ... | reverse complement strand
GGGGGGGGCCGGGGCCCCCCCGAACCCCCCGCCCCCCCCCGGGGGGGGGCGGGTGGGGGGTGCCCGCGGGGGCCCGCCCCGCCGTCACCCACTACGACACGATCGAGGCTTTCCGCGGCGCCAGCCTGGTGGCGATCACCCTGGAGACCGGCCGGACCCACCAGATCAGGGTGCACATGGCGGCGCTGCGCCACCCATGCGTGGGCGACCGCCTGTACGGGGCGGACCCCGTGCTCGCGGCGCACCTGGGCCTGACCCGGCAGTGGCTGCACGCGGTCCACCTGGGCTTCGCCCACCCCGCGGACGGCCGCCCTCTCGTGTTCACCAGCGACTATCCTCCCGACCTCGCCCACGCCCTGGACATCCTCCGCGCCGAGAGCTGAGCCGGGAGTTGACCCACCTGGCGCACGTCCGGCGCGCCGGGTCGCCCGCAGCGCCTCGCGCTGGGTAGGCTCGTTGAGCCGGGCTGGCGCGCCCGCGATCGGCTGGGATTCCCGCGCGGAACGGGCCCGCCGGGGGCGGCGTCAGCCACTTCCCCCGGCCCCGGTTGACCCGCGCCCTGTGCTGGCGCCTGCCCCGAAGGAGGTTGCTCGTGACGGCGGCGGGATCGGGCGGAGACGGCTCGTTCGTGCACCTGCACGTGCACACCGAGTACTCCATGCTGGACGGCGCCGCCCGGCTCAAGGACATGTTCGCGCGGTGCGGACAAACCGGCATGACCGCCATCGCGATGACCGACCACGGCAACGTCTACGGTGCCTACGACTTCTGGTCGAAGGCGACGGCGGCCGGCATCAAGCCGGTCATCGGCATCGAGGCCTACGTGGCGCCCGAGCACCGGAGGCACAGGCAGCCGGTCCGCTGGGGGACGCCCGCGCAAAAGGACGACGACGTCTCCGGCGCCGGCGCCTACACGCACATGACGCTGCTCGCCGAGAGCACCGAGGGCATGCACAACCTGTTCCGCCTGTCCTCGCTGGCCTCGCTGGAGGGCTACTTCCGCAAGCCCCGGATGGACCGCGAGCTGCTCGCGGCGCACTCCCGGGGGCTCATAGCCACCACCGGCTGCCCGGCCGGCGAGGTGCAGACGAGGCTGCGTCTCGGCCAGGAACGCCAGGCCCTGGAGGCGGCCGCCGCCTACCGCGACATCTTCGGGCCGGGCAACTTCTACGTCGAGATCATGGATCACGGCCTGCCGATCGAGCAGAAGGTCCGCAACGGCCTGCGCCGCGTCGCCAGCGAGCTGTCGCTGCCGTTCGTCGTCACCAACGACTCCCACTACACCCTGCCCGAGGACGCGACCGCGCACGAGGTGCTGCTGTGCGTGCAGACCGCGACCAACCTCGCTGACCCCGGCCGCTTCAAGTTCGAGGGCACCGGCTTTTACCTCAAGAGCCCGCAGGAGATGCGGGCCGCGTACTCCGATGAGGAATGGCAGGCGGGCTGCGACTCCACGCTGCTCATCGCCGAGCGGGCGGACGTCGCCTTCGCCAAGGCGAACCTGGTGCCGCAGTTCCCGGTGCCCGCCGGCGAGACGGAGGAGAGCTGCTTCCGGGCGGCGGTCTGGCAGGGAATGGACCGGCGCTACCCGGGCGGCTACGACGAGCAGCGCCGCCAGCAGGCCGAATTCGAGATGGGCGTCATCACCGCGATGGGGTTCTGCTCGTACTTCCTGGTGGTCGCCGACTTCATCATGTGGGCGAAGAACAACGGGATCAGGGTCGGCCCCGGCCGGGGCTCGGCGGCGGGCAGCATCGTGTCGTACGCGCTCGGCATCACCGACCTCGACCCCATCGCGCACGGGCTGGTGTTCGAGCGGTTCCTCAACCCCGAGCGCGTGTCCATGCCCGACATCGACATCGACTTCGACGAGCGCCGCCGGGGTGACGTCATCCGTTACGTCACTGAGAAATACGGTGACGACCGGGTCGCGCAGATCATCACCTACGGCACGATCAAGGCCAAGGCCGCGGTCAAGGACGCCGCCCGCGTCCTGGGGTTCCCCTACTCGCTCGGCGACCGGATCACCAAGGCGTTTCCCCCGGCCGTCATGGGCAAGGACATCCCGCTGACCGGGATCTTCGACGACAAGCACCCCCGGCACGGCGAGGCCGGCGAGATCCGCTCGCTCTACGAGGCGGAGGCCGAAGTCAGGCAGGTCATCGACACCGCGCGCGGGCTGGAGGGCCTGATCCGGCAGGCGGGCGTGCACGCGGCCGGCGTGATCATGAGCAGCGAGCCCATCGTCGACCACATCCCGGTCTGGAAGCGTGAGGCCGACGGGGCGATCATCACCCAGTTCGACTACCCGGCGTGCGAGTCGCTGGGCCTGCTGAAGATGGACTTCCTCGGGCTGCGCAACCTCACGGTGCTGGAGGACGCGGTCGACGGGATCAGGGCCAACCGGGGCGCCGACGTCAGCCTGGAGGACCTGCCGCTGGACGATCCGCCGACCTACGACCTGCTGGGCCGCGGCGACACCCTCGGCATCTTCCAGTTCGACGGCGGCCCCATGCGGGCGCTCCTGCGCAGCATGCGGCCGGACAACTTCGAGGACATATCGGCGGTCGGCGCCCTCTACCGGCCGGGGCCGATGGGCGCCAACGCGCACAACGACTACGCCGACCGCAAGAACAACCGCAAGCCGGTGGTGCCCATCCACCGCGAGCTTGCCGAGCCGCTCGCCGACATCCTCGGCGACACCTACGGTCTGATCGTCTACCAGGAGCAGGTCATAGCCATCGCCCAGAAGGTGGCCGGCTACACGCCGGGCAGGGCGGACCTGCTGCGCCGGGCGATGGGCAAGAAGAAGAAGGAGATCCTGGACAAGGAGTTCGCGCCGTTCGAGGCCGGCATGAAGTCGCGCGGGTACTCCGACTCAGCGATCAAGACCCTGTGGGACATCTTGGTCCCGTTCTCCGACTACGCGTTCAACAAGGCACACAGCGCCGCCTACGGGCTCGTGTCCTACTGGACGGCCTATCTCAAGGCGAACTACCCCGCCGAGTACATGGCCGCGCTGCTGACCTCGGTGGCCGGTGACAAGGACAAGAGCGCGCTCTACCTCAACGAGTGCCGCAGAATGGGCATCACCGTGCTGCCCCCGGACGTGAACGCCTCGGCGGCGACCTTCACGCCGGTCGGCGGCGACATCCGGTTCGGCCTGGCCGCGGTGCGCAACGTGGGCACGCACGTCGTCGACGCGATCGTCGCCGCCCGCTCGGCCAAGGGCTCGTTCACCAGCTTCAGCGACTTCCTGCGCAAGGTCCCGATCAACGTCTGCAACAAGCGTGTCATCGAGTCGCTGGTCAAGGCCGGGGCGTTCGACTCGCTCGGCCACCCGCGCAAGGGGCTCGTGCTCATCCACGAGCAGGCCATCGACACCGTGATCGACGTCAAGCGCAACGAGGCCATGGGGCAGGATTCGCTGTTCGGCGGGGACGCCGAGGTCGAGGCCTCGTTCGAGATCCCGGTGCCGGAAGGGGAATGGGACAAGCCCACCCTGCTCGGATTCGAGCGGGAGATGCTCGGGCTGTACGTGTCCGATCATCCGCTGCTGGGGATGGGGCCCATCCTGTCCGCGGCCACCGACTGCTCGGTCGCGCAGGCACTCGGCGTCGCCGTCGATGATGCCGAACGCGGTACCCACGGCGAGCGCAGCGAGGGCCAGCAGGTCACGATCGGGGGGATCCTGTCCGGGGTCCAGCGCAAGGTGACCAGGCAGGGCATGCCGTGGGCGGCCGCGACGCTTGAGGATCTCGAAGGCGCGATCGAGGTGCTGTTCTTCCCGGCCACCTACGCCGAGTGCGCGACGATGGTCGCCGATGACGCGATCGTGATCGTGAAGGGGCGCATCGACCGCCGTGACGAGTCGCCCAAGCTGGTCGCGCGGGAGGTGACCGTGCCCGACCTCTCGCTGGGCGCGAGTGGCCCTTTTGTGGTGTCCATGCCGGTGCAGCGGTGCGTGGGGCCGGTGGTGGACCGCCTCCACGAGGTGCTGCGTAGCCACCCGGGGCTGGCCGAGGTGCACCTGCGGCTGTGCAACGGCCGCCGGACGACCGTGGTCAGGCTCGACGACAAGCTCCGGGTCAAGCCCTCACCCGGCCTGCTCGCCGACCTCAAACAGCTGCTCGGCCCCGCCTGCGTCTCCTAGACGGCGCGACGGCCGGGCGCTGAGCCCGGAACCCCGCGCTAGGCGTCGCGGCGCTGGAGCAGGTAGATGGCAACGGCGAGCAGCACCGCGGTCCAGAGGCAGAACACGCCGAACCCCTGCCACGCCGACAGCACCTGGTCCGTCTGCTCGTGCTGCCGCGCGACCAGCTGGCCCGCCTCGGACGGGAGGTAGGCGTGGATGTACGTGCCGATCTTCCCCGGGATCAGCTGGGCCAGCGGCGCCAGCACCAGGACGAAGCCGATCACGGCGGTTATCGCCCCCGCCGTGTGCCGGATGAGGGCGCCGATGGCCATCGCGAACAGGGCAAGCACGGTCAGGTAGAGCCCGGCGCCGATGACGGCCCTGGCGGCCCCGGGGTCGCCGAGCGAGACGGGCACGTGGCTGGCCAGGATCGGCTTGCCGATGAAGAACGAGAGGAAGGCGACGCACTCGCCGATGACGAACACCAGCGCCGCGAACACCGCCGCCTTGGCCACGAACATCGGGTACCGGCGCGGGACGGCCATCAACGAGGCCCGGATCACCCCGGTGGTGTACTCGGCCGAGATCACGAGCACGCCGAGGACGCAGACCGTGAGCTGCCCAAGGTAGAACCCGGCGCCGAGGATCGTGCCAACCGGGTCGGCGGCGACCTGGGCTCGCTGCGACGGGTCGGTTTTGTCCCAGTTATAGACGCTGAGCCAGGTGAACAGCGCGGTGAACCCGATCGTCACAACGACCAGCAGGATCAGCGACCAGACGGTGGAGCGGACCGATCGGATCTTCGTCCACTCGGACGCCAGCAGGTTGCCGAAGCCCGCGCGGCCCGGGACCGGGCGGGCGGCTGGCTCCTGGTACGGGGGGGCGGCCGGGCTGGTGGCGGTCATCGGTCGCCCCCCTTGGCCGCGCTCGGCTCGGGTTCGGCGGCGGCCGCCGGCGCCGCGCCGGCCGCGGGCGGCGCGGCGGGCACCCCGTATTCGACGCTGCCGGCGGTGAGTTCCATGAACGCCTCCTCCAGCGAGGCAAGCTGGGGAGTCAGCTCGTGCAGGACGATGCCGGCGGCGGCGGCGATCTCACCGATCCTGGGCGCGGCCAGGCCGGTGACCCTCAGCCCATCCGCCTCGGCGCCGTCGGCCCGCTGGGCTGTCACCACGCCGCCCTCGGCGGTGATCAGCCCGCTGAGCGCGTCCGCCTGCGGCGTGCGCACCAGCACTGACCGCTCGGAGCTGCGTTCGATGAACTCGTGGGTCGGGCAGTCCGCGATCAGCTTGCCCTTGCCGATCACGATCAGGTGGTCGGCGGTGACCGCCATCTCGTTCATCAGGTGGCTGGACACGAAGATCGTGCGACCCTCGGCCGCCAGCTCCTTCATCAGGTTCCTGATCCACCGGATCCCCTCCGGGTCGAGCCCGTTGACCGGCTCGTCCAGCAGCAGCGCCGGGGGGTTGCCGAGCATGGCGGCGGCGATGCCGACCCGCTGGCTCATGCCGAGCGAGTAGCCGCCGGTCCGTTTGTGCGCCACCGGGGTCAGCCCGACCAGCGCCAGGACCTCGTCCACGCGCCGGCGGGGCAGGCCCTGCGTCTGGGCAAGGAAGAGCAGGGGGTTGTAGGCGCTGCGGCCGGGGTGCATGGCCTTGGCCTCCAGCAGCGCCCCGACCGCGGTCAGCGGGCGCGCCAGCTGCTCGTACCGCTTGCCGTCGATGGTGGCGGTCCCCTCCTGGGGCCGGTCGAGGCCCACGATCAGCCGCATCGTGGTCGACTTGCCCGCACCGTTCGGGCCGAGGAACCCGGTCACCCGGCCGGGCTCGACCGTGAAGGACAGGTGATCGACCGCGAGCTTGTCCCCGTAGCGCTTGGTGAGATCGCGTACCTCGATCATCTGGCTCCATTCACCCAGCGGGTCGTCCCGATGCCGTCAGACCCACGCTAGCAAGCCCGCGGGCCCGGATCGGTGACGCGCTCCCGTGCGCGGCCAGACGGGTTCGCGTACGCTGCTGCCGACAATGTCTGAGCTGCCCGAGCGTTCCGGTGCCGCCGGGCCTGGCGACGCCGGCCCGGCGCGGCCGTCCGGCGCCAGCCCGGCGCCCTTTGACGCCAGCCCGCGTGCGATCGGCGTCTCGCTGGCGATCGCCGCTGGCACGGCGCTGCTCGGGCTGGCTGCCGGGTACCTCTGGTCGCTGGTGGCGCCGCGTGCGCTGATCGTGGTCATCGGGCATGGTGAGGGCAGCCTGGTACAGGCGGAGACGACCGCGTTCATCGCCGCCGACTTCGCCTTCTGCGTGATCGCGCTGGCGGGTGGGGCGCTGTCGGGGGCGCTGGGCTACCTGCTGGGGGTGCGCAGGTACGGGCCGCTGCCCATGGCCGGCGTGCTGGCCGGCGCGGTCGCCGCCGGCTACCTCGCGCGCTGGGTTGGCGAGCAGGCCGGGCACGTTGGCCTCCATCACCTGCTGGCCACCCTTCCGGCCGGTACCCACCTGCACGCGTCGCTGACGCTGCGCGCCACCGGCGCGATCGCGTTCTGGCCGCTGGCGGCCGGCCTAGTGGCTGGCGGCCTGGAGGCGTTCGTGACCCGGGACCGGCACCGGCGTACCGCCGGCCAGCCAGCCCTGCTGCGCCGCGGGCAGCCGGGAACGGGCGGCGCGATGACCGGACCCGCCTCCCCGCCCGCTCCATAGACTGGGCGGGTGCTTTTCAGGATCGATCTTCGCGGCCGGCCTGTGGCGGCGCTGAGCAGGGATAAGCTCGCCGACGTGCTGCCGCGTGCGGCGCTTGACATCGGCGCCGCACTCGCCCAGGTCCAGCCGGTCTGCGATGACGTGCGCCTGCGCGGCGGGGCGGCGGTCCGCGACTACACGCTCCGCTTCGACGGGGTGGACCTCGCCACCACCAGGGTGGCCGCGGCCGACCTGGCCGGTGCCGTGGCGGCCCTGGACCCGGCGGTGCGGGCCGCGCTGGAGGAGGCGATCCGGCGGGCACGCCTGGTGCACCAGGCGCAGCGCCCGGCCGATCACACGACCGTCGTGGCGCGCGGCTCCACCGTCACCGAGCGCTACGTCCCGGTCGGCAGGGCCGGGGTCTACGTTCCTGGCGGGCTGGTCACCTACCCGTCCTCGGTGGTCATGAACATCGTCCCGGCCCAGGTGGCCGGCGTCGCCCAGATCGCGGTGGCCTCGCCCCCGCGGCCCGGGCACGGCGGCCGGCCGGCCCCGGCCGTGCTCGCCGCCTGCGCCCTGCTCGGCGTCGAGGAGGTGCACGCGGCGGGCGGTGCGCAGGCGATCGCCATGTTCGCCTACGGCACCGCCGACTGCGCCCCGGCCGACATCGTCACCGGGCCGGGCAACGTGTACGTCGCCGCTGCCAAACGGTTGCTCCGCGGCACCGTCGGCACCGACGCGGAGGCCGGCCCGACCGAGGTCGCGATCATCGCCGACCACACCGCGGCGCCGCGCTTCGTGGCCGCCGATCTGATCGCCCAGGCTGAGCACGACCCGCTGGCCGCGTGCCTGCTGATCACCACCGATCCCTGCCTTCCCGGCCGGGCGGAGACGGCGCTGGCCCGGCAGCTGGAAACCACCCGTCATCGTGACCGGGTGCGCCAGGCCCTGGCCGGCCAGTCCGCGTGTGTGCTCGTGGACGACCTGGACGCGGCGCTGGCCGTCGCCGACGCCTGGGCGCCGGAGCACCTTGAAATCCAGGCCGAAGACGCCAGCGCCGTGGCGGCCCGCGTCCGCAACGCCGGCGCCGTGTTCGTAGGCCCTTACGCCCCGGTCTCGCTCGGCGACTACCTCGCCGGGTCCAATCACGTGCTGCCCACCGGCGGCACCGCCCGGCACACCTCCGGGCTGTCCGTGCTGTCCTTCCTGCGGGGCATCCACGTGGTGGAGTGCTCGGGCCCGGCGCTCGCCGCGGCCGCCCCGCACATCGACGCGCTCGGCGCCGCCGAGGACCTGCCCGCACACGCCGCCGCCGTCCGCGCCCGCGTGCCCGGCGAACCGGAGGCAGGGACGTGAGCCGCCCCGCCTCCCGAAGCCAGCGAAGCGCCGGCGAGGGAGGCCAGATTGCTCAGTGGCTGCCGCTCCGGCCGGATCTGGCCGGCCGGGCCGCCTACGGGGCGCCCCAGCTCGACGTGCCGGTCCGGCTCAACACCAACGAGAACCCCTACCCTCCCTCGCCGGAGCTGATCCGCGCCATCGCCGACGCCGTGACGGGCGTCGCTGGCGCGCTCAACCGCTACCCCGACCGGGATGCGGTGGCGCTGCGAACGGACCTCGCCGCCTACCTGGGGCACGGGCTCGGCTGGCGCCAGGTCTGGGCCGCCAACGGCTCCAACGAGGTCATTCAGCAGCTGCTGCAGGCCTTCGGCGGCCCGGGCCGCACCGCGATCGGGTTCGAGCCCTCGTACGGCATGCACCCGCTGATCGCCCGGGCGACGGCCACCGGCTGGGTCAGCGGTGCCAGGGAGACCGACTTCGGTCTTGACCCCGGCCGCACGGTGCGGGCGATCGATGATCACCGGCCGGACCTGGTCTTCCTCACCTCCCCGAACAACCCGACCGGCGGCGCGTTGCCGCTCGCCGTGATCGAGGCCGTGTGCGACGCCGCTCCCGGCATGGTGGTGGTGGACGAGGCCTACGCCGAATTCGCCCGCGACGGGGCGCCGACCGCGCTCGCGCTGCTGCCGCGTCATCCGCGGTTGGTGGTCACCCGGACCATGTCCAAGGCGTTCGCGCTGGCCGGCGCGCGGGTGGGCTACCTGGCGGCCGACCCGGCGGTGATCGAGGCGCTGCTGCTGGTCCGGCTGCCCTACCACCTGTCCGCCCTCACCCAGGCGGTGGCCAGGGCCGCGCTGGCGCACGCGGCGGAGCCGCTGGCCACGGTGCAGGCCCTCCGCGCCGAGCGTGACCGGCTGGTGAGCTGGCTCCGCGGCCGGGGGCTCGCCGTGGCGGACTCCGACGCGAACTTCGTCCTGTTCGGTGAGTTCGGTGACGCCCACGCGATCTGGCGGGCCCTGCTGGAGCGAGGGGTGCTGGTCCGGGAGGCCGGCCCGCCCGGCTGGCTCCGGGTGAGCGCCGGGACGCCCGCCGAGATGGACGCGTTCCGGGGCGCGCTGCTGCCGGTCCTGGACGCCGCATGCCCGCAGGCCCGCCCGGTGGGCCGCCCCGCCCGGACGGAGGCACGTCCATGAACCGGTCCGCCCGCGTGGAGCGCGTGACCAAGGAGACCAGCGTCGTGGCCGAGCTCGGCCTCGACGGCACCGGTGCCGCCCGGGTGGGCACCGGCGTGCCGTTCTTCGACCACATGCTCGCCCAGCTCGCCAAGCACGGCCTGCTCGACCTGGCGGTCACGGCCGAGGGGGACACGGAGATCGACGCGCACCACACCGTCGAGGACACCGCCATCACCCTCGGGCAGGCGCTGCGGGAGGCCCTGGGAGACAAGTCCGGCATCAGCCGGTTCGGCGACGCGGTGGTGCCGCTGGACGAGACGCTGGCCCGGGCGGCGGTGGACGTGTCCGGGCGGCCCTACCTGGTGCACTCCGAGCCGGACCGCATGGCCCCGCTCATCGGGACGTACGACACCACCCTCACCCGGCACTTCTTCGAATCGCTGACCGCGTCGGCGGGCATCTGCCTGCACCTGAGCGCCACCGGGCGCAACCCCCACCACATCGTCGAGGCCCAGTTCAAGGCGGTGGCGCGGGCGCTGCGCGCGGCGGTGGCGCCGGACCCGAGGGCGGCGGGCGTGCCCAGCACCAAGGGCGTCCTTTGACCGGCCCAGGGCCGGCGGCCCGCCGCCGGCCCCGCGTCGCGGTGCTGGACTACGGTTCGGGGAACCTCCGTTCGGCACACAGGGCGCTGGTGCGGGCCGGGGCGGACGCGGATGTGACGGCGGACTTCGACGCGGCGATGTCGGCCGGCGGGCTGGTGGTGCCGGGGGTGGGCGCGTTCGCGGCGTGCATGGCCGGGCTGCTGGAGATCCGCGGCGACCAGGTGATCGACCGTCGGCTGGCCGGGTCGCGCCCCGTGCTGGGCATCTGCGTCGGGATGCAGGTGCTGTTCACCGAGGGGGTGGAGCACGGCGTGCACACCAAGGGGTGCGGGCAGTGGCCCGGCACCGTCGACCGGCTGGCCGCTCCCGTGCTGCCGCACATGGGGTGGAACACGGTACGGGCCCCGGCAGGTTCGCCGCTGCTGGCGGGGATCTCGGGCGAGCGGTTCTACTTCGTCCACTCCTACGCTGCCCGCGCGCTGCCGCTGTCGCCGTCCCCGCACATGGTCGCGCCGCTGGTTACCTGGGCCACCCACGGAGAGCCGTTCGTCGCGGCGGTCGAGAACGGGCCGCTGTGCGCGACCCAGTTCCACCCGGAGAAGTCCGGCGACGCCGGCGCGGCGCTGCTGGCCAACTGGCTGGAGATGCTGCGGTGACGCTGACCCTGCTGCCCGCGGTGGACGTGGCCGGCGGCCAGGCGGTGCGGCTGGTCCAGGGCGCGCCGGGCAGCCAGACCAGCTACGGTGACCCGTTCCAGGCGGCGCTGGCATGGCAGGCGGCCGGGGCGCAGTGGATCCACCTGGTCGATCTGGACGCCGCGTTTGGCCGCGGCTCCAACGCGGAACTGATCGCCGACGTGGTGGGCCGCCTCGACGTCGCCGTCGAGTTGTCCGGCGGCATCCGTGACGACGCCTCGCTCGCCGCCGCGCTGGCCACCGGCTGCGCGCGCGTCAACATCGGCACCGCCGCGCTGGAACGGCCGGAATGGGTCAGGTCCGTGATCGCCTCCTGCGGCGAGAAGGTCGCGGTCGGGCTCGATGTGCGGGGGACCCGGCTCGCCGCGCGGGGGTGGACGCGCGAGGGAGGCGACCTCGGCGAGACGCTCACCCGGCTCGACGCCGACGGCTGCTCCCGGTTCGTGGTCACCGACGTCACCCGCGACGGCACGCTCACCGGCCCCAACCTGGACCTGCTCGGCCGGGTGTGCGCGGGCACCGGCCGGCCGGTGATCGCCAGCGGCGGCGTGGCCACCCTGGCCGACCTGCGGTCGATCGCGGCACTGGCACCGCTCGGGGTGGAGGGGGCGATCGTGGGCAAGGCGCTGTACGCGGGGGCGTTCACACTGGAGCAGGCGCTGGAGGCGGTCGAGGCGGTGGCCCGGTGACCCGGAGGATCGCCAGCGGCGCCCCGTGGGAACCGGTGGCCGGTTACAGCCGGGCGGTCGCCGCGGGCGACTTCGTGTTCGTGGCCGGCTGCACCGCGATCGCCGATGGCATGGTCGTGCACGAGGGTGACGCCGGTGCGCAGACCACCCAGGCGATCGCCAACGTCGCGCAGGCCCTGGAGCGCCTCGGGGCGGGCCTGGCCGACGTGGTGCGGACGCGGATGTTCGTCACCGACATCTCCCGCTGGGAGGAGTACGGCCGCGCCCACGGGGCGGCGTTCGGTGACGTGCGGCCCGCCACCTCGATGGTGGAGGTCGCCGCGCTGATCGACCCGCGGATGCTGATCGAGATCGAGGCGGACGCCTACAAACCGGGGATCGGCGCGTGACCGTCGCGGTGCGGGTGATCCCCTGCCTGGACGTGGACGCCGGGCGGGTGGTCAAGGGCGTGAACTTCCGCGCCCTGCGCGACGCCGGCGACCCGGTCGAGCTGGCCGCCGCCTACGACGCCGACGGCGCCGACGAGCTGGTGTTCCTCGATATCACCGCCTCGTCGGGCGGCCGCGAGACCGTCTACGAGGTGGTGAGGCGGACCGCCGGGCAGGTGTTCATCCCGCTCACGGTCGGCGGCGGCGTACGCAGCGCCGCCGACGTGGACCGGCTGCTGCGGGCCGGCGCGGACAAGGTCTCATTGAACACCGCCGCCGTCGCCCGGCCGGAACTGCTCGCCGAGGCGGCACACCGGTTCGGCTCGCAGTGCGTGGTGCTGTCGGTCGATGCGCGCCGCGCCGGGCACGGCGGCAGCGGGTTCGAGGTCACCACCCACGGCGGCCGCCGTGGTACCGGCATCGACGCGGTCGAGTGGGCCGCCCGCGCCGCCGGGCTCGGGGTGGGCGAGATCCTGCTCAACTCGATGGACGCCGACGGCACCAAGGCGGGATTCGACCTCGAACTGATCCGGGCGGTGCGCGCAGCGGTCACCGTCCCGATCATCGCCAGCGGCGGCGCCGGTGAGCACGCCCACTTCCCGCCCGCGATCGAGGCGGGCGCGGACGCCGTGCTCGCCGCCAGCGTTTTCCATTTCGGCGAGCTGCGCATCGCCGACGTGAAGGACGCCCTGCGAGCCGCCGGGCAGCCGGTCAGGTAGCCACCGCGGCCGGCCCGGCGGCGCGGTCAGGCCACCGCGGCCATGGCCGCGCCGACGATTCCCGCGTTGTTGTGCAGCGCGGCCGGCACGATCCTGGCCCGCACGCTCGTCAGCAGCGGGATGAACCTGTCCGCCTTCCGGCTGATGCCGCCGCCGATGATGAACAGGCCGGGCGAGACGAGAGCTTCCACGTGGGCGAGGTAGTCGTCGACGCGGCTCGCCCACTTGCCCCAGCTGAGGTTCTGCACCTCGCGGGCGCGTTCGGAGGCGCGCTCCTCCGCGTCTTTGCCGTGGATCTCGATGTGCCCGAACTCGGTGTTCGGCACCAGCACGCCGTCGGTGAACAGCGCGCTGCCGATCCCGGTTCCGAAGGTCAGCATGAGCACCGTTCCCTTCTCGCCGCGGCCGGCACCGAACGTCATCTCGGCCATCCCGGCCGCGTCGGCGTCGTTGAGCATGCTGAGCGTCAGCCCGGTGGCCTTGGTGAACAACGCTCGGGCGTCCAGGCCGACCCACGCCGGGTCGAGGTTGGCGGCCGTGTAGGTGACCCCGCCGATCACGACCCCGGGGAAGGCGACACCGGTGGGCCCGGCCCAGCCGGAGCCGGCCACTAGTCCCGCGACGGCCTCCGCGATCGGGTCGGGCAGCGCAGGCCGGGGGGTGGTCACCTTGACCCGGGGCGTGGTGAGATCGCCGGTGGTGACGTCCACCGTCGCCGCCTTGATCCCAGAGCCGCCAATGTCGATCCCGAGCACGTCCACCGGGGCACTCTCCGTTCTGTCCGGTCCCTTCAGATATGCCACAGGGACCGCGATCTATCCACGGCGGGGCAACCGGAACGGGTGGTGGCCGGGGGCGGCGTGCTCGGGACGCTCCACGCTGTGGAGGCCCGTCGGCGCGGGCACGGGCCGGGCGGATCCATCGGTCAGACGCGCCAGTTTGCCTGCGTGAGCTTGCGTACGTCAGGCTCGCTGCCATCGAGCCGGACACGTGCGGCCGTGGTCCGGCCCAGCGCCCACAGGGTCAGTTCCGCCGGGCCGCCGGTGACCGTGACCATGGGCGTGCGGGCCTTGGCGGTGATCCGCACGCGCTGGCGGCCCGGGCCGGCGGGCACGTCATCGCGCACCAGCTCGATCCCGACCGGTGCCTTGCGGAACAGCAGCCTCGCGACCCTGAGCCGCTGCCACAGCAGATCGGTCAGGCCCGCGCCGAGATCCCGTGGCTCCCAGCCGTCCGCGCCGCGCCGGACGTCCTCGTGGTGGACGAAGTACTCGACCGTGTTAAGGCGCTCGTCCATGCCGGGGATGCTGTAGAGCGACAGCCTGGGCGGGCCGTTGCGGACCTCGTCCACCAGCTGCCCGTAGGGGGTGCGGGCGATGATCATGCGCCGCACTCGCTCGGTGTGGCCGGCCAGCGGGCCGCCCATCACTCCCGCCGCGGCGTCGGGCCTGCGCTCCCTGAGCACGAGATGGGCGGCCAGGTCCAGGGTCTGCCAGCCCTTACACAACGTGGGCGCCTCGGGGCCCGTCTCATCCAGCAGCGCGCACAAGGCAACACGCTCATCGCGGGCGAAGCTCATCCCGCGATGGTACGCCCTGCCGTTCGCCGCTGCCGGTCACCGAGTTGACGCGGCCGGTGACCGGCCGGGCTTCATAGGATCGGGGCATGAGAAACCGGACGGAAACCGCGATGAGCCGGGACGCGCGGCCCTCACGGCTCGATCCCCGGATTGCTGAGCAGCTCAAGCGCGACCCCGCCGGGCTGGTCGCGGCCATCGCCCAGCAGCACGACACCGGCGAGGTGCTGATGCTGGGCTGGATGGACGATGAGGCACTGCACCGCACGCTGACGACCGGCCGGTGCACCTACTGGTCCCGCAGCCGGCAGGAGTACTGGGTCAAGGGTGAGACGTCGGGTCACGTGCAGCGCGTGATCTCGGTCGCGCTCGACTGCGACGGGGACGCGGTGCTGGTCAAGGTGGACCAGACCGGCGAGGCGTGCCACACCGGCGACAGGACCTGCTTCGACGCGGGCGTGCTCGCCCTGGGCGTCCCGTGACCGGCGGTCCCGCCCACGCGAGTACCGCACCCCGCGGTGCCGGGAATGGCGGCCCGCCGGATGGCGGTGCCGCGGCCCGCCGTGAGTACGCGCTCGTTCTCGGCACGGCCGCGGTGGGAGCGGTGCTGGTGCTGTTGTCGGTCCGGCAGGGGTGGGCACAGGTGGTCACGACCGCTCCCGCCCCGCTTCCCAGCAGCACGGTGCGCGTGAGCGGGCAGGATCTGGTACCGGCGGCCGGGGCGCTGGCGGTGGCCTCGCTGGCGGCCCTGGCGGCGGTCATCGCCACCCGCGGCCTGCCCCGGCGACTGGTGGGAGTGTTCCTGGCGGTATCCGGCGCGCTGACCGCGGTGCTGGTGAGCGCCGGGGTGCGCAGCGCCGATGTGCTCGCCGCGGCGCGCGGGGCGGTGGTCTCCCAGGCAGGATCGGCGATCGCTGGGGGCGGCGCCGCCGGGCCGGGCATCACGCCCGGCGCCGGCGCGGGCGCGCCGGGGGGGAGCGCCGCCGCGCACGTCTTGATGGCGAGCTTCCCGTGGCGCCCGCTGGCGGCCGTGGGCGGGCTGGTGGTGCTGGCGGCCGGGATCCTCGTGGCCTGGCGCGGTCCCCGATGGCCGGCGATGTCCAGCAGGTACAGCCGCGCCGGCGGGGTAAAGACGCAGCCGGTAGCGGACGCCCCAGCCCTATGGGAGTCTCTGAGCAGGGGTATAGACCCCACCGAGCATCCCGGCCAGACCGGCAGGCCGTTAGGCTCGTAGGTAGGTTCCCTGAGTTGCCTGGTGGCGCACCTGGAGGTGAGCAGTGAGGGCAACAGGACGGGGACGGCCGGGCGACCGCCGCTCGCCTGGCCGGCCGCCGGCGGAGTCGGGGCAATTGCTGGTTCGCCTCGTCACGCGGCTGGTGGTCGCGCAAGCGATCGCCGCCGCCGCTATCGGCTTGCCGTTCAGCAAGCGGCAGCTCTCCTCGATTTTGATCACCCTGGCCATGGTGGCGGCGCTGTGCGTGCTGGCGTTCCTCGTGCGTTCGGGCACCAAGACGGCGTGGCTGATCGCGGTCGGGTTCGAGATCGCCTTGGTCGGATTCGGGCTGTCCCGGTTCTTCGCCGCGCGGTACGTAGGCGGCACCCTGTTCGCCATCATCACCGCCGGGACTTTGCTCCATCCCGCTGTCGCCCGGGTCTACTCCGTGGTGCCGCCGCGGGCGCCGCGCGAGCAACCGGGCGAGCTCGGCCTCGGCGACGCGGCCGGGGACACCTGCCGCGGCCAGATCCTGCGCTGAGGCCCCTGGCGCCCCGGACAACAGCCTCGCAGGTCAGGCCCGGGAACGCCCGCACGTGTACGGGGCGGGCGCGGCGTAGGCAGATGCCCGCAGCCGCCGGGTCGCGGTCCTGACCCGGGGAGGCGGCTGCCGGCTCGCCGCAGCAGCCTCGCTACCATCAGGGCGCAAGGAATCCGATTCGAGGAGATTACGGAACCGCGTGAGCGTGCTCGACGAGATCCTAGAAGGGGTTCGTGCCGATCTCGCTGTCCGGCAGGAACATACACCGCTGGACCGGCTCAAGGAGGCCGCCAGGGTAGCCGCCCCGCCGCGCGACGTGATGAATCTGCTCCGGCGCCCGGACGTGACGATCATCGCCGAAGTGAAGCGGTCAAGCCCGTCCGGGGGCGTGCTGGCCGACATCCCCGACCCGGCCGCGCTGGCACGGGACTACGAGGCCGGTGGGGCCGGCATCATCAGCGTGCTGACCGAGCCGCGGCATTTCGGTGGCAGCCTGGAGGATCTCGCCGCGGTCAGGACCGCGGTGTCGGTGGCGCTGCTGCGCAAGGACTTCGTGATCAGCTCGTACCAGCTGTGGGAGGCCCGCGCGCACGGGGCCGACATGGTCCTGCTGATCGTCGCGGCGCTGGACCAGAACGCGCTGATCTCGCTGGCGGAGCGGGCACTCTCGATCGGCCTGGTGCCGCTGATCGAGGTGCACACCGACGCCGAGGTCACGCGCGCGCTCGACGCCGGGGCGAAGGTGATCGGCGTCAACGCGCGCGACCTGGGCACGCTCGAGCTGGACCGGGGGGTCTTCGGGCGGCTGGCGCCGCTGATGCCGCCCGACGTCATCAAGATCGCCGAGTCCGGTGTCCGGGGCCCACGCGACCTCCTCGCCTACGCCGCGGCGGGGGCGGACGCGGTGCTGGTCGGGGAGAGCCTGGTCAGCGGCAAGGACCCGCGCTCGGCCGTCGCTGACCTGGTGACCGCGGGTTCCCACCCCGCGCTGCGCGGCGACCGTCCATGAGCCAGGAGGCGTCCGTCGCGGCGGTGCCGGCCGCGCCAGGCCCGGTGCCCGACGCGCGCGGGCACTTCGGGATCTACGGCGGGCGGTTCGCGCCCGAGGCGCTCATGGCGGCCCTGGCCGAGCTGACGGCGGAGTATCTGGCGGCTAAGGCGGACCCGCGGTTCGCCGCGGAACTCGATGACCTGCTGCGCGGTTACGCCGGACGGCCGACCCTTCTCTCACAGGCGCACAGGTTCTCCGAGTTCGCGCACTGCACGGTCCTGCTCAAGCGGGAGGATCTCGCCCACACCGGCTCTCACAAGATCAACAATGTGCTCGGGCAGGTGCTGCTGGCCAAGCGCATGGGCAAGCGGAGGGTGATTGCGGAGACCGGCGCCGGGCAGCACGGCGTCGCCACCGCGACGGCCTGCGCGCTCTTCGGGCTCGACTGCGTGGTGTATATGGGGGAGGAGGACACCCGCCGCCAGGCGCTGAACGTGGCGCGGATGCGCATGCTCGGCGCCGAGGTCATCCCCGTCACGATCGGCACGGCCACCCTGAAGGACGCCATGAACGAGGCGTTCCGCGACTGGGTCGCGACGGTCGCGACCACGCACTACTGCATCGGGTCGGTCGGCGGCCCGCATCCGTTCCCGATGATGGTCCGGGACTTCCAGCGGGTCATCGGCGTGGAGGCACACCGTCAGGTGCAGCAGATCGCGGGCCGTCTGCCGGACGCGGTGATCGCCTGTGTGGGCGGGGGGTCCAACGCGATCGGCATCTTCCATGAGTTCCTGCCCGACACGCAGGTGAAGCTGATCGGGTGCGAGGCGGGCGGCGACGGGATTGCCTCGGGCCGGCACGCCGCGACCCTGGTCGCGGGGTCGGCGGGCGTCCTGCACGGCATGCGCACCTACGTGCTGCAGGACGCCGAGGGCCAGACGCTCGCGACCCACTCCATCTCGGCCGGCCTGGACTACCCCGGGGTGGGCCCCGAGCACGCCTGGCTCAAGGACACCGGCCGTGCGAGCTACCGGTCCATCACCGACGCCCAGGCGATGGAGGCGTTCTCGCTGCTGTGCGAGACCGAGGGGATCATCCCGGCGCTGGAGTCGGCGCACGCGCTCGCCGGGGCGCTGCAGGTCGCGCAGGAGCTGGGCCACGATGCGCTGCTGCTGGTCAACCTGTCCGGCCGCGGTGACAAGGACGTCACCACGGCGTCCCGGTGGCTTGGCCACCTGACCGATGACCCCGCGCGGTCAGCCGGGGCCGGCTCGTGACCGCGGTGGGGGACGCCTTCGACAAGGCCGCGGCCGCCGGCCGGGGGGTCCTCGTCGGCTACCTGCCCGCGGGGTTCCCAACGGTGCAGGGGGCGATCGCGGCGATCCTCGCCATGGCCGAATCCGGCGCCGACATCGTGGAGATCGGGCTGCCCTACTCCGATCCGCTGATCGACGGCCCGGTCATTCAGCAGGCCGTGCACCGCGCGCTCACCGGCGGCGTTCACGTCCGCGACGTGCTGCGCACCGTCGAGGCGGTCGCGGCGGCCGGGATCCCCGCGCTCGTCATGACCTACTGGAACCCGGTTGAGCACTACGGGGTGGACGCGTTCGCGCGTGACCTCGCCGCGGCGGGCGGCTCCGGGATGATCACCCCGGACCTGCCCCCCGAGGAGGCCGGCCCGTGGCTGGACGCGGCGGCCACCCACCGGCTGGACCCGGTCTTCCTCGTGGCGCCCAGTTCCACGCCGGAGCGCATCGAGCTGATCACCAGTCTGTGTCGCGGGTTCGTCTACGCGGCGTCGCTGATGGGCATCACCGGCTCACGCGACACGGTGAGCAGCGACGCGTCCGGACTGGTGGCACGCGTGCGCGCGTGCACGGCCCTGCCGGTCGGCGTGGGGCTCGGCGTCCGGGACGGCGCCCAGGCGGCCGAGGTGGCCTCCTTCGCCGACGGCGTCATCGTCGGCTCGGCGTTCGTCCAGCGCCTGCTGGACGCGCCCGACCTCGCCGCGGGCATCGCCGCCGTTCGGGTCCTCGCCGACGACCTCGCCGCCGGCGTCCGGCGGCCCGCCCGGCCCGCCGGCCGAGCCAGCTGACCGTCCGGCCCGCCGCCTGGACCGGTGACCGTCCGGCCCGCCGCCTGGACAGGTAACCACCGCGTCCTCGTTTCGCCGCCCCCCGGCGTTTCGGCACCCGTGCCCGGCGGGCAGGTATTCACCGCTCGCGCATCTGCGTGTAATCTCCGAGAAACAGCTCAGCGAGCCGGTGGCGGCGCTCATCACGCCGCCCGCGGCAGGGCCAACGTCGTCCCGACCGCACACACGCCAGAACGCGTTGAAGGACGAGACGACGGGAGAGTCGATGGCGCCTGCTGCCTCAGCGGGGAACTACGGGGAAAGCCAGGGGCTGTACGACAGCCGCTACGAGCACGACGCCTGCGGCGTGGGCTTCGTCGCCGACCTGTCCGGGCGGCGCACGCATGACACGGTCGCCCAGGCGCTCACCGTCCTGCGCAACCTGGACCACCGCGGCGCCAAGGGGAGCGACCCGGAGACCGGTGACGGGGCGGGCATCCTCACCCAGATCCCGGACGCCTTCTTCCGCGCGGCCTGCGGCTTCGGCCTGCCCGCCGCCGGGCGGTACGCGGCGGGCATGGCCTTCCTGCCCACCGGCGAGAGCGCCGCCGCGCGGGCGAAGGCCACCGTCGAGCGGATCGCGGCCGCCGAGGGCCTGGCCGTCCTCGGTTGGCGTGAGGTTCCGCACGATCGCTCGTTCTGCGGGCGGGGCTCGCTGGAAGCCCTCCCCCGGCTGGCCCAGGTGTTCGTCGCCGCACCCGCCGCGACGGAAGACGGGCTCACCCTGGACCGGCACGCGTTCTGCCTGCGCAAACGCGCCGAGCATGAGGCGGGGCTCTACTTCGCCAGCCTGTCCGCGCGGACGATCGTCTACAAGGGAATGCTGACCGCTCTCCAGCTTGAGCCGTTCTTTCCCGACCTGTCCGACCCGGCGTACGCCTCGGCCCTGGCCATGGTTCACTCCCGGTTCTCGACCAACACGTTCCCGTCCTGGCCGCTGGCCCACCCCTACCGGTTCATCGCGCACAACGGCGAGATCAACACCGTGCGCGGCAACCGCAACTGGATGCGGGCCCGCGAGGCGCTGCTGGCCACCGACCTCATCCCCGCGGCCGCCGACGGCACCGGCATGGAGCGGCTGCTCCCCATCCTGGACGACGAGGCCAGCGACTCGGCCAGCTTCGACGAGTGCCTGGAGCTCCTGCATCTGGGCGGCCGCTCGCTGCCGCACGCCCTCCTCATGATGATCCCGGAGCCGTGGGAGAACCACGAGGAGATGGATCCCGCCCGGCGGGCCTTCTACCGCTTCCACGCCGCCGTGATGGAACCGTGGGACGGTCCAGCCTGCGTCGCGTTCACCGACGGGACCCTGATCGGGGCGGTGCTGGACCGCAACGGGCTGCGCCCCAGCCGGTACTGGGTCACGCACGACGGCCTGGTCATCCTCGCCAGCGAGGTGGGGGTGCTCGACATCGACCCCGCCAACGTGGCCCGCAAGGGCCGCCTGCAGCCCGGCCGGATCTTCCTGGCCGACACCGCCCGCCGGCGGATCCTCGAGGACGGCGACGTGAAGGCAGTGCTGGCCGCCGAGCACCCCTACCAGGAGTGGCTGCACTCCGGCCTGATGCACCTGGACGACCTGCCGGACCGGGAACGAGCCCTGCCGGGCGGGGACGAGCTCACCACCATGCAGCTGCTGGCCGGCTACACCGAGGAGGAGCTGCGGGTGCTGCTGGCCCCGATGGCCCGGGCCGGGGCCGAGCCCGTGGGGTCGATGGGGACCGACACGCCGATCGCGGTTCTTTCCAGCCGCCCGCGGCTGATCTTCGACTACTTCACGCAGCTGTTCGCCCAGGTCACCAACCCCCCGCTGGACGCGATCAGGGAAGAGCTGGTGACGTCGCTCGCCACGTCGACCGGGCCGGAGCTGAACCTGCTGGAACCGGGCCCCGCCTCATGCCGGCAGATCGTGTTGCCGTACCCGGTGATCGGCGACAGCGACCTCAGCAAGATCATCCACATCAACGACGACGGGGACCTGCCGGGCTTCGCCGCGCACGTGGTGGACGGGCGGTTCCGGGTCGCCGGTGGCGGCGCCGCCCTGCGTGAGCGGCTCGCCGCGATCTGCGCCGAGGTGTCGGCGGCGATCGAGGCCGGGGCCCGGATCATCGTGCTGTCCGACCGCGGCGGTACCGGCCCGGGGGGACGCTGGGACCGCAGCCTGGCTCCGATCCCGTCGCTGCTGCTCACGGGGGCGGTCCACCACCATCTGATCCGGGAGCGGACGCGGACCAGGGCAGGGCTGGTGGTGGAGTGCGGTGACGCCCGCGAGGCCCACCACATCGCGCTGCTCATCGGGTATGGCGCGGCCGCGGTCAACCCGTACCTGGCGCTGGAGTCCGTGCAGGACATGGTGCGGCGCGGGGAGCTGGAGAACCTGTCCGCGCCCAAGGCGGCCGCCAACGTGATCAAAGCGCTCGGCAAGGGGCTGCTCAAGATCATGTCGAAGATGGGCGTGTCGACGGCCGCCTCCTACACGGGCGCGCAAATCTTCGAGGCGATCGGCCTGGGCGGCGAGGTCATCGAGACGTGCTTCACCGGGACCACGTCCCGGCTCGGCGGGGTCGGGTTCGACGTGCTCGCCACCGAGATCGCCCGCCGTCACACGCGTGCGTTCCCGCCCCGGGGCGCGCCCGCCCACCGGCGGCTGGACACCGGCGGCGAGTACCAGTGGCGCCGGGAGGGTGAGCCGCACCTGTTCAGCCCCGAGACCGTGTTCAAGCTGCAGCACGCGACCCGCACCCGCCGGTACGAGATCTTCAAGGAGTACACCCGGCTGGTCGACGACCAGTCCGCGCGGCTGATGACGCTGCGCGGGCTGCTGCGGATCCGGGGGGTGGACGGCCCCGCGGGGGACGGGCGGGGCGGAACCCGCCGCGTGCCGGTCCCGGTCGAGGAGGTCGAGCCGGTCGCGGCGATCGTGCGCCGGTTCTCCACCGGCGCCATGTCCTACGGATCCATCTCCGCCGAGGCGCACGAGACCCTGGCCATCGCGATGAACCGGCTCGGCGGCAAGTCCAACACCGGCGAGGGCGGCGAGGACCCGGAGCGCTTCCGCCCCGACGCCAACGGCGACCTGCGCCGGTCCGCGGTGAAGCAAGTGGCGAGCGGCCGCTTCGGTGTGACCAGCGAGTACCTGGTGAACGCCGACGACCTGCAGATCAAGATGGCCCAGGGTGCCAAGCCGGGGGAGGGCGGCCAGCTCCCCGGCCACAAGGTGTACCCGTGGATCGCGAAGACCCGGTACTCGACGCCCGGCGTCGGCCTGATCTCGCCCCCGCCGCATCACGACATCTACTCGATCGAGGACCTCGCTCAGCTGATCCACGACCTGAAGAACGCCAACCCGCTCGCCCGGGTCCACGTCAAGCTCGTCGCCGAGGTCGGCGTGGGCACGGTCGCGGCCGGGGTCTCCAAGGCGCATGCCGACGTTGTGCTCATCTCGGGGCACGACGGCGGCCCCGGCGCCGGAAATGACGATCCTCAGGTGCTGCGTGTCGGCGCGGGTGCGGGCAGCGGTGGCGCCAGCATCGACGAAGACCAGCCGCAGCGTGGCTCCTCCGCTGCCACCCTTGGTAACGGCAAAGGTGGCGTCATATGTCAGCTTGTCGAGCGAGCCCTTCGGGCCCTGCAGCGAGACCTTCGAGAGGCCGCCGATGATGTCGGCGAGCCACCGGGCAAACCCAAACTTGTCGCTGGCGTCGACGCCGGGCGCATTGCACACCGAGACATTCGGGCCGTCGAGGCGGTAAGTTAGGTTGATCGCCGTATCGATGGTATAGGTTTGTTGGTTCACGGCCGATAGCGTCGGCAAGAGCAGCGGCCCGGCCCAGGCTAAGATCACCGGCGCCGTTGTAAATGGCGAGCTTGCACCGAACGAGCGGGTATCGACCACCTTCAGCTCGAGATCGACCGTCGCGATGGTACCGGGCAGACGACGCCGGCCGGCCTCCGACTGCATTGCTTCAGCCAGGCCGCACTTCACGGAGTTGATGATGTCGGCAACCTCGACGACGCCCTCGGGGGACGGCGGAGTCGACGCGCAGCCGAAGAGAGCGAAAACACCGCTCAGGGCCGCCGCACGCAAAACTGCTCGTCCGCGAAACGCCATCACCAACTCAGGATTACCCACCCAACGCCCAAACGCCGACGCTGTCCGAACCCTAGTTTTTTGCGTCGCGATTGCCTATTGCCGGCACGACACACTTCGTGCGCGAACGTCCCTTCACATCGGCGTAAGTTGCTGAGGTAACCGTCGCGATCTGGAGGTGCCGTAAAGTCTCGCCGCGAGCCGCTGACCCCAGCATGCACAACCGCCCATGTCAGGCGGCCGGCCGTCCCTCGGGATCCTGCTGCACCGTCCGCCGATGATCGGTGCCCAGCGCGCCGGACGGATCGTCCGGCTGCGCGACCGGATGAGCGATCCGGTGAGCGAACTGGCTCGTCAGCTCGACGACGTGATGCCGTTGTGCATCAAGAGTAATGACATGATAGCTGTTGTCCAGAACTACGGCCTCAACGGGGCCGCGTAACCGCGCCTGGAGGAACAACGCGTTGCCCAGGCTGGCGCGATCGTCGTGGCGCGGGTGGATGACCAGTGCGGGCTGGCGGATGTGTCCGAGGCGGGGGCCAACCTCGTCCCCCAGCCACCGCATCTTCAACATGCAGTGGGCGGTCACCGCAAGCTTCCCCGCCCCGGAAATGTCGCCGCCTTCCA
>Ga0081540_1001124_pt1 | contig 23631 bp, 19 predicted proteins | sample TabmetS2T1R1_FD_71024 | JGI IMG/M metagenome (GOLD analysis project Ga0081540, IMG submission 71024) | Tabebuia heterophylla rhizosphere microbial communities from the University of Puerto Rico - S2T1R1 | ecosystem: Host-associated > Plants > Roots > Rhizosphere ... | reverse complement strand
GATCAGCCACTTCGACTTCCAGACGAGCGGTACAACAAATTTCAAGACTCTCCCCGCATCCGGCGCTGTGCTGGGAAGCTGATGTTTCACGAATCCTCGCGAGGATAGAGGAGGTCAATGACCCTTATTTCCTCCTATTCTCGAATGCAAGGGGAACACGGATAAGGAAACGTTATGCAGGCCAACGTGCGTACCGACGCGCATCACCATACGCTCCTGCCGCCGTCCACCACCATGTTCTGGCCGGTCATGTAGCTCGATGCGTCGGAGCAGAGGAACTGGACAGCGGCGCAATATTCGTCGACCCGGGCCATCCGCCCCATCGGGATCAGCCGCGTCAACCGTTCGACGAAAGCGGGATCCTGATTGTTGAAAACGCCGCCCGGCGAAATCGCGTTGACGCGAACACCCTGGTCCGCCCAGTAGGTCGCGAGGTATTTCGTCAAACCGATCAGGCCGTGCTTGATGACGGAGTAGGTTACGGGTTTGACCGGCTGCTCTTCGTCCCGCGTGATGTTGGGTTGCCGGTAGAGCCGCTGATCCGGCGCGATCACGCCGAGATCGGATGCGATGTTGAGGATGACGCCGCGGCCCCGCCCGGCCATGGCGCCGCCAAAGACCTGCGAGCACAGCATTGCGCCGGTCAATCCCACCGCGATTTCCGTTTGCCACTGCGGAACCGGAAAGGCCTCGAACCGCGACGAATGCATCACGCCCGGGGTCGAGGTGACCTTGGGATCGATCGCGGCGTTGTTGACGAGGATATCGACGGCGATGCCACGCTCGGCGAGATCGTCACCGGCCGCGGCAACCGATGCTTGCGACGTCACGTCGATGACGGCGGAGACAAGATCGGCTTTGGGCGCGATTTCCTTCACCGCAGCGATGGCGGCATCCGCCTGCGCCAGTCCGATGTCGCTGACGACCACGCGCGCGCCGGCATCGACCAGAGCGGCGACATGCTGACGTCCCAGCAAGCCTCCGGCGCCGGTGACAAGCGCGGTGCGTCCCGTGAGGTCGTATCGAGCGGAGGGGGCGGTCATGGAACGCTCCTGTTCAAGCACGCAATTGCCCGCCGTCGGCCACGATCACGGTGCCCGTGATGAACGCCGCGCGGGGGGAGGCGAGGAAGGCGACGACGTCGGCAATTTCTTCGGGTTTGCCGAGCCGGCGCATCGGCACTTCGCGCGCCAGCATCTCGTCGACAGCCGATTTGTTTTCAGCGATCTTGCGCGCCCAGGTGCCGTCGGCGCTCAGGATGTTGCCGGGGGCAACGGCGTTGATGCGGATGCCTTCGGCTGCCAGCGGCCGGGAAAGGCCGCGTACGGTTGCATTCAAGGCCGCCTTCGCCGCCGAATAGGTTACCGGCGCGCCAAGCGCAGCGAGCCCGCAGATCGACGACACACAGACAATCGCGCGGTCGCCGTTGCCGCGGCTCATCAGTGGTCTGGCAGCTTCGATCGTATTGGTCGTGGCGAACAGGTTGATGTCCATTACCCGCGACCACTCGGCCGCGGTTTCCTTGCCGGGCGGCACCGAAGCGCCGCTGCCGACGTTGCAGACGAGAATGTCGATTGCGCCCCACCGTTTTTCGACCGCGTCCACCAGCGAAAGAGCGGCGGCGGGATCGGTGACGTCAGCGGCGTGGCATGAGGCGCCATGGCCGATCTTGTCGGCCGCCGATTTGAGGTCGTCGAGGCCGCGGGCCGCCAACGCGACCTTGGCGCCTTCGGCGGCAAGCGTTTCGGCAATGGCGAAGCCGATGCCGCGGCTGGCGCCGACCACCAATGCGACCCGGTCATGGATTTCGAGTTTCATCGCCTTGCGTCCTCGATCCAGCGTGCGGTCATGTCGCGATATCGTGCCAGCACGCCGGCATGGTCGCCGTCGGCAGCGCGCGCCGTTTGCAGAATATATTGTCCGCGATAGCCGGACTGCTCGATCAGTCGGATGGTTTTGGCGAGATCGGCCGCGCCTGTTCCAAGCGGCACGGTGGTGCCGCCAAGCAGCCGGTCCTTCACATGCACATTGAGAATGCGTGGCGCGTAGGCCGGAATCTCCTCGGCGGAATCATAGCCGAGCGCGGCGCTGTTGCCGCTGTCGTAATTGATGCCGAAGACCTCGCGCGGGAATTTGTTGATGAACTGCGCCAGCGCGGCGGGCGGCAGGTCGGATTCGAAGACGATCTTGACGCCCTGCTTCGACAGCGAGGCGGTACGATCGAGCAGAACGCGCAGCAGGGTTTCGGTCTGCGCGTCGCTCTCGATCCTGCCATTATCGACCAGCGGAATCACGACGAATTCGATGCCAAGCGTACTGCAGGAAGCGAGCACCAGATCGAGATCGTCGACCAGCGACTTCCGCCTCTCGCCGTCCGTTTTCCAGAACGGCGCCTGCATGAAGCAGTCGCCGGTCAGGCTCGCCGGTTTGAGGCCGTTGCGGCGCGAGAGATCGAGAATTTCCTTTTGGCCCGCTGCGGTGTTGAGCGGGTTTTCGCGCAAGCGATCCTGGTCGATGGTCCATTCGATCCGGGTCAGGCCGAGCGCGCTGGCGCGGGGAAATTCCTCGCGCCATTCGTTCCACGGGAACGCCTGGATCTTGCCGTCGACCATCGCCGACAACCGTCCCTGCATGAAACCGATGCGTTCGAGTGTCGTCACGGCTTGTCACCCTCGCTGATCGCGAGGCCCTTCGTGGTCCAGCCGCCATCGACGAACAATTCCTGGCCGGTCACATAGGCCGAGGCGGATGACGCCAGAAAGACGGCGGCGCCCGCCAGATCGTCCGGGTTGCCCCAGCGGCCGAGCATGGTGTGGCGGCGGCGATCCTCATGCATGACAGGGTCGGCGAAACTTGTGGCGGTCATCTCGGTCGCGACATAGCCGGGCGCGAGCGCGTTGACGCGAATACCATCGCGCGCATAGTCCGCAGCAAGCGCACGGGTGAGGCCGGCAAGACCGGCCTTGGCCGCCACATAGCCGGGATTTCCTGGAAAGCCGCGCACCGAATTGATGCTGGTGACGTTGATGATCGAGCCGCCGCCCGCGTTCTTCAGGAGCGGATAGGCCGCAAGGATCGTCGCATAGACGCCGCTCAGATCGACCGCCAGCGTGTCGCGGAATCTCTGGATTTCACTCATCGTCGTGGAGGCGGGAAGGCTGATACCCGCCGCATTGACCAGCACGTCGAGTCGCTCTCCGGTTTTGGCGAGATGATCGAAAACGGACCGGATCGCGGCATCATCGGCCAGATCGCATTTGACCGCCGTGACATGCGAGGGCGCCGTGCCGCTCCGGCTGAGGCCGAAAACTTTTGCGCCGCTCGCTTGTAGGCCGCTCGCGATGGCGGCCCCAATGCCGCGCGACGCGCCGGTAACGACGGCGGTCTTGCCCGCCAGCGAAAAGGCTGCGGGATTATGCATAGCCGTAGCTGCGCATGATGGCCGCACAAAGCTTGACGTCTTCCGGGCGATCGATCTGGAACATTTTGTGGCGCTCCATCAGATGCATTCCGATCTTGCCGCCGAGCCGGTTACTCTGCTCGCGCAGCAGCGAGGGAATTAGAACGTAGAACGAGCCGTTTTCCAAATACCGCTTTTCGATCTGCTGCCGCATCCGCCGATTGCGGAAATCGTAGTTGATCGGCTCCGGCCCATCGGCGCCGATGCGCCAGTTGAAATAATCCTCGACCTCGCAGACCGAGAGCAGGCTGTCGAGTTCTTCCCGCTCGAACGTCGCGAGCGCCTGTTCGATGTCGCTGGATTCCCGGATCGGCGACGTTGCCTGCAGCGCGACGACCCGTCCGAATGAACCAAGCTTGCCATCGAGCTGGTCCAGCGCGTGGAGCCACGCCGACTCCGACGAGGCGAGATCGCCGGAGATGTCTTCCGGGCGTCGGACGCCGACCGCCCCGGCACTCTCCGCAGCGGCAAGGATCTCGTCGCTGTCGGAAGAAACCGCGACGACGTCGACGCCGCGCGCGGCGGCGGCTTGCATGACGGTCCAGGCGATCAGCGGCTTGCCGCACAGATCGATCAGGTTCTTGTGCGGAATTCCCTTGGAGCCGCCGCGCGCCGCGACCACGGCCAGCGTCCGCCCGGGCGTCACCCTCGTCATATGCGGCCCTCGAGGCGCTCGAGCGCCGTCCAGAATCCTTCGCCCATGTTCTTGTGGCCCTGCCATATTTCGGGGATGAACGAGGCGTCGGGGGCGTGCTGGCGCAGGACGGCGCCGATCTGATCGAAGTCGATCTCGCCTTCGCCGATCTGCAGGCCTTCGCCATCGAGACCCTTGGCGTCGCCGAAATGCAGATGGGCGGTATGCGGACCGAGCTGGGCGAGGCCTTCGCCGAAATCGAAGCCGAAATGATTGGCGGCAAGCTTGGTGTGCGAGATATCGACGCACATCCGCAAATTATGCGTGGCGCAGAACGCGGCCGACTCGTCCGGGAAGATGAAGATGTTCTGGTGACGTTGTCCGCCGAAATGCCACGGGAACGGCGCCATGGTCTGCGGGATCAATTCGACTCCGTCAAGATCGAGCTCCGCGAGACTGGCAGCGAAGATGCGGTAACACTCCGCTTTCCGCTCGGGCGACAGCGGCTCGTCCATGGTGAAGCCGCCAATATTGGCGACGATCGGCGGGCGCGTGGTCTTGGGAAAGAACTTCTTCAAGCCGCGCGTGATGTCGATGACGGCCTGGGTCTGCTCCAGCGAATAGCGGCGCAGCGCTTCGTCTGCGGTCGCGAGATCCATCAGCTTGCTGCCCGCAAACAGTTCGGGCGCGTGCACGACGAAGCCGAGATCGTAGGTGCCGGACAGGTACACCGCCGGATCGCGCTCCATGTCGCTGTAGCTGAGATGGAATTCGATGATATCGGGCTGGCAGATTTCCAGAAACCGCTGCGTGTCGTGATAGCGGACCGGCACGCCCCACGGCCGGTCGAAACGATAGCGCCGCGCGGTAGCAGTGCCGTTGTCGAGATCGCTCTGAAAGAAGTAGTCGTCTCTCGCCATCGCGCGGTTGAGGCGCCGGCCGATCAGGGCCGGCATTTTCAGCGGCGACAGGCCCTGGCCCGGGCTCTTGACCGCAACGTCGCTCTCGCCGACCACCGTGCCGGCTGCAATGTCGCGCGCTGCCACCAGGCTCTTGGCGAGATTCTCGCGGTTGATCAGTTCGCCCTGGCTGAGCGCGCGCTCGGCGAGTTTCTCGCCGCGGGCTGCTTCCACCTCGCGGATGCCCGAAACGAGCGCCTTGAATTCCTCCGGCTCGAGGCTTGCCGCGTGATCCGGACCTTCCATCTCGCGGTCGAGCGTAATGTGGCGCTCGATCAGGATCGCACCCATCGCGACCGCGCCGATCGAAACCGCGATGCCGCGCTCGTGACCGGAATAGCCGACGAAGGGATGGATCTCCCGCAGCGTCTCCATGAAGCGCAGGTGAATATTGTGAAGCGCGGCGGGGTAGGTGCTCTGGCAATGCAGCAGCACATAAGGCGCCGAGCGGCCGTCGAGGAATTTCGCCGCGGCCCGAATTTCCTCCGACGTGCTCATGCCGGTCGAGACGATCAACGTCTTGCCGGTCGCGGCCAGTTTCGCCAGCAAGGGCAGGTTGGTCAGGTCGGCGGAGGCGACCTTGTAGGCCTGAACGCCGAACGTCTCCAGCGTCGCGACGCTCGATGCATCCCAGGGCGTGCAGAGGTATTGTATGTCCTTCGAGGCGCAATAGGCCGCCACGCGGCGCTGCTGCTCGGTGGTCAGTTCGAAGCGGCGCAGGAGGTCGAGGGTGTATTCGACGGCGAGGTCGTCGTCCTTGCCGGAAAGGCTCGAGGCGCGGTAGACCTCGTCCAGCTTGCGCATCTGGAATTTGGCGCAGTCCGCGCCGGCTGCGACCGCGGCGTCGACCAGTGCGATGGCGCGATCGAAATCGCCGTTATGGTTGTTGCCGACTTCCGCAATGACATAGCATGGCCGGCCATCGCCGATCGAACGATTGCCGATCCGGATCCTAGCCGCCTGGTTGGTTGAGTTCATGAACCTTCTCGGTGTCCAGTTTTATGCGGCGCCGCCCTTGGCCGGCGCTCCGGGAATGCGCGATTTCCAGGTCCGCAGCCCATTTTCCTCGAACGTGATGCGGGAGCAGGACAGGCCTTTCTGCTCCAGCGCCGCAATCAGCGGGTAGCGCTGAAACGGGCGGACGAAGAAAATGAAGTAGCCCCCGCCGCCGGCGCCCAGCAGCTTGCCGCCGACCGCCCCGTTGGCTTTTGCGAGATCATAGATCGCGTCGAGTTCGGCGGAACTGATCAGCGGGCTGAGGCGGCGCTTGGCGTGCCATGCCTCGTCGATCAGGCGGCCGCATTCCAGAAGCTGGCCGCGCAGCAGATGATGCCGGATCTCGCGCGTCACCTCCTTTTGCTTGGCTGCGGCCGCGACGGCGTCGCTGCTCTCGTGCTGCTGCTTCTGGTCGCGGTGGATCGAACCGGAATCATGGTTGGAGCCGGTGTAGCAGAGCACCAGGCTTTCCTCGAGCTCGGCTATGATATTGGGCTCGAGGCGAAGCGGAACGATGGTGTTCTGCTCCGACGAAAACTCCATGTGATTGAAGCCGCCGAACACGGTGGCATACTGGTCCTGCCAGCCGCCGGGAATGTTCAGCATCAACCGCTCGGCCTGGAAGGCCATTTCCGCGATCTCGTGGCGGTCCCACCGGTCGGAGCGGAATTCGTTGAAGCAGCCGATAATGGCGGAAGACACCACGGCCGACCCGCCGAGGCCGGATCCGACTGGAAAATCGGCCGAGACGTCGAGATCAAAACCATAGGCCGGCTGGATCAGGCGTACTACCGATTTGATCAGCGCCAGCTCGCCTTCGCTGCCGAGCCTCGCGAGATTTTCGGCTTCGACCGTGCAGCGAAAATCGTGCGAGTAGATTCTGATCCGGTTGTCGTTGCGCCGGCGCAGCGTCGCATGCGCGTACATCGCAATGGTCGCGTTGATGACGGAGCCCCCGTCATTGTCGACGAAGTAATGCGTGAGGTCGGTGCCGCCGCCGGAGAAACTGATGCGGACCGGCGAGCGGGCGCGGGCGAATACTTCGCTCTCCTGGCCGAGATTGAACAGATCGCGGCTGAACACATCCACCAGGCGTCCGTCGGCATCGAGGATCGGAACGACGTGGACCCGCTGGTCGAGCAGCTTGAGAATCTGTTCGCGGGGCGCACCGGCGCGCGCCCATACAAAGTTGCGGTTGATGCAGCTCGCGACCTCGCCCTGAATCGATATTCCCGTCAGCAGCCGCCGGCGGATGTCGCCGTCCGTGACGGCACCGATCACGCGGCCCTGAGCGTCACGCGCAAACAGAATTCCAAGCATATTGGCGTTGAGCCGCTGGAAAGCCTGCTCGATCGTGTCGCTTTCGGCGATGGTGACGACTGTCCGATCCAGCAATTTTTTCAGGTCCAAAAGGGAGCCAATCCGGCCTCGGTTGGCGGCTAGGTAGCCGCGCTCGGAAGCTCGGCGGGTCTGCTCCGGTTAAATACGGCAGCCGTGAGGATCGCGCAAGTTGCTCACGCCGGGCATTCTGGACCGGGATGGTCCCTGCTCAACCAGGCCGGAATATTAGTGCCCAGCGCTTTCCTTAGCCCGAAGACAGCTCATGCGGGTTCCAACCACACCGAGAAACTGGGATGGATGCGAACGAGGTACGAAGCGCACGGTCCGATAGGGATGCCGGACCAACGTGTCCCCAGCGATTGCCGGAAAAGGTCGGCTTCACGGGCTACTGCAGCAAGGCGAGATGCAGGCGCCTCCGATGGATGCGGTATCACTTTCCTTTCTGACCATTGCTGTCAAGTCTTGGGGCGGCTCTGCTCCAGTCGCTCGAATGGCTTCGCTGATCGTCTGAAAAAGTCCGGGCGGTCTTCGATTCGCAATGAGTTTGACCGTCTCGATCTGGCCGTTTGAAACAAAGCCGCCGAGGCCGTATGCCGGGTGTGATCGTAACTTCTCGCAAATTCCGACCAAGGCCGTGATCACCGCCGGAACGGGCGCTTTGGCGTAATTGCCTGTCGACGGGTCGATTACCTCCTGGTTTGAGATGGCTAACCTCGGATTGCTCGTCCCGTCGGCATTGACCAGATAGGAAAGTTCATAGAACGGGAAGAAGCGGCCGAGCGCGCGATAGTCGCGGTCATTTTCCAGAACCAGCATCATCGTCCCCGGTGGCGATGGATTCTGCTTGAACAGGTTGATGACCGCGCGCGTCTCCAGCGCATCGGCAACAAGCTTCTGCGTGACAGAGATGTCGGCCACCAAAAAAAACGCGGCAATGGTGGCGGCCGCCTTCCATAAAAACGGCCGCGGCACGACCAGCCGCAGAAACGCAAATAATGCAAATCCGCTCACCATCATGAGCGTCGTTTGGTGGCGCGTTTCCCACAGCCCGCTGAAGCGAGGAGGTTGACCGACGATCACGTAGGGAAACAGCGCGGACACAATGAGCGCCAGCGCGATAGCCAATGTCAGACCGCTGACGGTCCGGCGCGAGTTATCCGGAGGCTCGTTTGCCGTGCTGAGCGGCAGACGCCAGATCCGCGCCACGGCGGCGAACAACGCGATAGCCACAGCGGCCGCGATGATTAGTTCAGCGAGATCCGCCGATGCGGGAGTTAGAACGCGGACGCTCTCACGGAATTGGTCGAAGAACGTGATGATGGTTTGCTTCAGCGCGGCCGGCACGCCCATGCGAAACTTGTTGTAGTCGGCATAGAGGCCATAAGTTGGCTCAAGAATTTTCTTTGCCGGCCAGTACAGCAACGGCAGCAAGATGAGTTCGCTCCTGCTTGCTACACCGCGGATGGCTGCGCCAGCGCGCTGCCTGAAGGAAGGCGAGTGTTCAGCCTTTCGCCACGCATCGATCGCGACGATCGCGGGGGCGATCCACGAAAGTACCAGAAACGAATTCGTCGAGAAGGCCATCACAAGAAGAAGTACGATCAGTACCCGCCGTCCGACTGAAGAGGCGTCCAGATCGCGCAGCAAAACGACGATCGACAGCGCGAAGAAGACGCAGGAGAATGCGTAAGGCACGGTCGACAGGATAAACCGTGCCTGATTGAGCGGCACGAGCGCCGTGAGCAGCGCTGCCCAGAATGCGTCAACGGCAGGCCACTGCGTGGTCCGCCGGATAATGGTGTAAGTCAGCGGCGCCAACACGCAAGACAGCAGCAGCACCGCTATGATGATGGCGCGTGGCTCGCCAATAACGGCAAAGGGCGCCATCAACACGAACTGTTCGCGGCGCCCCACCTGCTTGAAAAGCTCCCACAAGGTGCCCGCATCGGAGTGGGCGAGAAGAACCCAATCGTCCCAAAACGCCTGGTTGATCAGTGTTAGCGGCCCATACGCAGCCAGGACTGCGAACACCAGCAGCGCCCAGTATTTTACGTGGAAGTCTTTCGCCGGCGTCGAGAGCAGAAAAATCTCTGCGATATCCGTCGGAGTGGACTGCCGATGAACCCTGGCCGGAGCGGTCACGAGGTGGATGCCTTTCAAGATTGCGATCGCGAGCAAGCAAGCTCAGATAGCATAGTTTGACTTGGTATGTGGTTTAATCCCGGCGTATCCGTTAGATCGCTCGCGATCATCAGCAAGGCGAACCCTGCGATGCCAGTCAGCTGTTTCGCCTAACCGGCGTTTCGTTGCTAGTAAAGAGACCTCAGGAATCGCGATCACAGTCGTTGCTCGTCAGGGATGTGAATCCAGGACCAGTCGGACAAATCCAGTCAGTGGCGCGCAGGCTTTTGCGGCTTGTTCGTCTGTCACCGGCGCGATCTGCTCGTCCGCCAGCGTCGCAGTGGTTGCTACACGCACAACTCCTGAAATTCGGCTAAAGCCGGCCAACAGGTTGCGACACACCGAGCGACGAGGTCCGAACAAATCCAGCGTCAGACGCTTTCCGGCTTTGGAGAGGGTTGCCTCCCCCCAAAAAGACGCCAGCCGTCCTCCGCGTACAAATGGTGAAGGAACGTTGACGCCGGTACGTCTGAGGGTGGCGAGGTCGATGAGGCCAGCGGGCAAGGCATCACCCGAGCTTTGAATATTGCCGATGAAACCGGGTAGCGCCTGAAGTGCCTCGTTCTCCGCGTCCGAAATTTTCGTGGGTGTCTTGATAGGCCGTTCCATGCAGCCGCCGGTCGGCTGCGGAGTGCCATTCTTCCAGAAGCGATAGGCGGCGACCTCCGGCGTGCTTCCCTCAAGCACACAAAGGGATCCGGTTGATCGAATCAATTTCAACAGGCTGCTTTCCAGAAGTCCCAGATTTGTTTCATCCTGTCGCAAGATGATCACGCTTCCGGTCTGAAGCGCCACCGGCGCCGCCAGAATGCGCGCAACGAGCTCTGGAACCAATTCGTCGGTGAAGGTAAAGGATCGCGGCCAGGTATGCCATTTGCTCGCGAACATTACCGCGGTATCGCTAAGCGTCTGGACGGCGCCTCCGTTTTCGCCCAGGAGTACCGTGACTTCCGGATCTGCTGCGGCAAAACGGTCAATGAGACGTTTCGCATCGCCCAGGACCTGTTGGTCATATGGAGTCATTGCCCAGATATCTCCACGCGGCTCCAAGGTGAGCTGGCTGCGCAATGTCTCGGAGATACCCCGGCCAAGAGCAGCAGGCGTGCAGCGGCCATGATCGCGGCATTGCTGTACGACAAGCGAATAAGGAGACCCAACGCGAAACAGGTAAAGCGACGAGAAGCTCGACATCCAGAGCAATGCGAGCAACGGAATTGCCGACAGGCTGATTGCAACGCGGTCGCGCCCAGCGGCCACGTTGGCGAGCCAAAGGATACCTGGAATGAGCAGGAGAGAGAGAGGCAACAACGCGATGAGGATCACAAAGTCCACCGCGCGACCGGCAAAATATGCGGAAGTGATCGCGGTCAATAGCGCGGCGGGCAAGGCATGCCGCAGCCAATAATTGCTGCGATACGGCAGCCCATTCTGTTGCCCGTTGAAAACCGTGAGCCAACAAATTCCCATAACCACGACGATTGTCAGCAGAAATGGGGTCCAACTCCAGAACGTCCCGTCGAAAGGCACAGACCAGAAAGTAGCAACCGGATTGTAGCTGGCGAAGTAACCCAGATAGATTGTGAATGCCGGCAGCTTTCCGGATACCACAAAGATGCTTAGCGACATCGCCGCCAGACCACAGATGACCGGCAGGCAAGCCGACGCGAGATCGGCTACCAGCCTGCCGTAGCTTCGGTCGCGCAAATTGATCAATGTGAGAAAACCGCAGTGCAGGGCCAGCGTTCCCACGATTGCTTCCACGCTCCATAAAGCCGCGAGAAACGACGCAAGAAATGTCAGAAGAGAGCGGCGGCTTCCTTCCGCTCCGGAGGCCAGTGCGACGGCCATGAGCATCACCGGTAAATACCGCACGCCCAGCACCGAGGGGGCGGTATTGACGTTGCCCTCGCCGTAGGCCCATCCCGACAGCCAGGACAACAGAACAATCAGCCCCAGCCACAACGCTGCAAGCCTGTACCGCGTCGACTGCCACAGCATGATGAGGAACAGGACATAGAATACAAGATTACAAAGCTGGACCGCGATGTTGGCGACCGCAAACGACGGCTGGCCGAGTTGAAACGCCAGATAGGTCAGGAGCACAGGACCCGGCCCATACTGGGAAAAGGTGTCTACCATCAACGTTCCGCCGCCCATCAGATGTCGGGCGGGGCCGATGTTCGTCATGTAGTGGAGGACGTCGGCCGGAAGCGAAAAATCGAAGCACAGTACAACGGCAGCGCCAGCAGCCAGCGGCAATGCCAACTTTTGAATCCGCAGAAGCGCTGTCGGATTCTTTCGTTCGAGCCGCTGCTCGATGATCAGGAGACATAGTCCAACTGCCATCGAGAAGCTGGCGAGTAGCGCGGCGACGCCGACCTGTGACCAATCGGGGAAGCCGCCAGCTATTGAGGGGAAGAATGCACTGAGCAGTCCGTTGAAATGCCTGTTTTCAGGCTCGAGACGGAAGAGAGAAACGGTAGCTACAGCGAAGGCGTAGGCGAAAGCCACCGTTTGCACCGACCGCGGACTGCAACGCAGGACCACTGCCTCTGTGCGTTTCGAAAGCGCCGGTTTTGCTCGTCTCAGCCAGGCGACCGCGGCGAGAAGTGCAAGATGCAGCGTCAATACAACTTGCACAACAGGCAAGGCATTTCCCCTCCAAAACTCAAGCGTTCCACTTTTCCAAGTGGTGATGCCGGTAATGGCGAGCGCCGACAGAACCAGTACGGCGCACCAGATATTGATGCTTTCGAAAACGCGGTTTGCCGGCTTGCGGTCGTCCGGACCACCCCAGTATGCGATTGCGGCGGAAGCCACTGGCAGCAATGAAATGCTGGCGGCAAAAACAACAAAATTGCGGAGCCGAGGCTGGAAGCCGCAGGCCTTCGCCAGCACCACCAGCCAGAGAAATCCGAGCACGGCGAGCGCTGCGTTCGACACGATTGGAGCGATGTCGGTTAACCAGGCGCGCGGACCTGACGATCCCTTTGCATCGAGCGGAATGGGCTGTGCTCCGTCGGTCATGCGCGTTTTCTCAAGGATAGTTCAGGACAGGGCGGAGGTGCGGTCGGGGAAAACCCATGCGTTCAAGCATAGGTAATTAATCAGAGGGACAATGATGATTACCGCTGCGACCGCAATCGCGGCCGGAAGCTGCAAGGCGGCCGCCATCGCAACGATGCCCGTGCTGAGCAGGAAGCTGAAAATGTTCGTCAGAAGAAATCTCGGGAACGACACCTTGTGCGAGCGGCTGCTGCGAAAGGTAAATCCGCGTTGCGCGAAGTAACTGTACGGGATGGCCAGCGCATAGGCGACGCAATGAACAGTTATCAATCCGTCGTGCACACGGAGCAGGGCGCTCACGAGCAATCCATAAAGCAGCGACGAGGATAGTCCTACGGCGCCGAAGCGCACCAGTTTAAGCACCTGCGCGCGCCGGTCGCTCTCTGTCCCGGTAGCCCGGCTCGTTACTCCAGGTTTATGGCGTTCAGGTTGGAACACGCGCGGCCATGCAATATTGCGCGCCGAGGGGCAGCCAACTCAGGCCAGCGTCAAGCTGACGGAAAAACGCGCTATCGAACGGCGTGAAGATGATGAACCTTCGCTCCAGCTCAACCAGCCCGGTCGCCCGAAACAGCCTTGCCAGTCGGCCGGAGCGCAGCAATACCGCGTTCTCGTCGAACGGGCAGCTTCTTACGATCCACTGTGTAAGTGGATTGATCGGATTGTGTTCGACGATTGCAACCAGGCCGCCGGGGCGTACCACACGGCTCATTTCCGCAAGGAAGGACGCCCAGTTGGCCGGCGGGACGTGATGCATCACGGCGATCGCAAAGGCGGCGTCAAAAGTATGACCGCCGTAAGGGAGCCGTTCGCCATCATAGACGTCGTAGTGAACATGCGGATTGGCTGCCTTGGCCTCGTCGATGACGGTGCCTGCAACGTCAATTCCCGTCAGCTTCAGATTAGTCTTGGACGGATGGAGGTAAGGATGGATCAGCCCCTGACCGCAGCCGACGTCGAGCACTTCGAGGGCCGGACCGGCATCGCCCGAGGCCGCTTCCGAGACAGACTTCGATGGTCGAAGTCTGGAAAAGATATCAAGCAGGCAGCGCGCCTTTACCGCAGTGTAGAAATCCTGCGTCTGACCGCTGAAGGCGATCGCCTGGTTGATCTGTTGGCTGTAGCCATCGCGGTAGTGATCGAATTCCTTCATGGCATCTGGCCCGTCCCGGTACGATGACTTGCGACTTCCGTCAGCGACCGCAAAGTGTCAACGGATTGTTGGGTGTCGGTGCCGAAAACGTCGAGCGATTTTTTGGACAGATTTACGCTGTATTCGACAACCGTCGTGGGACGCGATCGCACCTGATTGTAGATACGTCCGACATACTCGCCGATAATACCGAGGAAGATTCCGTTCAGGCTGATGCCGAAAAGCAACAGGACAGTGGTGGTCGCAAAGCCCGCCGGCCAGTCAAATCCAAAAAAGAGGCGCGAGAAGATATAAACGAAGCTCGCGAGGCATGTGAGTACCGAGGTTCCCAGTCCGATATAGGCGGCCAAACGCAGTGGAAAAATCGAATGGGTGATCAATCCATCGATCGCCAAAGCCATCAGCTTTCCAACCGGAAATTTGCTCTCGCCGGATTGTCGAACCTGCCGGTCGTAGGGCACGCCGATCTGCCTGGTGGCGAGCATCGAGGTGAGGCCGCGGGTATAGGGGGCAGCATCGTCGATCAGATGCAGTTGATCCAGTAGCGAACGATCGATCAGGCGAAAGTCTCCGCTATCAAGCATCAGGTTGTCATCGGAAACGCTCTTGAGCAGGCGGTAGTAAGATCGGCGGGCCCACTGCAGGAGCTGGCTCTCCTGGCGGAAATGCCTGATGCCGACGACGACGTCGTGTCCCTCTTCCCAAAGTTCCAGAAATTTCGGAAACAGGCTGGGCGGATCCTGCAGGTCGCAATCCAGTTGAATCGCGGCATCGCCTGACGCGAGCCGATAACCGGTGAGGACGGACCTCTGAAATCCAAAATTTCTTACGAACCGGACTGCCCGGATTCGCGAATCGCTCTTCGCCAACTCCGATATGATCGCAATCGAATCGTCGGTGCTGTGATTGTCGGTAAAGATGATTTCGAAGGTGTAGCGATCTTTCAGCAGGTCGAATGTATCGCGAACCGCCTCATAGGCCCTCTTGATGTTCCCTTCCTCGTTGTATACGGGGATCAGAACCGAGATAAGTCTTTGCTGGCCTTCAATACGCATTTTGGGGGTCATTCTACAGGTTCCTACGCCACCTGCGTCCGTTCGACAATCCGCGTTTCATTACCAGATGGTGGCAGAAGGGCAAAGCTTGGTCGCCGGCGGCAGCGGGGTCTCCAGCCGCCGAATGGGCCAGTCTACCCGAACCGCATAAGCTTGATTAGGTGTTGTGTTTCCAGTAATTGGTCGGATGCCTATCCGCCGCGCCGACCACCCCCCGCTGGCGAGGTCGGCTTCTGGGGAGGTTGCATACTTATGTACTACAATCCACGGCGGTTAAGGGTTTAAATGCTCGATACTCCAAACCATGACATCCCATCCGGAAAGCTAAAGTGCTGTCAAGTCTGCGGGTCCAAACGCTTGGAGCTCGTCATTGACCTTGGCCATCAGCCTTTGTGCGACTCGCTTCCTTCCGAGACACAACTCGACGCTCCCGAGACGAGCTATCCGCTCCGCCAGGTGTGGTGCCGGGACTGCACGCTTTCGCAGATTGACTACGTGATCCCGGGCGAGGTGGTCTTTCATCCTGATTATCCGTATCGGTCCGGCATCACCAAAGAACTGGCAATCTATCAGGACGCGTTCGTTCAAGACGCGGTGTCCGATCTCGCGCTCGAATCCGGTCAGTTGGTCGTCGATATCGGATCGAACGATGGCACGCTGCTCTCCGGTTTCAAACAGCGCGGCATGCGCGTGCTCGGCGTCGAACCCACCAATATCGCGCGCATTGCCCAGGAGCAGGGCATCGACACGCTGCAGGCATTTTTCGACGAAGATACCGCGGATAAGATCGTGGAGACGCACGGGCGCGCGAAGGTAGCGACCGCCACCAACGTATTTGCACATGTGGCGAAGCTCGGCAGCTTTATTCGTGGCCTGGAGCGATTGCTCGCCGACGATGGCGTGTTTATTCTTGAGAACCACTATTTGCTCGACGTTATCGAGGGCGGTCAGTTTGACACGATCTATCATGAGCATCTGCGAACGTATTCTCTAAAATCGATCGTCAAGCTGTTCGAGTTTTTCGACTTTACGTGCGTCGATGCGCGCAGGGTAAGCCGCTACGGCGGCAACATTCGCGTTTACGTGGCGAAAGGGAAGGGACGACCGGTAAAGCCGTCGATCGCAAAGCTGCTGAAGGCGGAAGACGACTTCGGACTTTCACGCCCCGAATGCTATGCAGGTTTTCGCGCGCTGGCAGAGAAAGTCAAACTTGACCTTCTGAACCTCGCGCTCGATTGCAAGGAGAAGGGCCTGAGCTTCGTCGGCAACTCATGCCCCGGCCGCTGCAGTACGTTGCTGAACTACGTCGGTATCGACCGCATGCTGATGCCCTATATTTGTGAGCAGCCGACGTCGCTCAAGCTTGGTTTGTATCTGCCGGGCAAGCATATTCCGGTGGTCGACAACGAGCGCCTCATTCGCGAGCAGCCGGATTACGTTGTGTTGCTCGCCTGGCATTATGGCGAGCCCATCGCGGCGCAACTTCGGGCGAGGGGTCTGAAGTCCAAGCTGGTGATGCCTATGCCTGAGCTTCGCATACTTTCGATTTGAGCGTCTCGCGCAGGGATCGAGACGAAAGTGCACCGGTGACAGCGCGGTCCTGAGCATGAAGCAGTTGGTGTCATGAAAGTGATGATCCTCGCCGGTGGCCTCGGTAGCCGTCTGAGCGAAGAGACAATCGTGCGGCCGAAGCCGATGGTGGAAATCGGCGGGCATCCCATGCTCTGGCACATTATGAAGATCTACTCTTCGTACGGCATCAATGAGTTCGTGATTTGCCTTGGATACAAAGGGTATTTGATCAAGGAGTATTTCTCGCAGTATCTCCTGCACACCTCTGACGTCACGATCGATCTCAAGAACAATCAGATCGATTTTCATGCCAAGAGATCGGAGCCTTGGCGGGTGACGCTGGTCGATACCGGCGCCGAAACCGAAACGGGCGGACGCATCAAGCGGGCGCTGCCTTACATACAAGATGACGACGCGTTCTGTCTTACCTATGGCGATGGCGTTGCTGATATCGACATCCGGAAGCTCATCGATTTTCATCATTCGCATGGCAAGCTTGCGACGGTGACCGGAGTCCGTCCGCCCGGACGCTTCGGTAGTCTCCAGTTGCAGGATTCCACCGTGACGGGGTTCACCGAGAAACCGCTGGGAGATGGCGGCTGGATCAACGGCGGCTTTTTTGTCGTCAGTCCTCGGGCTGTCGACTTGATTTCCGGCGACTTCACCATCTGGGAACGCGAACCGCTGGAACAACTGGCGAAGCGCGATGAACTGCGGGTCTTTCGCCATGAGGGTTTCTGGCAGTCAATGGACACTTTGCGAGAGCGAAATCTGCTCGAAAATCTTTGGAAAGAGGGCAAGCCGCCGTGGCGCACGTGGGAACAAACCCGGACTTCTGGCGCGGCAAGCGCGTCCTCGTAACCGGCCACACTGGCTTCAAGGGTTCATGGCTGAGCCTGTGGTTGTCGGCCATGCAAGCGCGCGTGTTCGGCTTCGCCCTCGCGCCTCCCACAAGTCCTTCCCTTTTTGAGCGAGCCGACGTAGCAAGCGTTCTGAATGACACGCGAGGCGACGTCCGGAATTTCGAAGCCGTTTTCGATGTGTTGCAAAAGACCAATCCGCAAGTCGTCTTGCATCTGGCAGCGCAGTCCGTCCTGCGAGAATCCTATGTAGATCCGATCGGCACGGTCTCAACTAACGTGATGGGCACGCTCAACGTGCTGGAGGCCGTCAGACAGCATAATATCAAGTCAAAAGCTGCCGGTGCGGACATGGTTCGGTCGCTTGTCATTGTGACAAGCGACAAGTGCTACGAAAACCGCGAGTGGGTATGGGGATATCGTGAGAACGAGCCAATGGGAGGCCACGACCCCTACAGCACCAGCAAGGGCTGCGCCGAACTCCTTCTGTCGTCCTATAACCAAAGCTTTGGTGAGCCGCCCGCGGCGTCGGCTCGGGCCGGCAATGTCATCGGCGGAGGAGACTGGGCGAAGGATCGGCTCATTCCCGACGCGGTCCGGGCATTTGCTGCGGGCCAGGTTCTCGAAATCCGCAATCCGCATGCGATTCGTCCATGGCAGCACGTTCTGGAGCCGCTTGCAGGATATCTGCTTCTGGCGGAACAACTGTTCGACAAAGCCGCGGCCGTTGCGGGCGGCTGGAATTTCGGACCGGGCACCGATAGCGAGCAGAACGTGGCAAGTCTGGTCGAGAAGCTGGTCGCCGTCTGGGGGAATGAAGCGCAATGGAAGGATGCGGGCGGCGATAACCCGCATGAGGCAACCTTCCTAAAACTCGATTCGTCGAAAGCACATTTTAAATTGGGCTGGCGGCCACGGCTGAACTTTGAAGATGCTTTGAAGCTCACGGCTGCGTGGTACCAGGCAGACCTGAGGGACCAGGCTTCGTCGATGTACGACTTTACACTCGGTCAAATTCGCGATTACGCCGGAGCCTAGCGGCGCACATCAGGGTAAATTCGGCGCCATGGCGGGATGGAATGCACAATGCCGGGAATCTGTCTGGCTTTGATTGGCGGTGGGAGATGGGCGCGCACCCATGCCAGCGTGTTGGCACAGTTTTCGGGGCGGATCGAGCGCGTTCTCTGGGTCACCCGTTACAACAGCGCGGCCGTCGATACCTTCATTGCACAGAATCCCGGCGCAGCCCCGACGTTCGAATTGTTCTCCAGCCTGGATGAGGCGCTCGCAGAAAAGCCCGACGCGGCTATCGTTGTTACGGCCGACTCCAACCATGCATCAACCGCGGAAATCTTGCTCCGAAACGGGGTGCCGACGCTTGTCGAAAAGCCGCTGGCGTTAAACTGTCAAAGTGCAAAGCACCTTATTGAACTTGCCGAGCAGCGCAAAGTTGCGCTCTGCGTCGCGCTACATTTGCTCAAGGCGGATTTTTTGCACTATTTTCGACAGCTGTGGATTGGCCGCCGCATCGCCAGAATTGAACTGGAATGGCTTGATCCCGATTTTGAGGTGCGGCACGGGGAAACAAAGTTTTTAAATTTGACTGCAAACAAGGCGGACGAGGCGATACCTCATCTTTGGTCAATACTAAGGGTGACTCAAAATGAAGGTGAACCGCAGCTTCGTGCTGCAACACTTCGACCTCTCGGCGCCGTGGAACTGGAAATCGATGTAGGCTCTTCGCGAGCGACCGTTGTGTTTGGAAGAAGAGCAACGGCACGCAAACGCGCCCTCAAACTGGTGTTTCACGATGGCGGCACTGCAGAAATCGACTTTACGACAGAGCCGGGCCGGATCGCGATTGATGGCGCCGACCACCCAAACTTGGAAGCTGGCAACCGTATCAGGCCAATCGCTACGGAGATAAGAGACTTTCTGGACGTTATCGATCGACCCGAAAATATGGCTTTGTCTACACAGCTGGCTGCACACTGTCTTGGGTCTGTCACGTTGACAGAGACCGTTCGTGAGTTTCTCATAGAAAGAGAGGCGCATGCCGTAGCGCTGCGTCTCACAAACGGCAGTTCAATGCATGAGCCCGACGTTTCAGCGTGGATTATCGATAATATCGCTCCGCTGTTGGGCACTCAGGGGACGCGTATTGATAGCGCGGACCAAGAAACGATAGGCCGGATCATTGAGGCAGTTCACCAAGCCGTCAGTGAGGAAAGTTCATGCGTCGTAGCTTCGCGCCGGTCCGAGGCGTCACCCGCGATGATGTCAACTATCCGGCAATCCCGTTTTTTTGATCTCTTGATCAAAGACTTGTCGCAACTGCAAAAGCAGCGACCCATCGCCACATCCCAAGGCAATTAAAGGCAGCACTCGCGCACCGATCCGGTCGTGGTTGGCATTTATCGTTCAGCCTGAACGCGGTACCTGCATTCTCTAAAAGTGCTTGTGGTGAAGCGAAGACCGTTCAGGACGGCTCCCAGCCGATCGATATGAGCTTGGCTGGTGGAGCGACCAGGGGTTGGCCGATCCGCTCCCAAATCGCACCCCGGCCGGTGGCCTGGAGTATCAACTTGATCCAGCTCTGAGGTACCGGCAGCAGCCAGGGTGCTCTGCCGCGGCTCGCGCGGTGACGCGCGATGAGATGTGCGACCGTCACCGGTGTCGGGTTGGACACGATGAAGGTTTCACCCCGCGCGCGGGGATTGTTCAGCGCGGTCGCGACGGCGGAGTTGAAATTCTGGATCGACAGCACGGATCGCTGCGCAGACAGTGCCCCGAAGGGAAGCGGAATCGGCAGGCGCGAAAGCCGGTGGACGGTCGCGAAGTTTCCCTTCTCGCCTTCGCCGTAGATCACGACGGGACGCAGGATTGTAAACGAAATGTCTGCGGCGCGTACCGCCTGTTCGGCGGCAAATTTGGATCGCCCATACGCATTGTTCGGCGTCGGAAAATCATCCTCGGTAAGGTCATGATCCGCATAAGAGCCGGACTGCGCGGCGATCGAGGAAATGAACACCAGATGTTTTGTCGCGCCGCGCGATATCGCCCGTGCCAGCGCCGACGTCGCGCGATGATTGACGCGATCATAAAAATCGTCGCCGGCGTTTTTGTGAGCAATGCCTGCAAGATGAACGACGGCGTCGCATTGATCCAGCAGGGGTTGCCAGTCGAACAACCGCGAGAGATCCGAAAGCGGAACGGCGGTCACGTCCGGATCGTCGAAGCTGGTCACCGCTCTCGATGCAGCGATCACACTGTATCCACGCGCGGCAAGATACGGAACCAGATGACGTCCGACGAAGCCGTCGGCGCCGGTGACGAGCACCCTGATTTTCTTGCGGCTGCCTCGCGCGTCCGACACGGCACCCGACTGCGTACCGGCTCCGTCGCAAGCAGCTATGGGGCGCGAATTCATCAGCTCGGGTATGCCTTTTCGCCGCTGAATTTCCTGTTGCATCTAACCTGAAAAAGCCAGCTTTGCGTTTGGAATAGGCCCGCCGCCAACCACTAGTATGGGCCAGTGAATCGTATGGAAGCAACCAAAGATTGACGGAACCCTTCTTTCCCGCATGAGCACGGGGATACGGTGCCACCGGGCAGCGTTTGGGAGCAGGGATCCCGCCGAGCCATTTAAACCCATCCGACGAGGGTTGAAATCCCGCCATTGGCGGGGGCCACCGCGTGGTGCAGTCTTCCAGGATCATTGTCAACACCTTCGGACGGATGAAAAATCCGGCTGCGCCCGCGCGAGTCGTGGGCCTACGCCGCCCGGAAGGGTTGGCTGCGGTCAATCAGGCGGCTAACGTCGATTCTGACGGCTAATGGAACAAGGCTTCCCATGATCAGAATAGGCCTGCTCGGATGCGGGCGTATCGCAAAGCGCCACTCGGAACTTCTGGGCGGCAATCATATCGACGGAGCCAGGCTCGTTGCCGTTTGTGACACCGCTCGCGACCGCGCCGACGCGATCGCGTCGAAATTCGGCGTGCCTGCGCTTTATGACATGAGCGACTTCCTCGCCCGGAAGGACATCGATGCCGTGACGGTGCTGACGCCGAGCGGCATGCATCCCGCCCATGTCATCGCCTGCGCGAAGGCCGGAAAGCATGCCATCGTCGAGAAGCCGATGGCGTTGCGGCTGCAGGACGCCGACGACATGATCCGCGCCTGCGACGAGGCCGGCGTCAAGCTATTCGTCGTCAAGCAGAATCGCTTCAACGTACCGGTGGTGAAGGCCCGCGAGGCGCTGGAGGCCGGCCGCTTCGGCCGATTGATTCTCGGCACGGTCCGCGTCCGCTGGTGCCGCGACCAGGCCTATTACGACCAGGACGCCTGGCGCGGCACCTGGGCGTATGACGGCGGTGTGCTTTCCAACCAGGCCAGCCACCACGTCGACATGCTGGAATGGTTCTTCGGCGATGTCGTCAGCGTTCATGCCCGTGCCGTCACGGCGCTGGCAAAGATCGAAGCCGAGGACACGGCGGTGGCAACCCTGAAATTCCGCAATGGCGCGCTCGGGATCATCGAAGCGACGACGGCTGTCCGGCCGACCGACCTCGAAGGCTCGCTGTCGATTCTCGGCGAGAAGGGGACGGTCGAAATTGCGGGCTTCGCCGTCAACCAGATCCGGCACTGGCGCTTTGTCGAAGAGCTTCCGTCCGACAAGGACGTGATCGAGAAATTTTCCGTCAATCCGCCGAATGTCTACGGCTTCGGCCATCAGGCCTACTACCAGCACGTGATCGACTGCCTGGTGAACCAGCGTTCGGCGCTCGTCGACGGTCTGGAGGGGCGCAAGAGCCTGGAACTGATTTCGGCGCTCTACGAATCGATCGAGACCGGCGCCGAGGTGCCGCTTCGCTTCGCGCCGCGGCTGGGCCGGCTTGGTGTCGTCTCGTGAACCGGCCCGAGATACATCAGGCCGGCGTGCGTGACGTTGATTTCGGCACAGGCGTCAGAATCGTCGAGCCGTGCAATCTCTACGGCTGCAGAATCGGCGACGACTGCTTTGTCGGGCCGTTCACCGAAATCCAGAAAGGCGTCGTGGTCGGCGCCCGCACGCGGGTGCAGTCTCACGCCTTCATCTGCGAACTCGTCACTATCGGCGAAGACTGCTTTGTCGGCCATGGCGTGATGTTCGTGAACGATACGTTCTCGACCGGCGGCCCGGCCCGCGGCAACAGGGATCTGTGGCGCGAGACCGTGATCGGCAACCGCGTCTCGATCGGCTCCAACGCCACGATCATGCCGGTCAGGATCGCCGATGACGTTGTCATCGGCGCGGGCGCTGTTGTAACCAGGGACATCACGGCGTCGGGGACATATGCGGGCAATCCGGCGCGCCGGCTGCTGGCGGACAAGTAGGAAAGACGACCCGATGCCGGTACCTTTTGCGGATCTGCAACTGCAGTATCAGACCATCAAAAGCGAGATCGACGGCGCGATCGGCTCGGTCATCCGCGACAACGCCTTCATTCGCGGGTCCTACGTCGATGCCTTCGAACGGGAGTTCGCCGCGGCCGTCGACGTCAAGCATTGCGTCTCCTGCGCGAACGGTACCGATGCGCTGTATCTCGCGATGGCCGCGCTGAAGGTCAAGCCGGGTGACGAGGTCATCACCACGGCGCATTCCTGGATCAGCACGTCGGCGATGATTACGCATGCCGGCGCTACTGTGGTGTTTTGCGACACCGATGGATCTACGTTCACGATCGATCCAGCGGCGATCGAGGCCGCGATCACGCCGCGCACCGTCGGTATCATTCCGGTGCACCTGTACGGACAGCCGGCGGACATGGACGCGATCATGGCGATCGCGAGCAAGCACAAGCTCTGGGTGATCGAGGATTGTGCGCAGGCGCATCTGGCCCGTTACAAGGGCCAACAGGTCGGCACCTTCGGTGCAGCCGCGACCTATTCTTTCTATCCGGGCAAGAATCTCGGCGCGATGGGCGACGCCGGCGCTGTCGTGACCAATGACGATGCATTGGCCGAGCACATGACCATGCTGGCGCGGCACGGCGGCCTGGTGAAGCACCAGCATCATATCGAAGGCATCAACAGTCGGCTCGACGGCATGCAGGCGGCGATCCTGTCGGCGAAACTGCCGCATCTCGCGCAGTGGACAGAAGCGCGGCAGGGCGCGGCCAGGGTTTACGACGCAGGCCTCAACCAGATCGAGGACGTCGTGGTGCCGGAGGTCGCGCCGGATCGCAGCCATGTCTATCATCTCTACACGATCAGGCATCCCCGCCGCGACGCGCTGGCGGCGCACCTGAACGCCAACGGCGTGCAGACCGCGATCAACTATCCGACGGCACTGCCGTTCCTTGCCGCCTA
>Ga0081540_1001123_pt1 | contig 23645 bp, 16 predicted proteins | sample TabmetS2T1R1_FD_71024 | JGI IMG/M metagenome (GOLD analysis project Ga0081540, IMG submission 71024) | Tabebuia heterophylla rhizosphere microbial communities from the University of Puerto Rico - S2T1R1 | ecosystem: Host-associated > Plants > Roots > Rhizosphere ... | reverse complement strand
GAGACGTGCATATTGCCTTGTCGAAAGATGTGGGCTCTGGTGATGCCGGCTGGGGAACAAGAAGCCGCCGCGCAGGCCGCGAACCGCGATCCAGCTCTGCACCGACTGGCGCGTCATGTCAGTGATCTCAAACTGGCGAACAGTCAATCCTCGAAAAGTCTTCGGCCAGGGTCATGAAGGTCTCCTTCTGATCAGCTTGGTTCCGCGTTACTAGAACAAAGCGAAGTCGCCGATCAGGTCCTGGCGCACCAGCCAGGGGTTTTGCCGGCCGGCGGTCTCGCGCGTGACCACCTCCCGCAGCGCGCGGTAGAGCTCGCTCAACTCGATCACGCCGTCCCGGTCGCTGTCATAACTTCGCGTCTTATCCTGCAGAATCTGCGTCAGCGCATAGGTGAACACGCCTCCGCCCCATTTCGGGTCTTCATGGGCGAACTCGCGTCCCTTGCTCGCGGCGAACACCAGCAGCGGTGCCCGCGAGCCGGACAAGAGTGCGCTCACGGCATTGTCGTTGGTCGCCAATCCTTCCGATCCGGACAAGCCCGAATGACAGGAATCGAGGATGACGACCACCCGCGCCTTGGCGCGCTCGAAAATCGCGGCGAGCTGCGACCAGGCAAGGCCGGTCTTCTGAATATCGGTAAGCTGGAAACCCGAAGGCGCCAGAAAATAACGCCCGCTCTTATCCTGGACGCCGTGTCCGGCAAAGGAGAATATGATGGTGTCCTGCGGCTCGGCGGTGGCAACGGTCTTTTCCAGCGCCGCGATAATCGCCGGCGCCTTGGCCGCATCATCGACCAGCACCTCCGCACGCTCTCCGACGTAATAGCGCTTGTTTACCGCATTCAGCGCGCCCGCTAGGCGTTCCGCATCAGACCTTGCATAGCGCAGATCGAGGTCCGGCCCGCCATATTTGTCGACGCCCACGATCACTGCGTGAAGCTGGTTGCTGCGCTCGCCGGACGTCTCCAGTTTGATCGATCGGGCGGCTGAGATAAAACCCTTGACGTCGGTGGCGAGCGCCGTCAGCCGGCGGGCATGAGGCAGACGCGGAATGGCGACCCGCTCTTGAAAGCGCGTACCAGACAGCGGGATATCGCGGACAATCAGTCCGTCCTGATAGAAACGCAGGCGGGCGAGACCCACCGCGGATCCGGCATCGACTAAGACCTGGCTGCCCTTGTTGTTGGCGTCCTGTGCGTCGGCGATCCGCATATCGAGGGCAGGTGGCGGCGTCAACTGCGGCGCCGATGCGGCGCCAGTGCCGGCCAGGCGCGCCTTGACGATCTCGGGACGGCTGAGCGCCGCGGCGAATTGGGAGACCGAAAACAGTCCCGGCATGCCAGGGAAGCGCAGCTGCACGAAATGCGCGCCCTCATAGGACGACCAGTAATAGCCGTCGGCCGTGTAGACGATGATCTCGTTGTCGACAAAGCGCCCCGAGAGCGTGCGCTTTCCGCTCGCCAGCTCGTAAAGGAAGAACTGGCCGTCCGTGCTGATCTGAACGACAAAGCGGCCATCGGCCGATAGACCGACCTCACGCAGAAGATCGCGTTGCGGGATGTCGTGAATGACCAGCTTCGGCTGGGCCCGTTTGACGTCATAGACGGCGATCGTCCCCGATGAGACGGAGGCGGCAACGAGATAGCCGTTCGCGAAAAGCTGCGGCTTGATGCGCGTCTGGTGCGTGGTCTGACCGTAGCTGCCATTCCAGAAATCAGGCAGAGCGGGCGTGAGAAAGGTGATCGCATTTGCCGGCGGCTTTGCGCCATCGAGCAGGATCAGCGCGCCATAGCCCGACGCACTGCTGCCGTCGATCGCCAGCAGCTGCATGAGCCACAGCGCCTTCCCGTCGACCTCCCAGCGCGACAGCCCGACCAGATTGGTATTCAAGCTGAATTTCTTGCCCGTGAGCGTATTCGGCGGAGCCTTGTCGTCCACCCTCTCCTGGATGCCGGGAAAGTCGAGTGCGGAGGCCTGCTCCGACAGATAGGTCTTCAACGCGGGAAACGCATCGACCAGCCGTCGCTCGACCGGCCGCGTGCGCTTGGCGATCTCGGCCTCGATCTTCTCGTAATTGTCGCCGTAGCGGTCGCGCGTCAGCGGATCGTCGCGCACACCGATATTGGTGAACGGGATCTCCTCGCGCGATGCTGTCTCCATGGTGTCGATGCCGAAGCGGTTGAGCTCGGTCCGCAGCCGGTCCTCGACGGTCCTTGCCACGGCGCCCCCCGCCCACCACTGCTTGAGGTCCTTCCACCAGCCCCGCTCCTGCCAGTCCCCGCGGCTCACTGCGCCATTTGCGGCGTCGGCGAACAGCCTGTCCTGCATCTCCGGATTGATCAGGCGATGTGTGGCCAGCTGCTTGCGGAGAACGAGGGCCGTCCGATACCAGTCCTCCTTCTCGTCGGCCGCGTCCCACCATTTCCGCCCCGGATAGTTCAGCGGATCGAAGACATGAGTGAAGGCGATCGGCTCTCCGGCGTTCCAGCCCTTGCGGAGGGTAAAACCGTCGACACCGTAATTGGCTGAAAGGTGGCGCGGGACGGCGTCAAGGGACTGGCAGCAGCCGCTAGCGCCGGTCGCCAGCTCGAAGATCTGCGGCGTGCCCTGCACACCATTCAAAACCGCCACGGCATGGTCGAGATCAATCGACAGATCGGTGTCTGTCCAGGATCGGCAGGCATGGCACGAGCCGAAATAGTCGATCTGCAGCCCGTCCTCCTCGCTGCCGACGGCTCCCAGTTCCGGAGCCCAGGAGACGCCGAGCTTGCCGGCTTCGGCGCCTGCCTTGCTCTGGCGCGACACAAGTGTGGGCCGCAGGCTGACGATGCCATATGTGGCGCGGCCGTCGATCAGGAAAGCATCGCCAGAGGTCCAGCCGACATAGTCACCGATCGGCCTTGCGATCACCTCGCGGGAGACCAGATCGATCACTTCGAAGTTGCTCCCGTCGTGATCTCCGACATCGGCGACGATGAAACGGGAGGTCGGGGAAAAGTTCGGCGCAAATCCGTTGCGGTCGACCAACTTGACACCTGTGGCGATGTCAAAAACGCGGTAGCGCCCGTCGAAGATCTGCGCGAGATAGCGCCCGCTATTGGAGACCAGGACGCTCTTGGGGACCTCGATGTCATAAGGGTCCTGCACCAGGATCTCCGGATCGCCGGGGGCGACGGAGATGGAGCGGCCGACATCGGTTGTCAGCTGACGCTCGCCGCATGGCGTTCGGGCAATCACTGCTGCGCCGAGCGCATGCGGTCCGCTGTCGAAGATCCGCACAGAGAACGAGCCGTCGAGCCGGCTGCCCGGCTGATGGAGTGGGATCAGGACTCGCGTTCTATCGGCGCCGAATTGAATGCCGAGCGGTGCACGTGTCCCTGCGGGAAGCGCCAGAAAACCCGGCAGCTCCGGCACGAGAACGCCATTGGCATCACGCCGCAGATCGACGGCTGCGGTCTCGAAACGCACGTCGCCCGGAACGGCGAGCACCAGATAGGCCGGCAATCGCCCCGGCGATCTCTCGGAGGCCTGCCAGCTCACCGTAAGCGCCTCGCCCGATTTGACCGTGCCGGTCCCGCCGATCTCCAGGCGCACGGTCGTCGCCCAGCGGCTCAGCGCCGCCGCCTCGGCCGCGCAGTCGGAGCCACCGGCAGCGCGCCCCGGCGACCGCTCCGCCGCCGCCCTCAGCTCTCGGACGCGCGCTTCGACGACACCGATCATGCAGCGTGCCCGGCCGCTGTCCTGCACCAACTCGCGAACCCACGCCTCATAATTGCTTTCGCGGCTGTGAAAGCCGCACACATCATCGCGGCGCCGAAGCCAGGCCCGCTGTGCGTCGCGCAGCGCGATCCGGCCTGCCTCGTCAGCCGATGCCTGCAGGCCGCGATAGAGCTCGCCGTTCTGGCGATCCGCCTCGCGGAAAGCCCGCTCTAGACAGTCCGGCGACGGCCGGGTGCCGCAACCGTCCGAAACCGCCTGCGCTGCTGCGCCCTGCTGGGCAACCTGCTGCGCAGTTGCAGGAGAAAAGCTGGTGCTCGCCAGCACTGCAAGAAGGGCGCAGATCTTTGCGGAAGACGACCGCGGACGCCTGAAGCTTTGGATTGGGATCAGAAGGCGGCCTCGGGACAGCGCCTTCGAAAAAATATTGGCTGTAAACACGGAGCCACTCTTCTGAAAAGAATAAAAAGGGCGAGCCAGTCTAAACAGCTTGCGGCCGGCTTGCCAATCACGGCCGCCTGGAATGGTGTCGAGGGCGAAATAGCTGGCGCGGGGTCAGGAGCGGAAGTGAGCCGGAAGACGGATCCGAGGCGCGAAACGGCCTTAGTGTGCTCGCGGGCTAAGACCGCTTTCCATCGCGAACCCGATAAGCTGTTAGCATCGGCTGAAGACAGTTTGCGCCCCCGAGCCGACGGATCCGCGGACGCGCGCGCCATGAGCCAAGTTGGCCAAAAGGCGAGGGCGGCCAGCGGGCAAGGGCCTTCCCCACCGACGATTCCGGTCGAAGCGCATACGCGCTCTGGTTTTCGATGATCGCCATCTAGTCTCTGCCTTTGGCGATTGTCATTCTCGAATGATAGCGATAACATCTTCGCATGAAATTTGGGGCCATGAGTTGAAGAAGGTGCAGAAGAAAGCAGCCCCTGCCATGTCAGGTGCGCGGGGGGACGAGGGGCAACCTCCCACAATGGCGGATGTGGCGCGCCATGCTGGTGTGTCTGCCATGACGGTTTCGCGGGCCCTGCGCAAGGGGAGCCAGGTCTCAGAGCCCACGCGAAAGAAAATACTGAACTCTGTGAACGACCTAGGTTACGTGCTCGACCAAGCCGCTGGGAGCTTGTCGTCGCGCAAAACCGGTTTCATTGCTGCCCTGGTCCCCTCCATCAACAACTCCAACTTCGCTGATACAGCCAGAGGCATCACGGACCAGCTTGAAGACGCCGGCCTGCAATTGCTGCTTGGGTACACCGACTACGATGAGGAGAAGGAGGAGCGGTTGATCGAGACGATGCTTCGCCGCCGCCCCGAGGGCATCATCCTAACCGGCGGCGTGCACACCGGTAAGGCTAGACGGATGTTGAAAAGCGCTGGCATCCCTGTGGTCGAGACCTGGGAGGTCCCGGCTGAACCGATCGATCAAGTGGTGGGCTTTTCCAATGAGGAGGCGATGCGTCTCCTGATCAAGACCATGGCCGCACGAGGCTACCGTAAATTCGGCTATATCGGTGGCACGACCATGCGCGATTCGCGCGGTGAGCAGCGTCGAGCGGGCTTTGTTCGCGCCCTTGAGGAGCTGTCGCTTCCACCTGGTCGCATCGTGTCGTTCGGCATCCCCCCGATTTCCATCGAGCAGGGTGGCCAGGCCATCGTCGCCCTGCTTGAGCGTTGGCCCGACACGGAACTGGTGGCATGCGTTTCCGACCTCTCGGCGTTCGGCGCCCTGATGGAGTGCAAGCGGCGCGGCCTCGCCGTCCCAGAGGGCATTGCAATTACCGGCTTTGGCGACTACGAGGTCGGCGCTTATTCGCAGCCCCGGATCACCACAGTAAACGTCGATTGTTACGGCATCGGGCGACAGGCAGCCACGCGGATCACCGACCTCATCCATCGCCCGTCAGTCGGCCGACACGACGAGATCATTCTGACGTCGTTTCGCGTCGTCGAACGCGAGAGCACATAGCCGTTCAGTTTCGTTGTTATCGATAACAGGCTGAGATTGGTACGGCCGAGGCGACGTGCCGAAAGGTCATTGTTCAACCCACCCTGCGGCGCGCGAAGAAAGTCTTGATGTCGCGGTAATTCCGCCATGCGCCGAAAACAATCAATGTCCCGACGAGCACGGCTCCCGTCACGATATCCTGCTGCTCTGGCGTCATGCCGATCAGCCCCAGCACGTTCTTGACGAAGGCCAGGACAAAGAGCGCGAACAGCACGCCGATGAGGCTGCCGGAGCCGCCAAAGATGTTGACGCCCCCCAGCACTACGGCTGTGATGACCTGAAGCTCCAGTCCCACTCCCGTATCCGAGCGAGCGCTAGCCAGATAAGCGGTGAGCACGATGGCAGCAATTGCCGAAACGGTGCCGCACGCCACGAAGACGCTGAGCACGGCGCGTTCGACGAAGATCCCCGAGTAGCGCGCGGCCTCCTTATTGTTGCCGATGGCGTAGATGGCTCGCCCGCCAGAGGTCATGTGCAGGAAGAAACCGAACCCGGCAAACACGACGAGGAAGATCAACACGCTCCAAGGAATGGGAGTCGGGCCGATCGTCCCGAAGCCCAGCTGCTGATACCAGCCTGGGAAGGCGTTGACACCTCGTTCCTTGAGGATGATTTGCGCGATGCCCCGGTAGAGGGCGAGGGTGCCGATCGTCACGACCAGCGAGGGTAACCCAAAGCCCACGATAATGACGCCGTTGAAGATGCCGCAAAGTGTGCCGACGGCAAGGCCGATTACCATCGCCACCTCGACAGGTAGATGCTGCTCGAGGCAAATCGCCATCGCCGAGGCGCAGAGCCCGACGATCGAGCCGACCGAAATATCGATCTCGCCGGTAATGATGATCAGCGTCATCGGTATGGCGATGAGCGCAACGGGGATCATTCCGGCCAATGCGATCGAAATGTTCGAGGCGGTGAGGAAATATTCCGATGCCTGCGCGCCCCAGACGAGGGTTGCGGCGAGATTGAGCAGCAGGAAGCTTTCCCACCGCAAGAGCCATGAGGACACCTTCACGATCGACCTTCACGGCGAAGCAGCGCCTTGCGCCGCGCCGCGAGCCTCGCATCGCTCCGTTTCGTGAGCTGGCCGTAGAAGATGACCGTGGCGAGGATCGCCGTGCCTAGGAGCGCAGGTATCCAGAACTGGTCGAGACCGAGGAGTTGAACCCCGTTCTGCAGCACGACGAAGATCACCGCCCCGATTGCCGCGCCATAGACCGAGCCGCTGCCGCCGAAAATGCTCACCCCCCCGACGACCGCCGCAGAGATGGTCTGCAGCTGGAGATCGGGCGCGATGACCGCGTCGACGGTCCCGAAGCGGGCGCCCCAGAGTACGCCCGTCAAACCGCACAGTCCCCCGGATAGGAGGAACAGGTAGGCAATGTGGCGACGCACGGCGATACCGGCAAATTCGGCGCCTTCCGTGTTGCTGCCGATGGCGTAGATATTTCGTCCCGTCCGGGTGTTGCGGGCAAGCCAACCGAGCAGAAGCGTCAGCACCAGCGCGATCCAGACAAGCGGCGATTGCCCGGCGATGCGCGTGCTGGCGATGTCGCCGTAGGCATCCGGCAGGATGGTTGCGGAAATCTGCTGGCCGCCGGCATAGACGATGATGCCGCCGCGATAGATTGCGAGGGTTCCAAGCGTCGCAACGATTGCGGGGATACGCAGTCCAGCGGCGAGAAGGGCATTGCCCGCGCCGAGCGCCAGGCCGACGGCGGTGCCGATGATGAACACGTAGACTAGCGAGGCATCGGGATGTCCGGCAAGCCAGGACGCCGACACAAAAGCTGAGGAGGCAACCATTGCACCGACGGAAAGGTCGATCTGGCGACCGAGGATGAGGAGGGATTGGCCTAATGCAACGATGCAGACCAGGGTGCCTGAGAGGACGACCTGCTCCAGGTTCGAGACTGTAAGGAATCGGGGCTCGCGCAGCGTGATGCCGATGCAGATCAAGAGCAGCGCGGCAATGAGTTTGGCCTCGCGGGCGGCAAACACGGCCGAGAGCCAGCTGCCACGGGCGAGCGATCGGTCGCCGGAGATCGTCACGCGCTCACCTTTCTGAACGCTTCTTGCTGCGCTATGTGAGCCGCCGCCAGCAGCAGCCGTTCGCGGTCGAATTGCTCGCGGTGACTTTCCATGACGATGCGCCCTCCCCTGAATACGAGGATGCGGTCTGCCATGCCTATCAACTCGCCGGCGTCATCGCTGATAAGAATGATGGACATGCCGGTTGTCGCCAACTGCGAGATGACCCGGTGAATCTCAGCCTTGGCCCCCACGTCGATGCCCCGCGTCGGCTCGTCGAGGATCAGCAGCCGGGGCAGCGGCATCAGCCACTTGGCGAGCAGCACCTTCTGCTGATTGCCGCCCGAGAGCGTGCCGGCCGGCTGCTCGACTCCGGAAGAAACAACCCTCATGCGCTCGGCGTAGTCCACGGCCACGCCGCGCTCGCGCTTACTGTCGATGCGGCCAAGCAGGCCGGACAGTCCGCGCAGCACAGGCAAGGTTTCGTTGGCGCGAATGGAGAAGGGCAGCACCAGCCCCTGGCGGTGGCGGTCTTCAGGTACGAGCGAAATGCCACGCCGTATTGCCTCGCGTGGCGAGCGAATTGTTATGTCCGCCCCGTCCATGCGGAACGAGCCATCGTCCGGCGGCACGACCCCGAAGATCATGCTGGCGATTTCCGAACGTCCCGCGCCCACCAGCCCGAAGAAGCCGAGGATCTCGCCCTGGCGCGTGTCAAAATCCACCTGGTCGACAAAGCCCGCGCCGGACAGGCCGCGCACCGACAGCACCGTCTCTCCGATCTCGGCAGCCTGTTTGGGAAAGAAGGCTTCGAGCTTCGCGCCAATCATTGCTCGGACGAGCGATTCGGGCGTAAAATTGGTTGTTGTATCAGTGACGACATGGCGGCCCGAACGGAGCACGGTTACGTCGTCGCTGAAATTCATGATCTCGTCGAGGAAGTGGGTAATGAAGAGGACGGCAACCCCCTCCTGCTTCAGCGTTCCCACCAGATCAAAAAGCCGCTTTACCTCGTTGCCCGAGAGAGCGGAGGTCGGTTCATCGAGAACCAGCACCTTGGCATCGATAGCGAGCGCGCGCGCGACCTCGACCGCCTGGCGCTCCGAAACCCCGAGTTCGCGAACGGGCGTCGTAACGTTGAAGTCGACGTTCAATCGGGCGAGAAGGGTTCGGGAACGCTGCAGCATCGCGCGCCAGTCGATCTTGCCGGCGCGGCAAGGCTGGCGGCCGATGAAGACATTTTCGGCGACGGTGAGGTCAGGAAAAAGCGCCGGATGCTGATGAACCACGGCGATGCGCTGGCGACGGCTGTCGAGCGGTGAGGCGAAGGCAACCGGCTGCCCCTCGCGAAGGATGACGCCTTCATCTGGCGGGTAAACGCCGCCGATGATCTTGACCAGGGTCGACTTACCGGCGCCGTTCTCACCGGCCAAGGCGTGAACCCGGCCGGGCTCGAGACGGAGGGCTACGTCCTTCAGGACTTCCACGGCGCCGAAGCGCTTGCTGATGTGCTGGAGATCCAGCGCCGGGGCGGTCACGGCAATACGGCCTTTTCTCGATCGGCATTCGGCAGAAGAACCGAACGGGGGCGGCTAGGGAGGATCGCCTCCGACAAGGACCTAGAAGCTGAAGTCCTTGTAGTTGTCCTTCGTAAACTCCACCGGCTCGCCGGTGATGATCTGGCCGTTGTCGCCGATCTTGTAGGTGCCGGGCCACTTGCCCTTATCCACGGTGAAAGACTCGCCGGGCTTGCCGGTGATCTTGCCATCGACCAGCGCCTTCGCAGCATAGTAGGTCACGTAGCCAAGCTTGCTGGGATCCCAGAGATAGAACCCACCGATTGTGCCGTTGAGCATATACTTGGACGTAATGCTTGGCACGCAATTGCCCGAGACTTTGATCTTGCCTTGGCCCTTACCGACGCTTTCGAGCGCCCGCGCGACGGCCGGAAGGCCGGGGCAGGTCGGCGCGAAGATGCCGGCAAGGTTGGGATATTTGGTGGTCAGAGCCACTGTGGCGTCGAATGCCTTTTGCTCGTTGTCGTAGCCGTAGACCGTATCGACCAGCTTGATGCCCGGATATTTGGCGATCTCGTCCTTGAAGGCCTCGATCCAGAGGTTCTGGTTCGCGGCGGTCGGCTGCGCGGAGACGACGGCGACCTCTCCCTTTGGATCGGCGCCGAGCTCGCGGATCAGCAACTGGGCGCCGAAGCGGCCGATCGAGTCGCTGGTCGCCTGATTAACGAAGAAAGGCCGCCCCCCTGAAGCGTCGGCATCGAACGTCACGACCTTCGCGCCAAGCTTCTGAGCGCGCTCCATAGCCGGCACGACCGCATCGGGATCGCTGGGCGCAACCGCAATGGCCGGCACGTGACGATCCGCAAGGCTGTTGATGATGTCGACTTGCGCCTTGGCGCTCGACTCGGTCGGCCCGTAGTTCTTCACCGCGCCGCCGGTTTCTTTTGCCGCGATCTCCGCGCCGGCGAGGGTGGCGTTGTAGTACGGGTTGGTGGTGGATTTGATCACCATGCCAAGCTCGAAGCCGGCTGCCGACACCAGCGTCGGCACAGCCGTCGCGGCAATAACCAGGCCAGCGACGAGAATATGTGTCGGTTTGAACATCCGCTCTCACTCCCTGATGTTGCTGCGGTGCTCCGGCCAGCTGGCCAGCTAGCCCGCGTTTCCTACCCTTTGCCGCGCCAGCCTACGCCTACGACGGCGCCGTCTTATTTGTATTTTCGGCTATTTTCGGACGCTTGCATGTTACCGATATCAAGTCAAGCAACCTCTTTCCGCAGCATAGCTTACACAGACGATTTACGCCATGAAGGTATGGTGCGGACCTGTTGCCAAATCCGCCTCGTATGTTATCGATATCTCTGTCATCGATGAAGAGAGGCCGCGAGATGAAGAACCGCATTTTCGGACGCACTGGACGCGAGGTCAGTGAAATCGGTTTTGGTTCCTGGGGCATCGGCGGAGCACAATGGGTCGCGGTCGATGACGCCGAGGCACTACGCGCGCTCAAGACCTCGCTCGAACTCGGCGTCACGTTCATCGATACAGCGGATGTCTATGGCGACGGACGCTCGGAGAAGCTCATCGCGCAGGCGCTGCGGGGACACAAGGGCCCTCGTCCGTTTATCGCCACGAAGGCTGGCAAGCGCCTGCCCGAGCAACTGACCTCGGGTTATACCCTTGCGAACCTGCGGGAGTGGACAAAGCGCAGCCGCGACTACCTTGAGACGGATATTCTCGATCTCGTGCAGCTCCATTGTCCGCCAACTGACCTGTATTACCATCCGGAGGTCTTCGAGGCGCTCGACCAACTGGTCGACGACAGGCTGATCCGCAATTACGGGGTGAGCGTCGAGAAGATTGAGGAGGCCATCAAGGCAATCGAATATCCTGGCGTGGCGAGCGTGCAGATCATCTTCAACATTCTGCGTCAGCGGCCCATAGAGTTATTCTTCGACCTGGCTAAGAAACGCGATGTCGCGGTCATCGCCCGTGTGCCGCTCGCGAGCGGTCTGCTCTCGGGCAAATTCACCGCGAACTCGAAGTTTGAGCAGGAAGATCACCGCAACTTCAATCGGAACGGCGCGTTTTTCGACGTCGGTGAGACCTTTTCCGGCATGCCATTCGAACGGGGTCTTGAGGTCGTGGAAAAGATCCGTCCTCTCGTCGGCAGCGCAAGCATGGCGCAATTCGCCTTGCGCTGGATCCTGATGTTTGACGCCGTCACGGTTGTCATCCCAGGCGCTCGCACCGAGGCCCAGGCCCGCTCCAATGCGCTAGCGGACGATCTTCCGCCTCATTCACCGGAGGTGATGGAGCAGCTGCGGATGATCTATCAAGCAGACGTAAAACCGTACATACACCAGCGCTGGTAAAAGGCTATGTAGCTTCGTAAAAGGGCCGTGCCATTAGCTGAGTCCCGGCGACTGGACCTCTGGTCGCCCGCCTTCTACTGCGGCCGACCCGCCGAAGCGGCTCGGGCGGCAGCTGACGACGAGACGGGAGGGGCCAGGATGACGCGCTAGTCAGCGCTTGAGCTTTGCGTGCGAGAGCTTGGAAGCCACGCATCAAAGCCTCAGAGGTGATGGACGCCTGGGCAAGGTTCCGCCTATCGAAGTCCGACAAGCTGGGTGCTGCCGCATAAGGAAAAAGCCCTGCCTCGCGCGCGGCTTTCGCTGTATGTCTATCGATCGGCACCGCTTCTTCAGGCTTGCCCGATGGCAATTCCCCACAGTCGAAACAGTACACGCTGCGCAGCCTCGAAAGCGTCGGCGGCATCATTCAATAGTTTCTGGCTGACGCTCAGCTCTTCCTTGGTCGCTGGAGTGTCGCGAGCGATCAACATCTCGATCGCAACGCGGGCGCTCTCGACGAGCAAGCGCCCCTCATATAGGGAGGTTGCGGCGGCAATCTGGTCATCACCGTTGTCACTGTTGGCAGCGCTGGCACTCTCGTTACTAGCCATGTGAGCCGTTCCTTTACGACGGATTGCTGGTTAGGCCTAGCGGTGGAGCACGGGTCCGCTGCTGGGCCTCGGTCTTTCGAGAGTCGGACGTTTTGTATCTATGCAGACGATTATGCCGGCCAGGTTGGTTCACCTCCTCGATTGGCTGAGCGCGACGGCGAGGATGATGATGCCTCCGCGGGCAATAAGCTGCTGGCTGAACTCCAGGCCCATCAGGATGAGGCCGTTATTGATCAGGCCGATCATCAACGCGCCGACGATCGTGCCGATCACCGTACCAACGCCGCCGAACAGGCTGGTGCCACCAAGCACCGCTGCGGCGATGACGGAAAGCTCGTCGCCCTCGCCGAGCTGGAACCGGCCAGACTGCAGGCGGCCGGCATAGAGCATGCCTGCGAGCGCCGCGGCCACGGACGAGATCACCAGCACCCGGAATTTGATGGAGCGCGTGTCGATGCCGGAGTAGCGCGCCGCGGTCTCGCCGCCGCCGGTCGCGAGCACCCGGCGCCCGAAACGGGTCTTGCGTAGCACGACATGGCCGATAGTGCCCAACACCACCATCCAGATCAGCAGGATCGGGACCGGTCCGATGCTGCCGCCACCGAACAGCCAGGCATAGTTGCGCGAGATGATCGGCACGGCGGCGGTATCGCTGATCCACATGGCAACACCCTTGGCGATGCCCATCATGGCAAGCGTGGTGAGGAAAGAAGGTATGCCGATCCGTGTCGTGAGCAGGCCGTTGAAAGTACCGACCGCGATGCCGGTCGCGAGCCCCGCGAGCAGGCCGAACAGCGGGCCGCCGACGTCGATCGCCATCGCCGTTGTCACCGAGGCGAGGCCTGCCACCGCGCCGACCGACAGGTCGATCTCGCCGGCCGAGAGCACATAGGTCATGGCGATCGCCATCACAGCGATCATCGCCGTCTGCCGGAAGATGTTGAGCAGGTTGTTGGGGTTGAGGAATCCCTTGTCGTGCAACGCGCCAGCGAACACCAGGAAGATGACGACGAAGCCGATATAGATGATGTTCTGCCGCCAGTTGGCGAGGCCGAGCCTTGCCGCGAACGAGGGCGTGTTCGCGGTCTCGCTAGTGGACATGTGCCTCGCTCCGAGTCAGCGCCTTTTGGATGACGATCTGCAGTTTGCGTTCCGCGGTCTGGAGCCGCATGACGGGATCGTCGCCGGCAGTCGCATCGTCGAGATCGGCGCTGGCGATGTCGTCAGCGACGCGGCCATCCGACATCACCACGATGCGGTCGCAGGCCGAGAGCATCTCGGAGAGCTCGGACGAGATCATGACGATCGCCTTGCCGGCCCTGGCCAGCTCGCGGACGAGCCGGATGATCTCCGACTTTGAGCCGATGTCGATACCTGCGGTCGGTTCGTCCAGCACGAGGATGTCTGGCGTGGTCGCCAGCCATTTGGCGAGCACGACCTTCTGCTGGTTGCCACCCGAGAGCGTGCGCACGGCACTGTCGCGCGACGCCGTCTTGATCCGCAGGACTGCGATCTGCTGGTCGGTAAGCGTGCGCGCCTTCTCATTCGACAGGAACATGCCGCTGCCTAGCCGATCGAGCATGGCGAGCGTGACGTTCGACAGCACGGAATGCTCGGCGATCAGCCCCTGACGCAGGCGGTCCTCCGGAATGAGCGCCATGCCGGCGTCGATGGCGTCCTTCGGCGAGCCAATCGTTACCGCCCTGCCGGCGACCTTGATCTCACCCTCGACGATCGGGTCGATGCCCGAGATCACGCGCGCCAGCGCTGAGCGGCCTGAGCCGAGCAGGCCCGCCAGCCCGACCACCTCGCCGCGGTGCACGACAAGGCTGACGTTCCTCGGCTTCGCCACGCCGGAGACATTCCTGAGCTCGAGCAAGGGCTCGCCGATACTGATTTCACCGCGCACGACGTCCGAGAGGCCACGCGAGCGCCGGCCGACTATGTGGCCGATCAACGTCTCGACGGGCAGTTCCGACAGCGGCGCGGTGATGACGTGCCGCCCGTCCCGCAGGATCGTGGCGTGGTCGGCGATGCGTGCGATCTCGCCCATGCGATGCGAGACGTAGATGACCGCGCGGCCTTCCTTCTTGAGCTTGCGCAGGAAGGCGAACAGTCGCTCGACGTCGGAAACCGACAGCGCCGCGGACGGCTCGTCGAGCACCAGCACCTTGGCGTCCTGCGAGATTGCCTTGGCGATCTCCGTCAACTGTCGCTGGCCGGCACCGAGATCGCCGACCAGCACCTTCGGATCGACCTCGACCTCGAGCATGTCGAACAGCGCCTTCGCCCGGACTTCCGCCGTGCGGTCGTCGATCAGGCCGAAGCAACCCTTGGCCTCTTGGGTGAGGAAGACGTTCTGCGCCACCGTCAGCGTCGGGATGAGACTCATCTCCTGGAAGATCATGGCAATACCAGCCCGGCGCGCAGCCTCAGGCGTATGCTCTATAAGCATCACGCCGTCGACCTCTATCGTGCCGGCGTCGGGCAAATGCACGCCGTTCAGGATCTTTAGGATGGTCGACTTGCCGGCGCCGTTGCCACCGAGCAGCGCATGGATCTCACCCTTGTCGACCGCGAAATCGACGTCCACTAGCGCCTTCACGCCGCCGAATGATTTCGACACGCCGCGCATCGCCACGGCGTGCGCGGACTCAACGGCGTTCACGTCTTGACCTTCACCCATCCGCCGCTCTCGCCGGATTCGATCAGCGCATCGGCGATGCGCCCTATGCGGTAGCCGTCCTCGAAGTTGGGCGAGGGCTGCTTGCCGGAAGCGATCGCCGAGAGGAAGTCGAAGCACTCGACGATCTTGGTCTCCGAATAGCCGATGCCGAGCGCGGGAATAGGCCACAAGCCGGCGCCGTAGGGATGCGCCGGGCCCGAATATACCGTGCGGAAGCCTCGTGCGTCGGCGGGATCGTCGGCGAACATCACCTGCAATTCGTCCCGGCGCTCGTAGTTGAAGGCGATCGAGCCTTTGGTTCCGTGGATTTCGAAGGTGATGAAGTTGTTGCGGCCATAGGCATTGCGGGTCGCCTCCAGCGATCCGATCGCGCCGTCCGCGAACTTGAGCAGCGTGACGACCTCGTCGTCGACATCAACTTCGGCCCGCTCGGCACCCGCATTCTTCTCCGCGGCACCCAGCTTGTCGAGGCGACCGCTCTGGACCGGCCGTGTCCTGTTGTAGGTGCGCACCAGCGCGCTGACCTCGGCTATCTCGCCGACGAGGTAGCGGGCGAGATCGACGACGTGCGTGCCGATGTCGCCGATCGAGCCTGAGCCGGCGATCTTCTTCTGGAAGCGCCAGGAGAGCGGGGAATCCGGGTCAGCGGACCAATCCTGCAGATAGGTGCCGCGGAAGTTCCTTATCTCCCCTATGCGGCCTTCCTCGACGTATTTTCTCGCCAGCGCCACGGCCGGCGTGCGGCGGTAGTTGAACGCTACCATATGGATTACGCCGGCTTTTCTGACGGCGTCGAGCATGGTTTTCGCCTCGTCGCCGGTGCGGGCGAGCGGTTTCTCGCAGATGATGTGCTTGCCGGCCTCCGCTGCGGCGATCGCGACGGGGGCGTGGCTGTCATTCGGCGTGACGATGTCGATGATGTCGATATCGGGCCGGCGCGCGACGGAGCGCCAGTCGGACGAGGCCTCCTCGAAGCCGTAGCGCCGGCGGCCTTCCTCGGCGAGCTCGTCGGACACATCGACCACGACCTTGCGCACCGGCATGGCCGGCGCCGGCCAGAAGAACATCGGCATCGCCGCATAGGCCATTGCATGGGCCTTGCCCATGAATCCACCGCCGATCATGGCCACGTTGAGGGTGCGGGACATGGTGTTGCTCCAATAAGAGAAGAAAGGATGGCCAGCTGGGAGGACGCCGGCCACGAGCGCAAGGAGCGCCCGATTGTCAGTTCATGCTGCCCTTGATCTTGCGGGTGGCTTCCGCGTGGTAGACGGTCTGCCAGGCATTGAGCAGGTTGTCCTTGCTGACAGGCAGCGCCGGAAGCGCCACGAAGGCGGGCGCCTTCTTGCCGAGCAAGCCGTAGCCGGCGAGGATCGCCTCGGTGACGCCCTGGTCGAACGGACGCTGCGCGCCGAGTCCCTTCACGAAGCCGCCGGCGGCCATGTTGATGGCGACGTTCTCGCCGAGGTCGATGGTGGTGATGACGAGGTCGTCGCGACCGGCCGTGCGAGCCGCCGAGATGACGCCCTCGGCCGGCACGTCCCATACCGCCCATATGCCCTTGATGCTCGGATTCGCGGTGAGCATCGCCGAGGCCGCCTTTTCAGCGTCACCGGTGAAGTCAGGTCCACCGATGCCCTGCTCGGCAACGATCTTGATGTCGGGATAGTCGCTCGCGATCGTCTTCTTGAAGGCCTCGTAGCGCTGCTTGGTGACGAAGAAGTCCGCGGCGTGGAAGACGAGGCCGATCTCGCCCTTGCCGCCGAGCGCCTTCGCCATCAGATGTGCCGCTGCGACGCCGTTGCCGTAGTTGTCAGCGGACACCGCCGAAACGTAGTCCTTCCCGGCGGCGAAGCCGGCCGGCACGTTGTCCATGAACACCAGCTTCACGCCCTTGTCGGCGGCGGCCTTGTATGCGCTGGCGGTCGCCGTCGGATCTGTCGGGATCGAAACGATGATCTTCGGGTTCTGCGCCATAACCGTCTCGATGTCGGCGACCTGCTTCTCAGGCTTGAAGCCGGCATCAGTGGTGGCGATCACTTCGATGCCCATCTTGCCAAACTGCTCCTTCAGGCCTGCGATCTGGGCGCGCGACCAGTCGTTGCCGCCGTAGTGCATGACAATCGCGGCAGTGGCTTTCATAGCCTTGATCTCGGCAAGTTCCTGGTCAGTCAAGGAGACCGAGGATGCCGGTGCCGGATTCTCGCCGCTCGGCCCTTTCGAGAGCACCGTCTTCTGCAACTTGGCAAGTGCGGCGTCGGCGTCGGCGAAGGACGGCGCCGTGTAAAGGCTCGTGGCGAGCAACACGGCAGCGAATGTGCCCACGACTTTTTCCAGATGTCTCATGCCGTTTCCTCCCTGATTGTGGGCATCGCGCCCTTGGCTCAATCCAGCCTCATGGTTCTCCGCAGATATAGCAGGCTGGCTTCTGCGCCTCCCTTCGGGTCGGGCCAGGCGTCCAACTCGTTGGTGATCCAACCTGAGAAGCCGGTTTCGCTGAGGGCCGCGACGATCGGGGCCATGTCGAGATCGCCGCTGTCGAGCGGCGTGAAGGCGAAGGGTTCGCGCTGCCAGCCCTTCAGGTGCACGTAGCTGATCCGGTCCCTGAACTCGCGGATCTGCTGAGCCGGATCGCCACCGGCCGCGGCCAGATGCGCGGTGTCGGGACAGAAATTGATCGACGTATGGCGGAATATCTGCCGGACTTCCTCAGGCCCTTCAACGATGGTCGAGAGATGCGGGTGATAATGCGCGGCAAGCCCAGCCTTTCTCGCGATTTCGACAACCAGGTCCAACGCCGCGCCCAGCCGCTTGAAGTCATCGGGCTCACGGCCCTTGGCACGCTTGGCACCGCCGCCGACGACCAGATGCTCGGCTTCAAGCTCGGCCGCCGCGCCGGCCGCGTGCTCGATGCGCGCCAGCTCCTCACCGAGGATGTCGGCGAAGATGAAGTTGGCGCCTGAATAGGCTGCAACCAGCGTGACCCCCGACTGCTTCAGCGTATCACGGAGCTCGCCGTAGCGTCCGGCATAGTCGAGCAGATTTCCGTCGAACAGCTCCACGCCGGCATAGCCGGCCTCGCCGATTTCCCGGATCGCCCGCTCCATGTCACCGAAGGTGCGATAGGTGAGCCGGGTGATTGAAGTGACGCCGACAGCATTGCCGCCGAGTGCCCCCCAGCAATTCGCATGGTAGGCGAGCTTTACCGGCATTCGTTTCCTCCATGGCTTCCGCCCCGGACCGGGCGCGCAAACACCCGCCGGCGCGATGTGCCGTTTTCGTTGTTGCTTCGGGGACATCCGGCACTGGAGCTCACTGGGCTGCCGCCCTGCCTCGGCGATCAGCGCCTGCGTGGCTCCTCCGGTTTCTTCGAGCCTCCAGGATCGAGCCTATGCGTCGTGAGGCGTGCTAGTCAACATTTAAAAATGCAAAAGTCCTGCAACTTCTGATTATAATCAGCATAAGTCTGAGCTTGATCCACAGATCCGATCGCGTTACCCAAGGACAGAGCTGTGTCGTGAAGAAAGGCGGATGGGCAACTGCGTGATAGGCCGACCGGCAACAAGGACCGACAGATGAGCCCCCGCGAGCGGACGAATGGGCCTCCTGCAGACAAGGCGACCGATTCGGGTTCTGGGCGGTTCCATATCGCTGCTGGCGCCCAGAACAGCCTGACGATGCTGCTTAACCTCGTGCGAACGGGGGCCGCCACGACACGTTACGAACTGGAACGGCGGTCCGAGCTCGGGCGCGCTGTTGTTACCGACCGCCTCGCTGCCCTCATTCGGCTCGGCCTGGTCGAAGAGGGCGAGCTCGGGCAGGCCGTTGGGGGGCGTGCCCCGCGCCACGTTCGGTTCCGAACGCACGCCGGCATGATCCTGGCGGCGATGCTCGATCACTCTTCCCTTGCTGTGGGGGTCGCGGATCTTTCCGGCCGCCTGCTCGCCGAGCATCACGAAGCCGTCGAGCTGGCGGCAGGTCCCGAGCCCGTGGTCGAGCGCCTATCCACGCTCTTCAATTGGATGCTGGAAGAGTACGGCTCCAGCGCCGACGTTTGGGGTATCGGCTTGGCAGCGCCCGCGCCGATCCACAAGCCTAGCGGTCAGCGGCTCTTTGCGCCGGTGCTCAGCGCGTTCCAGAATTGGGACAGCTTTTCTTTCGTCGAGGAACTGGCACTACGCGCGGGTGCTCCCGTCTGGGTGCGCAGCGGCGTGCAGACCATGACCATGGGCGAATTCAAGTCCGGCAGCGGCATCGGCGTCGAGGACATGATTTTCGTAAAGCTCGGCCGTTCGATCGGTGGCGGGGTGATTTCGCAAGGCGTGCTTCATCGTGGCGCGCAGGGCGCGGCGGGAATGATCGGATACACCTCTGTCGATGGCGAAAGCCTGGAGGCAAGAGCCGGCAGCGAGACGATCGAACGCGAGGCCCGCCAGGCGGCGGAGAGCGCGCGCAGTTCCTACCTCGCGGGTGTGCTGGCGCGCACGGGCGAAGTGACCGTGACCGATGCCGGCCATGGGGCGCAGCTCGGCGATGGCTTCTGCATCGAGCTTCTGGCCCGGGCGGGCCGCGCCGTCGGCGAGGCGCTGGCACCGCTCGCCAACCTGCTAAACCCCTCGCTGATCGTGCTCGGCGGCAGCGTCGCCCAGACCGGTGACATCCTGCTCGCGGCGGTGCGCGAGGCGGTCTACCGCCAGTCGCATCCGCTGGTCACGCGCGACCTTCGCATCCTGCGCTCGCAGATGGGCGGCTCCGCCGGCCTTGTTGGGGCCGCACAGGTCGTGGTGGAGGCGCTGTTCGAGCCGAAATTCCTGCAGGGATGGATTGCGCTCAGCTCGCCGCGCGAGCATCCTGAAAGCAGGGACTTTCTCGCGCGCGCCGCCGACGCGATGAAAAGAGAGCCGCAGGGGCCGAAGCCGCCCGGACCAACGTAGTGTAGGCGATGGAGAGTCAGAGCATGTCGATCACCGGTCTTGGTCCGCATGGTGAGCGGGCAGTGCCGGCCAACCAGGTGACGGTGTCGGAGGCCGATGCGGAAGTCGCGCGCCATCGCCGCTTCTCGGTGGCGATCGTGCTCCATACGACGGTGAGCGACTGGGCCAAGGAAGAGCTGGCGGGGATGGTCATGACGCTCGGCCGCTACGCAGCCGCCGTGGTGGAGGTGGTCGACTGCGGCTTCGATGCGGACGAGCAGGTTGCCGCGCTCAACCGGCTGGCCAACGAGCCGGTCGACGCAGTTGTCTCCATCCCAATCGGCAGCGATAGCGTGGCCGAAGCGCACAGGGCGATTCCGGCCGCCGGAAAAAAGCTCATTCTGCTTGACAATGCGCCGATCGGCATGCTGCCGGGAGCGGATTATGTCAGTGTCGTCTCGGCCGACAATTTCGGGCTTGGTCAGATCGGGGCTCAGCTGCTTTCGCCACACGCACCGAAGGGCGGGACAGTCGGCATCCTGGCCTATGGCGTCGACTTCTTCGCCACCCACGAGCGCGAGATCGCGTTTCGCAAATGGATGGGCGCCCACCGCCCCGACCTTACACTTGTGCGCGGCAAATTCCCCGACGTCTCGCGTGCAGAGGTGACGACCGCTGGCCTGTTTGAAAGGCATCCGGAGATCGCCGGCCTGTTCGCTGTCTGGGACGTGCCAGCGATCGCGGCGGCAGCCGCGATCCGCTCTGCCGGCCGGACGATCCCGATGACCACCGTCGATCTCGGCAACGAGGTGGCTGCCGAACTCGCCAATGGTGAGCTCATTAAGGGTATCGCCGCGCAGCTACCCTTCGACCAAGGCATCGCGGCCGGCGTTGCCACCATCCTCGGCCTGCTCGGACGCGAGCCGCCACCCTGGATCGCGCTGCCCGGCCTAGCCGTAACTACCGACAACATGGTCGAAGCCTATCAGGTCATCTGGCGAGCCCCTGCGCCGGCGGACCTCATCAAGGCACGCAGGATCCGCATACCGAACGCAACACCCTGATTCCAAACGTCGTCCGGGTTAGCCAAAGGATCTCAGGAAGCTATTGAGCGGTGGGACGGAGGCGTGTCAGTGCGCACTCTCGGACTGACAACCCCCGCCTCCGGCTTGATCAAGCTTCTTATCCTTGAGGAGAACTCTTCGAGTTCGGGCGCAAGGACAGTAACCACCTGCCTTAGTCTTTGAGGCCTGAGCCAGGTAAATGGTCGAAACAAAAGGGATGGCCAGTAACCAAATAGCGAGTGGCCTCGAAATTGAGCGCCCAATCCGAAATAAGATCGTAGGCTAAGCCAAGCCAATAGGTGCTATGCTAGAGTTTATGCTCTCTTCCTCGTTTTGCGCGAACTTCCCTTAAACGCCTCGGATTCTGTTTCGTGATGTGTCCCTGAATTGCTAGTCGCCGCAAAGTTCGATACTCACTACCGTGACTCATTTTCGGCGATGAAAGAATTGTGAGCGCGGAAGCGAGATATTATCAAGATCTTGGGCCACGTCGAAAGAAGCTTGGTTAAATATAGGAACTCGAGCAAATCGTGCATCGCTGAGATCAAACACACCGCGCGCATTGCTTGCTCCAAAATCTACAACGCCAAGAAATTTCGCATGACTGAAACGCACCTCTCCAACGAACGATGCGCTCTGAAAGTATGCATCTTTTTGAAATGTTGCGCGTTCGAAGAGCGCTCCGGCTCTGAATTCGGCGGCCCGAAACCATGCGGGCATGTAAAACATGGCGTCATCCGCAGCAACAAAGTCAAAAAACGAGCACGTTGTGAAATCAGCTTCTCCTGGAAATACAAAGCCAGACAAACTCAAAAATCGGCGCGAATATTTCAGCGTAATTTGATCTTTCCAAAGTGGCTTTGCTTCGGACATATTTAGCTCAGAGACAAATATTACTCTGGAAAAATCAGCCTTGGCAAAATTAAGCGACTGCCTGAAAGGCAAATCAAAATTTGCGCGCCAGCTATCTCGACTTTCTGAGCGAGTTCTATCTCTGAAGGTAGTAGCCTGGATGGTAGAGCTGTCTTGCTCGCGCGTTATCCCGATGGCCCACTTATTCCACACCGCCTTGGCAGCGTTGTGAGCCCCATCTTCTGAGCAACCATCTTTCAAGGCCGTGGCTCTCTCATGCTCGGACTTTCTCCAGAGCGCTATCGTTTCTTCGCGCTGCATGGCTAAATCTCCGGGACATGGTTAGGCACATTCGTAATACAGTTTGCACCAGAAATGGAAATCACGATAGATGCCGGTCGAGCTGCTCGCCGCTAGCGAACGCTGTATTAGCTTGGGAAGCACCGCACGCAATTGGAAAGGCCGAACGCCTCGCCGCCTGGCCGCAATTTGTCGACGCCGTGTGAGAATTGTCGGCAGTCGGCCCAACCTCGACAGCTGCTCCGTTTTTGGTGGCGTTCGCGTGGTCTTGACGGAATTCGGAGCCGATTGGCGTCCCAGAAGCGTCCGGAAGGCATCTTACGAACGGTCTATCGGGCTGCATAAGCCGCGTATCACGTTCGCATCGCCTGCAACAAATTGCCAACGCCCAGTATCCGCATGACGCGCTTCATGTTGTAGGCGAGCACGCTCAGTGCCATCTCGGTGGCGACCTTGGGAAGCGTGCGCATCTGAAAGTGAGTCGCCCCCATCCATCCCTTGATCGTGCCGAAGGGATGTTCCGCCGTCTGACGGCGCAAACCCATCTTGTCCGGGTCCCGATCAAGCCGGGCTTGCACCGTCTCCAGGACGGCTTCGTGCTCCCAGCGTGGGATCCGGCGCTCCGTGCCAGTTGTGCACTGCGCTTTCAAGGCACAGTCCTGGCAGGCGGTGGTCCAATAGCGGCGCAGAGTCTTGCCGTTCTCTTCGCTCGTCGAGCGATAGGTGAGTTGCTCGCCGGCAGGGCAGCGATAGACGTCCTGAGCGGCGACATAGACGAAGTCCTGCTTGCCGAAACGCCCTGCCGCCTTGGCGCCCGAGGTCAGCGGCTTCGGCAGAGTGACCGTAATGCCGGCCTCCTCGCAGGCGAGGATCTGCTTGCTGTCGTAATAGCCGCGATCGGCCACGACATCGAGCTTCTCCACCCCCATGGCGGTGCGCGCTTGCTCGGCCATGGTCGCGAGCTGGTGGCGATCCGAGCCCGTACTGATGACCTCATGCGCCACGATGAGGTGGTTTTTCGTGTCCACCGCGCTTTGCACATTGTAGCCGACCATCCCCGCGGAACGGCCACCGGGCGCCATCGCGCGCGCATCCGGGTCCGTGAGCGAAATCTGCTTGTCCTCACGCTTCATCATCTCGGCATTGATCGCATTGAGGCGCTCCGTTTCCTCTTTGAGCTTTGCGATCCTTTCCTTGAGCCGCGCGACCTTGGCCTCCGGGACCGCCTCGCCCTGGCGGTCCGCAGTCTCCAGCTGCGAGAGATAGCGCGCGACGGCCGCCTCGATCCGCTCCAGCCGCCGCTTCATCTTGGCCTCGGTGAAGTTCTTGTCGCGCGCATTCACCGCCTTGAACTTCGATCCGTCGATGGCGACGCTGGCCTTGCTGAGCAGTCCCAGCTTGCGGCATAGCACGACGAATTCGCGGCAAACCTTGGCGATGGCTCCGCCATTGTCTTTGCGGAAATCCGCAATCGTCTTAAAGTCGGGCGCGAGGCGTCTCGTCAACCAGATCAGCTCGATATTGCGTTGACACTCCCGCTCCAAGCGCCGGCTCGATGGCACGCGATTCAGGTAGCCGTAAATGTAGATTTTAAGCAGTGT
>Ga0081540_1001122_pt1 | contig 23646 bp, 18 predicted proteins | sample TabmetS2T1R1_FD_71024 | JGI IMG/M metagenome (GOLD analysis project Ga0081540, IMG submission 71024) | Tabebuia heterophylla rhizosphere microbial communities from the University of Puerto Rico - S2T1R1 | ecosystem: Host-associated > Plants > Roots > Rhizosphere ... | reverse complement strand
GGACCCGAACCGGCCCATCGGCTCGTTCATCTTCCTCGGCCCCACCGGCGTCGGGAAGACCGAGACTGCGAAGGCGCTGGCCGAGTTCCTGTTCGACGACGAGAACGCGATGATCCGCATCGACATGTCCGAGTACATGGAGAAGCACGCGGTCGCGCGGCTCATCGGCGCTCCACCCGGCTACGTGGGCTACGAGGAGGGCGGGCAGCTCACCGAGGCGGTTCGCCGGAGGCCCTACACCGTCGTGCTCTTCGACGAGATCGAGAAGGCGCACCAGGACGTGTTCAACGTGCTCCTGCAGATCCTCGACGAGGGCCGGCTGACCGACAGCCAGGGCCGCACCGTGGACTTCAAGAACACGGTGCTGATCATGACCTCCAACCTCGGCAGCCACGCGCTGCAGATGGGCATGGAGGGCAAGGAAGAGATCGACGAGGCGACCCGGACGCGGGTGATGGACGCGCTCCGCCAGCACTTCCGCCCCGAGTTCCTGAACCGGGTGGACGAGATCGTCGTCTTCGAGCCGCTCCGCCGCCAGCAGATGAGCCGCATCGTCGAGATCCAGCTCACCCGCCTCCGCAAGCTGCTCGAGGACCGGCGCCTCACCCTGGAGATCACGCCCGCAGCGGTGAGCTTCCTCGCCGAGCACGGGTACGACCCGGTCTACGGCGCGCGGCCACTCAAGCGGGCCATCCAGAAGTACCTCCAGGACCCGCTGGCGCTGAAGGTCCTGTCCGGCGATTACGTGGCCGGGGACACCGTCCTGGTGGACGCGGGCAAGGGCGCGCTCCGGTTCGGCAAGCCGAGCGCGGCCTAGTGCATCCGGTGCCTCGGGCCTAGAGGCCCAGGCACTCCTCGAGCGACGGGATGCGACGACCGGTGGGAACCGGATACGTCGCCCCGCCGTCGAGGGTCACGAGGTAGTTCCCGGACTCGTTGCCTGCGGTGAGGGTCACCGCGCGGTAGTCCACCGAACCCTCGAGCGGCGGAAGGTCGTCACGGCCGATGCGGAAGCCGAGCACGCCCGAGAGCGATCCGTTACCTCCGGTATCGGTGCTCGAGACCTGCACCCCGTCGAGCACCACCCCCTCGAAGTCGGCGTAGTTCCGGAAGGTGTTGGTGGTCACCGGGCTGAAGAGGCCCACCAGGCCGATGGTGACCGTCCCTGACAGGATCCCGTCGAACGGCTCCTCGCGGTTGAGGTACTGGGTGAGCCCGGCGCTGTTGAACCCGGGGATCCGCGCCTCGGAGGACTCGACGGCCAGGTTGGCCAGGTGGAAGGCGCAGGCGGCGGCGTTCGCATCGTTCCCGGTGATGAGAGTGGTCCGTCCGAGCAGCCGCAGGAAGTGACCGGCGACGTCGCTGGATCCGGACAGGTCCAGCACCTCGTCGGTCGAGGTCTCGATGTGAGCTCTGCTCTCCATCGGCGGCGAGAGCTGGTGCCGCGACGCTCCCACGCGCGAGCTCACCGGCTTCGATGCCTCGTTGGGCAGCGTGAAGAGGGTGGTGCTGGAGAAGTTGACGTTGAGCGCGTTGGTGGCCTCGCCGGAGTAGGTCCCCTGGATGGTCTGCACCGCCCGGGGCTGCTGCTCGTCGATGCGGGTGAAGGGCGCTGTCCGGCCCCCGTCGAACGGCGCGAGGATGAGGATGCGTGCCGCCCCGGCGTCGAGCGCGATGTACGAGGTGCCATTCACCAGGTCCACCCCGTCGAGCTCCTCGGCCACGTTGGGGTACGGCCCGAGGCAGGCCAGCAGCCCCACTCCCAGGAGCGCAGCGGCGGCGACCAGGGCGCGCCTCATGGGAGGTCCACCCCCAGGAGCACGCCCATCCGCAGCGTGACCCCGATGCGCAGGTCGTTGCTCCGCAGCGGATCGTAGAGATCGATCCCCAGGGCCCCCACCGCGCCGACCGTCCAGCCCACCTTGTGCGGCCGCCACCCGGGCCGCCAGCGCAGCACCGTCATCCCGCCGGGTCCCAGCTGGAGCGCGTTGAAGTTGGTGAGGCCGGGCTTGCCGCCGAGGTTCAGGGCATTCATGTGGATGCCGGGACCGCCCTCGAGCTCGATCTCCTGGGTGAGCGTCTTCCGCCACTGCCAGCCGAGCAGCAGATCGAGGCCGCCGGCGTTCTGGTAGACAGAGGACACGGAGTGCACGTTTCCGTCCTGCCGGGCCTGCAGCGGGATGACCCAGCTGAGGTGGAGATACGGCCCCGAGGCATTCACCGACATCAGGTAGCCGATGGAGATCGAGTGGAAGGTGTAGTGACTGCCCTCCTTGCTCCAGAAGGTCGCCATGTGCCAGGCGGGCGAGAACTCGTGCCGCCAGCCCGCGCGCGGGTCCGCCGTCGTGGTCACCTCCTCGGGGCCGGGTCCGGGGACGGCCGGCGCGTCCTGGGCCTCCGCCGGATGAGCCGCGGCCACGGCTGGCCCCAGGAGGCGCAGCCACACGACCACGGCCCACCGTTGCGGACGGCGCATGCGTGTCCCCTCCCTCACCACTCCGGGGCCTCACCCCCGGGGTCAGGCCCCATCAGAACGCCTCTCCGCAGCCGAAGTAGAGCCCAAACGTCTTCTCGGCCACGGTGAAGTCCAGGGTGATGTTAGTCCGGGATTGCCGGCTCATCATGAATCTCAGCCCGATTCCTCCCGCGGGCCGCAGGTGCTCGAACAGGTTCTCCCCCTGGTTGAAGAACCCGAGGTAGCTCACCGGCGCGCTGGAGAAGGTCTCGACGTTGGCGAAGACCACGCCGCCGAGCAGCCCATTGCGGGTGAGGCGGAAGCGGTACTCGACCTCCGCGTAGAGCTCCGCCGTCCCGCGAAAGCGGCCCTGCACGTAGCCGCGGCCGGTGCGATTCTTCGCGTCCCAGCCGATGGCCGGGAGCCCGAGGTAGGGCAGCTGGCCAGTCACGGTCGTCTGCGCGAGGAACCAGACCGCGATGAGGTTCCGGGGAATGGCCGGATCGAGCCCGAAGTACCCGCGGTACTCGAGCGCGAGCAACGAGCTGTCCTTGGCGCTCCCCAGCCAGGTGGGGTTCCACTGATAGGAGACCGAGCCGTAGTGGCCCCGGTAGGGGTTGATGGTGGAGTCGCGGCTGTCCCACAGGAGATTCAGGCTGATGCCGGAGATGTTGTACTGCGACGGATTGAAGCCCAGCGCCTGGCTGTAGGCGTAGTGGCTGGTCACCACCGGCGGGCTCGCGCCGAGGTCCAGCAGCTTGTCGTGGATGGCGTAGTAGCGATCGAAGGAGAAGCCCGGGCCGATGTAGAACGAGTCGAGCCAGGCCTTCTTCAGGAAGTTCTCGCGGATCCGGAGGAGGTTGAGGTCCATCGGCTGCGCACCCTGGACGGCGGCCGTGGTGCCGAACCCGTTGAGGGTGAAGCCGCTGCCAGCACCCGACTGGGTGCCCCCCGCCTGAAAGCCGGTGCTGATGGGAGTCGGCCCCGTTCCCAGGCCGAAGGTGTCCTGGTTGAAGATGAGGAAGCGCCAGTCACCCTGGAGCTGCCACTCGTTGTTCTCCAGCATCAGCACGCTGTTGATGCCGGAGAGGAACTGGTTCTTGGTGGTGTAGAGGACGTTCGCCGAGATGTTGGAGATGGTGGTCGTCTTCGGGTCGCCCAGGTAGATGCCGAGGATGACCGCCACGCCCGCGAGCACTCCCTGGGTGGGGTTCGAGCCAATCACCGGGAGGATGGTGAGGAAGGGCTTGTAGGCTTCCGGCGGCGCGCTGGTCGGCTCGCTGAGCCCGACGGCAACGAAGAGATCGGTCGCGTCCTGGTACGGCTGACACAGGCCGTCGTCGCAGACGGAGCCCCAGCCTTCACTCCTCGCGCATGCGTCGGAGGCGGTGCAGGCCGGGGCGGGGATGCCCGCGTCCGCCTCGGGTGTCTGGGCCCGGGCTGCGGAAACCGAAACGAGGAGGAGGAAGAGGGTCAGCGCGCGCATGGGCTCGACGGACCGGCCAGTCCGGCACGCTAGCCGGAACCCCTGCGCCCCGGGGGACCGCGTTGGACCGAAGGCCTACACGACGGGGCGGGCGCGGGTTTCCCGGCTGGGTCTAGCCTGCCCCCGAGGGGAGGCGGTCCATGGACGCAACGCTGCCGCTGGCGAAGCAGGACTTCTCGCTGGTCCTGGGCGGGCCGATCTTTCAGCTGTTCCGCCGCGCGCACCTGAGCGGACCGGCGCTGGAGCAGCTCTGGCGGCGCATCTGGTTCATCACCCTCCTCGCCTGGGTCCCGCTGCTGGTGCTGTCCGTGGTGGAGGGTCAGGCCGTGGGGCCCCCGAGCCCCCTCCCCTTCCTGCGGGACATCGAGGCGCAGGTGCGGCTGCTGGTCGCGCTGCCGCTCCTCATCGTCGCGGAGCTCGTGGTGCACCTGCGCGGCCGGGGCGTCGTGGTCCAGTTCCTCGACCGGGGGCTGGTCCGACCCGCGGACGTCCCACGCTTCAACGGGTTCATCGAGTCGGCGATGCGCCTCCGCAACTCCATCGCGATCGAGGTGGGCTTGCTGCTGGTGGCGGTCACCGTGGGGCACTGGCTCTGGCGCAGCACGATCGCCTACGGCTCCTCCAGCTGGTACGCGGTCCACGCGGACGGTCGGCTGCGGCTCACCCTCGCGGGAGTGTGGTTCGCGGCGGTGAGCCTGCCGCTGACCCAGTTCTTCCTCCTCCGCTGGTACTTCCGGCTCCTGATCTGGTTCCGCTTCCTCTGGCAGGTCTCGCGCCTGGACCTGCACCTGGTTCCGACCCATCCAGACCGCGCGGCCGGGCTCTCGTTCCTGGGGAGGGGGACCTACGCGTTCGGGCCCCTGCTGTTCGCGCAGGGGGCGCTCCTGGCCGGAGTCATCGCCACCCGGGTGCTCTACGGCGGACGGGGCCTCATGGATTTCAAGATGGACGCCATCGGGCTCATCGGGTTCTTCGTGCTCTTCCTGCTCGGGCCGCTCCTCGTCTTCACGCCCGGGCTCTCCCGCGCGAAGAGGACCGGGCTCGCGGAGTACGGCAAGCTCGCCAGCACCTACGTCAGTGCGTTCGAGAACAAGTGGATCCGCGGCACCGAGAGCGAGCCCGAGCTGCTCGGCACCGGTGACATCCAGTCCCTTTCGGACCTGGGGCAGAGCTACTCGGTGATCCGGGAGATGCGCGTCGTCCCGTTCGGGCTCCAGGACATCACCCGGCTGGCCGCGACCACGGCCCTCCCGCTGCTCCCGCTGGGGCTCACCGTGTTCTCGCTGGAGGAGCTGGTGATGCGTTTGCTGAAGATCGTGTTCTAGAGGTGCGTGTCCAGTGCAGTGGCACTGGATATTGGGAGCCCACGCAATCCGGACGAGACCGGTCTACGATCGTGGTCGAGGGAGGATCTCCTCGTGAAAGAGCTCTCCTGGATCGGGATGGGCGTCGCGGCGCTCGCCATCGGCTGTGCATCGGCCCCGCCGGCCCCTCCGGCCGGCGACAAGTCCGTCCCCTCGGCGCAGTACCTCATCAGCTCGGAGTGGGAGCTCCGCGACCTCGGTGGCACGCCAGTGCTCGAGGACCGCCGCCCGACGCTCAGCTTCGTCGAGCCGGGCCGCATCTCGGGAAACGCCTCCTGCAATCGCTACGGCGGCCCGGCCGACCTGGGAGACGGGACGATCAAGGTGGGAAACCTGGCAGTGACCAAGATGGCGTGCACGCCGGAGATCGACGCCCAGGAGCGCGCGTACCTGGCGGCGCTCCAGAACGCCTCCCGGGTGGAGCTGGCGGGTGGGCAGCTGGTCATCCGCTGCGAGAGCCTCGAGCAGCCGCTCCGGTTCAAGCGGACACGCTGAGACCCAGGGCAACTCGATGCGTGAGGTGACGGTGGTCGGCGCGGGCGTGGTGGGGCTCACCACCGCGCTCGTTCTCCAGGAGTCGGGGCACCGGGTCCGGGTCGTCGCCGCCGAGCGTCCGGAGCGGACGACCTCGGCGGCTGCCGGCGCGGTCTGGTACCCGTTCGCGGTCGGACCGCCCGACGAGGTGAACCGCTGGGCCCGGACCACCCGGGACTGGCTGCTCCAGCTGCAGCGCACGGTGCCCGCGGCGGGCGTGGACGTGCTGACAGTGCTCGAGTGCGCGGCCGATGCCCGGCCCCCGTGGTGGGCCGGAGGGGTCGACGGCTTGCGCCTCGTCGAGGGTCCACAGCCGACCGGTGCGCGGCTGGCCTGGGAGTTCGAGGCTCCCCGTGTGGAGCCTGCGTGGCATCTCTCCTGGCTCGAGTCCCGGCTGGAGCGGCCGATCGAGTTCGCCCGGGTCGAGCGGCTGGAGGATCTACCCGGCGACCTGGTGGTGAATTGCACCGGCATCGGCGCGCGGAGGCTGGCAGGAGACGGCACCCTGCGTGCGCTGCTCGGCCAGACCGTGGTGGTAGCGCCGGGCGAGGTCGACATGGGCCGGATGTTCGGCGACGAGCGCGACCTCTCGGTCATGTTCTACGTGATTCCCCGCCGGGCCGAGGTGGTCATCGGTGGATGCGCCCTGCCCTTCGAAGGTGAGGTTCCACCTCCGCCGGACCCGGCGCTCCGAGCGGAGATCCTCGCGCGCGCCCGGGCGGCCGGATTCCGGTACGGCCCGGTACTCCGAGACGCGGTCGGCCTGCGCCCGGTTCGTCCCGAGGTGCGGGTCGAGCGCGCCGGGCGGATCATCCACCACTACGGGCACGGCGGCGCCGGGTACACGCTCGCCCGTGGCTCCGCGATGGAGGTCGCCAGCCTCGCCGGCGCTTCCTGACGACGAGGTGCTGGCGACCCCCGCCCGCCAGCGCTGAGCCTCAGGTCGGGGGCAACATGGCAGCGGCACGCGGGCCCGAGCCGTACGTCACTTCCACCAGCGTGAGCCCGTGCGCCGGCGCGGTCGGTCCGGCCAGCGTCCGGTCCCTCGCCGCGAGCACCTCGCCGATCCAACCCGGCACGCGCCGCCCGCGTCCCACCTCGACCAGCGAGCCCACGATGTTGCGCACCATGTGCTTGAGGAAGGCCGTCCCCTCCACCTCGATCCTCAGAATTGCGCCGACGCTCCGCACCTCGAGCTCGCGGAGCGTGCGCCGCGGGTGGGGCGCCTCGCAGTCGGCAGCCCGGAAGCTCGAGAAGTCGTGCGTCCCGACGAGCGCGGTGGCCCCGGTCTGCATCGCCTCCACGTCGAGCGCGCTGAACACCTCCCAGTGCGTCCGCCGCAGCAGCGGGGCACGGACCGGCCGGCGGGAGATGAGGTAGCGGTAGCGCTTCCCGGTCGCCCAGCGCCGCGGATCGAAGTCGGGCGGCACCTCGTCCGCCTCCACCACCGCCACGTCGCCCGGCAGCAGCGAGGAGAGGCCCCGCACGTACGCCTTCGAGGGCAGCGCCCTCGGCGCATCGAACGCCACCACCTGTCCCAGCGCGTGCACGCCCGCGTCCGTCCGGCCGGCGGCCGCCGTCGGCACCGCCGTGCCCAGCAGCTCGGCGAGCGCCTTCTCCAGCACCTCCTGCACGCTCCGGCCATTGGTCTGTCGCTGCCAGCCGACGAACTCCGTACCGTCGTATTCGATGGTGAGACGGACCCGCGGCATCAGCGGTACTTCAGCCAGTCACGGAGCACGTCCCGCGCCAGCTCCTCGAGCGTGAGGCCGTTGCGCTCCGCCACCGTCTGCAGCGCCTTCCGGTCCGCGTCGTCCAGGTGCAGTCGCAGCGCTTTCCCACCACCCCGCCGCGGGTCGCCGTCGGTCGCCAGGGTCTCCGAGGCCCGCGTCAGCCGCGCCCGCTCCGCCTCCAGCTCGTCGGAGAAGAGCTGCTTGAGGAAGTTGGCCAGGTGCATGCTGGAGGGGCGGAAGTCGCTCTCGGACAGGAGACTTTCGAGATCGCGCTGCATCTCCCAGGCGCTGGGGTAACGCTTTCCCCGGTCCTTCTCCAGGGCGCGCATGACCACCGCCTCGACCTCGGGAGGAATGTCGGGCTTGAAGTAGCTCGGGCCGTAGATCTTCCCCTCGCTGATGCTCCGGAGCACGGCGACCTCGGAATCTCCGGTGAAGAGGCGGAAGCCGGTGAGCCACTCGTAGAGCGCCACGCCCAGGGAGAAGATGTCGCTCCGGCAGTCCAGCTGCTTGCCCAGCGCCTGCTCCGGGCTCATGTAGCTCGGCTTCCCCTTGATCTCTCCGACCGACGTCTCGCCCGTCTGCCCGCGCGCCTTGGCGATGCCGAAGTCGAGGATCTTCACCGTCCCGTCGAAGGAGACGAAGACGTTCTCCGGCGTCACGTCGCGATGCACGATGTGCAGCGGGTTGCCCCAGGCATCCGACCGCTCGTGGGCGTAGTGCAGCCCCTCGCAGACGCTGGAGGCGATCTTCAACGCGTAGACGGCGGGGAAGGCGATCCCCATCTTCTCCGCCTTGGGGATGATCCGCCCCATGTCCCGCCCGAACACGTACTCCATGGCGATGAAGTAGCTGTCTTCCGCCTGCCCCAGCTCGTGGATCTGCACGATGTTGGGATGGTTCAGCTGCGCCGCGAGCCGGGCCTCGTCGAGGAACATCTGCACGAAGCTCTTCTGCTTCGAGAGGTGCGGACGGATCCGCTTGATGACCACCGTCTTCTCGAAGCCCTCCAGGCCCTCCTGCCGGGCGAGGAAGATCTCCGCCATCCCGCCCACCGCAAGCCGGTCGAGCAGCACGTACTTTCCGAAGCGGAGTCCGCCGGTGCGCTGAGCAGCAGCCTGTCGGGTCAAACGCTCTCAGGTTACCACCCCAAGCCGCAGGACCCGGACCTTGAGGGGTGGGTCCTCCCCCGGGGGCGCGGGAAAGTCCACCGGCGAGGCGTCCGGCCGGGCCACCTCCTCCGCCGTTCGCCCCGCCCGTCGCACACCCTCCGCCAGCGCCGCCTCGAACCGCCGGGCCGGCAACGCCGCCACGTTGCAGGCGGCCAGCAGCCAGCCTCCCGGAGACACCAGGGGCGCTGCCCGGGCGACCAGGGCCGGCCAGTCGCGTGAGGCGGAGAAGGTGCCGCTCTTCCCCCGCGCGAACCCCGGTGGGTCGAGCACCACCGCATCGAACAGCTCCGCCTTCCTTCCCAGCCTGCGCAACCAGTCGAACACGTCTCCCGCGATGCGGTCCGCCCGGGCCGGGGACTGCCCGTTCAGCTGCGCGTTCTCCTCTCCCCAGGCCAGCGAGCGCCGGCTCAGGTCGACGTCCACCGCCCGCGCCGCGCCGCCCGCCCGCGCCGCGATGCCGAACCCACCGGTGTAGGCAAAGCAGTTGAGCAAGGTCCGGTCCCGCGCATGGGAGCGCACCCAGCCGCGGGCCTCGCGCATGTCGAGGTAGAGGCCCACCGCGAGGCCCTCGGCGGGGCGGATGCGGAAGGCCAGGCCCTGCTCGCGCACGTCCACCGCCTCCACTGGCTCGCCCCGGAACGGAAGGGCCGGAGCGCGCGCCGCCCGCTCGTCGCCCCGCAGCGTCCCGGCCTCGCGCGGCCGCGATTTCAAGTAAAGCGCCCGGAGCGCGAGCAGCGCCATGGCCGCATCCGCCACCGGCGCCGGGTCCTGCGCGTCGTAGGTGCTGAGCACGCCCACCTCGCCGAACAGGTCGAGGGTCAGCCCCGGGGTGCCGTCGGCGGCGCCGTTGAGCCAGCGGAAGGCGGTGGTACGCCCGTCCCGGCGGAGCGGCGCGCGGCGCTCCAGCGCCCGGGCGAGCAGCGCCCGCGCACCGGGGCTCATGCGACCGCGCGGCGGACCGCGGCGGCCTCGGAGAGCAGCGGGAGCAGCTCGTTCCCCAGCAGCTGACCCTCGCGCACCACCACCCGCCCGTTCACCACGGTCCAGGCGACCGGCGCGCGCATCGAGGCGGCGAGGACCTCGACCGGGTCCTCCTTCTCCGGGAACAGGTCCACCAGGACCAGATCCGCCATCGCCCCCGGGGCGATGCGCCCCGCCGGCAGGCGGAAGATGCGCTCCAGCAACCCGGCGGGACCGTCCCCGAGGACCTCGGGCACGCGCTCCCTGGCCCACAACCTCCCGATGCGCGCCGCCCGGTGCGCGAGGATGCGGCCGGCGGTCCACTGCTCGCGGAGGTCGCCCACGCCCGCGCTCGCGAGCACCACCCGGTGCGCCGGCTGCCAGACCGACTCGAACCCGTGCTGCTCTCCGAGGAGGTCGGCCAGCGGGCTCCACGCGATGAGCACGGCGGTCTCGGCCAGTCGCTGCGCCTCGGCGCCATCCACCGCGCGGGCGTGGGCCGCGACCGTGGTGGGCCCGAGGAGCGCGTGCCGGTCCAGGCGCTCCACCATCCGGACCCGGTGCTGCTCGAAGTGCTCCGCGAGCTCGGCGCTCGTCTCCGCGAGGCGGAAGTGGACGGCGGCGCGCAGGGCCTCGGCGTCGCGTCCCACCGCGCGGAGCAGCTCGTCGGAGGCGGTGAGACAGCTCGCGAATCCCAGGCCCGCGCGGACCAGCGGATCCTCGGCGGTGCGCCGCGCGGCCTCGGCGTTCAGCTCGTGGGTGGCGATGCCGTGGCGACCCTCGGCGGCGAGCGAGGCCACCAGGCGCAGTCCCAGCGCGCGCGCCACGCGGAGACGGCCCTCCAGGGCCGCGGCTCCGTCCTCCACGTCCTCCACCTGCTCGAGGACGGTGGTCACGCCACCGCGCAGCGCGAGGGCGATTGCGGCAGCGGCGACGGCGGACGACTCCGGCTCGGTGAGCGCACGCCGCGCCCCCGGAACGTGACCGAGACGGGCATGACCGTCCGTGCGGCCCGGGACGAGCAGCCGCCCTCCAGCCTCGATGGCCCAGTCACCGGGGCGCACCGGCTCGTCGGCATCGGGCGAGATCCGCGCGACCATCCCGCCCTCCACCACCACCGCGCGATGCGGGTGCAGGGCCCCGCGCTCCAGCAGGGTGCAGTCCTTGACGAGCAGGCGGCCTTCCATGCGACCACCACTGTAACCGGTGATGTCCCGGGGCGAGCATGTGCGCACCGGGGGGACTAAGCTTTCGCCCGCCCATGGTCGATCCCGCCTGGAGCCTCCCGCTCCGCATCCGCTGGGACGAGAGGCTGTCGCTGGTGAGCGGTGACGGCGCGCTCCCCGGATGTCCGGAGCCGGAGCGGGGAATGCCGCTGGCCGAGGCGCTGGGCATCGACTCCGCGACGGCCCGGGCGCTCGATGCGAACGCACGGCTTGGCTCCGCCACCGAGTTCGTCCGCAGCCAGGCCGCTCCTGGCGGCACGCCGCGCTGGCTCCGGGTGGGGATGGAGACTGCCGGGACGGCCGTGGAGGCGCGGGTGCATGACCTCGGCGCGCTCCTCGAGGGCGCTCCGCCCCTCCAGATTTCCCGTCTCTCCAGCTCGCTCAGCCACGAGCTCCGCAACCCACTCTCCAGCGTCAAGATGGCAGTGCAGACGCTCTCCCGGAACGAGGGCCTCTCCGCCCGGGACCAGCGCCGCCTCACCATTGCCCTCCGGGAGATCCGCACCCTGGAGCGGATGCTCTGGATGCTGAGCGAGTACGGTCGGGAGGTGCCCCTCTCGGTCGACGCCTGGTCGTTGCCGGACCTGATCCAGGAGTCGAGCGGGCTCATCGAGCAGGACCTCGCCGAGCGCAGCATCCGCGTCGAGCTCCTCGGAGGCGAAGGATTGCCGCGGGTGCGCTCCGACGGGGTCCGGCTCCGGCCGGTGCTGGCCCAGCTGCTGCTGAACGTGGCCTCGAGCCTGGGGGAGGGAGAGCTGTTGCTCCTCACGATGCGTCCCTCGGAGCGAGGCGCGGAGGTCGAGCTGCTCGACGAGCACTCCGCCCTCGAGCCCGGAGACCAGTCCCGACTCTTCGAGCCGTTCGGGTCTCGCCTGGCGCGCGGTGCAGGGCTCTCGCTGGCCGCGCTCCGACGGGTTCTGCAGCAGCAGGGTGGAGAGGTGTCGGCGAGCGCGGCCACGCCTCCGGCGCGGGGCGTCCTCTTCCGCCTCGACTTCGCGAGGGCAGCCTGACCATGGACACGCTCCTCCTCGTCGACGACGACGTCTCGCTGCTCGAGTCGCTGACGCTCCACTTCGAGGAAGCGGAGAAGGACGGCCAGCCCCGCTTCCAGGTGGTGACCGCGACCACCGCCGCCGCCGGGCTGCAGAGGGCGCGGGAGCACGCACCGGCGCTGGTGGTGCTGGACATGATGCTCCCCGACCGGAGCGGCCTCGACCTCATCGAGGAGATGAAGTCGGTGTGCGGAGATGCGCCGATCGTCCTGGTCACCGCCTACCACGACATGGAGAGCACCATCCGGGCGATGAAGCTCGGGGCGTTCGACTACATCCACAAGCCGTTCTCCGACCCGGCGGCGCTGGACCTGGTGGTCAACCGCGCGCTCACCGTGCGCCAGCTCAGCCGGCGCGCTGCGAGCGCCGAGCAGGAGGTCGCCCCTGCCCGCCTCGGAGACCTGGTCGGTCAGACGCCGGTGATGCAGCAGCTGGTGAAGGAGATCGGCAAGGTGGCCGCCGCCCCCCGGGCCACGGTGCTGGTCACCGGCGAGTCCGGCACCGGCAAGGAGCTGGTCGCCCGGGTCATCCACAACTACTCCTTCGACGAGCCGAGGCCCTTCGTGGGCATCAACTGCTCGGCCATCGTCGAGACGCTGCTCGAGTCGGAGCTCTTCGGGCACGAGCGCGGCGCGTTCACCGGAGCCACGAGCAGCAAGCCCGGCAAGTTCGAGGTGGCCGAGGACGGCACGGTCTTCCTCGACGAGATCGGAGACCTCTCACCGCAGCTCCAGGCGAAGCTGCTCCGCGTCCTGCAGGAGCGCGAGTTCGAGCGGGTGGGCGGCACGAAGCGGATCGGGCTGCAGGCGCGGGTCATCGCCGCGACCCACCGCGAGCTCGGCGAGGAGGTGAAGGGCGGTCGGTTCCGCGAGGACCTCTACCAGCGGCTGCGGGTCATCAACCTCGTCGTCCCCCCGCTGCGCGATCGACGCGACGACATCCCGCTGCTGGTGAAGGGCCTGCTCGAGCGCATCAACGGCCGGGTCCACAAGCGAGTGACCCGCGTGCCGCGGGAGGTGATGGAGGCCCTGGTCCGCCTCCCCTGGCGGGGCAACGTCAGGGAGCTGGAGAACGTCCTCACCCGCGCCGTCGTCCTGTCCCCGGGCGAGGTGCTGCTGGCCGAGAGCCTTCCCCGGGACGAGCCGGCCACCGAGCAGGACGTCCCGGGATGGTTCCCCCCGGACGCTCCGTTGCCGACCCTGGAGGAGGCCGAGAAACAGCTCATCGAGCGCGCGCTCGTGCTGACCCGCGGTCACAAGGGCCGGGCCTGCGAGATGCTGGGAATCAGTCGGCCGACCCTGGAGCGGAAGCTCACGAAATACGGGGTTGCACGTTCCGTCAAAACGTCACTCAAGAGTGTCAGTTGACCGAATCTGTTGCCCGAGCAACGCTGATGCGCTCAAATTGAACGTTTCGTTCAGTCCGGTCTGAGACGTTCAAACGTTTCGTTCAATTCTGGTCCCTGACGCGGCGGGACGCCCTGTCCCTCCAGCCCAGTTTCAGTCCAACTTTCGAACGTTTGGCTCGGAGTCAGGCGGACTGTGGTCCACGGCACGCGTCTTGGAGTGAGCCCTCGCACACGTCTCCGCACGAGAGGACTCTTCCCCATGCATGGCTACAACCGGCCCCTGGGGCCCATCGGTTCCAACGTCGTTCCCCCGTTGCAGACCACCTCCTCCGGGATGCTGGTGACGCCCAACAAGGTCGCCGCCCCGCAGGAGTCCATCGACTTCAAGGGCTACTTCAAGGTCGAGACCTTTCCCCACAACGCGGTCATCTACCGCCCCGGCGACGCCAGCGACCGGGTCTACCTGTTGAAGACCGGCCGTGTCCGGCTCATGCGGCTCGGCCGGAACAGCCAGCGCTCGGTGGTGTCCATCCTCCGCCCGGGTGACCTCTTCGGCGAGCTGTTCCGCCCCGAGGGCACTCCCATCGAGGAGCTCGCGGTGTCCGCCGGCGAGGCCGAGGTGTGGAGCATCGAGGGCCGGGACTTCCGCGCCCAGCTCGAGGCCCGCCCGACCCTGGCCGTGGACGTGGTCCGCGCCTATGCCGAGCGCGTCCGTTCGCTGCGCAAGCGCGTGCTGGGTCTGACCTTCAAGGAGGTCCCCGCGCGCCTGGCCGACACGCTGCTCACCCTGGCCGAGGCCCACGGTGAGCGGTGCCCGCACGGCGGCGAGACCGACCTGCGCGGCATCACCCAGCAGGACCTGGCGGACCTGGTGGGTGCCTCGCGCTCGTTCGTCTCCACGCTCATCAACGAGATGAAGCGTGACGGGATGCTCGGGAACGTCGGCCGCATCCTCTGCGTCCGCGACCAGAAGGCGCTCAGGAAGATCGCCTCCGCCGAGAAGTAGTCCCAGAGCGCCTGGCTCGGGCGCGAGAGGGGCTCGCCGCCGTCCTCCCACGGTGGCAGTCTCGCTCGCCCCCGTGCCGACCCTTCCCGAGAGCAGGTCCCAGGCGGTCCAGCGGCACCGCGAGGAGCGTGCGCGGGCCGAGGCCGTCGCCGCGGCGCTGGATCGCCGCATGGCGGGCGTGGCCAACGTCCGGGTGGTGGCCTTCCTCGCCGCCGCGGCCTTCCTGCTCCTCACCGTCTTCCACCGTCTGCCGGTCTGGGGATATCTCCCGACGGCCGTCGCCGCGCTGGGGTACGCGGCGCTCGCCTTCTGGCACGGGCGACTGCTCCAGTCCGAGGCGCGGGCGCGGGCAGAAGCGGCGTATCACCGCCGCGGAGAGGACCGGCTGACCGGCGCGTGGCACGCGCACCCGCCCGGAGGGCCGCCACTGGAGCAGCTGGCGGACCATCCCTACGCGCTGGACCTCGACGTCTTCGGACACGGCTCGCTCTTCCAGCTGCTCGACGAGGCCGCCACCGCGCACGGCGAGCAGCGACTTGCCGACTGGCTGTCGGCGCCGGCCAGCCCCGACCAGGTCCACCACCGACAGGCCCAGGTCCAGGAGCTCGCCGGGCGGGCCGAGTTCCGGCGGGACCTGGCGGTCGAGGGGCGGCTGGGTGGAAATGCGCGGGTCTCGCCGCGGGCCTTCATCAGCTGGGCGGAGTCTCCCCCGGCCATGGAGTCCGTCCGCTGGATGCGGCCGATCGCTCCGGTGGTGCCCGTCCTCTGGGCGCTGGCGGTTGCCGGAGCGGCGACGGACGTCTTGCCCGGCGAGGTGCCGTGGCTCTTCCTCCTGCTTCCGGCGGCGCTGCTGCTCCTGGCCCGGCGAGGCATCGCGAGGAGCTTCGACGGGCTGGAGCTGGGACAGCGTGGGGCGGAGCGTCTGGCCCGGGCGCTGCTGCGACTGGAGCAGGAGCCCTTCACCTCCCCGGACCTGCTCGCCCTGGCGCGCGGCACCGACCGGGCCGTCGCCCCCAGCAGCGCGATGAGGCAGCTCGCACGGCTGTCGTCCATGGCCGAGCAGCGGAGGAACCAGCTGCACGTCGTGGTGAACGTCCTCACGCTCTGGGACCTCCACGTCTTTTTCCGGCTCGACGACTGGCGGCTTCGCCACGGGCGCGACGTGGCCGGCTGGCTGGACCGCCTCGCCGACGTCGAGGCCCTGGCGTGCCTGGGCGGCTACCTCCACGACCGGCCGGATCTGGCGATGCCCGAGGTGATCGAGACGGGCCCGCGCTTCGTCGCCGAGCGACTCTCCCACCCGCTCCTGGACGACGCGGTCCCCAACGACGTGGCCCTGGAGCGTTCCGGGCAGCTCTTGCTGGTGACCGGCTCGAACATGTCCGGCAAGTCCACCCTGCTGCGGGCCATCGGGCTGAACGCCGTGCTCGCCCTGGCCGGTGGGCCCGTCTCGAGCCGCCGCCTCTCGCTGTCGGCGCTCCACACCTGGTCCAGCATGCGGGTCCAGGACTCGCTGGAGCAGGGCGTCTCGTTCTTCTACGCCGAGGTCCGGCGGTTGAAGCAGGTGCTGGAAGGAGCCGCTGCGCATCCCCGACAGGCACTGGTCCTGGTGGACGAGATGCTGCTGGGGACCAACACCCGCGAGCGCCGGCTCGCGTCCGAGGAGGTGCTCCACCTCCTGGTGCAGACCGGCTGCATCGGCGCGGTCACCACCCACGACCTGTCGCTGGCCGAGCTGGCGCGGGTTCCGGACAGCACGCTCGTCGCCGTGCATTTCCAGGACGTCCTGGAGGACGGCCGGATGCGATTCGACTACACCCTCCGCCAGGGAGTGGTGCAGAGCACCAACGCGCTCCGGGTGCTGGCGCTGGCTGGCATCCCGGTCCGCGACGACGCCCGCGAGTGAGAGGGAGCCCGCCGACGATGGCCAGACCGGATCCACACAGCCACACCGACCTCACCCAGCCACGCCAGAAGCACCTCGTGTGGAAGGCCGAGGTGGACTTCGCAGCCCGGACGATCCGCGCGACGGCCACGCTCCGCTTCGACCGGGGCGGCGCGCAGGTGGACCTCGACAGCCGGGGGCTGCTCGTCGAATCGGTGACCTCACCGGACGGAGGGCAGCTCCGTTTCGAGCTCGGTCGGGCGGAGCCCATCCTGGGTGAACGGCTCCGGATCACGCTCCCCCCGGGCGTCGACACCTGCGCCATCCGCTACCGCACTGGCCCTGACGCCTCGGCGCTCCAGTGGCTCGAGCCCGAGCAGACCGCGGGCGGGAAGGCTCCGTTCCTCTACAGCCAGTGCCAGGCGATCCACGCCCGCTCGGTGGTCCCGCTCCAGGACACGCCGCGCCTCCGCATCACCTACGAGGCGGAGCTCACCCTCCCCGCGGCCCTGCGCGGGCTGATGGCGGCGGGCGCGGTCGGCCGCGAGGTCCAGGGGGACCGGGCCGTGGAGCGCTACCGGATGGACGAACCCATCCCGCCCTACCTCTTCGCCTTCGCGGTGGGGGACCTCGACGCGCGGGACCTCGGCCCGCGAAGCCGGGTGTGGGCCGAGCCGTCGGTGGTCGAGCGCGCCGCGCACGAGTTCGCCGGCGTCGACCGGATGCTCACCTCGGCCGAGGCGCTCTTCGGGCCGTACCCGTGGGGGCGCTTCGACCTCCTGGTGCTCCCGCCATCGTTCCCCTACGGAGGGATGGAGAACCCGCGCCTCACCTTCCTCACCCCCACCCTGCTCACCGGGGACCGGTCGCTGGTGAACGTGGTGGCGCACGAGCTGTCCCACAGCTGGACCGGGAACCTGGTCTCCAACGCCACCGCCGAGGACTTCTGGCTCAACGAGGGCTTCACCGTCTTCGCCGAGCGCCGCATCCTCGAGGTGCTGGAGGGCCCGGAGATGGTCGCCCTGCATGCGGCGGTGGGCCGCCAGGCGCTGGACGAGGCGGTGACGAACTTCCGCGACCGCCCCCAGCTCACCCGGCTGCGCACCCGGCTCCAGGGCGTGGACCCCGACGATGCGTTCAGCCAGGTGCCGTACGAGAAGGGATTCCTGTTCCTCCGCGCGCTGGAGGACTCCGTCGGCCGGCCAGCATTCGACCGGTTCCTGCGGAAGTACATGGAGGCGTTCCGCTTCCAGTCGGTCACCACCGAGGAGCTCCTCGAGCTGATCCGGACCGAGCTCCCCGGGGCGCTGGAGGCGGCGAATGCACCTGCGTGGATCGACGGAGAGGGCGTTCCGGTCGACGCGCCGGTGGCCCGGAGCAGCCGGCTGGAGCAGGTGGAGAAGCTGGAGTCGGAGCTTCCTCCGCTCGCGGCGAAGGAGTGGTCGCCGTGGGAGTGGCAGGTGTACCTGAACCACCTGCCGCGACCGGCACCGCCCGAGCTGATGGCCGCGCTCGACCAGCGATTCCAGCTCACCGAGGCCCCGAATCCCGAGGTGCTCGTCGCCTGGCTGACGGTCGCGATCCGCGGCGGGTACCCGCCGGCAGTACGCCGGGCCGAGACGCTGCTGGGCGAGGTGGGGCGGATGAAGTACCTCAAGCCCCTCTACGCCGCGCTCATCGCCGGCCCCGGGACGCGGAGCCTGGCCGAGGCGTGGGCCCAGCGGTACCGGAAGCGGTACCACGTCATTGCGGCCGCGGGGGTGGAGTCGCTGCTCCGGAAAGGCGCCTGAGCCATCCCCGCAAGGGGGTGCTTGTGGCAAGACTGCGGCCATGTCGCGCAACGGAGAGGCGAGCTCCGAGCCGGAGATCCCGCTGGAGCGGGAGGGCCAGTACAGGCGCCTCGAGGAGCTCGGCCGCGGCGGACAGTCGGTGGTGGTGCGGGCCTTCGACGAGTTCGTCGCCCGGGAGGTGGCGCTGAAGGAGCTGGTCCTCCCGCGCGCGGAGGGAGCGCCGGGGAGGCCTCCGGACGACTCGCCCCGGACGTACGGCCCTGCCAGCACCCCGGCGCGCGAGGAAGAGAAGCAGCTGGCGGCCCGAAGGCGCTTCCTCCGCGAAGCACGGTTGACCGCCCGTCTCGACCACCCCGGCATCGTCGCCGTGCACGAGCTGGCGCGGCGGCCCGACGGGACAATCTTCTGCGCCCAGAAGCTCGTTCGAGGCGAGACGCTCAAGAAGCGCCTCGCACGGTGCAGGTCCCTGAGCGAGCGGCTCCAGCTGCTGCCACACCTCACCGATGCCTGCCAGGCCGTGGCCTACGCGCACGCGCACCAGGTGATTCACCGCGACCTCAAGCCGTCCAACATCATGGTCGGCTCCTTCGGCGAGACCGTGGTGGTCGACTGGGGACTCGCCAAGGCCAGCGGGGAGCCGGAGCCGGTCGAGCCCGGGGGGGAATCGCCGGCGGAGCCAGGTGTGACGCGGACCGGGCTCACCATGGGCACCCCGGGGTACATGAGCCCGGAGCAGGCTCGAGGCGAGCGCGCCCGCGTCGACGAGCGGTCGGATGTGTTCAGCCTGGGGGTCGTGCTCTACGAGCTGCTCACGGGCCGCATTCCCTTCGATGGAGCAACCACCGAACATGTCGTGGAGCGGTTGCTCACCGGTCGATTCCATCCGGTGCGCGCGGTCTCCTCCGACGCTCCTCCGGAGCTCGCGGCGATCGCAGAACGCGCGCTGGCATTCGAACCCGATGCTCGCTACCCCAGCGCCGAGGCTCTGGCGAAGGAGCTTGCCTCCTACGCCACCGGCGGACGGGTGCACGCTTACCGGTACCGGTTCTGGGAGCTGCTGAAGAAGTTCGTTGCTGCCAACCGGGCGCTCAGCGCGGTCAGCGCCGCTGCCATCCTCGTTCTCGTCAGCGCCGCCGCGATCATCGTGCGACAGCTCCATGCGACCCGGGCGAACCTCGCCCAGTCGTTCATCGAGCGGGCCAGGGCCGCGGAGGCCACGTCAGACTGGGCCAGGGCCGCCGGCTACTACGCCGCCTCCCGCATCGAGCGCGACTCCAGTCAGGCGAGGTGGGGATTCGCGCTGGCGGCCGAGCGGGTTTCCCCGCGGGTCCTGTCCCGGGAAGGGCCGCCCGGTTCCTTCCTCGACGTGACCCGGCTCGACGACGGGCGACTGCTCATCCTCGGGCGGCAGGGGCACCTCCTGGTCGGCTCTGACGTCGAGACCGGGAAGGAGCTGTGGAGGACGGAGCTGCCCCCGAACACCCAGTCCGTGTCGTTCGTGTCCGATCACCGGGTCGCCATCACCTGGAACAACCCGGACGATCCCGGTCGCATCAGCGCCGGAAGAACGGTGCTCGATGCCGCGACCGGTCGCCTGCTGGGCTCGTTCGACGCCGCCGGGGGAGTTCCCTGCTGGCGGAGTCCCTTTCCGCCACCGGCGCTGGTGAGCCCGGCCGGGCTACTCACGGCTCGGGAGGGATCCCCCCGGAACGTCCTCTCGGCGACCGTCGATCGCGATTCGTGGTGCGTCGTGTCCGACGACGGCAGTCGAGTCGCCTTCAACGACGGCAGGGGGGCCGTCCACCTCTGGAGCCTCGTCGAGCTGAAGGAGCTGCTGGTCCGTCATGCCCCGGACGTTCGTGAGCTGCGCTTCTCCGGCCATGGTCTGGCCGTGGTCCGCGAGTCCACCGTCGACGTGGTCGGCGGGGACGAGGGAGACTTCTCGGTGGAGATTCCACGTGGGGGCGGAACCCCCACCCGTGCTCGACCGGGCGCCGTCTCGGTCTCGAGGGACGGTCACCGACTGGTGCTCGACCGCGGGGGCTCGAACCACGCCGACGTCATCGATTTGCGGGCGAGGACGGTTCTCACCTCCTTCAGCTACGTCCCGGGCGAGCCGCGGTTCGCCTTCTCCGCCGACGGCGGACAGGTGTTCGTCGCCGGCCTCCTCGGGGGCTCCAGCCTCATGGCCTGGGAGATCCACTCTCCGCTTCCCCGCCGCATCTTCGAGGGTAGCCCTCGGTTGAACTTCTTCCCCTCCCGCGACGGGAGCCGCGTCCTGGTCTTCCACTCCTTCGCAAGCGAGTCGAGGTACGAGGTGTACGACGGGGAAGGAATGCGGCTTCTCTCCGGGAACCTGGGCCGCAACCCGAACGTGGTGCTCACCGCCGATGGACGGCGCATCGTGGCCAGGGACCGCGAGGGGATGTCGGTCCTCGATGCTCGCGACGGGCGCGTGATCTGGAAGAACGACTGCAAGGACTGCCTCCGGATCGAGCCCTCCGCCGATGGGACCAGGCTGCTGACGTCGAGCGGAAGGCGCATCACGCTCTGGGCAGTCGGCTCGCCGGAGCCGCTCTGGACGGAAAGTGCCCGCGCCGGCCCGGTCGGAGGAGCCCTCCGCCTGTCTCCCGACGGCACCCGGGTGGTCTGGGGAAATGGGGTCCGCGCGTACGTGCACACGCTCGGGAATCCCACCGACTTCGAGACGAGCTTCCGCGACAGTCTGTGGGACGCGTGCTTCAGCAACGATGGAGAGCGCCTGGTGATCGCCAGTCGCGGGGAGGTCGCGGCCTGGAGTGTCGGCGCCTGGAAGCCGCTGTGGAGGGTCCCCAGCTTCGCCTCGAGCTTCGTCAATCTCGACTGGTCCGCCGATGACTCGGTCGTGATCGCGAACCACGATTCGCTGGGGACGGTGCTCCTCGACGGGGCCACGGGGCACCGCATGGCGACGATCCCGGTCTCGAAGCCCCACTCCGTCTATCCCGCGGATCTGGTCCTTCCCACCTTGAAGGGGAAGATCTCCCGCGGAGGTGGGCGCTGGGAGCTCTGGTCGTTCCCGGAGCCGGATCGCAGCTCGCCGCAGGAGAGCCTCGCGCGGATCACGGGGACGACGGGTCTCCAGATGCAGGGGATCGAGCTGGTCGACGTCGCCCCGCCCCTCGCGGGAGCGGAGCCCGGCCGCTGACCTCGGTCGAGCTTCAGTCGAGTGACTGGAGCTGCCGGGGCTGGGACTCGTAGCGAAGACGGAAGGGCGTTCCTTCCTGGGGCCAGGGCTCGTCGACCGTGGACCCCTCGAGCATCTCCAACCGTCCCTCGGCAATCCGGACGACGAAGGTGGCACCGTGCTCGAGGCCGTCGAAGTCGGCGAACACATCGCCGAACCAGACCGCGTCCCTGGCGAGCCGGGCCGGGGTCACGTCGTCGGGGACGGTCAGATCGGAGAAGAAGCCCACGCCGCTGAAGGTTCGCTCCAGGACCCGGACCCGCTCCAGCTGCGCCCGGAGCGCGGTGAAGCTCGGGTGGTCGCCGGCGAAGAGCTTCTCCAGCACGGCCCGCTCGAGGTCGTTCAGCTCCATGCGCGACTCACCCTCGTGACCGGCTGCGCCGCGGACCGAACAGCTCCCGGCCTGCCGGCGTCGCGGCGTCCGACTCCGCATCGAGGCGCGCGCGGGCGAGGGCGAGCCAGGTGGGGTCCTGCTCGATGCCGAGGAAGGCGCGCCCCAGGCGGAGCGCGGCGACCCCGGTGGTCCCGCTGCCCGAGAACGGGTCGAGGACCAGTCCTCCCTCGGGGGCGGTAGCCTCGATGATGCGGCGGAGCAGCGCGACCGGCTTCTGCGTCGGGTGCTTTCCGTGCACCTTCTCGTCCGAGCGGGGGCTGGTGAGGGTCCAGATGCGCCCCTGTCCGTCGGCGTCGAGCTCCTCGTCACCGGGACGGGGGAGCGCCCAGACGTCGCGCATCTGCTTCCCGCCGTTCTCCGCCTTCATCCGCGGGTAGTCGAACCGATGCTGGAGCCGTCCGGGACGCCGCGGCGCCGACCAGATCAGGATCTCCGAGCTGTGAGTGAAGTAGCGGCAGGAGAGGTTCGGGCTGGCGTTGGGCTTGAACCAGGTCACGGTGTTGAGGAGCCGCCACCCGAGCGACTGGAGCGCGAAGCCTGCGGAGAAGATCACGTGCTGGGTGCCGGAGATCCACAGCGAGCCGGTCGGCTTGAGCACCCGTCCGCAGGCCTCGATCCACGCGCGGGTGAAGCGGTGGTCCTCGTCGATCCCCCGGGAGGCGTCCCAGCTGCCCTTCCCCACCGGCGCTCGCCGGCCGGACTGGCAGGTGAACCCGCCGTTGCTGAGGAAGTACGGCGGGTCCGCGAAGACCAGGTCGACGCTCGCCTCCGGCAGAGCTGCGAGCCGTTCCAGGCAATCACCTGCGTGCAGCGCCCAGCCGGTTCCGGCTGCCCAGGCGGGAAGCTCGGGGAAAGGACCGCGCGGGACGACGGGACGTGTTGCACGGGCGGCGTTCGGCATGCCCGCGGCACGCTACAGGAGCGATCGATCGGAGCCAGTTCTGATCGAGTGCTACAGACCTGCAGCCACCACCGAACTCTGCGGCCGGCTCAGGCCGCCGCGGCGACCGCGAAGTCCGGGTACACCTGCACGCCGTCGACGGCGCGCGGGCGGCCCTCCTCGCGAGCCAGGGCCCGGTCGAGGGCGAGCAGCGCAATCTCCAGCTGATCGTCGGTCGGCTCCACGGTGGTGATCCGCTGCAGCCACAGCCCGGGGCTCACCAGCGCCTTCAGGAACCGCGGGCAGTCGGCACGAGCGGAGCGCTTCTGCAGCTCGTAGGCGATCCCCGCCACCGGGAAGGCCAGCAGGATCTTGAGGAACAGCACGAACAGCGTCTGCACGGCGCTCACGCCGGAGACGGTCGGGACGAACGGGAGAACGACGATGTGCAGGAGCACCGCCACGCCCACCACCACGAACAGGAAGCTGGTCCCGCACCGCGGATGCTGGGTGGTGAAGCCACGCGCGTTCTCCACGGTGAGCGGCAGGCGCGACTCATAGGTCCAGATCGCCTTGTGCTCTGCCCCGTGGTACTGGAACAGCCGCTGCGCATCCTTCGTCCGCGCGACCAGCGCGAGCCAGCCGACGAGGATCGCGATCCGGAACACCCCGTCCACCAGGTGGAAGAGCAGCCCCTTCAGGCTCGGGTCGCGTCCCAGGAGCTTGAACAGCCCCAGGGTCAGGAGGTGGGGCGCGGCGATGAACAGCCCCACCATGAAGAGGAAGGACACCCCGAGCAGGAGCCCACGGGTCAGCTCACCCGTCGGCTTCGGCGCGGCCACGGGCGCCGCCGCGGTGGATCCGGGCGGCAGTGCGGCCTCGGCCTGCTCGGCGCTGAAGGCGAGCGCGGTGAACCCGTTCCACACCGACTCGATGAGCACCACCGCGCCCCGGAAGAACGGCTTCCGCAGCAGCGTCGCCTTCGGCCAGAGCGTCTCCCAGGCCTCCTCCCGGACGGCGATCTTCCCGTCCGGACGGCGCACGGCGACGACCAGGCTGGCTGGAGAGCGCCTCATCACGCCCCCCCCGACCGCCCGCCCCCCCATGTAGGGACGCTCGCGCCCCCCGGGGGGGG
>Ga0081540_1001121_pt1 | contig 23649 bp, 20 predicted proteins | sample TabmetS2T1R1_FD_71024 | JGI IMG/M metagenome (GOLD analysis project Ga0081540, IMG submission 71024) | Tabebuia heterophylla rhizosphere microbial communities from the University of Puerto Rico - S2T1R1 | ecosystem: Host-associated > Plants > Roots > Rhizosphere ... | reverse complement strand
ACCCATTCGACGATGTCGCGGTGGTCGTCGAGCAACGGCACCGCCCGGGACAGGGTCCAGCCCAGCCCTCCGCCGGAGCGGCGGACCCGGTGCCGGAGCTGGAAGACGCTCTTCGCCTCGACCGCGGCCCGGATGGCGCTCAGCACCTGGGCGTGGTCGTCCGGGTGGATGTACGTGTCGAGCCAGGTCGCCGACGGCTCGTCGGTGTCGGCGATGAAGCCGGGTGAGTGCATGCCGACCGGGTGTGCGAGTGTTCCGAATTCCTCCGCCGCGCGGCGGTACAAGTCGATATAGGGGACGAAGCGCTCCGGTGGGCCGCCGATGATCGCGAGCATGAGCGGCAGCCCGTAGTGCGCGGTGCGCACGACCGATTGTGGCGAGCCGCCCACCCCGACCCACGTGGTCAGCCGCCCGGACTCGGTCTTGGGGAACACGTCGGCGTTTTCGAGCGGAGCGCGCATCGTGCCCGTCCAGCTAACGGGCTTCTCGTCGAGGAGCTTGACGAACAGGTCGATCTTCTCCTCGAACAGCACGTCGTAGTCGCGCAGGTCGTAGCCGAACAGTGGGAACGATTCGGTGAAGGATCCGCGGCCGAGAATCACCTCGGCGCGTCCATGTGAAAGCGCGTCGACCGTCGCAAAGCGCTGGAAGACGCGCACCGGGTCGTCCGAGCTCAGCACGGTCACGCCGGAACCGAGGCGGATGCGCTGGGTGCGCGTGGCGATCCCGGCGAGCACGGTCTCGGGCGTGGAGATCGAGTACTCGGGCCGGTGGTGCTCGCCGAGGGCGATGGCGTCGACGCCGAGCTGGTCAGCCAGTACGGCCTCGTCCACGACCTGCCGGATGGCGGCCGCATAGGAGACCAGGTTGCCGGAGTCGTCGCGCGGCACGTCGCCGAAGGTGTCGAGTCCGAACACAAGATCAGTCATTTAAGGTTCCCCCTGCTTCTTCGGAACATGACAACTGATTGATGCGTCAGCCATATTCCCCGCTAGGATTGACACGTCAATAGGAGGTTGAGTGCGTTGACCCACTCGACGCGATCGCGGTCCCGGCGGTTGCCGACCAAGCAGGAGCTGGCTACGTGGCGCGCGTTCATCGAGACCACCGAACAACTCCGATCAGAACTCGCCGCGCGGCTGCTGGCTGAGAACGCCCTGTCTACCGCCGATTACGCGGTCCTGCTCGCGCTGCACGATGCCGAGGAGAATCGCCTGCGCTCCTCCAGGCTCGCCGAAAACGTCGGATGGGAACGAAGCCGGCTGTCGCACCACCTCGCGCGTATGGAACAACGCCGGCTGATCGACCGGCAGGAATGCTTGACCGACAGTCGCGGCGCCGAGATCGTCCTCACTGCCACCGGCCGCGAGGCCTTCCGCCGCGCAACCGTGCCTCATCTGCGAGCCATCCGGGAACTCTTCGTCGATGCCCTCACACCCGACCAACTCGACGCCGTCCACGACATCACCGCCGCGCTCCAGGACCACCTGATCGGGCCGAACACGATCTACGACGACACCGGCTCGCTGAAGATCGACAACAACCTCACCCTCCACAACGCGGGGAAGGCCATCTACGGGCCGCTGGACATGAGCGACGCCCTCAAGGTCTCCTCCGACGTCTACTTCTACCACCTGGGTTTCCAGTCGAAGGCGAGCAAGGGCCACGGCCAGATCCAGGACTGGGCGCGGCAGTACGGACTCGGGGAGAAGACGGGGATCGACCTTCCCTCCGAGGTCGACGGACTGATCCCGACCCCGGCCTGGCGCAACCGGCTCTACGCGGACAAGCTCACGGACCGCCCGTGGAGCGCCGGCGACAACGTCAACCTGGCCGTGGGGCAGGGAGACCTCGAGGCCGATCCGCTGCAGATGGCTGTCGCGTACGCCGCCCTCGGCAACGGGGGAACCGTGGTCCGGCCGCACATCGCCGATGACGTCGAGAGCGTGACCGGCCGGGTCCTGCAGGAGATGCGGCCGGCGCCCGAGCGCCACGTCGACTTCTCGCCGACCACCCGCGACACGATCATGTCCGGCCTGACCCGCGCTGCAACCGAGCCGGGGGGCACCTCGTATCCCGTCTTCGGGAACTTCCCCTTCGCGGTCGCCGGCAAGACGGGTACCGCCCAGCGCCCCAACCAGCCCGACCAGTCCTGGTACATCGTCCTCGCGCCGGCGAAGGACCCGCAGATCGTGGTGGCCGTCACCCTCGAGCGCGGCGGGTTCGGCGTCGACACCGCGGCGCCGGTCGCGGCGCGAATCCTCGAGCGCTACTTCCACCTGCCGATCACCCCGACCGCGGCCGCGACCAGCGCCGCCAACGGCAAGGTGCCAGAGTGATGGCGGCGCTATCCCGGTTCGCGACTACCCTTGTAGGGGAGAACCAACCCCGTTCGGGGCGGGACCACAACTGATGGAAGCAGCACCTCTCACGCTCACACCTACGCGTACTCGACTCGTCGAGCGCCTCGGCGTCGCCTATTTCGACGGCTGGCTGATGGTGGCCGCCCTCGGCCTGATCGGCTTCAGCGTCTTCACCCTCGCCGTGGCGACGCCCGACGCCGTGCAGGGCCAGCCGCTCTACTTCGCGATGCGGCAGACCCTCTATGGACTGGTAGGGCTCGCCCTGATGGTGGCCGTGGCGAAGATCGACTACTCGCGGTTCCGCGAGATCCGGGTCGGCCTCTACTCCCTGATGATCGCCCTGATCTGCGTCGTCTTCCTCTTCGGGACGGCCGTGCGCGGCTCTCACCGCTGGATCGAGCTCCCCTACTTCCGCTTCCAGCCCTCGGAGCTCGCCAAGCTGCTGCTCATCGTCTCCCTCGCAGCGTTCGTGATCGAGCGCAACCGCCGCGGCACCCCGCTCCGCCAGACGCTCCGCATGCTGGCGCTCGGCCTGGTCCCGGCCGGACTCGTCTTCCTGCAACCCGACCTCGGCACGGGCATCGTGCTGGTGGTCATCACACTCGCAATTCTTTTCCTCGCCGGGGTGCCCTGGAGGCACTTCGCGGTGATCGGCGGCTTGGCGGCTGCGGCCGTCAGCTTCGTGCTGGTCATCGCTCCGGCTGCCGGCCTGCCGAGCCCGCTCCACGGGTACCAGCAGGACCGGCTCACCGCATTCCTGCATCCCTCGAACGATCCGAGCGATGCGAGCTATCAGGTCAACCAGAGCGTCACCGCAATCGGATCCGGCGAGAAGACCGGACGCGGCGACAACTCGACCCAGACCAAGCTCCTCTTCCTTCCCGAGCGGCATACGGACTTCGTGTTCGCCGTGATCGGGGAGCGCTTCGGATTCATGGGAGCAGCATTCGTACTGTCCCTATACGCCCTGCTTATCTGGAGAATCACGCGCATCCTGACGCTCTCCAAGAACTTGTTCGGGACCCTGATCGCGGGCGGCATCGTCGCCATGCTCATGTTCCAGATCCTTGTGAACGTGGGCATGACGCTCGGCATCATGCCCGTGACAGGCATCACCCTGCCCCTGATGTCCTATGGGGGCTCCTCGGTGATCGCCACCTTCCTCGCGATCGGGCTCCTGCAGAGCATCCACACTCAGGCGCGGCTCAACACCTCTCCACGCAGCAGGGCGCCTATCCCACTGTTGCGCTGAGCCACCGAGAGCACACCCAGAAGACATCCACGACCAGAGGCCCGGCTCACCGCCGCGGCCCGGTCGTACGTTCCTGGCTCAGCCAGAAAGGAAAGTCATGAAGAAGAACATCCTCGTCAGCGTCGACCCGGGTGAGACCCGGGTGGCGACGCTCGAGGCCAAGGGCGCGCCCACCAAGAAGCGCAAGAAGGGTGCGCCCAGCGACGAGTGGAAGGTCGCCGAGCTCTACGTGGAGCGCCGCGGCCGCCGCTCGATCGTCGGCAACATCTACAAGGGCAAGGTCGACAACGTCCTGCCCGGCATGGAGGCGGCATTCGTCGACATCGGCCTGGAGCGAAACGGCTTCCTGCACGTCGACGAGATCGTGCTGCCCGGCGGCCAGGCGGTCCCGAAGCGGGGCCGTGGCCGGGGGCGCCGCATCGACGAGCTGATCAAGCCCGGCCAGGAGATCATCGTCCAGGTCGTCAAGGACCCGCTGAAGACGAAGGGCGCGAGGCTCTCGATGCAGCTCTCGATCGCCGGCCGCTACCTCGTCTACATGCCTCAGGGCGGCGGGATCGGCGTCTCGAAGCGCCTCCCCGACAAGGAGCGGCAGCGGCTGCGAAAGCTGATCGAGAAGGTGGAGATCGGCGACGGCGGCGTGATCGTCCGGACCGCGGCGCAGGGCGCGAAGAAGGAGGACTTCGTCCGGGAGATCGCCTACCTCCACCGCCTCAACGAGGTGGTCGAGGAGCGCGCGAAGAAGTCGGACGTCGGCCAGATGGTCTTCCAGGAGGCGGACCTCTCGATCCGCGTCGTCCGCGACGTGCTCGTCGAGGAGTTCGAGGGCGCGATCCTCGACGACGAGAAGCAGTACGACCGGGTCACGAAGTTCCTCCAGCGCACCGCTCCGGAACTCGCCGACCGCGTCGAGCTCTACAAGGACAAGCAGCCGCTGTTCGAGAAGTGGGGCGTCGAGGAGGCCTTCGACTCCGTGCTCTCACGCCGGGTGGACCTGCCCTCGGGCGGCTACCTGATCATTGACTATGCGGAAGCCCTCACCGTGATCGACATCAACACCGGCAGCTTCACCGGGAAGGGGAAGGGCCGGCTCGAGGACACGATCACCAAGGTGAACGTCGAGGCCGCCGAGGAGGTCGTCCGCCAGCTGCGGATGCGCGACATCGGCGGGATCATCGTCATCGACTTCATCGACATGGCGCGGTCCAGGAACCGCGATCAGGTCCTGAAGACGCTGCGGTCGGCCCTCGACGAGGACCGGACCAAGACCTACGTGGTCGAGGTCTCGCCGCTTGGCCTGGTCGAGATGACGCGGCAGAACGTCACCGACGGGGTCAGGGAGATCCTCACCAAGACCTGCCCCACCTGCGGCGGCGAGGGCGTCGTCGCCTCCGAGGAGACGATGGCGATCCAGGACGTGCGGAAGCTCCAGGAGGTGGTTGAGGAGCAGCCCGAGCCGGAGGCCTACCTGGTCCGCGTGAACCCCCGCGTAGCGGCAGAGCTGCTCAGCCCGGATTCCGGGCTGACCGAGCTCGAGGAGGAGACCGGCAAGCGGTTCCACTTCGAGGGCGGAGACGCCCTCTCGCTCGACACCTTCCACGTCGTCGAGACCGGGAGCCGCGAGGAGATCGAGGAGCGCGCGTTGCCCTTCCAGGTCGGCGAGGAGGTCCTCGTCTCGATCGAGGAGCCGCACATGTACAACGTCGACGATGCGGTCGCGCGAGTCGATTCCTACATCGTCAGCGTCACCGGAGCAGGCCCTCACGTCGGAGAGCAGCGCATGGTCCGGATCGAGAGCGTCGGCCGCTCGGCGGCCACCGCGTCCCTGCTCGACAGCGAGGGGAACGTGGTGCAGGCGTCCGCCAATGGCGGGGGCAAGGAGAAGGTAGAATCCTCGTCCTCCAGCGGGCGCCGACGCCGCGGCTCGAGAGGCGGCAGGCGACGTTCGCGCGCAGGCAAGGATTGACCCGAGGAACAGCCATGGCCAGCTACGCAGTGATCGAAACAGGCGGTAAGCAGTACCGCGTCGAGAAGGGCTCGACCCTCCTCGTCGATCGCCTGAGCGCCAAGGAGGGCGACAAGGTCGATCTGCGGCCGGTGGCGTTCAAGGACAAGGAGATGGTCCTCGGCAAGGACCTCGAGAAGGTCAAGGTCGAGGCGAAGGTGGCGGGGCACGAGCGCGGGCCCAAGATCCGGGTGTTCAAATACCGGCCGAAGAAGGGCTATCGGAAGCGGGCCGGACACCGCTCCGAGCTCACCCGCCTCGAGATCACCGACGTGAAGATGCTCTCGCGCAGGCCGGCGGCCCGCACAAAGTCGTCGGCGACAAAAACCGCCGACGGGACCAGCGCGAAGAAGGAGGAGAGCGATGGCTCATAAGAAGGGACTGGGATCGAGCCGCAACGGGCGCGACTCCAACCCCAAGTATCTCGGGGTGAAGGTCTTCGCAGGCCAGTCGGTCAACGGTGGCGAGATCATCGTCCGGCAGCGGGGCACCCGCTTCCGCCCAGGCGACGGCGTCGGCATCGGCCGCGACCACACGATCTTCGCCAAGCGCCCCGGCGTCGTGGAGTTCTCCACCGGGCGTCGCGGCCGCACCATCTCCGTCGTCGACGGCGAGTAGTGCCCGCGGAAAAACCCTGAGGCATGTGGCCGTGAGGCGTGTTAGCTTCGCGGCCCATGCGCCGGCCCGGAAGGTTGGCGATCTGTCTCGCCGCGATCGCGTCCGTCTCGCTCATCGCCGCGTCAGGGGCCGCGGCGGTCTCCTCGACCCCTGACGAGAACCACCTCGTGGCGACGTACGCGCCGCATCTGATGCTGCGCGAGCAGACGGCCGCCGACAACTGCAACACCAGGGAAGAGCAGTACAACCCACCCACGAGGGTGGAGGTCGTGCTGGGGAACCCCGCCGTGAAGCTGGTGCACTACGTCGGAGGCAAGGACGTCCCCGTCATGCAGGGCCCCACCGCGGGGGACATCGCCGGGTTGGGCGACGACTACTACCTCGACCTTCCCGGCGACCCGCTGAGCATCAAGTGCCCGGCGCGGGGCAGCTATGCCAAGGACTTTCAGGCGCTGAGGAACGACGGCCAGGCGCCGGCGGCCACCTACGCCCATATCGCCACGGAGGCGGGCCACTCGGGTCTCGTCGTCCAGTACTGGTTCTTCTACTACTTCAACCAGTTCAACGACGTGCACGAGGGCGACTGGGAGGGCATGCAGATCTCCTTCGACGCCGACACGCCCGCGCAGGCGCTCGAGGACGGGCCGAGCCAGATCGCCCTCTTCCAGCACGCAGGCGGAGAGCGGGCCGACTGGGACGACGCGAAGGTCCAGAAGGACGGCACGCACCCGGTCGTCTATCCGGCGGCCGGGTCGCACGCCACCTTCTACGACGACGCGATCTACATCCAGAACGGCTCGCACGGCTCTGGTGTGGGCTGCGACGACACTCAGTCGCCGCATCTCGAATCCCGCCCGACGCCGCTGATCATCCCGACCAACGCGGCCCCCGGCAGCGAGTTCCAGTGGCTCACGTTCCTGGGCCACTGGGGCCAGCGGGAGAAGGGGTTCAACAACGGCCCGCAGGGGCCGACGACGAAGAAGCAGTGGCTCGAGCCGTTCACCTGGATGGACGGGATCCGTCAGGACAGCCCGAAGCTGCCAGGCGGCGCCATTCTCGGCCCCGCCGCCTCGACCGCGTTCTGCGGCGTGATCGAGAACGTCTCGGAGTTCATCAACCTCGAGGCGAAGAACACCCTCGGCGCGATCGGACTCGGGCTCGCGCTGCTACTGCTGCTCGTCGTGCCGCCGCTGCTCACACGCTGGCGCCCGGTCGATATCTCGTGCCTCAGGCATCGCTGGACGTTCGGGCAGCTGCTTCGTGGAGCGCGCCAGCTCTATGGCCGGCACTGGCAGACCTTCCTGGCCCTCGCCTTCGTCGGCTTCGTCATCCTGGTGGTGTTCCAGTTGCTGCAGGATCTCCTCGTCCAGATCAACGGCGGGAGCGACGACTTCACCCTCGCGGTGCATCCATTCGGGGCAACGTTGGAGTTCAGCGGCTCGTTCGAGGGAATCTCCCAGCCGATCGGGTTCGCGATCGTCGCCGGTGCGGTGGTGGCATACATGCGCTTCCTGGTCGAGGGCGAGCCCGGCGGCATGCGGGAGGCCTATCGGTACATGTATGGACGGCTCGGGCGCCTGGTCGCCGCCCAGCTGCTCGCCCTCTTCCTCGCGGCGCTGCTGGTGATCACGATCATCGGGATTCCCTTCGCTCTCTACTTCTATTTCGCGTGGCAGTTCGTGCAGCAGGAGATCATCTTCAAGGACGCGGGGATGCGCGATGCGTTCCGCGGCAGCCACGCCGTGGTGCGCGGGCACTGGTTGCGTACGGTCGCGATGATCGGCCTGCTCTCCCTGCTGGCGGTCGTCGCCGGACCGGTTCTCGGCTTCTTCCTGATCTTCCTCAACTTCTCGCCGATCCTGGTCAACCTCATCGGCTCGGTCGTCTATGGGCTCCTGATTCCCTATGTCGCCATCGGCAGGACGCTCCTCTACTTCGACCTCGAGGCGAGGGAGGGCGAGCCGACGAGTGAGCGCAGGCGCCTGCGACTCCCACGTCAGCGGCCGGCGACCAGCGCCGGCTAGACGCCTTGGCAGCGGGCGCTCGCCCGGCGGACGTGCGACGCCCTAACGTCGCGGGCATGCTCTTCGATCGAGCCAAGATCTACGTCGAGGGCGGCCGCGGCGGCAACGGCGTGGTCAGCTTCCGCCGTGAGGCGCATGTCCCGCGCGGCGGCCCTGACGGCGGCGACGGCGGACGCGGTGGCGACGTCGTCCTCGTCACCGACGCCCAGCGCCGTGACCTCTCCTCCCTCGGCCGGAGCCGGCACTTCCGCGCGGGGCGTGGCGAGCACGGCCGGGGCAAGCGCCAGCACGGCGAGCGCGGGGAGGACCGGGTCATCAGGGTGCCCCCTGGGACCGTCATCCGCGGGCTCGACGGCTCCGAGACCGAGTTGCTCGAGGATGCTCAGCGCGTCGTCGTCGCCCGCGGTGGCTCGGGCGGTCACGGGAACAAGCGCTTCGCCACCTCGACCCGTCAGGCGCCGCGCTTCGCGGAACGCGGGCTCGATGGTGAGTCCGGCGAGGTCGAGCTGCATCTCAAGCTCTTGGCCGACGTGGGCCTGGTGGGGCTTCCCAACGCGGGCAAGTCCTCGCTGCTGGCGCGCCTCACGCGAGCCGATCCGAAGGTCGCCGACTACCCGTTCACCACCTTGGAGCCGAATCTCGGAACGATCGAGTTCGACGACCGGCAGCTGGTCCTCGCCGACATCCCGGGGCTGATCGAGGGCGCCGCCGAGGGTGCGGGCCTCGGCCACGAGTTCCTCGCCCATCTCGAGCGTTGCCGCCTGCTCGTCCACCTGGTCGAGGTGACGCCGGCCGAGGGCGAACCCGAATCGAACTACGAGGCCGTCCGAACCGAGCTGGTCGGCTACGGCTCCGAGCTCGACGAGCTGCCTGAGATCATCGCCCTGTCCAAGGTCGATCTGATCTCCGGCGAGCAGGCCGACCGACTCATCTCTTCCTGGCGCCAGCGTCACGACGAGGACGCCGTCGACGTCCTCGGGATTTCGGCCGCAACCGGCGCGGGTCTCGACCCGCTGGTGCGGGAGATCTTTGCGGCGCTCCCCGAGGAGGTTGCCCGCGCCCGGAGAGGGGACTTCGACGCGGAGCACCGCGTCTATCGCCCGGGCGAGCAGGAGGGCTTCGACGTGATCCAGGAGGCCGACGGCCGCTTCAGGGTCAGCGGGCGAGGGATCGAGCTGCTCATCGCCCGACACGACCTCGACAACCCTGAGGCTCTGGATTACCTCGAGGGTCGTCTGCGCGAGATCGGAGTCATCGCCGAGCTCCAGCGGGTCGGGTTCGAACCGGGCGACGAGGTCGTCGTCGGGGAGCTCGAGTTCGAGCTCGTACCCTCCGACCGATGACCGTGGTCGCAAAACTCGGCTCCTCGATCGTCGCTGGGGAAGAGGGGGCGCTTCGTGCCGACGTGCTCGACCGCGTCTGCTCCCAGGTCGCGGAGCTGCACGCCGGGGGCGAGAACGTCGTCTTGATCACCTCGGGAGCGATCGCACGGGGGATTCGAGTGCTCGACCTGGGCCGCCGCCCGTCGGCGATCGATGAGCTCCAGGCCGCCTCGGCGATCGGACAGGGGAGCCTCTTCCGGGCGTACGAGGAACGCCTGGCGAGGGGCGACGTCCGGGCAGCGCAGGTGCTGCTCACGGCGTCCGACCTGCAGCTGCGGACGAACTACCTGAACGCGCGGCGTACCCTCGGCCGGCTGCTCGACTGGCGGGTCGTCCCGGTCGTGAACGAGAACGACACCACGGCGACCGACGAGATCACCTTCGGCGACAACGACTTCCTCGCGGCGCAGGTCGCGATCATGTTGGAGGCGAGGTTGCTCGTGCTGCTCACCGACCAGGCCGGGCTGCACACGAAGGATCCGCGCCGGCACTCTGACGCCGAACTGGTCAGCGAGGTCACGGAGGAGTCGCAGCTGGCCCGATACGAGATCGGCGAGCACACATCGCCCTTCGGACTAGGCGGGATGCGGAGCAAGGTCGCAGCCGCGGGCATGGCCGGCGCCTCTGGCATCTCGGCCGTGATCTGCGACGGCACGACCGACGGCACCCTGCTGGCCGCGGCGTCCGGCGAGCCGACCGGAACCCGCTTCTCTCCTCACCGCGAGCGGTCCTCCAGCTTCAAGCTCTGGCTGCGCTACGCCAAGCCCAGCCACGGCACGCTCCGCGTCGACGATGGAGCCGCGCGTGTCCTCCGCGAGAGCGGCAGCAGCCTGCTGCCGGTCGGCATCACCGAGGTGGAGGGCGACTTCGATGCGGGCGACGCGGTGGAGGTGACCGCCGATGGGCGGACGATCGGCAAGGGGATCGTCAACTACTCGGCCGGCGAGCTGAGGCGGATCAAGGGCCTGCGCTCGGCCGAGGTCCGCGAGCTGATCCCGCACGCCTCGGAGGAGGCCGTGCACCGAGACTACTTCGTCCTCACCTGACCGCCGCTCTCGTTCGCGGACGAATGGCTCGGTTGACGCCGCACGACCCGCAGCAATAGGTTGCCGGGCGACGAAAGGATCGACAGTCCGGAGGTCGGGATGAGCCAGAGGCAGCGGCGGCGCAGGAATCAGCGGCGGCGTCAGTCGGAGCGGCGGGGCCCCAGCAGGCGTCAGGTCGCGACGGGCGCGACGATCGCCCTGGGCACCACCCTTGCGGCCGGCGGCAGCGCCCAGGCGGCGACGATCACCGTCACGAACCTCAACGACACTGGGGACGGCAGCCTGCGGCAGGCGCTCACCACCGCCAACACCGACCCGGGCTCCGACGACATCGTCTTTGCCTCCGGCCTGACCGGGACCATCAACGTCGGCACGGACTCGAACTACGGTCTCTACGCCGACACGTCGATGAACGTCCAGGGGGACGGCCGGATCACGCTGCAGGGCGGCCCGAACGTGGACTACGTCTTCTACACCGGATCGGGTGGCTCGACCGACCCTGTGCCGATCACGCTCTCAGGCTTGACGATCACGGGTGGTGATGCCACGGGGAAGCACGTCTTCACGAAGTACACGGACGGCGGCGGGATCCGCAACCTCAACGCCGCGCTCACCGTCAGCGACTCGGTGATCACGAACAACTACGCCGAGGACGACGGCGGGGGCATCTACTCGTACACGGGCCCGGTCAAGATCGTCGACTCGACGCTCAGCGGCAATCGGTCGGGCGACCCCGCTGACGGCAACGCCTACGGGGGCGGCGTCTACAGCCAGGAGAGCCCCGTCGTCGTTCGCAACACCACCGTCTCGGGGAACGGGTCCGGGGGTGACGGCGCCGGGATCTACATGTCGTCGCGCTACTACGTCGATCCCCCACTCACCATGGAGAACTCCACGGTGGCGAACAACACGGCTGGGAGCGGCTCGGGCGACGACGGCGGCGGCATCTGGCTCTGCTGCGGCGACGACGATCAGAGTCTCAGCGTGAAGAGCTCGACGATCACGGGCAATCACGTGGGCGGAAACAGCGGATTCGGCGGTGGCCTGGTCCTGTTCGACGTGCCGGCAGCCAACGTCAGCATCCAGAGCTCGATCATCGCCAACAACACCGGCACCGTCGCCAATGACATCTATTCGACGTACGGCGGCCAGCTCAGCTTCTCGCTGGTGAAGGAGCTGGGCGCGGACTCGACGGATACCGGGAACAGCTTCACCAACGGCGGTCCCAACCTGATCGGCGTCGATCCGCAGCTCGGGCCCCTCGCCGGCAACGGGGGGACAACGGAGACGGAGGCCCCCTCGACGGGCAGCCCGGTGATCGACGCCGGCGCCTCGCAGGGCCTGACGAGCGATCAGCGTGGGGTTCTGCGTCCGATCGACTTTCCCGCGATCCCGAATGCGGCGGGCGGCGACGGCTCCGACATCGGCGCGGTCGAGCTCTCGGCGAGCAGCGCCTTCAAGCTGGGGAAGCTGAAGCGCAACAAGAAGAAGGGCACCGCCCAGCAAGTGGTGGTCCTGCCGCTGCCCGATGCGGGCAGCGTGACGATCAAGGGCAAGGGGCTGAAGAGCAAGACGCGGCGGGTAACGGGTGCGGCGAAGGTCAAGCTGCCGGTGATCGCCAAGGGCAACAAGCGGAAGGGGCTGAACCGGACCGGCAAGGCCAAGATCAAGGCCAAGGTGATCTACAACGCCACCGGAAGCGCGGCGAAGACCCTGAAGCGCAAGTTGAAGCTGCTGAAGAGCTGAGCACGTATAGCTAGCTTGAGGTCCGGCTTGCCGGACCTTGCGCTCTACAAACCCCTTCTCGCCGAGCCTCGTTTCCGCAGCCAGGCGGTGGCCGGCTTTCTGGCGCAGCTGACCCAGGGCGGCAGCGTCCTCGCCCTGATCCTGGTCATCCAGCAATCGCGGGGGTCGCTGGGCCTGGCGGGGATCGCGACTGCAGGTTTCGTCCTCGGCATGGCTGTCGCCCGCCCGATTCAGGGCCGCCTTCTGGACACCCGGCAGCCTCGGGATGTACTGGTCCTGATCGCGGTCGCCCACACCGCGGCTCTGCTCGCACTCGTTCCGATCGCGCGGTCCGACCTGCCCGGCGTGGTCCTGGTCGCGATGTCCCTGGTCGCGGGGCTGGGGCTCCCGCCCGTGTCGCAGACACAGCGGATGGTCTGGGCGGAGCTCGGGGGGGAGGACCGGACGACCGTGTACAGCGTCATCGGCATGATCCAGGAGGGCTCGATCCTCGTCGGCCCGCTCCTGGTCGGCGTCCTGGCGAGCGTGGCGTCGCCGTCGGCCGCGCTGATCGTCATCGCGCTCGTCTCCGGAGTCGGGCTTGCCTGGCTCGGGCTTTCGGTGTCCGACCGCGGGAAGCGCCCGGCTGGGCAACCGCGGCAGAGCCCGCTGCGAGAGCACGGCGTGCGGCTGGTGCTGCTGCTCGAGTTCTGCTTCGGGATCACGCTCGGGGCGGTGGAGATCGGTGTTCCCGCTCTGGCGACGTCCGCCGGCCACCCGTCCACTGCGGGCTTCCTGCTGGCGATCACCTCGGTGGGCGGGCTCGCGGGCGGACTCCTCTACGGCTCCCGCCGCTGGCGGCTGGCCCCTCGCTCGAGGCTCGTCGTGCTGCTCTCCCTGAGCGCGGTGGGATTCGCACTGATCATTCCGGTCGACAGCCTGTTGCTCGCCGGTGCGGCACTGCTCGCGCTCGGAGTGGTTCTCACCCCGGTGCTGACGACGCTGATCGTTCTCCTCGATCTGGCCTCTTCGGAGTTCCTGGCGGAGGCTTTCGGCTGGTCATCGACGTCGAGCGCCGTCGGCAGCGGCGCCGGAGCCGCGGTCACGGGGGTGCTCGCGCAGCACCATGGAGCGGGCCCCGCGTTCGCCGTCGCGGCGGGGGGATGCGCGCTCGCCCTGCTGGTGGCGGGAGCCGCGCGCGGCCTGCCCGGGACTGGCCAGCCGGCCAGTGCCGGGTAAAGTCCCCTGGCGATGGGATCCGGAGAGGAACCCGGCCTCGTGCTCAGTGACTCACAGCGGGCGGTGCTCACGGCCGTGTGCGACACGGTCGTTCCGGCCCTGGCACGCGATCGCGACCCGCACGGCCTCTGGGGCCGCAAGGCGAGCGACCTCGGCGTGGATCAGGCGGCGGCCCAGCTCATCTCCGAGATCCCCGACCCGGAGCTGAGGGGCGGGCTGCTGATGCTGATCGACGCGCTCGGCGGCCAGGGAATCACCCGCGCCCCGTCCCAGGAGTCACGCGAGCAGATCCTCCGGAACACCGCCCTGTCGGATCCGCGCGCCGCCGCCGGCGTTGGGGCCCTGATCGGGATGACCCTCTTCATCACCTACGGAGCGCCCGATCCCCAGACGGGGAAGAACCCCAACTGGGAAACGTTCGGGTACCCCGGTCCCGTCTCGGCGCCACCGGATATCGAGAAGCCGCTCAGGATCCACGAGCCGGAGGGAGCCGAGGAGACCATCGAGGCCGACGTCTGCATCGTCGGATCGGGGTCCGGCGGAGCGGTGGTGGCCGCCGTCCTGGCCGGACGCGGGCTCGACGTGGTCGTGCTCGAGGCGGCCGGCTACTACAACGAATCCGACTTCGACCAGCTCGAGCTTCCCGCCTACCAGCAGATGTTCTGGCGCGGCGGCCCCACCCCGACCGCGGACGGCAACGTCAGCCTGGTCGCCGGGACGACGCTCGGCGGCGGAACGACGGTCAACTGGACCAACTGCCTGCGCACCAGGCCCTGGGTTCGAGAGGAGTGGGCGCAGCACGGGCTCGGAGATGTGGGTGAGTCCGCGTACGACCGCCACCTCGACACGGTGATGAAGCGGATCAGCGCCAACGACCAGTGCAGCGAGCTGAACGGCACCCAGCAGCGGCTGCTCGAGGGCGCCGAGGCGCTCGGCTGGAGCTTCGAGACGATCGTGCGGAACGCCGATCGCGACGCGTACTCGCCGGAGATGGCGGGTTACCTCGGCTTCGGCGACCAATCCGGCAGCAAGCAGAGCGCGGACCGGACCTGGTTGGCCGACGCGCAGGAGGGCGGGGCGCGCTTCCTCACCTTCACTCGCGCGAGCAGGGTCTTGACCGAGGGTGGCCGCGCGGCCGGTGTGGAGGCGGCCTGGCAGACGCCAGACGGCCGCAGCGCGCGTGTCACCGTCCGCGCTCCGCGAGTCGTCGTCGCCTGCGGGTCGCTCGAGTCGCCCGCCCTGCTGCTGCGCTCCGGCATCGGCGGACCGGCGGTCGGCCAGAACCTGAGGCTGCATCCGTCAACCGTCGTGGGCGGCGCCTACGGGGCCGACCAGGAGGCGTGGTGGGGGGCTCCCCAGGCCGGCCTCTGCGACGAGTTCGCGAACACGGGCGACGGCTTCGGTTTTCTGATCGAGACGGCCCAGTACGCGCCCGGGTTGATCGGCTCGGCGACGCCCTGGGTCTCGGGCGCCGACCACAAGCAGCGGATGGAGGAGTTCTCGCGAACCGCCACGTTCATCTCGCTGACGCGAGACCGGGGCGCCGGCCAGGTGGGCGTCGACGCCAACGGAGAGTCGCTGCCGCTCTACTCGATCACCGACCCGCTCGACCTCGAGAACCTGAGGAAGGGGATCGAGGCTCAGATACGGCTGCACGAGGCCGCCGGCGCGCATCAGATCGGGCCGCTGGCGGAGGGCGCACCGCTCTGGAGGCGGGGCGACGACCTCGAGGCCTTCATCTCCGCGGTCCAGCGGATCCCGTTCCGGGCGGGCGGCTACAAGCTGTTCAGCGCTCATCAGATGGGCACCTGCCGGATGGGCGAGGACCCGGAGACGTCGGTCGCCGGCCCGTGGGGCGAGCTGCACGACACGAAGGGCGTCTGGATCGGAGACGGGAGCGCGTTCCCCACCTCGTCGGGGACCAACCCCATGGTCTCGATCATGGCGCTCAACCACCGCACGGCCGAGGCGATCGCCGAGGATGCCGGAGCGGGTGCGGCGGCCGCTGAATCGACAGAGGCCCAGCCGGCCTAGGACCGAGAAAACTCGAAGAGAGGAGCACGACTTGGCTACCGAGACGCGGGCACCCGCCCAACCCGGACACCCCTCGCAGGAGATCGTCCGCGATCGCCTCTACATCGGCGGAGAGTGGGTGGAGCCGGCCGGTCCGGGGACGATCGATGTGATCGACTCGACCACGGAGCGGGTCATCGGGCGGATCCCCGAGGGGACGCCCGCCGACGTCGATCGGGCGGTGCGGGCGGCTCAGGCTGGGTTCGAGGTCTGGCGCGACGTCCCGGTGGAGCAGCGGGTCGACGCCTGCACCGCGATCAGCGCGGCTCTCGCGGAGCGGGCCGACGAGATCGCGGCTCTGATCGCGGCGGAGGTCGGCATGCCGCTCGCGCTGGCGCGGACAATTCAGGCCGGCCTGCCGGCGATGGACTTCGGCGCGATGGCCCAGGTGGCGAACGAGGTCCCGTGGGAGGAGCAGATCGGGAACTCGCTGATCGTGCGGGAGCCGGTCGGGGTGGTCGGTTGCATCACCCCCTGGAACTACCCGCTCCACCAGATCTGCGCGAAGGTCGCGCCGGCGCTGACGGCCGGCTGCTCGGTCGTCGTCAAGCCGAGCGAGGTGACGCCGCTCACCTCCTTCATCCTCGCCGAGATCGTCGAATCGCTCGAGCTGCCGGCCGGCGTCTTCAACCTCATCACCGGCTACGGCCCTGTGGTGGGGGAGGCGATCGCCGCCCACGAGGGCGTCGACATGGTCTCCTTCACCGGGTCGACCCGAGCGGGACGGCGCGTTGCCGAGGTGGCCGCCGGGACCGTCAAGAGGGTCGCCCTCGAGCTGGGCGGGAAGTCCGCGAACGTGATCCTCGACGACGCCGACCTGCAGCAGGCGGTCGGCTACGGAATCGCGAACTGCTATCTGAACTCGGGCCAGACCTGCAGCGCGCACACCAGGATGCTGGTGCCGCGCGAGAAGCTGGCCGAGGCCGAGGCCGTCGCCCAGGCGGCCGCGGAGAAGGCCACGCCGGGCGACCCGTTCGATCAGGGGACCCGGCTCGGCCCGCTCGTCTCGGAGGCCCAGCGCGAGCGGGTGCGCGGGTTCATCGAGAGGGGCCAGGAGGAGGGCGCGAAGCTGGTCACCGGCGGCACGGAGCCACCCGATGGACTGGACAGCGGGTACTTCGTGCGTCCGACCGTCTTCTCGGAGGTCACGCCGGAGATGACGATCGCCCAGGAGGAGATCTTCGGGCCGGTGCTGTCGATCATCCCCTATGACTCCGAGGACGAGGCTGCCGAGATCGCGAATTCCACGATCTACGGTTTGGACGGCGGAGTCTGGTCCGCCGACCCCGAGCGGGCGAAGACCTTCGCGAGGCGGATGCGAACCGGTCAGGTCCAGATCAACGGCGCGACGTTCAATCCGCTCGCGCCGTTCGGCGGCTACAAGCAATCCGGCCGCGGACGCGAGTACGGCCGTTTCGGCCTCGAGGAGTTCCTCGAGGTGAAGTCGATTCAGACCTGAGGTCGACTCGGGTCTGGTGAGAAGCCGCGGGCCTGACGACCTTCGCCGATCAGGCGGGACCGGCTTCGATCGCCTCGCTCACTGCGCGCAGCCTGGGCTGCTGACCGAAGCTGGTGAGGACCCAGGTGGCGCCCGCTTCTTCCCAGGGGCCGGCATCGTCGCGCGCTGAGATCTCCGCGATGAGGTCGAATGGGTTGCTCTGGCCCGCCCGCAGGTCGGCCAGCTCACCGCCGAAGACCCCGAGATCGTCCGGGCTCGTGAGATCGATCGGGAAGAAGCCCTCCCAGCGGGCGGCGCGGCGGAGAGGCCTGCGGTGCGGCCAGCGGCCCGCAACCCAGATGGGGATGCGGGGCCGCTGGATCGGGAGCGGCTTGAACTCGCCGTCCCAGTAGGCGTTCAGCTCGTCCAGACCCTGGTCGAGCAGGCGCGCTCGCTCGCGCGGCTCGACCGGGTCCCCGAACGGCCCGAATTCGCCGTTGCGGTCGCCGCCCAGCCCGACGCCCAGCGTCAGGCGGCCGCGGCTGGCGTGATCGAGGGTCACCGTCTCCCGCGCGAGCTTCTGCACCCGCCGGCGCGCAAGCGGGGTGACCAGCGGGCCGATGCGCAGGCGGTCCGTCGCCAGGGCGATGGCCGTGAGGGCGATCCAGGGGTCGGCGACCGCCTCGGTGGGCGGCCGGTACCTGATGTGGTCCCAGAGGAAGAACCCGTCCCAGCCGAGGCCTTCCGCCTGCGCGGCGAGCTCGGCGAGGGTGCGCGGGTCGACGAGCTCATCGAAGGGCGCGACGAAGATGCCCCGCTTCGCGGTCACGACCCCACGCTATCGGTCGGGTTTTGCCAGGGCGCGGACGGTGCAAGCGCGCGCCACCGCAGTGAGGCGGAGGACGCCGAGGTCGCCGATCGCGGTCGTGAAGTTGCCGATGTGGCTGCTGACGAAGCCGAAGGAGACGCCGGTGTCGGGATCGCCCCAGCCGCCGCTGCCCCCGAACCCGTAGTGGCCGAGTGCGCGCGGGCCGGGCCTGCCCAGGGCGAAGGCGTGGTGGAAGCCGAGACGCCAGCGCATGCGGATGCCGAGGACGCGGTCCAGGCCACGGGTCTGGACCCGGCCGATGCGATCGACCGTCTCGGGGGAGAGGAAGGGCTCGCCGTCGGGGCCGAGGCCCTGATTCGCGAGCGGGACGTAGAGGCGGGCGAGGCCGTCGGCGCTGAGCGCGCCGTTCACGGCGGGCATCTCCGTGCGCCAGATCGCGGGATCCGGGCCGCGGCAGATCTCCTCGAAGCCGGGGGCGTGCAGAGCCCGGAAGCCGGCCCGGGTGACCGGGAGCCATCCCAGGAGGGGGGTGGCCGCGATGCCCAGGGCCGTGTAGACCCGCAGGGACCGGCCCACCATCTCCGCCGGCTTGGTCGGACCCCCGCCGGTGCCGATCTCGAGGCCGGAGGTCCCGAGGGGCTCGGCGAGCTCGATTCGGACCAGGTCGCGCATGCCGCTGCCGGTGACCGCCCGGGCGAGACCGGAGGCCAGCCAGCCGTAGGTGATCGCGTGGTAGGCGGGGCGGCCGGCGGGTCCCTCGGGGGTGGCGGCGGCCAGCCGTCGCTCCATGCCGATGTGGTCCAGCAGATCGTCCGCGTTTCGGGCGACGGCCTGGACGTCATAGAGGCCGGCCCGGTGGCTGAGCAGCTCGCGAACCGTGATCCGGCCCTTTCCGCCGGTGGCGAACTCTTGCCAGTAGGCCGCGACCGGGACGTCGTAGTCGATCAGCCCACGGTCGGCGAGCCGGTGGAGGACCATCGAGGCGAGACCCTTGGTCGTCGAGAAGGCGAGAGCCTGGGTCTCGGGACGCCAGGGACGCTCGTGGGCGTGGTCCTCCCAGCCGATCCGAAGATCGGCGAGGACGCGATCCGCCGCGCGGACGACGAGTGCGCCGCCCCGGGGTCCGCGCGCCATCAGGCGCTTGAACTCCTCCGCGAGGGGCTCGAATCCCGGCGCGACCTCGCCGCCCCAGCGGGCGTTCGGGCGTTCGGCTGTCTGCGCCTGGACCCCTGCCATCAGCTCCAGTGTGACGCCACGGTTACCCTTATTGCGTGGCGACGGCCGCCAAGACCGTAGAGCAGACATGCCGCGAGGCGAAGGACGCGTCGCATCTGCTCGCGCGCGCCACGCGGGATGAGAAGGACGCCTGCCTGAGCGACCTGGCGGATCGGATCGAGGCGGCGGTCGAGCCGTTGCTCGAGGCGAACCGCTCCGACGTCGATGCCGGGAGGGAGCAGGGCCTGAACGAGGCGCTGCTCGATCGGCTGACCCTGACCGAGGCGCGGATTGCGGAGATGGCCAAGGGGGTGCGCGAGATCGTCGAGCTCGAGGACCCGGTTGGCGAGGTGATCGAGGGATGGACGCTGGAGAACGGGCTCGAGGTGGCGAAGAAGAGGGTGCCCATCGGCGTGGTGGCGGTGGTCTACGAGGCGCGGCCGAACGTGACGATCGATGCCGCCGCGCTCTGCCTGAAGAGCGGTAACGCCGCGGTCCTGCGCGGATCCAGCAGCGCTGAGGGCTCGAACGCGTTCCTGGCGACGCTGATCGCGGGCGCGCTGACCGAAGCCGAGCTGCCGGCCGCCTCGGTGTCGCTGATCGCAGGTGGCGGCCACGAGCAGCTCGAGGAGCTGGCCACCGCGGAGGGCCTGGTCGATCTCATCATTCCGCGCGGGGGCGAGGGGCTCAAGAACGCGCTCAAGGCGGTGGCGAAGGTGCCGGTGATGTACGCGGCGGCGGGTAACTGTCACGTCTACGTGCACCAGGACGCCGATCTGGAGATGGCGGAGCGGGTCTCCTACAACGCGAAGGTGCAGCGGCCGGGAGTCTGCAACGCGGCGGAGACGCTGCTGGTGCACCGGGACGTCGCAGATCAGCTGCTGCCGAGCCTGTTGGCGAGGTTGAGCGAGGCCGGGGTCGAGTTGGTGGGTGATGAACGGACTCGTGCGGTCGCCGGCTCGGTTCCGGTCGGCGAAGCGAGTGAGGCGGACTGGGACACCGAGTACCACGGGCTGAAGATGGCCGTGGGGGTGATGGACTCCCTCGGCGGCGCGATCGATCACATCAATCGGCACGGCACCGGGCACTCGGACGCGATCGTGACGAGCTCGCAGGAGGTGGGGGACGACTTCACGGACAGCGTGGACTCGGCCGCTGTCTATGTGAATGCTTCGACCCGCTTCACGGATGGGTACGAGTTCGGAATGGGCGCGGAGATCGGCAACTCGACGCAGAAGCTGCATGCCCGCGGTCCGATCGGCTTGCGCGAGCTGACCACCACCAAGTACGTCGTCCACGGCAACGGGCAGATCAGGGAGTAGCGACGTCACTCGGATCGGGGTGCTGGGCGGCGCCTTCAACCCGCCCCATGTCGGTCACTTGCTCCTCGCGCAGGAGGCGCGCTGGCAGCTGGAGCTGGACGCCGTGCTGCTGATGGTCACCGGATGGGCGCCCCACAAGGAGATCGAGGACGACCCGGGCGCGGAGGTTCGGCTGCAGATGGCCCAGTTGGCGGCCGAGGGCGAGGACGGGGTGGAGGCCTCGGACCTGGAGGTGGGACGCGACGAGGTGTCCTACAGCTACAGGACGCTCGAGCTGCTGGCCGAGGAGGAGCCGGGGCGGGAGCTGTACTTCCTGCTCGGCGCGGACATGGCGGCTGGGCTGGCGAGCTGGAAGGAGCCCGAGCGGGTCGTCGAGCTGGCGCGGTTGGGGGTGGTTCCCCGTCCGGGCGTCGGGATCGGCGCCGTGCGGTCGGCGCTGGAGCGGCTCGATGCATCCGATCGGGCAGAGATAATCGAGATGCCACTTTGCGGAGCGTCCTCGACCACAGTCAGGCAGCGGGCTCGGGAGGGAAGGCCGTTGCGCCACCTCGTCCCGGATCCGGTGATCGAGGAGATCCGGGAGCGGGGGTTGTACCGGTGAGCCGGGGCAAGGAGATGCGCCCGGAGGAGCTGGCGCGGCGGCTGGCGGCGATCGCGGACGACAAGAAGGGGACGGATCTGGTCGCCCTCGACGTGCGGTCGCTGGTCTCCTACACGGACTACCTGGTGATCTGCACGGCTCGAAACGAGCGGCAGGCCAAGGCGATCCATGACGACGTCTACCACCAGCTGAAGAGGGACGGTTGGCTGCCCGCGCGGATCGAGGGGGAGCGGGAGGCCGAGTGGGTGCTGATGGACTACCTCGACGCGGTGCTGCACATCTTCACGCCGGAGCTGCGCGAGCGGTACCGGCTCGAGGTGCTCTGGGGCGAGGCCGACCGGCTGGAGTTGGGGCTGGACGGCGAGCGCGGCGCCGCCTGACGCCTCGGCTCAGATCTCCGCGTCGACCTCGCGGAGCGCGGAGACCTTGCCGTCCTCGAGGGTCCAGATCGCCATCACGGCCATCCGCTGCACCACGCCCTCGGGACGGTGCAGGGTCAGGGTGTAGGCGACGATGACCCGGTTATCGACCTCGATCAGCTCGTCGAACTCCGGGCGGTCGATGCGCTCGAACTCCTCTCGGTACTCGCGCCCGCGCTGGAGGTAGCCGGCCTTGTCGGTCGTCCGGCCGTTGGCGTGATGCTGGAAGTCGTCCGTGAAGTCCTCGACCACGAGGTCGAGGTCGAAGTCCTGGTCGGCCATCCGGTAGGTCATCTCACGAACCAGATCGGCGTTGGACATCGCGTCACCTCCTCTTCGAGACTGCCTGGGACCCGAATCTATCTCGGGTGCCAATTCGCCGTCCGAAGCGGCCCTTAGGCTGCCGATCGTGCCTAAGGAGCGTTTCCGACGCGCCTTGCGTGGCTACGACCCCGAGGAGGTCGATGCGGCGCTGGATGCGCGCGATGCGCGATTGGCCCGGCTGGAGCGGGAGGCGCAGCGATTGGCTGAGAGAGTGGTCGAACGCGAGAAGAAACTGCAGGAGGCGCTGAAGAGGCCCGTCGTGGCGGCCGCCGAGACGAACCGGGTGGCGCTTTCGCGCGCGCTCGCGTCGGTCGAGGACATCTACGCACAGGCCCGCCGCCAGGCGACGCGGATCCGGATGAAGGCGCTCGAGGACGCCGTCCTGATGGCCGACCGGGTGACCGAGCTGACCAGCCTGCGCGACGAGTTGGGGGCCAGGGTCGCCGAGTTGGCGGAGGTGGCGCGGGCGCGCCTCGGGCTCGAGGCGGAGGAGGCGGCGGCGCTGCCGCCGGCACCATCGGCCGACGGGATCTACGAGGGCCGGGTGCAGGTCGAAGTCGGGCCGTTGAGGGACTTCGCGCAGCTGACCGGTTTCGAGGATGCGGCGGCCGGGATCACCGGGGCGTCGGAGATCCACGTCAAGCGGTTCTCGCGGGGCCGGGCGACGGTGTCGATGAACCTCGCCGATCCGGTCGAGTTGCTGCGGGAGCTGGAGGAGCGGGCGCCCTTCGACTTCGTCGTGCGGGACGTCCGCAGCGACGGCCTGGTGCTGGACGTCGACCAGGACGACGGCCCGAGACAGCAGGACCGCCGCGCGGCCTAGGGCCGCCTCTTGCCGGCAGGGCTGCACTAACCTTGCAGCCAACCACCGACTCGGGGCTATAGCTCAGTTGGGAGAGCGTTCGGCTGGCAGCCGAAAGGTCGCGGGTTCGAGTCCCGCTAGCTCCACTCCTCAGCCCGACGACAACCAGGTCGTCGCGGCCCGCGGCTACGCTCGCCTTGGCCCTCCGGATCCGCCTCTCCGTCCGGAGACGACCGCCAATGAGACCCGAGCACCAGAACATCGACGTTCGCGGCCACGTCCACAGCTCGGCGATCTGCTCCAGCGAGACGATGGCGGCCCTCCCGGACCCCGCGGACCGCAACCAGGCGATCGTGCAGAACGTCCCCTTCTTCGTCGACGCCGTCAACTTCGGCGACGTCGTCCGCCTGGGCGCGCCCGACGAGATCGGCATCCGCCCGATCGAGGCGGTCGTCATTCCCAGCGGCTGCGTTCACTTCGTGGCCCTGATCGGTGCGCTCTCCGAGACCGCGCTCACCGAGCATCTCGTCGGCCTCTTCCCATTCCCGGAGATCCGCATCGAGAGCGGACACGGTCTCCTCGCCATCAGCGTCCATCCCGACCTGGCCCCGGAGGAGGTGGTCTACGAGGTCTTCGACTGGTTCGAACATCAAGAACCGCCGCCCGGGGACGACGACTTCGGCGTCACCAACCTCTTCGAGAGCGAGGTCGGTCCCCTCGGCTACCCGCCCCGCGCTAACCCCGGGCCCGCCACCTGAGCCAGCGCTCCGGGGTCAGGCAGAGCACGGGACCCGGCGGCGGCTGGTCCACGTACTGGGGGTATTTCTCGGCGAGGGACCGCAGCCCGACCACCGCCTCCTCCGCGGCGAGCACCCCGATCCGGCCCAGCACCTGCACCCAGGCCAGCTCGCCCCAGTCGTCCGAATAGCGATCGACCGTCAGCGCCGCCCGCGGCTCCCGCCCGAGGAACCG
>Ga0081540_1001120_pt1 | contig 23720 bp, 22 predicted proteins | sample TabmetS2T1R1_FD_71024 | JGI IMG/M metagenome (GOLD analysis project Ga0081540, IMG submission 71024) | Tabebuia heterophylla rhizosphere microbial communities from the University of Puerto Rico - S2T1R1 | ecosystem: Host-associated > Plants > Roots > Rhizosphere ... | reverse complement strand
GTGAAGGAGGACGTGACCGACATCATCCTGGCGCTGAAGAACATGATCGTCCGGCTCGAGGGCGAGTCGCCGGAGATCGAGGTTCGGCTGAACAAGAAGGGCCCAGGCAAGGTGACCGCGGCCGACATCGAGGCGCCTGCCGACCTCGAGATCCTGAATCCGGACCTCCAGATCGCGACCCTGTCCGACAAGGGCCGGCTCGAGCTGACGATGACGATCGGCCGCGGGCGCGGCTACGTCCCCGCCGAGCTCAACCGCGGCCCTGAGCACACGATCGGCGTGATCCCGATCGACTCGATCTTCTCGCCGGTGCGGCGCGTCTCGTACGACGTCGAGGCCGCCCGCGTCGGCCAGCGCACCGACTACGACAAGCTGCGGATCGACATCACGACCGACGGCTCGCTCGACCCGCGCGACTCGATCGGCCAGGCCGCCGAGATCCTGATCCGGCAGCTGGCGATCTTCACCGACCTCGACCGGATCGAGGGCTTCGGCGAGCAGGCTGCCGCCGAGGCGCAGGCCGAGCCGGCTCTGGCCCACGGGATGGAGAACTTCCCGATCGAGGAGCTCGAGCTGGGCGTGCGCTCGTACAACTGCCTCAAGCGCGTCGGGATCGAGACGATCGGCGACCTGGTCACGAAGACCGAGAACGAGCTCGCCGCGATCCCGAACTTCGGCAAGAAGTCGATCGAAGAGGTCAAGGAGACGCTCGCGACGCACGGTCTCAACCTCCGCGGCGAGGACGGCGCCTCGGCATGAGGCACCGGCGGTCGGGCAGGAAGCTGGGCCGCGACGCCTCGCACCGCAAGGCGCTCTACGCGAACCTCGCGGGCGCGCTGATCGAGCACGGGCGGATCAAGACCACCGCGGCGAAGGCCAAGGAGGTCAAGCCGATCGCCGAGCAGATGATCACGCTCGGCAAGCGCGGCGGCGTACACGCGAGGCGGCAGGCGCTCGCCTACCTGCGCTCGCAGGACGTCGTGCACAAGCTCTTCAGCGATGTCGGCCCACGCTTCGCCGACCGGCCCGGGGGCTACGCGCGGATCGTCCGCATCGGGCCGCGCCCGGGCGACGCGGCCGAGATGGTCTACCTCGAGCTCGTCGACTTCCTCCCGGCCCCGCCGCGCGAGCGGCCGGCCCGCGCCGAGGCCGAGCGCGAGGAAGCGCCGGCCGAGGCCGAAGTCGCCTCCTAGGCGGTTCCGAGCGCGGCGCTGACGCCCGCGATCACGACTCCTCCGATCGTGATCGAGGCGAACGACCGGGCGAAGCTCGTGTCGAAGAACTTCCAGCGCAGCCACGCGAGCGCGACGAGCTCGACCGCGACGACCACGATCGCCGCGATGATCGCCACGTGGTAGGTCGGGATCAAGAAGGGCAGGGTATGCAGGATCCCGCCGATGAACGTGCCCACGCCCGTGATCGTGCCGCGCATGAAGGGATTTCCCCGGCCCGTCAGCTCTCCGGTGTCGGAGAGCCCCTCCGAGAACGCCATGCTCACGCCGGCGCCGATCGCCGTCGCCACGCCGGCGATGAAGGCAGTGCCGGTGTCATGGGTGTGAAGCGCGATCGCGAAGATCGGGGCGAGCGTGGAGAGCGAGCCGTCGATCAGGCCGATCATCGCCGGCTGCACGCGCTGCAGGAGGAACTGGTGGTCGGTCATGAGTAGAGTATATCAAGCAGAGCGCAAGTCACTAGATCATAAGGCACACCTTACAAAATCGCGCAGGGCGGCCTGACGTGCGGCTGAGGCTAACGCTGGAGTACGACGGCACCGGCTTCCGCGGCTGGGCGGCGCAGCCCGGTGAGCGCACAGTGGAGGGCGTGCTGCAGCAGGCGCTCGGCGGCGTCTTCGAGACCTGGTTGGAGCTGCGGGTCGCCGGCCGGACCGACACGGGCGTGCACGCGCTCGCCCAGGTCGCGTCGGTGGAGGTCGGGGGCGGCGCGCCGGTCGAGCGCGCGGCGGCGGCGCTGAACGCCAGGCTGCCGGACGACGTCGTCGTGAGCGCCGCTGAGCCGGCCCCGCCGGACTTCGATGCCCGCTACCTCGCCCGCGCCCGCAGCTACCGCTACCGGATCCACCGGCGCGCCTCGCGCTCGCCTTTCGAAGCGCGGCGATCCTGGTGGTACCCGCATCCACTCGACGAGGAGCAGTTGGTCGAGTCGGCCGAGCTGCTGCTCGGCGAGCACGACTTCCGCGCCTTCACGCCCACCGAGACGCAGCACAAGGTCTTCACGCGCACGATCGAGTCGGCCGTGTGGCACCGGCGCGGCGACACCCTCGAGCTCGAGCTGACGGCGGACTCGTTCCTGCGCCACATGGTGCGGACGCTCGTCGGGACGATGGTCGAGCACTCGCCGGGAGAGCTGGCGCGGCTGCTCGAAGGGGGTCAGCGCCGCGACGCGGGCACGACCGCGCCGCCGTGGGGGCTCTACCTCGTCGGCGTCCGTTACTGACGGGCCTTGACAACACTCTCCGGGTTTAGTCAAATGGATTAGTCATTTGACTCAAGACCAAAGGAGGGGGTATGCCGCTCTACCGATCGCCCGAAGAGGCGATGGCTGGATCGCCGGAGGAATTCCTCTATCTCGCCTGCCTGCACACCGGAACAGGCGTCGAGAAACCGGACTTCCTGGCGGTCGTCGATGCCGAGAACGGCGAGGTCATTCACGAGTTGCCGATGCCGAATGTCGGTGACGAGCTGCACCACTTCGGCTGGAACCGCTGCTCGTCGGCCTGCCATGGCCCCGACCGATCGCACCTGATCGTGCCCGGCTTCGGCTCCTCGCGCATCCATGTCGTCAACGTGGCCGACGACCCGCGCAGGCCTTACATCGAGAAACTGATCGAGCCGGAGGAGATGGTGCGCGAGACCGGCTACACGCGTCCGCACACCGTGCACTGCATGCCAGGCGACAACATCGTCATCTCGATGCTCGGCGACGCCGACGGCAACGGCGCGGGCGGCTTTGCCGTCATCGACGCGAAGACCTTCGAGCTCAAGGGCCGCTGGGAGAACGGCGGCCAGACGCCGCGCTTCAACTACGACTTCTGGTACCAGCCACGCAAGAACCTGCTCGTCTCGTCCGAGTTCGGGGAGCCGAACGCCTACGAGCCGGGCTTCGACCTCGAGGATGTGAGCGCGGGCCGCTACGGCTCGAAGCTCCACTTCTGGAACCTGGAACAGCGCACGCTGGAGCAGACGCTCGAGCTGGGGGAGAGCGGCTTGGTGCCGCTCGAGATCCGTTGGCAGCACGACCCCGACTCAGAAGAAGGATTCGCCGGGGCGGCGCTGTCGAGCACGATGTGGCGGCTCCACCGCGACAACGGCGGCTGGGGCGCCGAGCAGGTGATCGCGGTCGAGGGCGTCGAGCTCGAGGGCTGGCCGTTCCCGGTGCCGGGCCTGATCACCGACCTCGTCCTCTCGATGGACGACCGCTGGCTCTACCTCGCGAACTGGCTGCACGGAGACGTGCGGCGCTACGACGTCTCCAACCCGGCGGAGCCCAAGCTGACGAGCCAGATCTGGCTCGGCGGCGTGATCGGCAAGCCGACCGACGGGCGGCGGGAGCTGAGCGGCGGGCCGAACATGCTCCAGCTCTCGTACGACGGCCGCCGCCTCTACGTCACCAACTCGCTCTACTCGAGCTGGGACAACCAGTTCTATCCGGGCATGCGCTCGTGGCTGCTCCGGATCGATTGCGATCCCGATGGCGGCATGGAGATCGACCACGACTTCTTCGTCGACTTCCACGACCGGCCCGAGGGCCCGGCGCGCACGCACGAGGTGCGCCTGGAGGGCGGGGATTGCACGACGGAGATCTTCCAGTGATCATCGGTCACATCATGGGGCTCCCCGTCGAGGAGACGGTGCTGCAATTTGCGTCGGCGGGAGTCGCGACGGTGACCGCGTTCGCGCTCGCCGGCCGGCGCCTGCTGCACCGGTTGCGGCGGCGCTGATGGAGACGAAGACGAGCAGCCGCTCTGCTGCCGAGGGGGCGCTGCTGGATGCGGCCGAGCGGCTGCTCGTCGACGTCGGCTACGCGGCCATCACGACGAGACGCCTTGCGGAGGAGGCGGGCGTCAACCACGGCCTCGTCCACTACTACTTCGGCTCGAACGAGAACCTGCTGGTGCAGGCGCTCGAGCGGTTCACGGAGCGTCTGATCGCCCGCCAGCGCGAGCTGTACGCCGCTGACCTGCCCTTCCGAGAGAAGTGGCGGACCGCGATGCGCTACCTCGTGAGCGAGGATGTCACCTACGAGAAGGTCTGGCTCGAGCTCCAGGCGCTCGGCTGGAACAACCCCGACATCCGCGAGCGGCTCGCGCGCGTGAACGCGGAGTGGCGCGCAGTGCTGACCGAGGCTTTCGCAGAGCCACATCGCCGGCTCGGGGTCGACATACCGCTCGAGGCGCTCGTCTCGCTCGTGATCACCTTCAACGTCGGGATCATGGCCGAGCGCCTCGGCGGCATCGAGGCGGGGCACGAGGAGCTGCTCGAATGGATCGACGGATGGCTGTCGAGCTGACGGCCGCGGCGCCGGAGCAGACGCGGGCTCGATACCCGGACAACTCTGGCTACATCGAGCGCGACGGCGTTCGCGTCTACTACGAGGTCTACGGGTCGGGCGAGCCGACGGTGCTGCTGCTGCCTACGTGGTCGCTCTTCCACTCGCGCCACTGGAAGATGCAGATCCCCTACCTGGCGCGCCACCACCGCGTCGTCACCTTCGACGGTCGCGGCAACGGACGCTCCGACCGGCCGCGTGAGGCGGCGGCGTACGGCGAGCGGGAGTTTGCGGCCGACGCGCTCGCGGTGATGGACGCGACCGAGACCGAGCGTGCTGTGGTCGTCGGTTTCTCGGCCGGTGGGGAGCGCGGCCTCCTGCTCGCCGCCGAGCATCCGGAGCGCGTCGACGGTGCCGCCTTCATCGGGCCGGCCTTCGCGGGAGGCGGCACGCCGCTGCCGGAGCGGACCGTCTTCGACTTCGACACCGAGTACGAGACGCACGAAGGCTGGGCCAAGCACAATCGCGCTTACTGGCTCCGCGACTACCGCGACTGGGTCGAATTCTTCGTCTCGACGATCTTCACCGAGCCGCACTCGACGAAGCCGATCGAGGACGGCGTCGGCTGGGCGCTCGAGACGGACGCCGAGACTCTCATCGCGACGATGGATGCCCCGGCGCTGACGCCCGAGGAGTCGCAGGGGCTCTGCCGCCGCGTTCGCTGCCCCGTGCTGGTGATCTTCGGCGAGCAGGACGCGATCACGTCCGTCAGTCGCGGGGCGGCGTTCGCGGAGCAGACGGGCGGCGAGCTCGTCGTGCTCGAGGGATCCGGGCATGCGCCGCATATCCGCGATCCCGTGAAGGTGAACCTGCTCATCCGTGAGTTCCTGGAGTCGGTCGCATGATCGTCGCGTCCCCGGCCCGGGAGCAGACGCGGGCGCGGTACCCGGACGAGGAGGGGTTCGTGGAGCGGGACGGAATGCGCATCTTCTGGGAGCGCTACGGCGAGGGCGAGCCGACGATCCTCTTCCCGCCGACCTGGGAGCTTGTCCACTCGCGCTGCTGGAAGATGCAGATCCCGTACTTCGCCCGGCACACGCGGGTGGTGGCGTTCGACCCGCCCGGCAACGGGCGCTCTGACAGGCCTCGGGACGCGGCGGCGTACGAGCGGAGCCAGGTGGCGGAGTACGCCGTGGCGGTGCTCGATGCAGCCAGGGTCGAGCGAGCGATCGTCGTCTCCTGGTGCGACATGGGCGACTCGCTCATCCTCGCCGCCGAGCATCCCGAGCGGGTCAGCGGCCTCGTCTTCATCGCGCCCTCGCTCCCGACGCGGGAGCGAGAGGTTGCCGAGTTTCCGTTCGACGAAGAGCTCGACACGGACGAGGGCTGGGCAAAGGAGAACCGCCATTACTGGCTGCGCGACTGGCCCGGCTACGTCGAGTTCTTCATCTCGCAGATGTTCACGGAGCCGCACTCGACGAAGCAGATCGAGGACTGTGTCGGCTGGGGCCTCGAGACCGACGCCGAGACCCTTCTGCTCAGCTTTTGCGGCTGGGACACCAAGGAGCTCGACCCCGAGACGACGGTCGAGCTCTGTGGACGGGTCCGTTGTCCGGCTCTCGTGATCCACGGAACCGCGGACGAGCTCGTCGAGCACGAGCGCGCTCGCGGCTTTGCGTCGGAGTTGGGAGGTGCTTACGTGTCACTCGAAGGCTCAGGTCACGGGCCGCATGCTCGTGACCCTGTGAAGATCAACACGCTGGTCCGCGAGTTCACCGAGTCGCTCGCACCGCCGGAGCCGAAGGAGCGGCGCTGGACACGCGCACTCAACCGCCGCAAGCGCGCCCTCTACATCTCCTCTCCGATCGGACTCGGCCACGCCCAGCGCGACGCGGCGATCGCCGACGAGCTGCGCAAGCTGCATCCCGACCTCGAGATCGACTGGCTGGCGCAGCATCCGGTGACGGCGGTGCTCGAGGCACGCGGCGAGCGCATCCACCCGGCCAGCGCGCATCTCGCCAACGAGTCGGGTCACATCGAGAGCGAGTCGGCCGAGCACGACCTGCACTGCTTCCAGGCGATCCGGCGCATGGACGAGATCCTGCTGGCCAACTTCATGGTCTTCGACGACCTGGTGCGCGAGGAGCAGTACGACCTCTGGATCGGGGACGAGGCCTGGGAGCTCGACTACTACCTGCACGAAAACCCGGAGCTGAAGCGGGCCGCCTACGTCTGGCTGACCGACTTCGTCGGCTGGCTGCCGATGCCCGACGGTGGCGAGCGCGAGGCCTTCCTGACCAGCGACTACAACGCGGAGATGATCGAGCACATCGCGCGTTTCCCACGCCTGCGCGATCGGGCGGTCTTCGTCGGCAACCGTGAGGATGTGGTGCCCGACTCGTTCGGGGCGGAGCTGCCGCTGATCCGCGACTGGACCGAGCAGCACTTCGACTTCGCCGGCTACGTGACCGGCTTCGATCCAACCCAGCTCGGCGACCGGGCCGAGCTCGGCTATGGCGACGAGGAGCGGGTCTGCATCGTCACCGTCGGCGGATCGGGCGTCGGCGAGCACCTGCTGCGTCGGGTGATCGAGTCCTTCCCCGCGGCGAAGGAGCGCGTGCCCGAGCTGCGCATGATCGTCGTCGCCGGGCCGCGGATCGACCCCGCCAGCCTGCCCCAGCACGAGGGCCTCGAGCTGCGAGCCTACGTCCACGACCTCTACCGCCACCTGGCCGCCTGCGATCTCGCGGTCGTGCAGGGCGGGCTGACCACCTCGATGGAGCTGACCGCCAGCAGGCGCCCCTTCCTCTACTTTCCGCTCCGCCACCACTTCGAGCAGAACTTCCACGTGCGCCACCGTTTGGGCCGCTACGGGGCCGGTCGCGCGATGGACTTCGAGACGGCCACACCCGAGCTGATCGCCGAGGCGATCGCGCAGGAGATCGGGCGTGAGGTCGATTATCGGCCGGTCGAGCGCGACGGCGCGGCCAGGGCCGCGGCGCTGATCGGCGAGCTTCTCTGACGAGAGCCGATACGAGCCGGCGCGGCTGAGAAAGCGTGCGGCCTGGCTAGGATCAGCTCGATGGCGACGCGGACGCAGAAGGACGCTCAGCAGCGGCTCGACGAGCTGCGCGAGCAGGTCGAGCATCACCTCCATCGCTACCACGTGCTCGACGAGCCGGAGATCTCCGACGCCGCGTACGACCGGCTGTTCGACGAGCTCAAGGCGCTCGAAGAGGAGCACCCGGACCTGATCACGAGCGACTCGCCGACCCAGCGGGTGGGGGCGCCGCCGAGCGAGCGCTTCCAGAAGGTGCAGCACCTCACCCCGATGGGCTCGCTCGAGAAGGTGGCCGACGACGAGAGCCTGCTCAAGTGGTCCGACGACATTCGCAAGCGGCTCGACTCGGACGAGCCCGTGGCGTACGTGATCGAGCCGAAGATCGACGGGCTTGCGATCAACCTCACCTACGAGGACGGCCGGCTCGTCCGGGGAGCGACGCGCGGCGACGGCGTTCAGGGCGAAGACGTCACCGTCAACCTGCGGACGATCCCGTCGGTGCCGCTGAAGATGCGCGGCGAGGGTCAGCCGGCCGTGGCCGAGGTCCGCGGCGAGGTGTACATGCCGCTCTCGGGCTTCCTCTACCTGAACGAGCGCATTGCCGAGCTCGGGCAGAAGCTCGCACCCAACCCGCGGAACGCGGCCGCCGGCTCGCTCCGCCAGAAGGATTCTTCGATCACCGCCTCACGGCCGCTGGCGGTGTGGGTCTACGGCGTCGGCGCGCTTGCGGGCGTGGACGTGGCCTCCCAGGGGGAGACACTCGAGTGGCTGCGCGAGCACGGCTTTCGCACGAACCCGTTCGCCGAGCGGCTCGAGTCGATCGAGGAGGTCGCAGCCCGGTGCGACGACTGGGAGCGCCGGCGCACGGAGCTCGACTACGAGATCGACGGGATCGTGATCAAGGTCGACTCGCTCGAGCAGCAGGCCGTGCTCGGCGCGCTCCATCAGCGGCCGCGCTGGGCGCGCGCGTTCAAGTGGGCGCCGATGACCGCCGAGACGACGCTGAGCAAGATCGCGATCCGCGTCGGCCGCACCGGCGCGCTCAACCCGTGGGCGATGCTCGAGCCCGTGCAGGTCGGCGGCGTCACCGTCTCGCGGGCGACGCTCCACAACGAGGACGACATCAACCGCAAGGACATCCGCGAGGGCGACCGTGTGATCGTCCAGCGCGCCGGCGACGTGATCCCGCAAATCGTCGGTCCGGCGGGCGAGCACCAGCCGGGCACGAAGCCGTTCCGGATGCCGAAGAAATGCCCGCTGTGCGGGGAAAAGATCGTGAAGCCGGAAGGCGAGGCGATGCACCGCTGCCCCAACCGGGCCTGCCCTTCGCGCGGCCTCGAGACGCTGATCAACTGGGTGCAGGGGCCCGCGGACATCGAGGGCGTCGGCGAGCAGCTGATGCGCCGGCTCTGGGAGCTCGGGCTCGTTCGCTCGCTGCCCGACCTCTACCGCCTGACGAAGGAGCAGCTGCTCGAGCTCGACGGCTTCGCCGAGATCAGCGCGACGAAGGCGGTCGAGGCGATCGAGCTCTCGAAGCGGACGCCCTTCTCGCGCGTGCTGCTCGGCCTCAACATCCCGGACGTGGGCTGGGTCACCGCCCAGAGCCTGGCCAGGCACTTCGGCTCGGTGGACAAGCTCGCCGAGGCGGCCCAGGAGGACGTGGTCGAGGTCGAGGGGATCGGGCCCGAGCGCGCCGAGGCGATCGTCGAGTGGTTCGCGGACGACGCCAACCGCTCGCTCGTCGAAGAGCTGCGCCAGCTCGGCCTGAGGCTCGAGGCGGGGCCCGAGGAGCGGCCGGTCGAAGGCCCGCTGACGGGCTCGACCTACGTCATCACCGGGACGCTCGAGAGCTTCAGCCGGGACGAGGCCCGCAAGGCGCTCGAGGCGAAGGGCGCGAAGGTCGCCGATTCGGTCTCGAAGAAGACGACCGGCGTCGTCGTCGGCGAGAGCCCCGGCTCGAAGGCCGCCAAAGCCGAACAGCTCGGCGTGCCCGTGCTCGACGAGGCGGCGCTGAAGAAGCTACTGAGCAGCTAGAGCGGTCGCGAAGCGGTCCTGCGCCTTGCGCGCCCAGTAGGCCGAGACCGGCCTGCCGTTCTGCACCACCGAGAAGACGTAGCGGTGCTTGACGTAGCCGGACAGCGCCGAGGCGAGGCTCGTCGTTCCCGTCTTGGCCTGGACGTTCCCGCGGGCCGGAGGCGTGCGCATCCGGCCCGAGAGGGTGCCGCTGACGCCGGCGACCGGCAGCGCGGCGAGCAGATACGGGCGGACGTCGGGATCGCTCCAGGCCGCGCGCAGCAGCGCGGAGAGCGCGCGGGTCGTGAGCCGGTCGAGCGACGAGAGCCCGGAGCCGTCGACGAGCCGCACGCCGGAGAGCGGCACGCCCGCATCGGCGAGCGCCCCTCGCACGATCTGTGCGCCGCCGGCGCTCGTGCCGACCTCGCCGCCGGCCGCGCCGAGCTGCTTCAGCAGGAGCTCGGCGGTGAAGTTGTCGCTCACACGACCCATCCAGGCGACGATCCGCGCGAGCGGGGGCGACTCGACCGAGGCGAGCGGCAGGTCGTCGTCCCGCTGGTTGCCGTGGCCCGCTCCCGCGACGGCGACCCCGGCGCGGCGCAGCGACTCGCGGAAGAGCAGCGCGGCCGCGAGGGCCGGATCGCCGGAGGTGCGGCCGAGGTAGCGCCCGCGGTCGACCGTCAGCGCGGACAGCGGTGGGCATTCGTTGACGTAGAACCACGACTTCCAGCCGGCGCCGGTGCGGCGCGCGTCGAAGAACGACTCGTCGGCGAAGACGCCGCGCGTCACCTTCCGGATCCCGGCGGCGCGCACCTGGCGCGCGAGCCCGGCGAGGCCGGCGGTCGAGAGCGTGGGATCGCCGTGGCCGACCAGCACGAGGCTCCCGCGCCAGACGGTGCCCTCCTGGTAGCCGCGACCGAGCACGTCGGTCTCGATTCGGAAGTTGGAGCCCAGCGCGACGAGCGCGCCGTACGCGATCGCGAGCTTCTCGTTCGACGCCGGCGCGAGCGGCAGCCCGTCGTGCTCCGAGAAGACGATCTCGCCGGTCTGCAGGTCGAGCGCGACCGCGCCGGTTCGCGCCTGCGAGACGTGCGGGACCGCGAGCGCCCGCGCCAAGCGCTTGGCGAGTGGCGAGTCGCCCGCGCCGGCGGGGGCCGCAAGGACCAGCGCCAGGACGCAGGCGACGACCGGCAGACGGCGGCGGGTCATCCGAGGCATTGTTCGGAGTGCCGTTCTCGCCGTCAAGTCTGGGTCCCGGCGGCCCCGGGGATAGGCCGCAAGGCCCTTGTTCGGAGGCGCGGTAGCCGCTGATAATCGAAGGCGAGGCTCCTGTGGCTCCCGAGACCATTCCCGCACTGCTCGAGCAGATCGACGAACTGCTCGCCGAGCCGGCTGAAGAGCCGGCCAGCCTGGCGCGCCTCGAACGAACGCTCACCGACGGCTACGCCTACGCGCTGGCGCTCGAGGCCGAGCGCTGGCGGCTCGAGCAGCGCATGTCCGAGCTGGCCGGCGAGCTGAGCGACGGCAACCAGGAGCTGAAGACGAAGGAGCTCGCGCTCCTCTCCGACCGGCTGGCGACCAACAGCAACCAGCTCACGGGCCTGCGCGGCGAGCTCACGCGCCTGCGCGCGCGCACGAGCGCCGTGCGTAGGGTCGGCTAGACGAGCCCGCTCCGGACCGCGTAGACCGCGGCCTGGATGCGGTTCTCGATCTGCAGCTTCATCAGGATGTTCGAGATGTGGTTCTTGACCGTCTTCGGGCTGATGTGGAGCTGCGCGGCGATCATCGCGTTGTCGTTGCCCGCGGCGATCAGCTTCAGCACGTCGAGCTCGCGCTCCGAGAGCTCGGCTCGGATCGTGTCGGCGGCCTCCGGCGAGATCGCGGTCGCGCGCACCTGTTGCAGCACCTTGCCGGCGATCGCCGGAGAGACGAGCGACTCGCCGACCGACGCGGCCACGATCCCTCGGATCAGGTCGTCGACCGAGGCGTCCTTCAAGAGGTAGCCACAGGCGCCGGCCAGGATCGCGTGGAGCACGTCGTCGTCCTGGTCGGAGATCGTCAGCACGAGCACGCGCGTGAGCGGCGCGAAGCCGTGGATCTGGCGGATCGCCTCGATTCCCGTCATGCCGGGCATGTGCAGGTCCATCACGACCACGTCGGGGGCGAGCTCGCGTACGAGCCGCACCGCGTCGGCGCCCTGGCCCGCCTCGCCGGCGATCTGGACGCCGCGCTCCTCGAGCAGGTTGCGCAGGCCGGTCCGGAAGAGATCGTGGTCGTCGACCAGCAGGACGCGAACGCTGCCGGCTGCGGTCTCGTCCTCCGTCTGCATGGTCTCGCTCATGACCACCCCCTCGTAGCGAGAGCAGTCTAGTCAGTGCAGAGCGATCGTGACGGTGCGCCGGCCCCACGCCCGCGCCTGCGCGAGCGTCGGGAACCAGAGGTCGATCGTGGCGCCCTGGATCGCGGAGCCGGTGTCGGCGGCGACGCCAGAGCCGTAGCCCGGGATCGTCATCGTCGTGCCGAGTGGGATCACGCCCGGGTCGACCGCGACCACGCCCCAGCCCGTCGGCGCGCCGGTGGCCGTCCGGCCGTGGATCGAGTACCCGGTTGCGACCACCGTCAGCGACCTGCCGCCGGGGGCGATCGGGATCGGCGCCGCCGGCTGGGACGGCGAGACGGCGGAGACCTCGCGGGCCTTCGTCTCGACTGCGAGCGCCTGTTGCTGGTAGGCCGCGATCGAGGCGGCGTTGAGCTTCTGCCGGTTGGCGAGGGACGCGAGGTACGAGCTGCGCTGCGAGCGGGCCTGCTCGAGCACGCGGGTCGACTGCGACGCCTCCTGCGCCAGGCCCTGCAGGCGCCGTTCCTTGGCGGTGAGCCTGCGTGTGAGGGCGGTCGCGGTCCGCTTCGCCTCCTGCGTCTGCTCGATCACGACGCGGTCCTGGTCGGCGATCCGGTCGAGCGAGTCGAGGTTGCCGAGCGCGTCGGCGACCGAGGAGGCGCCGAGCACGACCGCCAGCGGGTCGGTGTCGCCCTGCTCGTAGAGGAGCTGCAGGCGGGCGGCCAGCGAGCGCTCGGAGGCCTTCAGCGTGTGGCGGGCGACGCGCAGCCGCTGGCGGGCGGCCGCGAGCTCGCCCTTCACCTCGGCCGTCCGGATCCGCAGCTCGACCAGTCGCGCGCGCTCGCGCGCAAGGCGCGAGTCGAGCGAGTAGAGCTCCAGCACGACCCCGCGGGAGCGGGCGGCAAGGTCGGCGTTCTGCTGTTGTAGCCCCTGAATCGAACCGGAGCCGGAGCCGGCGGCGACGGTCGCCGCGGGCACCAGTCCGACGAGCGCCAGCAGGGCTACGAGGACGACCGGCCAATAGTGGAGCGTGCGCTTCTCCCCCGGCACGACGCGGCACCGTACCACACCAGTTTGTGCCGATTCGCGCACGATCCGGCGTTTGGCCCTTTTGGGCCAAAGAAGCCGTTTGCGGTCGTCCGGCGACCTTGTTAGGGTGCCGAGCTTGTGACGAACCGGCCCCTCTCACGAGGGCGCCTGTCGAGCCGCCACAAGGCCCCCCTCCGCTCGACACGACGTAAGGCGCCGGCACTGGTCATAGCATTGGCTGCGGCCTCTGCACTGACTGCTGCGTCAGCGACCGCTGAACCGAGCGTCGCCTCCAAGCAGGCCGAGGCTCAGAGCGTGATGGCGCAGATCCAGGACCTCGACTCGAGCCTGGAGCGCGCGATCGAGGCCTACAACCTCGCCAACGTCAAGCTCAACCGCATCAAGCACGACCTGCGCGACAACACCCATGCGCTGGCCGTCGCGAAGAAGAGCCTCGTGCACGCCCAGACGCAACTCTCGAAGCGGCTCGTCGAGATCTACACCTCCGGCGACCAGAACGCCGGGCTGGCGGTGCTGCTCGGCGCGTCCAGCCTCGACGACATGCTCGGCAAGATGGATGCGAGCGACCGGCTTTCCGAGCAGGACTCGCTGGTGCTGAAGCAGGTCGCGCACTTCCGGCGCGAGGTGCAGCACCGGCAGCGGTTCCTGCAGCACGCCCACTCCGCGCAGGTGCAGATCGTGTCGGAGCGGAACGCCGCCAAGGCCTCGGTCGAGTCGCAGCTCGGCGAGCGCAGGCAGCTGCTCGGCTCGATCCAGGGCGAGATCGCCCACCTGCAGGCGGTCGAGGCCGCCAGGCAGGCCGCCCTCCAGCGCCAGGCAGAGCAGGCGCTCGCGTCGCAGCAGGCCGCGCAGCGACAGGCCTCGCTGGCGCCGACCGTCCCGATCTCGAGCGGCACGCCGACCGCCCCGCCGGTTGCCGCGCCGCCTGCCACGCACGGCGGCGTGGTCGGGATCGCGATGCGATACCTCGGCACGCCGTACGTCTGGGGCGGCGCCTCGCCCTCCGGCTTCGACTGCTCGGGCTTCGTGATGTACGTCTACGGGCAGATGGGGGTCTCGCTCCCGCACAGCTCGTACGCGCAGTACGGCTACGGCAGCCCCGTCTCGCTGTCGCAGCTGCAGCCCGGCGACCTCGTGTTCTTCGACGGGCTCGGGCACGTCGGGATCTACATCGGCGGCGGTAGCTTCATCCACTCGCCGCACACCGGCGACGTGGTCAAGATCTCGAGCATCTCCGGCTGGTACGCGTCGACGTTCGTCGGCGCCCGCCGCCTCTAGCTCGAGTAGAGCTCCTCGATCTCCGCGGCGAAATGCTGCGTAACCACGCGGCGCTTGAGCTTCAGCGTCGGCGTCACCTCGTCGTCCTCGGCGCTGAAGTCGCGCGGCAGGACGCGGAACCGCTTGATCTGCTCGTAGCGCGAGAGCTCCGAGTTGACCTCGTCGACGACCGCCTGCACGCGCCGTTCGACCTCGTCGGGCGGCAGGCCGTCCGCGACGGCCGGGTCGACGGTGATCAGCGCGGTCACGTACGGGCGCCGGTCGCCGAGCACGAGCGCCTGTGAGACGAGCGGCGCGGTCTTGAGCGCGTTCTCGAGGTTGGCAGGCGCGACGTTCTTGCCGCCGGCGGTGATCAGGATGTCCTTCTTGCGGTCGGTGATCGCGATGAAGCCGTCCTCGTCGATCGAGCCGAGGTCGCCGGAGCGCAGCCAGCCGTCCTCGCCGAGCACCTCGCGCGTCGCCTCCTCGTCCTTGTAGTAGCCGGCGAAGACGGTCCCGCTGCGGATCAGCAGCTCACCGTCGTCGTCGGGCCGCACCTCGAAGCCGGGCAGCGCGGGCCCGACCGTTCCGAAGCGAAACCGCCCGGGCCGGTTGACCGAGGCCGCCGTGGTGCACTCGGTCAGCCCCCAGCCCTCGACGATCAGGATGTCGATCGAGTGGAAGAACTCGCCGATCTCCTTGGCGAGCGGCGCCCCGCCGGAGACGCCGAGCCGCAGCCGCCCGCCCAGCTTGTCCTTCACCTTCGAGTAGACGAGCCGGTCGGCGAGGCGGTGCCGGAGCGCCAGGCCGCGCGGGACCGCTTCGCCGCGCTGCCGCAGCTCGCTGACCTGCCGCCCGACCGCGAGCGCCCAGTCGAGCAGCCGTCTGCGCGGGCCGTGCACCTGCTCGAACTGCGCCAGCACGGCCGTGTGCACCTTCTCGTAGAGCCGCGGCACGCTCGGCAACAGGGTCGGCCGCACCGCCGGCATCGCCTCCGCCACGCGCAGCGGGTCCGGGCAGAACGCGGTCGTGTAGCCCTTGTGCGCCCCGAGCAGGTGCATCAGGCGCCCGAAGTTGTGCGCCATCGGCAGGTAGAGCAGCATCACGTCGTCCTCGAAGGCGAACTCGGGGACGTCGTCGATGCACCTCGCCATCTCGTGGTAGTTGCGGTGGCGGATCATGCAGCCCTTCGGCGGCCCGGTCGTGCCGGAGGTGTAGATGAAGGTGAAGAGGTCGTCCTCGCCGACCTGCGCCTCCGCCTCGGCGAGCGCGCCCGGGCTGGCGGCGGCGAAGTCGCGGCCGCGCGCGCGTAGCTCGTCGAGGTCGGCGAAGGCGAGCATGTGGCGGAGGGGTAGGCCTGCAACCTTCGTCTGTTGCGCCTCGTCCTCGACGAGCACGCCGATCGCATCGGAGTGCTCGAGCACGTAGCGGCAGTCCTTCGGCGAGCTGTTGGCGTAGATCGCGGCCCCGACGGCGCCGATGCGCGCGAGCGCGTAGTCGAAAAGCGCCCATTCGAGGCTCGTCTGCGCCAGGATTCCGAAGGCGTCGCCCTTGCCCACGCCGAGCGCCAGCAGGCCGTTCGCGAGCTCCTCGACCGTGCGCCTCGCTTCCTCCCACGAGACCTCCTCCCAGCGGTCGCCGCGCTCCACGAGGTAGGCAGGCCTCGTCCGGCCCGCGGTCGTCGCGGTGCGCCAGAGCTGTCCGATCGTGCGCACGGCGCTCAGCTTACGTCGGGAGGGATCCACGGCACAGCGGCGAATCTGCGCGGTCCCACTACACTTATCCCCAGCGAAAGCGGCTCAGATGCGAACTACCTGGAACGGATCACTCAGCTTCGGCCTGGTCACCATCCCGGTCGGCCTCGCGCCGGCGACGGCGCCGAAGGCCCGTGCCTCGGACGTCTCCTTCCGCACGCTGCACCGCGAGTGCGGGACGCCGATCAAGCAGAAGCGCTGGTGCCCGGTGCACGAGCGCGAGGTGTCGAACGACGAGCTCGTCAAGGGCTGGGAGGTCTCGAAGGGTCAGTTCGTGATCGTCGAGGACGCCGACCTCGAGGCGATCGAGCAGCACGACACCTCGCGCGCGATCGAGATCTCGCGCTTCGTCCCGCTCGCCGAGGTCGACCCGGTCTTCTTCGACCGCACGTACTTCCTCGCGCCCTCCAGCGCCGAGGCCCAGCGCCGGCCCTACGTGCTGCTGCTCGACGCGATGAAGGAGACGGGAATGGCCGCGATCGGCCGGATGGTGATCCGCGGCAACGAGAACTTCGTCCTGATCCGGCCAAAGGACGAGGCGCTCGTGCTCGAGACGCTCTTCCTGGCCGAGGACGTGCGCTCTCAGGCCGAGATCGACGAGGCGGTCGAGGCGGTCGACGTCCAGGAGCCGGAGCTCGAGCTGGCCCGCCAGTTGATCGACAGCCTGGTGGGCGACTGGGACCCCGAGGCGCTGAAGAGCGAGTACCGCCAGAACCTGCGCCAGCTGCTCGAGGCGAAGCTGGCCGGCGAGGAGATCACGATGCCCGAGCCGGTCGCCGAGGCGCCCGTGGTCGACCTGATGGAGGCGCTCAAGAAGAGCGTCGCCGCCTCGAAGAAGCGCGACGGCGCCAAGCCGGCGGCAGGCAAGAAGGCCGCGCCGAAGAAGCGCGCCGCCGCGAAGTAAGACCAGCTAGTGCGGCTGCGGGACGGCGCCGAGCGCCTCGAGCTGCGCCTGGAACAGCGTCTTGTCGATCTTGCCGTGGTAGATCGGGACGCCTTCTTCCAGGCAGACCCGGATCACTTCCATCCGGTCGATCCCCAGCTCCTTCGACAGCTCCTCTGGCGTCAGGTGATTCGCCACGCTTCTCCTTCCCTGGGTAACAAAAAGCCCGCCGCGCTCTCAGCGCAGACGGGCTAGCCGACCAAACCTCTCTGGTGTCCGACAGGAATCAGGGGTCCTGCCTCCCCGAACGATCCATCGCCTCGAAGAATAATCGGCCTTGGTGACGGACGCAAAGGGGCTGACGGGTTTCGAGGAGCGGTTCCTCGAGGGACGCGGCGCCCGGCTGCGCTATCTCGCGGCCGGAGAAGGGGAACCGCTGCTGCTCGTCCACGGGCTCGGGGGCGCCGCGGGCAACTGGATCGCGCTGGCGCCGCTGCTGCTGCCAGGCCGGCGCGTGCTCGTGCCGGACCTCCCCGGGCACGGCGGATCCGCGCCGCTCCCGGCCGCGCCGTCCCTGACGGCCTTTGCCGACCGGCTCGCGTGGCTGCTCGAGCGCGAGCGAGCGACGCCGGCGTCCGTCGTCGGCCACTCGCTGGGCGGCGCGATCGCCCTCCGGCTGGCGATCCGCCGGCCCGAGCTGGTCAGCGGGCTCGTGCTGGCTGCCGCGGCTGGAATCTCGTCGGCCACGCGCAGCGCCCGCTACGCGCTAACGATCACCGGGATCCTCAAGCCGGGCCGCAAGATCGCTCCCTACCGGCGAAGGGTCGCTCGCTCGGCGCTTCTCAAGCGGGTCGTCTTCGGCCGCTGGGGAGCCTCCGACCCGCCGATGCTGTCGCCTGACGTGGTCGAGGCGTTCATGGCCGGCCCGGCCCGGCACACCGACACCGTCAGCGCTGCGAAAGCGCTCGTGCGCGACGACGTGCGGCCCGAGCTCGAACGCGTCCGCTGCCCCGTTCTCGTGCTCTGGGGCGCGCGGGACAACCAGCTGCAGGTCGGGGACGCGTTCGAGTACGCCCGGCGGCTGCGAGCGCCGCTGCGCGTGATCGCCGACTGCGGGCACCTGCTGGTCGGCGAGCGGCCGGACGCGTGCGCCGACGCGATCACGGCCTTTCTCAGCCGCTAACCTGTGGCTGCTCGGGGTGTGGCGCAGCCTGGTAGCGCGCTCCGTTCGGGTCGGAGAGGTCCCCAGTTCAAATCTGGGCACCCCGATAGCACTTCGCGGGGAACCCCTGGTTCCTTTCAGGGGTTCACCCGTGTCATCTCCCGCCTGTTCGTGCGGCTTTCGCCGGGAATCCTGTCACGTCCTGTCACCCCGCCTCACGCCTGCTTGGGGTGGCAGTGGGTCACCAACGCACGCGAGCGCGACGGCCTCGACGGGCTCGTCCTCTCGGCGCGACGGCAGGAGCTCGAGGCCCTGAAATCGCGCCTCGCCGAGCTCGTCAGCCACGACCCGAGCCTCGCTGCCGCCTGAGATACTCGTCACATGAGTGACGAGCAGCTCGAGCAGTTCGTCAGGCGCCGGCTGGTCGAAGAAGGGGAAACGACCGAGCGCGCCGAGGAGCTGGCAAGAGCGCTGGTCGACGGCGAGACGCGCAACCGGGCGCTCGGCGAGCTCGGTGAACGGCGCGATCGCCTGGCAGACGTGGTCGAGCGGCTCGAGGGCCACGAGAGCCACCTCCCCCACCCGATCAAGGCGGCCGAGCAGGAGGTCGAGCACCTCGCAGAGGTCGCCGACGAAGGAACGAGCCCGGCCACGCCTGCAATCCTCGGCGGCGGCCTGATCCTGTTCTTGATCCCGGTCGTCGCGATCCTGATCGGCGCCTCCTTCCTCACCGCGTATTTCGTCACGCGCGGCGACGACTCCTCTGAGTCCACGCCCTGGAGCCTCCCAAACGGCGACCTGCTCAACACGCGCGTGGCCGACAACACTTCGATCTCGGCCGAGAACGTCGCGGAGCTGGGCGTCGCCTGGACGATGCCGTTAACCGCCAGCAGCATCTACGGCACCTTCGCCGCGAACCCGGTCACGAGCCCGGACGGCACCGTCTTCCTCCAGGACCTCGAGTCGAACGTCTTCGCGGTCGACCCGACCGGAAAGGTTCTCTGGAAGCGCGTCTACAACTCCCAGGACATTGGCCCGAACGGCGTCACCTTCGTGGACGGGAAGCTCTACGGCGCGACGGCCAAGTTCGCCTTCGCGCTCGACGCCACGACGGGCAAGGAGCTCTGGCGCAACTCGACACTCGTCCCGAAGTCCAAGCAGAAGGGCGGCGGCGAGCTCTCGAGCGGGTTCGGGATCGACATCCAGCCGCAGGTCACGAACGGGACCGTCTACCTCTCCTCCGCCGCGCTGCTCGGCGGCGGAATGGTCTACGCGCTCGACGCGGCCACCGGCAAGACGCGCTGGTCGTTCGACACCGTCACCGACCCGGTCGGCGACAAGATCATCGGAGGCGGCGCCTGGAACCCACCGGCGATCGGCTCCGACGGGATCGTCTACGTCGGCACAGGGAACATGTACCAGCCGGCCTCCGTCGCGCTCGCCCATCCGGGCAAGCGGCTCTACACCGACAGCCTGCTCGCGCTCGACGGCACTACCGGAAAGCTGAAGTGGTACTTCCAGGCGGTCCCGAACGACTTCCACGACTGGGACCTGCAGCTCTCGCCGATCTACGCCAGCTCCGGCGGCCGAGCGCTGGTCGTCGCGGCGGGGAAGATGGGCTACGTCTACGCGCTCGACGCCAAGAGCGGCAAGCTCGTCTGGAAGCGGAGGGTCGGCGAGCACAACGGCCGCGACCAGGACAACCTGCTGGCGCTGCAGCACAAGCTGAAGCTGAGTTTCCCGCTGATCGTCGAGCCCGGCATCGTGGGTGGGGTCGAGACGAACATGGCCCTCGCCGACGGCGTCGTCTACGTGCCCGTCGCCAACCTCGCCTCGGAGTGGAAGACCCGCGACACGGGCCTCGGCAGCGCGAATTTCAGCGACGGCAAGGGTGAAATGGTTGCGCTCGACCTCGCCGACGGCCACGTGGTCTGGGACACGAAGCTGCCGCAGATGCCCGACGGCTCGGCGACTGTCGCGAACGACCTCGTCTTCACGACCACGTTCGACGGCTACCTGATCGCGCTCGAGCGCAGCGACGGCTCGATTGCCTGGAAGCAAAAGCTCCCGGCGTTCACGAACGCACCGGTGGCGATCGTCGGCGACACGCTGGTCACCGCCGCGAGCTTCCCCGGCGGCAAGGGCCAGACGACCGAGGTGGTCGCGTTCCGGCTCGGCGCGACCGGCAGCTTCACGCCGACGACCACGACCACCGGCACGACAACGGGCGAGTCGGTGAACGCCGAAGCGCTGTTCTCCGAGAACTGCGCCTCCTGCCACACGCTCGCCGCGGCGAACGCGACCGGAAAGGTCGGGCCGAATCTAGACGAGCTGAAGCCGTCGAAGGCGGTTGTCGTGAAACAGGTGACCAACGGCGGCGGCGGCATGCCCGCCTTCGGCGGCCGGCTGAGCAACGCGCAGATCGAGGCGATCGCCGAGTATGTCGCGCGCGTCGCCGGCTAGCCGCGCAACAGCACGTAGAGCGCGATCCCGATCCCGAGCGCAGCAGCCAGCACGGCCGGGCTCGGGCGGCTCCATCGCCGCCCTCATCGTCACCGCCTCGACGTGGGCCAGCGCGACGCCGGGAACTCGCGGCCTCCTCCAACGTCGTTCGAGCGGTGTGTCAAGGTTCCCCGCCTCGATGGTGACGAGCGCGGTATCCGTCTCCGGGCATCTCGCTTCCCTTACGGTCTAGCCCTGTTCCTCGACCGGATCACTGGCAGGCTTCTCCGTCGCTGGGAGTCTGCGCATAGCCCTCGGTCACCTCGTGGCGGACCGTCTCACGCCTGTCTCTGGGTTTCTTTCCGAGAGGAGGGTTTCCGAGTGGGTTACCAGTCGAGCGCGAGGGAGCCCGTTTCCCGCTTACCTAGCCGGATTCTGCGCGGAGTGCGGGAGAACCCCTGGTTCCCCCACGAGCCGGCTCCTAGCTCCCGACCAGCTCGTTGAACGCGGGCTCGTCGCGGAGCGAGTCGAAGTCCGAGTCCTCCCTGGCGAGGTTGCGGAACCGCTCCGAGCGCTCGATCGCGTGGCGTAGGTGCTCGATCGCGTCGGCGCTGCGGCCGGCCAGGGCCTCGGCGCAGGCGACGTTGTAGAAGACGCCCGGGTACTCGGGATGGCCCTCGAGCAGCTCGCGTCCCCGGTCGGCCACCTGCTCGTACTCGCCGGCCTCGAAGAGCGGGTCAAGCTGCGACCAGACCTCGTAGCCGTGGGGCTCGTACGCCTGGCCGGGTGCCCCGCCGATCGCGATCAACGTCGTCCCGGGCTCCTCGGCGAACGCCGTCCGCTTCACGCCTGGCTTCGCGTACACGAGCGTGCCCTCAGGCGCGTCGACGTCCTTGCCGTCAAGCTCGAACCGCGCGCGGCCCTGCTGGACGACGTAGAGCTCCTCGTGCTCGTCCGCCTCGTCGTGCTCGTTGATCAGCCGGACGCCAGCCTCCGTGGCGGTGAAGGCGTTGACGCCGAAGGACGTGATCCCGAAGTGGTGGCGCAGAGGGCGCCAGGGAACGCGACCGTCGCTGATCTCGTCGATCTCGCTCAGCTGCGCGACGTCGTAGTCGCTCATCGCTCGATCGTATCGAGGCCCAGCCAGGCGGCCAGGTCGTCGAGCTCAGCCTGCACGCCTTTCGCGATCGCGCGTGTGAACTCCACGTCCTCGTGGATCGCGTTCACCCGCAGCACCGAGGCCTTGCGGTCGGCGGTGGCGTCGAGCTTCCCGACCAGGCGGTCGCCGTGGAGGATCGGCAGCGCGAAGTAGCCCCAGCGGCGCTTCGCGGCGGGCTTGTACATCTCGAGCGCGTACTCGAACTCGAACAGCTCTTCCGTGCGCGTCCGGTCGTGGACGAGCCGGTCGAAGGGCGAGAGCAGCGCCGTGCGCCCTTGGAAGTCGCCGCCGAGCTGCGCCGCGTCGACGCGCCACTCGCCCTTCACCCCTTCGACCACCGCGGGCTCGCCGGCCTCGCCGACGTGGACCGGCTCCATCGGCATCGCCCTCGCCTTCGCCCGCGCGATCCCGAGCGCGGGGAGGCGCCGCTGGTCCTTCAGCCGCTCGGCTTCCTCGACGGAGGGGACGATGACGTCGGCGGGATAGACGCGCTCGGGCAGGTCCCAGAGGCGCTCGCGCCCGGTTCGCGCGGCGATCGCCACCTCGCCGCGGTTCATCAGGATCTCCAGCATCGCCGTCACGTTGCGGTTGTTCGACCAGCCAGTGGAGGCCCACGGCACGGTTGCCGTGTCCGGGAGCTCGCGCGAGCTGACCGGCCCGGAGTCGCGCAGCCGCTCGAGTATGTCGCGCCGGAAGCGGTCGTTCTCCTTCAGCCAGGCCCGGGTCCGCTCGTAGCTCGGGCGCTCGTCCGCGCCGGCGAGGTGGAGGCCGAGGTCGCCCGTCGGCCGGATCAGCGCGTCGAGCTCGAACAGCGCGCGCTCGTCCTCCAGCGCGCGCTTCAGGTGCTCGGGCCGGTACGAGGAGCCGAGCCGGCTCCAGAGGACGAGGTCGGCGCTCGGCGCGATCGCCGCCGTGGGGTCGATCTGCAGCAGGGTCAGACGCTGCACGACCTCGAGCAGGTCACTCGGGCGTGGCGCGTCGAGCAGCTGCGCGCGCACCGCGAGCCTGCGCGCCTGCGCCTTGCTCAGCCGGTGCATCAGCGCCCGAGCAGCCTCCGCAGACGCTCGCGCAGCGTGGGCGAGGGCTCGCGCCGCAGCGCCGCCTCGCGTTGGGCTTGCCGCTTCGACCAGGCGCGATGCCGTGAGGAGCGCGTGCCGTACTTCGGCTTCCAGTAGACGGGCATCAGTCGATCGTCCTGATCTGCTTCGAGGTCAGGCCGAGCGAGATGATGCAGATCGAGATCGCGGCGGCGAGCGCGATGATCGTCCCCGGCGCTGCGAGGTCCGAGACCGCCCCGACGAACAGCAGGCCGAACGGCGTCAGGCCGAGCGAGCCGAACCAGTCCAGGCTGACCACGCGCGAGAGCATGTGCCGCGGAACGAGCTCCATCAGCATCGTCTCCCAGACGGTCACCCCGAAGCCGATGCAGATCCCTCGCACGAACGCGGCCGCCGCTGCGAGCGGGTACCAGGGCGAGAGCGCGAACACGATCACGAGCACGCTGTTGGCGATCCAGATCAGGTACGAGACGAGGCCCCGGCGCCGCCGCGGGTTGAGCTGGCCGAAGATGAACGTGCCGACGATCATCCCGCCGCCGATCAGCGAGAAGAGGAGCCCGTAGGCGCCCACGCCGAGGTCGAAGTGCTCGCGCACGAGCTTCGGCGTCAGCACCTGGATCGACGCCCACTGCAGCATCAGCACGAACGCGAACAGGCAGATCGTGACCCAGAGCCACGGCACCCCGGCGATGTAGCGGAACCCTTCGCGGATGGCGCGCAGTGTCCCGTCCTCGGCCGCTTTCTCCGCTTCGCGCGGGCGTGTGGCGTAGACGAACCCGAACGAGACGAGGTAGGAGCAGGCGTTGAAGGCGAAGACGAACGTCGCCCCGGCGAGCCCGTAGAGCAGCGACGCGACGGCCGGCCCGACGAGGAAGCTCCCCTGCCGCGCGATCCCGATCAGCGCGTTCGCGGAGCCGAGGCGCGCATCCTCGACCACGAGCGGGATCAGGCCGCCGAGCGCCGGCGTGAAGAAGCCCGTGGCGAGGCCCTCGACGAAGGCGATCGCGGCGAGCGAGTGGATCGTCAAGTGCCCGCCG
>Ga0081540_1001119_pt1 | contig 23729 bp, 21 predicted proteins | sample TabmetS2T1R1_FD_71024 | JGI IMG/M metagenome (GOLD analysis project Ga0081540, IMG submission 71024) | Tabebuia heterophylla rhizosphere microbial communities from the University of Puerto Rico - S2T1R1 | ecosystem: Host-associated > Plants > Roots > Rhizosphere ... | reverse complement strand
TTCTTCTACCTCGGCAGAAAGAAGCACAGCTTTTCGAACTACGGTTAGATCGGGAACTGGATCGGCGGATTTGAAATCAGCGGGTACGTCGGAACTATTGATGCGATACCCAAGCGGTTCGAGACATTTGGCTTCATACGGCTCGCCGATGAAGTCGAACAATGAACGCATGGCCGATTCCGGGTTGTCGAGTAAATCCGCGTATCGGACGCGATAAACGACGCTCGGACCAAAGGCCTGCTCAGCTTGGAGGCACTCACTGACAGTTCGAATCCAGTATCGATAGGCTTCCTCCTCGTTAGGCACCAAATGAATGCCCGCCACACGATGGAAGTTGACCATCGAGTGCACCACTGCCCGAACATCGCGCAATAAATGGATGAATAGGGCTTGAGGAAAAAGCTTCCGTAGTCCCCAAATATGGAAAGAATATTCTGGCGTTCCATCGACCCAACGCCCTTTAGGGCCCGCGGCGGTGCTAGTGGCCTCGAGCCAACGCGATTTAATTTTCAATTCGACACTTCTGGTTTCCCGCTTCGTTTCCAGATGCTTGCGATGGCGCAGGATTAAGTCGTTGATGCTGTCGCCGAAGGCGGCAAACAATTCGTCGTCCTGAATATCCATCGCGCTCAAGATCGAGTAATCACCGCGAGCCGCCCCAATTTGATAGGCGACGGCAACATTGACTGCAAAATCTCCCATCCAGTTTGACTCTGGTACGGGAAACAAATTCGGATGGTGCCCCAGACACCACGTGAGGATACTTGTTCCCGAACGGGGTGAGCCGACTAGAAAGATTGGCTTGTTTATCCCATCATGCACTTTTGCGCCTTCTCAATCTCGTCCTGCTACTCTTGTTACGTCATCAAGTCAATCCGCCATGTGGCTTTCGGCGCATCCAGAAACTCCCGCCACCCCACGACGTTAAGCTAGGGAAAGCAGTCTTCGCGGCATCCTCATAATAGTTGCTGAGGTAGTTATTGGCCATGAGCACCTCGAAGGTGGAATTAAATGTGAGGAACGCTTGCAAAAGATATTGCTCGCTCCAGAAGCGAAATTCATCCGTCACCCAGTCCCGCCGATAATCAAAAGGAAAAAAGATATCGTGGACGTGCACAATGACTCCGGGTTTTAGACGCGGTAACACTTCCAGAAAAAGATAATTGACATCCCCGCCAATCCTCACCGTATGAGAGCTATCGATAAAAAGGATGTCGCCGGAGTGGAGCTGCGAGAAAAATTCGAGATCGATGTCCTCCACTTTTTTCTCAATTAAGGAGTGTAATCCCGGGACGCCCTTTCGGAGGAAATCGAGAGGAAAAGGATCGATGCAGATTAGCTTTGTTCCCCCGTTCCTTGCAATGGCCTCGGCTGCAACGAGAGAAGAAAACCCGCTGCCTACTTCGATGATCAATCTTGGTCGAAAGTGACGGATCATACAATAAGCAACCAGCGCGTCACTACCGTCAAAAAGGCCATTATTAAGATAGAAATGGCCGGATTCATTTGTCGGCTCGACTGGAAATTGATCATATTCGGCCCGAAATTTCGGAAAATGATTCTGCAACAGATCAAGTTGCGTTGAATCGTTCATGTCGATCCCCGCCAGTTTGCTAGGCCGATTCCACAACGTTTCCGGCAAACTCTGAGTGTCGGGGATCGGTTGGTAGAAGTGCACCGGCGTTATGTGGAAACCATGTCGCTCCCAAAGCCGGAAAATCTCGTTAAATTTTCCGCTGTGCAGACAATGAGGTATGACTGTCGCGAGGAATTGTGAAAGGTGTGCCGCATCGATATTTCCGCGTGACACCTCGTTCGTAAGGTTGTGGAAAATTAGAGATACAGACTCGAAATCACGCCTGACTCTTACTGAGTCGATAGGCGTATCCGGCTGACTGGCTGGATAAAGGCGAAAGTCGTATACTGTCGACCCCGCAATCCATCGGACTTCTGTTTGTCCAGACCTGCCTTTGCTCTTGCTAACCAGCTTCTCGTCGTCGGGCTTCGTCGAAACACGCACCTCGCCTCCAGCGGGATCATTCGTCTCCCATGAAATCAGCACGCAGTCTTTCCCAAAAGGAACAGGATTTGGATTCGCGCTGATCTTTCCGGTGAGCTTTGCAGACTCCTTTGTGTTGCTCACTGTGGATAACAAAAATCAGCTACTTGCTCTCATAGCAATGTTCGAGCTGTCGCACTGTTGGCGATTTCTCGAAGTTCCCGAAATGATCGTCGCTGAACAAAAATTCCAGTTTTTTTCGTGCTGCGTCAGCAGAGTAGAGAGCGTGTGTTTTCCTGATACCGTTTTCCGAGATGCGGTTCCAGAGTTCCTCGGATTCGTAGACCTCGATTAACGCCTGCGCAAATTCTTCCGGCTCATCTGCGAGAAGAACGTCCTCGCGGTCCTTGAGTTCCATTCCCTCGGCGGCCACGGACGTTGCAACCACTGGCACACCAAGGGCCATGCTTTGGTTGATTTTGCCTTTCACACCAGCGCCAAATCGCAATGGCGCAATAGATAGTTTAACACTATCGAAAAACGGGCGGGCATCACGCTGCAATCCAGCGACAACGACCCGCTCCGTAGCCAGCGCAACTATCTCGGGCGGCGGCTTGTCCCCGATGATATAGAACTTCGCCTCGGGCAGGCGGCTACTTACGATCGGGTAAATCTTCCGCAGGAAAAAAAGAACGGCGTCCGTATTTGGCGCATGTTGAAAACCACCAATGAAGAGCCAGTCCCGCCGAAGTGCGAACGGCGCTCCAGAACCCGGCACATCCACGATATTTGAGACTAGTTGAATAGACTTGTGCGGCCATTTTTTCTGAAGCAATTGCTGTTCGACAGAACTCACCACCCAAGTCTCATCCGCTCCTTCGATCAACTCGTCCTCCACTTGCTGCGTTTCTACCGCCTTTTGGCGAACGTGAGGATCGCGGGTCACTTGTGCCTCTCGGTCGGTGCGAAGGAAATGAAGATCAACAGTGTCAAAAATGATGGGGCTTTGCGGCGCGTAGAGCCGGACATTGTCAATATGTTTGCGAGCGAAATCACACCGGCTTAACACAACGGCATCGAATCGCGAGCCCTGCGCGATAAGAAAGTCACGGATGCTTTTCACAAACGGGTGATAGAGAACTTGAATCCCGCGTTTTTGTAGCTCAGCAGCATACGGCGGTGTGTTCGCGAGATTGTCAGGGATGAAGGTGACACGATGGCCTAGTTGCCGCAGGAGCTTGAGAAGTTGGAACATCCGAACAGATCCCGAGTCACGGTCTGGCATCGGAAGATGATGGTCAATCACAAGGATATTTTTTCGAGCTGGTGGCGATTGCTGCAGGAAAGCCAGGTTGCCAACAGCTGGCTTTGTTCGCAGCTCGGCAGCCCATGTTTCCGCAAATTTCGAGAGGTTAATATCCTGATGTTTCTTTGTCCCAGTTGCGAGATCGGTGCCGCCAGTTGCTCCCTCATAGTGGACTACCTCGCTGAGTGGCTGATACAATACCTTATAACCGGCCCGGCGAACTTTAAACGACAAATCAGTATCCTCGTAGTAGGCGGGCGCGTAGCGTGAGTCGAAACCGCCCACGCTGGCAAATAGCGATTTGGGGATCATCAGCGCTGCTGCCGAGCAATAATCAACTTCGCGCAGATAATTGTACTCGGGTTTTCTTGGGTCATCCGATTTGCCATAGTTCCATCCCGATGCATCGCGCCATACAATCCCGCCTGCTTCCTGCAATCGGCCATTGGGATAAAGAAGTTTTGAACCAACGATGCCCGCTCGCGGCTCCTCGGCGAAAGTATCGATCAGCGCCGTCAGCCAGCCCGGTCTTACAAGCGTGTCGTTATTCAAAAAGACGAGATATTTGCCGCGCGCAGCCTCCGCCCCGCGATTGCACGAGGCGATGAAACCGGAATTTGTTTCGTTGCGCAGATAGACAATGCCTGGAATCCTCGAGACAGCCTGCGCTGTGCCGTCCGTGGAGCAATCGTCCACCACGATGACCTCAAAGCGCTCCGTCCCTTGATGCTCTTGCAAAGAATCCAGGCAGGCTTGCGTGAAGCGTAGCTGATTGAACACAGGAATGATGATTGAAACTTCGACTTGCTGTTGAACGGGAAACTCAATTGGACGCGTTGGCGCAGGAGGCTCGGTAGGCGATGGGGGTTGTCCACGGTTTAAACGTGTGTCTGAAATCAGGGTCTGGATTTCGTCATCGATTGCAGCAATCTCCGAATGGCTGCCGCGCCAGTCTTTGTAAGCCGAGACGATTTTTTCCAGGTGCCCGTAACCCAGTAAGCTTCGCGACCGCTTGGGAAAAAGCTTTGCCTTCAATGCTGCCACCGGATTTGCGATTAACCAGCGTGCGGACGAGCGAAGTCGCGCCGCTGCGTGGTCAGCCTCGTCCAAAAGCCGGGAGAGCTTCTGGGTAGCCTTCAACTGTTGGCGTAGACGGTTCTTTAGCTCGTCTCCACGCGCCTCGCTTTCCGCGAGGCTAACGCTTCCCTGGTGCAGAAGTTGATTCATACGGGTAATGCGTTCCCGCAATTGCTCGATTTCTCTGCTATATTGGGCTGTTAGTTCCTCGACTTGCGTCTTGTGCCGAGCTTCCGCTTGCGCAAGATGAATCGTTAGTTCCTCGACTTGCGTCTTGTGCCGAGCTTCCACTTGCGCAAGATGAATCGTTAGTTCCTCGACTTGCGTCTTGTGTCGGGCTTCCGCCTGCGCAAGGAGCTCGCGGTAGAGATCTTCGATCTGCCCCATCCTCTCTGGAACAAAAGCATTCAGCCGGCTGACGGTTCCTGGAAGCAATTCCGGCTCCGTTGATTTCGCGGTCTGCGGAGCGGTCGCAGGCGCCCCTCCGCTCCCGCTTTTCCGCGATGCTTCGGCAATCAAAGCACGATAAATCTCGATTACTTCCGGAGCGACCCGGGCATCAATCAGATGCTCAACAGTAAAATGAGTGTGACGCCTTCGCTTTTTTACCAGCGTCGCCGCGTTTTTTACTGCGGCATCGGGGAGGCCAATGAAATGCGCAACTCGCCGCAATTCCGATTCTGGGTCTTGGAAAAATAAATCATAGTGAGTAACGAGCCGCTCCTGGTTGCCAGCCGTCTCGATCACACGTCGGTTGTAGATTTCCCAAAGCCGCAGGCCAAACGAATAGGAAATTCCGTTTCGCTCCTTCATCGAATGGGCGACTTCCAATGGATTGCGCACCATGATGAGCGTTTTCATGCTGGGCAGCAGGTTTCGCCAAAATGGCAGCGTCAAACTGTTGCGAGGATCCTTCCAGCCCCAGAGACCCGCCGAATCGAACTTTTCGACGAGCAGTCGCGCTTTCATGCGCACCGCGTCTAGTCTCGCATCCATGAAGTTCTGGTCGCGTTTGGGCGGGAGATCCCAGGCGCCGCCGAGCTCATTTAACAATTCGTCATTCAGCGCTACGAACCCGAGATGTTCCCAAAAACCATCAGGGTTATCGGCCTGCGCGGGCATCAATTCTTCTTTTGGACCGAGGTACAGACCGCACGCGTGCAGTAGCCTTGTGAGCATCGATGTTCCTGAACGGTGCGCTCCGGCAATGCAAGTCGCTGTCTGGGTGTCAGCGTTGTTTTTCACTCAAAACGCTTAAACAACGATGGTCAGCCCAGTGCGTCAAGCCGATTACTCGGCGTCAAGAACGACAGGTTGCCAACGGTCATAATGTTACTTGATTCGGTGCCCTTCACTCCTCCCCGCAAATCTTTCGTCGCGCAAATTCCAGCTCGATCTAAGTTCCCGGCGATGCAACGAAATGATGGCCGCGGACCCGATGAGATTCGTCCGATTAATTTCGAGTTGAACATCGCGCCGCATGCCAGCGGTTCGGTGCTGGTCTCAATGGGTCAAACACGCGTGATATGCGGCGTCACAATCGAAGAAGGCGTGCCGCGCTGGATGAAAGAGCAGGCAGTGCCTGGTGGCTGGCTTACGGCTGAGTATTCGATGCTCCCGTATTCGACGCAAACACGAAAGCCGCGTGACGTGGCAAAAGGTCGGCTCGACGGTCGCAGCGTCGAGATTCAACGGCTGATCGGCCGCTCTCTGCGAGCAGTTGTCGATCTCGAGAAACTCGGGCCCCGCACGATCTGGGTCGATTGCGATGTCTTGCAAGCCGACGGAGGAACACGCACGACCGCAATCACCGGAGCCAGTCTCGCGCTGGCTATTGTTTGTCGGAAACTTGTGAGGGACAAGAAGCTCGATGCCCCTCCAATGCAAAAATTGGTCGCCGCAGTAAGTGCCGGCGTTTTGGATGGGCAGGCCGTGCTGGATCTTAACTACGAAGAAGACAAACTAGTCGCTGTCGATTTCAATTTGGTGGCTACTGAGGACGGCGAATTCGTAGAAGTGCAAGGCTCTGGTGAAGAAGCAACGTTTTCGGCCTCGCATTTGGATGAAATGCTTGCTCTCGCACGCAAAGGCATCGCCGCGCTGGTTGGTGCGCAGCGCGCTGTTTTGGCGCGAATCATGGTTTCACCGCCAGAAAGTTAGCTGGCTATCTGGAATTGTAGGGCGTCCGCCGGCTAGGGAGGCAGGATGTCTTGCGTTGGCGTTTCACAGAAACGCCCTACAATTATGCGCCAATGAAACGGGCTCTCATCACCGGCATCACCGGCCAAGACGGAAGTTATCTGGCCGAGTTCTTGCTTGAGAAGGGGTATGAAGTTCACGGGATCATTCGTCGCGCCAGCACATTCAACACTTCCCGCATTGATCATCTTTATGCAGATCCTCACGTCAATGGTGTACGACTATTTTTGCATTACGGAGACCTTAGCGACTCTGTTAATCTGGTGAAGCTTCTGTACGAGTTGAAGCCGGACGAAATTTATCATCTTGCAGCGCAGAGCCACGTGCGCGTGAGCTTCGATATTCCTGAGTACACAGCCGACGTCACGGGCGTGGGCACCATCCGTATCCTGGAGGCAATTCGTGAAGTGGGATTGCGTTCCCGTTTCCTTCAGGCGTCGAGCAGCGAGATCTTTGGCAAGGCGCAGCAGGTGCCGCAAACGGAAAGTACACCGTTTTGGCCCCGCAGCCCGTATGGTGTGGCGAAGGTTTTTTCATATTGGGCGACCATCAATTATCGGGAGAGTTACGGCCTTTGCGCGAGCAACGCCATCATGTTCAACCATGAAAGCCCGCGGCGCGGCGAAACTTTTGTCACGCGCAAAATCACGCGTGCTGTCGCAGCGATCAAACATGGGCTGCAAAAGGAATTGTTCCTAGGCAATCTGGACGCAAAGCGAGATTGGGGCTTTGCGCCTGAATACGTTGAAGGCATTTGGCGAATCTTACAGCTTGGCGAAGGCGACGATTTCGTGCTGGCTACCGGTGAATCCCACACTGTGCGCGAATTTGTCGAAGCAGCGTTTGCCCAAGCCAATCTGGATTGGAAGCAATACGTGAAACATGATCAGCGGTATGAACGTCCGGCGGAAGTTGATATTCTGATTGGCGATGCTACGAAAGCGCGAAAGACACTGGGTTGGGAACCGAAAGTGCGTTTCCAGGAACTGGTACGTATCATGGTGGACGCTGACATGGCATTGCTTTCGCGAGAGACGCCGAGAGAGCATCTCGGTAAGCTGCCGTAGTTGTAGCCGGTTATCGTCGACTGCAGCTTTGTGAAATTCAGTCCCGCGTGCCCCGGCGACAGCTCTATCGCATTACGAATGGCGCCGGGTTTGTGTCAGCCATCGAATGAGCCGACACCAAACTTGGAACGGCAGCGGCCAGTGGTGCGTTTACGATAGTGACTGCGACGCCGGTTCCTACGATGTCATATAGTCGTACGATGTCGTTGGAACGCATCCGGATGCATCCATAGCTTGCAGGCGTCCCGATGCGCCGTTCCTCCGGTGTGCCATGGATGTAGATGTCTCGAGAGAACGCGTTGGCGTTTTGCGCCTCCAGTCCGCGCAGCCAGAGAATGCGCGTGACAATCGGGTCGCGGCCCGGGGAATCCGGCGCAACGATTTCACCGGTGCGGCGCCGGTCCTTAAACACCGTGCCCGGCGGCGCATTATCGCCGATTTTTTGGGCGACCTGCAGTTTGCCCAGCGGCGTAAAACGGCTGCCGCGTCGATCGCCTAATCCGAATTTCGAAGTGGAGACTGGATAAATTGCAAGGACATTTCCGCGATCAATAATGGCGAGTTTTTGCTCACGCGTGCTGACGACAATTTGATGCCGCGTGTCTGGCGCCGCGCAGGATGCGAGAAGAAGCGCAAGGAGCAAGACATGGCAACGAATCGCCGAGCCGTCCATTTTGTCGCGCACCTTCGGCGCGGCTTCGGCACGACGAGCAGGCTGTGGTCGCGCTCGACCATTATTCGTGTTCATGTCCGATTGAACTGGAAAAATCCTTCCGCGGTTTCGGTTGTCGCATTGGCAACTTCTTTCAGCGGAATCTCTCGCGCTGCTGCGATCGTTTCTGCCACCACGCGTGTATATGCTGGTTCAGAGCGTTTTCCGCGAAAAGGGACAGGCGCCAGATAGGGGCAATCGGTTTCCACCATGAATTTCCAGAGTGGGATTTGTGCCGCAACTTCTCGCACAGCCGCGCCGTTTTTGAAAGTGACAATTCCAGTGAACGAAACAAGGTGGTCGAGATCGAGAACTTCATTCGCCTCGTCAAGCGAACCGCCGAAGCAATGAAAAACGCCGCGCAGTTTCCCTGTATAGGGCCGCATGATTCTAAGCGTGTCCTCCCATGCGTCGCGCTGATGGATCACTACGTTTAGCCCCAATTCCACTGCGAGATCGAGTTGCTGTTGAAATAAGCTTGCCTGTTTCGATTTGTAGGCGCCGTCGCGGATTTGTGCTTCAATTTCTTCATCGGTCTCAGTCCGCAGCGCGGACATGACCTGGACCTGTTCTTCCTTCGCTACTTTTTCGCTGGGCAAACGATAGTAATCGAGTCCAGTCTCACCAATCGCCACCACCCGCGGGTTTTTCGCCAGTTCGCGCAGCGGTGTGATCACGTCGTCGGCCGCTTCTTCAACGGAAGTTGGATGAACGCCGATTGCCGCAAAAACAGCTGAATGTCTTTCGGCCAGTTCGATGGCGCGCCGGCTGCTTTCCACCGATGTGCCGACCGTGACGATGCGCGTCACACCCGCTTCAGTTGCGCGACCAATTACGTTATCGAGATCGTGAGCGAAATCGGGATAATCGAGATGGGCGTGCGTTTCGATCAGCATGAGCCGTAAAAGCGTTAAAGGGCTAAAGCGTTAAAAAGTAGGAGGCTAAGGTTTCGCTTCAACGCTCTATCAGTTCAACAATTACTACCATTCTATAATCGTGCTCGCCCAGGTTAGACCCCCGCCAAACACGATCAGCAAGACGTAATCACCAGGTTTGATGCGGCCGCTGCGATTGGCTTCATCCAATGCGATTGCCACGGCGGCAGCGGAAGTATTTCCATAGCGGTCCAGATTCACAAACATCTTATCGCGCGAAATACCGAGCCGATCCGCGATTGCTTCAATGATTCGGAGATTCGCCTGATGTGGAATAACGCAGGCAATATCGTCGATGGAGAGTCCAGTTTGATCGAGGACTTTTTTGGCTGCGTTCAGCATCGCAGTGACGGCTTGTTTGTAAACTTCCTTGCCCGTCATGTGAATCGTTGCCAAATGCTTATCAGCATTTTCTCGTGTGATCGGGCAGCGCGAACCGCCGCCAGGCATGAATAAAATATCGGTATACTGGCCGTCGCTGCCAATGTGAGTATTGATGACACCGTGCGTGCTGCCACGATGACGCAAAACAGCCGCACCAGCCCCGTCTCCAAAGAGAACGCAAGTATTGCGATCGGTCCAGTTAGTGATCGATGTCAATTTGTCAGCTCCGATCACTAGTACAGTGTCGTGGGTATGCGACGTCACGAACTGCTGCGCGATCTCCAGGCCAAACAGAAAGCCTGCGCATGCTGCGGAAATATCGAGACAAGCGGCATTGGTTGCTCCGATCTTCTTCTGAACAAAGCAGGCCGTGGCCGGGAAAAGCATATCAGGAGTGGCCGTCGCCACGACGATGAGATCGATCTCTTTCGGCGAAATCTTTGCCTGCTCAATGGCCTTCAGCGCCGCCTTGGCCGCCATATCGCTGGTATTTTCATCTTTTGCGGCGATACGGCGTTCTTTAATGCCGGTTCGAGTGATGATCCAATCGTCACTGGTGTTGACCATGCGCGAGAGGTCCGCGTTGGTCAGGATCTTTTCAGGCACATAACTGCCTGTGCCGATGATCGAGACTGTCCGCAGCGCTTTATTGGAGCGCGGGTTCGAGCGAGGCTGTCGTTTCATGGTAGCGGCGAATCTCCTCGACGATATGCGGGTTTACCTGCTGTTCAATCGACTCCGCTGCCACTCGCAGCGCGTTCTTAACTGCCAGCGGCGTGCTCGCGCCATGCGCGATGATGCAGATGCCGTTCACGCCGAGAAGGGGACTGCCGCCATACTCTTCGTAGTTTGTCTTGTCTTTAATTGTTCCAATGGCATTCTTCGCGAGGAACGCGCCCGCCTTTCGCATCGTTGTGCGCATGAGTTCGTTCTTAAGCCATTTAAACATCGCCACCGCGATCGATTCGCATGTTTTCAAGATTACGTTGCCAACGAACCCGTCGCACACGACAACTTCAACCGGATCTTCAAAGAGATGCCGGCCTTCTATGTTGCCGACGAAGTTAAGCGAGCTTGGTTTCAGCATCTTAAACACTTCCTTGGTTAATTCGGTGCCCTTAACGTCCTCGTCGCCGAGTGAGACCAAACCAACCGTCGGATTCTTGTAATGGAGAACATGACGGGAATAAACCGAGCCCATGAACGCGTATTGAAGAAGATGTTCCGGGCGCGCATCGATATTTGCGCCGGCATCGATCAAAACGAAGACATTCGTTTCGGTTGGAAGTACGGCCGCGATACCCGGTCGATCGATTCCTGGCAGCGTGCGGAGCTTAATCGTGCCCGCAGCGACGGACGCGCCCGTGTGACCGGCGCTGACGACTGCATCTGCTTGTCCCCGCTTAACTAGATCGAAAGCGCGGCTTACTGATGAATCTTTCTTTCGCCTGACCGCCGACCATGCGCGGTCACTCATATCTACTACTTGTGTCGCGTGTGTGATCTCGATCCGCCTGTCGTTGCAGCCATGCTTCTTGAGTTCCGCTTCGATCCGCGCCGAGTCGCCAACAAGAAAAAGTTTATTGATGTGACGGTATTCCCGCAGCGCCATAACGGCGCCGGCAACGAGGTTAGGCGGGCCAAAGTCACCGCCCATCGCGTCGAGGGCGATCTTCATCGGTGAGAAACTTTGCGGACATTAGCCGCCGAATGCAACTTATTTGCCCTCTAGCGTCAACACCTGCCGCCCGCGGTAGTAGCCACACGACGGGCAGGCGATGTGCGAGGGAACGGCGCTTCCGCACTGGGGGCATTTGTTCAGATGCGGAGCATGCCAGCGGTTCGCCGCTTTGCGCGTGCGCAATCGCATCTTGGACGTTTTGCGTTTTGGGACTCCCATGGCAGGCGGTGATTAAAGCATATTCTGACGAGAAAACAACGTTGAAGCAATGAAGCGATAAAGCGTTGAAGCGATAAAATGCAGACGATCTCTGTGCTTCAACCGTTCAACCCTGTAACCCTTCAACGATTAAGCTTTAGCCTATCTAGCGCGCTCCAATCCAATTTCCGCTTTGTGTCCTGCTCAACAGTCTCCGGTTGTTTCCCCTTGCAAACACGACTGCCATCTCTGTCGCAACGCGGATGCGCCGGCAGGTTAAGCAAAAGATCTTCACGCATCTGAGGAGTGAGATCGACCGTTTCAGGGCCACGCAACTCTATATGGACGGCAAAGCCGGCGACTTCAATTTCGTGAACGAAGTGTTCCAGACACGATACACAACTGAGTTCCACTGGTTGTGACAGCGAGCCTCTGGCCCAGAGCGAACCTCCGGCGATGCCCACGTCGATATTATAGTGCAGCTGACCAGCGCAACGAATTCCCTCCGCTTCAAGATCGTTAATCGGGCAAACTTCGTCTCCGTCCAAATGCAGACCCTGTGCCGGAATTTGTTTGAGATGAATTTTCATTTGCAGAACTTTTGGAAAATCATCAACCAAATTTCCCGCTCAGCGCCTTGGCAACACAAGCCGGAACAAAACCCGAGACATCGCCGCCAAGCCGCGCGATTTCCTTAACAATGCGAGAACTAAGATAAGTGTATTCCTCCTTTGGCATGAGGAAAATTGTTTCTACTGCGGCATCCAATTTTCGGTTCATCAGAGCCATTTGAAACTCAAATTCAAAATCGGAGATCGCGCGCAGACCGCGGATGACTGCTCCAGCTTCTCCTTTCCTGGCGAACTCGACGAGTAATCCGTCGAACTCAGCGATCCGCACGTTGTCGATCTTACCCGCTGTTTCACGCAGCAAATCAAGGCGATCCTTCAGTGAGAAAAGAGGCTGTTTCTCGTCGTTGTGTGCTACAGCCACCACGACTTCGTCGAACAATTTTCGAGCACGCTCGATCACATCGAGATGACCGTTCGTGATCGGATCAAAACTGCCAGGGTAAATCGCCCGTCGCATTTGCGAAAATTCGCAGAGGAATTGGAAAATGAAAAGTGTATTGAAGCAAGGGCGCCAACGAAACTGCAAAAACTTCGTACGAGTTGCCTAAAATTCGTGAGACACGAAATTGATCTTCACTCTCATGCGCGATCCAATGCCATATAAGACCATTGCTGTGGCGAGCACGTTCTCCCCGCGATTTAGACAGGTGCTTGCGGAAGCGAAACGCATCCGGGAACGTTTTTCCGCCGATCTTCACCTGATCCATGTCGGAGGACGCAACGATGAAACGGCAAAGAAGTTTGGCGACACGCTCGCACAACTGGAGCTTCCGCTCGATTCAAAGATTCATTATGAAGAAGGATCCCCCGCTGAAGCTATTCTCCGTGCGCTCGCTCGTGAGAAAATCGACATGATTGTCGCCGGCGCGCTGGAAAAAGAAGTAGTGCTGCATCCATTTCTCGGCAATGTCGCGCGCCACCTCGTGCGCGAAGCCCCCTGCTCGGTGATGCTTTTTACCATGCCGGCAGGAAAACCCAAACCACTGCGACGGATCGTCTTTGTTGCCGATTATTCTAATGCCAGATTGGAGGCGTTGAAGAGAACGTTGACGTTCGCTGCGGCGGAATCGTGCGAGCGGCTTTATGTGATTCGTATCATCACCACTTTTGATCAGGCGCGCGCATCGATGCGTGGGAATGCAAGGAAACGCGCAAAGCCAAGCGCGGACGATGAGGAAGAAGAGGCACTTGAAAAATTCGTTTTGTCGGCCGGCGTAACCGATGTTCCGATCGAGGCGCGCTGCATCCGTGGGAACACGGGCCTGGCTGCATCGGATTTTGTTCAATCGGTGAAAGCAGATTTACTAGTCGTGCCGCTAGAGAAAAATGCCGGTGGGGCTCAGCAATTGCCAAGTAATATCGCGTGGGTCACCGACGTCATTCCATGTAATCTCTGGGTAATTAGGTGAATTAAACTGCCGTGATTGCGCAGCGTTTGTAGAGGCGCTTGTGTCAAACGCCTTCCTATCGGATTCGGCGGCTGGTAGAACCGGCGCTGCAACAACGCATGGAGCCTGAATTCCAACCGTACGGTTTACCGCACCTCACTGTCATTTTCCTCACGATCGTCCTGCCGTTTGCGCTGGCCGCGATCGTGTGGCGCACCAAATCTCGTAGAGCGGAAAAGATCATCGTCGGAATGCTGTCCGCAGTGCTCGTATTGAATTATGTGGTCTATTTAATTTTCATCCGCAGCCGCGGTACCACGACCTGGCAACAAATGTTGCCCATGCAACTGTGCGACTGGGGCATGGTGGTAGTCATCGTGGCAATGTGGACCGGAAATCAGCGCTGGTTCGAGGTGGCATATTTCTGGGGCATTGGCGGCACCTTGCAGGCTGTGCTCACGCCAAATCTGCATTTTGGTTTTCCAGATTGGCGATTCATCAGCTTTTTCACCTCGCATTGCGGAATTATCATCGGCGTGGTCTTCCTGATGTTAACTCGCCGATACCGGCCATATCCCATGTCGATCGTGCGCGTGTTTCTCTGGTCGGAGTTTTATTTTCTGGTTACCTACATCACTGACAAATTGACGGGTTTTAATTACGGATTTTTGCTGCACAAGCCCGAAGCATTTTCGATTTTGAGTTTTCTCGCCGATTCGCACCCGGTTTACCTTGTAGAAATGCACGGACTGGCGTTGTTGTTCTTCCTCGGGTTGTACGCGCCGTTTGCCATTTACGATCTGTTGCGACGCGGGCGATCCAAGGGCGGTCCAAACGAACCGCCCTTACCCGTTGGTGCGGGGATGGCAAGATAGGCGTAATTGACCTCAATCGCCGGCATCACGAGAGTGGGCACAACTAATGAAACGGAAGCCATTACGCGTTGGGAAAGTCACCATTGGTGGCACACAACCGGTATTCATCCTCGGTCCGTGCGTGATCGAGTCGGAGAAGTTTGTCCGGCGGATGGCGAGCAGGATTGCTGAAATCTGTGCCACCGAAGATATCGATTTCATTTTTAAGGCGTCATACGACAAAGCGAATCGAACCTCCGTGCGTTCCTTTCGAGGAATCGGTGTTCACGAAGGGTGTGAAATCCTTTCAGCCATCGGCAAGGACTTGAAAATCCCCGTCACAACGGATGTTCATTCGCCCGCTGAAGCCGAGATTGCCGGCGAAAAGATCGACATGTTGCAAATTCCGGCGTTTCTGTGCAGACAAACCGATCTGCTGCGCGCCGCCGCCGACACGGGGCGTGCTGTGAACGTAAAGAAAGGCCAGTTTCTCGCGCCATGGGATGTACGAAATATCGCCGAGAAATTCATTGCGTTTCGTAATGAAAAATTCTGTTTCACGGAGCGCGGCACAAGTTTCGGCTATAACAATCTCGTTGCCGACATGCGTTCGCTATATTGGCTGCGCCACGCCGGCTATCGCGTGATTTTTGACGCGACCCATTCGGTTCAGCGGCCGGGCGGTGCAGGGGGCTCTACATCGGGCGATGGCGTGTTGGCGCCGGCGCTGGCCCGAGCGGCCATGGCGACCGGGTGTGACGGAATCTTCTTGGAGGTGCACGAAAACCCCGCGCGCGCGTTATCGGACGGGCCAAATCAGATTCCCCTAAAGAATTTGCCGAAGCACCTGCGCATGTTAAAGGCTATTCATGCTGCCGTCTCAGGTAGGGGCGATTGACTTCAATCGCCCGGGTAACAGGGGTATCGTGTCGAGGGAGCCAGAAGTTCGAATGAACCGCTCTCATTTCCGCCAAATCTTGTGGATTTGGTTAACGTCGGTTTTGATGTGCATTGTAATAGCGGCACCTCAAGTATCCGGTCAGTCGAAAAGTCGAAAAAAGAAGGCGGGCCCGTCAGCGAAAGCGGGCGCATCTCCCGGGGAACAGAGCTTGACGAACATTCCACTGCCAATTGGACACGAAGCCAAGGGGCTAGTATTGCCAGATTTCGATCCTGACGGTCGTCTAAAGGGAAAATTTGAAGCTGGGACTGCTCGCCGGATTGATCAGGAACACGTAGGCTTTCAACATCTTAAAATTACGACCTTCACTCCGGAGAGTCAGACGGATCTGCGAATCGACATGCAAACATCGGTGCTCGATTTGAAGACTCGGATTCTAAGCTCTCAGGAACGCACAACAATCCAACGCTCGGATTTCAACATAGCGGGCGACTCGGTGCAGTTCGACACCAACTCGAAGACCGGCCGATTGATTGGAAATGTAAAGATGGTGATCACTGACAAATCCCACCTGACTGCAAAACCCGGCACCAGCGAATGAAAAAACTGGGAGTTTTGATCTTCGTTCTTGGATTTGCGTTCGAAATGCGCTTAACAGCGCAAATTGCAGCCGCGGCACCCGGATCACCTGTGCAGGCGAACAAGACCGAGAAAGCCAAAGACAAGAAAGCGAAAAACAAAGACAAAAAGAAAGAAGATAAATCATCCGGTCCGAACTTATTTGGCCCGGGCACTACGGGGCAGCAATCCGATCAGCCGACCACAACGGAAATCTATGCGGACGAGGCTTTTTTTGATTCAACCAAGAACATGGGCATCTTTAGCGGCCGTGTGAAGGTGGTCGATCCGCGTTTCAACCTGCAATCCGACAAACTGACAGTGTTTATTACAAAGGGACAAAACCAGAGCCTGGAAAAAGCCATCGCAGAAGGCAATGTTGGACTCGTGCGCGACCGACCCGATCCGAACGGAGGAGTTCCCACTCGCGCCGTTGGCCGCGCTGATAAAGCCACTTATACAGCTAATACCGGCGATGTTGAATTAGTGGGAACACCGCGGGTGCAAGAGGGACCCAACCTGCACGTGGCAACGAGTCCCGATACGGTCATGATCGTCAGTCAGAATAGTCAATTAAGGACGCACGGGCCCAGTCGCACCGAAATTGTCCAGCAGCCAGACCAAGATAAAAAAGGACAAGCGAAACCCTCCCAAACTCCAGCAGCCCAGGCTTCACCCGCTCGGTCTTTGCCAAAACCATGATTAGCCAAGCTGCGCCTGTTTTAACTCCGAAAGCTCCGCCACCGATGACAACGAGAGCGGAGACCGTTCTAAGCACCGATCAACTGGTCAAGATCTATGGAGGCCGAGCAGTTGTGGACGGAATCAACATGCACGTTGGCGCGAGTGAGATTGTTGGACTACTCGGACCGAACGGAGCGGGTAAGACAACGAGTTTTTACATGATTGTTGGTCTGGTCAGGCCGAACAGCGGTCGCGTGATTTTTTCAGACACCGATGTCACCGACTATCCGATGTACAAGCGGGCGCGGCTTGGCATGGGTTATTTGCCCCAGGAAGAATCGATCTTTCGGAAAATGACAGTCGAACAAAATATTCTCGCCATTTTGGAAACTCTTCCGCTGACCAGAACCGAACGGCGGAACCGTTGCGATCAACTGCTGCACCAGTTTGGCATTGAGCGGATTGCCAAGAATGTTGCTCTTACTTTGAGTGGTGGTGAGAAGCGGCGACTGACAATTGCGCGTTCGCTGGTGACACAGCCGAAGCTGTTAATGCTTGATGAGCCATTCAGCGGCGTTGATCCCATCGCGGTGTACGATGTGCAGCAAATCATCGTAAATTTACGCAAGTCGGGGCTTGCGATCATGATTACTGATCACAACGTGCGTGAGACCCTTTCCATCGTTGATCGCGCGTATTTGATTTACGATGGCCGCGTTGAGAGCGAAGGCACAAAGGATTTTCTTATTGACGATCCCATTAGCCGTCAGCTTTATCTGGGCGAGCGCTTCAAGATGTAACTGCAGTTCGGCGCCGTGACTTCGGGCGAAGTCGAGGAATCCCGTGCAGTACCATCGGCTGTTCAACGGGATGTCTCCACTCAGCTCGACATGACGGTTGACTGGGACCGAACGCCCGTAAAATCGGACTCAGGCAGGAAAAAAGATAACGTACCGCTATTTCACCTGGAATCTTCGCGCTCTTGCGAAGCAGCGTCGGGTGTGTGATACGATGCATATTGGAAATTGCGCGCTATTCACGCTAGAAGTTAGTCCTCATGGCGGAACAACGCGGCACCCAGACGATAACATCTCCAAGCGATCAGCGGAAAAGCGTTCCGGTTGTTACAGTCGAAAGTTTTTACAATTCGCACGCCGAGCAGTTGCAGATAAAGCTTGAAGGGGCGCAGGTTGGGTTCCATCGGAAGATTCGCGAGCCAACCATCAATCGCCCAGGGCTCGCGTTGTCGGGTTTTTACACTTACTTCGCCGAGAAGCGCGTGCAGGTGCTGGGTGCGGCTGAGCATTCCTATCTGAAAAGTTTGCCGGCAAAACTGCGCACCAGGCGATTTGGAAAATTATGCGAGCGCAAAATCCCCTGTCTGGTGATATCGCGCGGGTTCCATCTTGCACCGGAGTTGCTGTCTGTTACAACCGAGGCAAAAATCGCGGTGTTTCGCACGCCAATGATTACCATGAAGTTTATCAATGCGGCGACGATCGCTCTGGAGATGGATTTTTCTCCCACAGTCACCGAATTCGGTAGCATGGTGGACATTCTTGGTGTGGGTGTTTTGATTCGAGGGGTGAGCGGAATTGGCAAGAGCGAATGCGTCCTGGGTCTGATTGAGCGCGGCTACAGCCTGGTGGCCGACGATGTGACAAGAATTACTTCGCTCGAAGGACGCGAGCTGATGGCAACAGCGCCCGAATTGACTCGCAATCACATGGAAGTACGCGGTATTGGCATTATCGATGTGGCGAAGGTTTTCGGGATTGGCAGCATTCGAATCGAGAAGCGTCTCGATCTGGTGGTCACGCTCAAGGACTGGCACGACGTGGAAGAGGTCGACCGAATTGGATTGGATCGGGAATTTTATGAAATCCTTGGACTACCGGTGCCGCATGTGACCATTCCGGTAAGGCCCGGCCGGGACATGGCGCGGCTGATTGAAGTCGCGGCGATGGACGAGAAATTAAAGGGCTTGGGTCAGAACAGTGCAGTCGATTTCAACACCAGATTGCTCGGTTTGATGGAGCGGAAGGGAGCTGTGTAATGGGCTTGCTGTATAGAAAGGCGGGTCGCGCAGAGCGTGCTCAGAAGATTGAGAAAGATATCTCGATCCCTAATCGGCTGGGACTCCATGCCCGACCCGCGGCAATGTTCGTGAGAATTGCGAGCCGTTACCGTTCGGAAATCTGGGTGTCGAAGGAAGGCGAAGAGGTAAATGGCAAAAGCATCATGGGGCTGATGATGCTTGCCGCTGGTCAGGGATCGAAGCTGCACATCCGTTGTGAGGGGCCGGATGCCGACAAGGCGATGGAAGACATCGAGGCGTTGATCAAGGCGGGTTTTAACGAGGACTGATTCGTCCCGCTTGTTTCATAAGTCGCCATGCGGCTGATGGGACTTATGCAACCCACGGGAAAGCCACGCGGAACTCGCATTGTTTGACATCTGCTTTACTCTGGCAAGTGCATGAGCGACAGCGCGCGTCAGGAAATCCGATTTGAAGGAGTAGGCGTTTCCCCGGGAATGGCCTATGCCAAGATTCATGTGGTGCGCGATGACTTGGATGACGTCGTGCGTTACCGCATCGCGCCCTCTCAGGCTCCAGACGAAATAGGGCGGTTTGAGACAGCTCTAATTCAAACGCGCATGCAGATCTTGGAAATGCAGCAGCGCATTGCAGAATCGATCGGCGCGAAAGACGCGGCCATTTTCGATGCGCATCTGCTCGTCGTCGAGGATCGCACGTTGATCGACGAAGTGCTACGGAAACTGGAAACCGATCTGTGCAATGTGGAATGGGTCTTTCAGGAAGTCGCCACCCGTTACGCTGAGACACTGAATAAAATCGACGATCCCTATCTGCGCGAGCGTGCGCTGGACATTCAGGACGTGACCAAGCGAGTGATTCGCAACCTCCAGGGCAAGGCTCCCAAGACGTTCCTCGCCTTGAGCGAAAAGCACATTCTTGTTGCGCATAATTTAACTCCTTCGGATACGGCCAGTATTAACCGGGTAAACGTGCTTGCGGTGGCGACGGACCTGGGCAGTCGCACCTCGCACGCCGCGATTCTAGCGCGTTCGCTCAATATCCCAGCGGTAGTCGGATTGCACGATATCACGACAAAGCTCGAGACAGGTCAACACGTGCTCGTTGATGGAAGCGATGGCCTACTAATCATTGATCCCGCGCCAGAAACGATCGCGCATTATGCAGAGATTGAATCAAGGAGAGCCAAAGTTACGGCACAACTGAAAGAACTGCGCACCACACGATCGACCACGCGCGATGGCCGTCACATTGTGCTCTCGGCGAATATCGAACTTCCGGAAGACGTTGAGGCTGTCGCGGCCAATGGTGCGGAGGGTATTGGACTATATCGCACGGAGTTTCTGTATTTAAATCGCACTACGCTGCCGACGGAACACGAACAATTTGAAACGTATCGAAAAGTAGCCGAGCGCGTCCGGCCAGATCCGCTGATTATTCGAACGTTTGATCTTGGCGGTGACAAACTCGCTCCAGGCACGGTGGATATCACCGACGAGCTAAACCCTTTCCTTGGGTGGCGTGCCATCCGTCTTTGCTTGGAGAACCTAGACATCTTTAAAGCGCAATTACGCGCAGTGCTCCGTGCCAGCGTTGTCGGCAACATAAAAATCATGTTTCCCATGATCTCGGGTTTGGAGGAATTACGTCGTGCCAAGGCCGTGCTTGCCGAGTGCAGAGAAGAGCTGCGCCGGTCAGGCGTTCCTCTGCCTGAAAAGATCGATGTTGGCGCGATGATCGAAATTCCGAGCGCAGCCATCTGTGCCAACTCGCTCGCACCCGAGGTGGATTTTTTCAGTATCGGAACGAACGACCTGATCCAGTATGCGCTTGCAGTCGATCGGGTAAACGAAAAGCTCGCGCACCTTTACGAACCGACCCACCCGGCGGTACTGCGTTTGCTCAAAATGATCGCGGAGGCGGCGCATGCCAACAACATCTGGGTAGGGGTTTGCGGAGAAATGGCCGGGGATGTTGCGCTCATCCCGCTGCTGCTGGGTCTCGGCATGGACGAGCTGAGCGCGGGCGCGACGCTGGTTCCGCGAGTGAAACGCGCGGTGCAAAGTCTGACAATTCCCGAATGCCGCGAGCTGGTAGGGGAAACGCTGAAGCTCAATACTGCGTCAGAGATTCTGGCGCGCTGCCTGGAATTAGCGGATAAACGCTACGGCGATCTTTTAGGCTGAAGGCAAGTGAAGTTAAACATTTAAAAGGCTAAAAGAGAAACGCGGGGCTAAAGGTGGAGAAGTAGAAATCTTTTAATCTTTTAACTTTTCTATTCTTCCGCTTCGGGATCCGGTTTCAGCCCTTCTTCTTCCATCTTGCGCAATACGTCGCTCATATCGTCAACTTCATCCCAGACATCCTGACTCACGTAAATGGGTGCCTTCTGTTGAGTGGCCATTGCGATGCAATCACTCGGTCGCCCGTCGAGCTCGATAATCTTTTTCTGATGCAATTCGTTTTGGACCCGAATAATCACTCGCGCGTAGTAGGTGGCATTTTTCAGATCATTAATGATGACTCGCTCCACCTTTGCGCCGAGAGCAGTCAGCAAATGCGCCATTAGATCGTGGGTCAGCGGACGCTCCTTAGTGATCTGGCGCATGAACATCGTGATCGCGCTGCCAACCGTTTGATCGACGTAAATGATGAACACCTTGTCGTTATTGCCGAGAAACACCGCACACCCGCCGCTTGTCGGCAAAACCGCCCGCACCTGCACCTCGATCACCGTTTTGTTCACGAGCAAACGTTATCCGCAGGGAAGCGAAAAACAAGCGGTGTGCACCGCATACGTCGCAGTTCTGTCGCATGAAACGAGAGAGGTTTGAGTCGAATGAAAATTTTGATTGCGCAGACTTGCATGTTGAACACGCTGACTGAATATGCGTTTTGCGGCATTTATTCGCCGCGCGATCTGATCAAATGAAAAACGAGTGGGACGTCGACGCAGCAATCGCGACCTACAATGTCGATGGCTGGGGCGGCGGTTATTTTACCGTTAATCCAACCGGCAATGTCGTCGTGCAACCGTTGCAGGAAAAAGGTGGCACGATCGATGTCCTGGAAGTGGTAAATGAGGCACGTAACCGCGGTTTAAGTTTCCCGCTGGTTATCCGGTTTCAAGATTTGCTCCGGCACCGTGTCGAATCAGTAAACCGCGCATTTCAAGAGGCGATAACGGAGTTCGGTTACAAGAATGAGTATCGCGGGGTTTTTCCGATCAAGGTCAATCAGTTGCGCGAAGTCATCGAAGAAATCGTGGATGCCGGCCTGCAATTTCATTTTGGTCTGGAGGCTGGAAGTAAGCCGGAACTGGTCGCCGCGCTGGCGATGCACCAGGATCCCGAAAGCCTCATTATTTGCAATGGCTACAAAGACGCGGCGTTCATCCGGATCGCGCTGCTCGGTTGTAAGCTCAGTAAGAAGGTGGTCATCGTTGCCGAGAAACTCGAAGAGCTCGAGCAAACAATCCGCGCGGCTAAGGAAGTCGGGGTGGAACCGCACATCGGCATTCGCGTGCGTTTATACAGCAAAGGCTCGGGCAAATGGGCGCCGAGCGGTGGAGAGAACGCGAAGTTTGGGCTCGATACCACAAGTCTCGTCGCCGCGAGCGAAATGCTGAAGGCTGCCGGACTCGCGCACTGCCTCAAGCTGATTCACTTTCACGTCGGCTCGCAGGTGCCGGACATCTCAACCATCAAGCGTGCTGTGCGCGAAGCAGCCCGTTACTACGCAAAGATCGCGAAGCTCGGGCATGAGCTTGGGTATCTGGATGTGGGCGGCGGGCTTGGCGTCGATTACGATGGTTCGCGTAGCGATTTCGATAGCTCGGCAAACTATTCACTGCAGGAATACGCCAACGACGTGGTCTGGAACATCATGGACGTGTGCGATTCTGAGGGCGTCCCGCATCCGGCGATTGTGAGTGAAGGCGGCCGCGCGATCGTCGCGCATCATTCTGTCCTGGTCATGGAGGCGTTCAGTTCTATTGAAAAAACGGCGCCCAAGTTGCGGGTGACCGCGAGCGAAAAGGATCACAAGCTGGTCGCCGACATTCTCGACGTCAAACAGCGGTTGAAACGCGGAAATCGCCTCGAGAGTTTGCACGACATTCAGCAAATCAAAGAAGAATCGCAGCAAACGTTCGATCTCGGTCTGCTCGATCTCGAATCGAAAGCGAAGATCGACACGGTTTACTGGCAGGTCGCCCATCAAATCGTCAACATGCATCGCGGGTTGCGGTATGTGCCGGACGAAGTGAAGGAGCTGGAAACAACGCTCGGCGATCAGTACATCTGCAATTTCTCCGTGTTTCAGTCGCTACTCGATCATTGGGCGTTAGGACAACTGTTCCCGATTATGCCGATCCACCGGCTCACCACGCCGCCTGATCGCAACGGCACCATCGTGGATATCACCTGCGATTCAGACGGCAGAGTCTGCAAGTTTGTAGATTTGCAGGACGTGAAGGAGACATTGCCGCTGCATCGAATTCATCCCGGCGAAATCTATTATCTCGGCCTCTTCATGGTGGGCGCTTACCAGGACATCATGGGTGATCTGCATAATCTGTTTGGCCGGGTCACCGAGGTCCACGTTTTCCTCGATCCAGATGAAGAATCCGGCTGGTACATTGAGGAAGTGATCGAGGGCAGCACCATCGGGGAAGTGCTCGCAATGACGCAGTGGGATAAACTCGAGCTGATGCGATTGCTGAAAGCGCAAGTAGATCAGGCGATTAAGACCGATCGTCTCAAGCCCAACGACGCGATGCGATTGCTCGATGACTACGAGCGTTTCCTGCAGGAATACACCTACCTGAGTTTCAATGGCGTCAAGGCGCCGCCGCAACCGGGCAGTTGGCTGCCGCTCAGTTGATGACAGCCGCCGGCGCGCTCGTACGGTTGATCACGATCCTGATCGTCGCATCGGCGTTGCCTTGTCGAGGAGAAGACGCAATCAGCGGCCGGTGGGAGGGCTCTGCGCAGATTCCTGGCGACCAGTTAAACGTGATTGTCGATCTTGCGCA
>Ga0081540_1001118_pt1 | contig 23746 bp, 18 predicted proteins | sample TabmetS2T1R1_FD_71024 | JGI IMG/M metagenome (GOLD analysis project Ga0081540, IMG submission 71024) | Tabebuia heterophylla rhizosphere microbial communities from the University of Puerto Rico - S2T1R1 | ecosystem: Host-associated > Plants > Roots > Rhizosphere ... | reverse complement strand
CCGTTCGAGCACATCGAGCAGGCGCTGAAGGAAGCGTACGAAGCCGGGCTGCTCGGCAAGAACATCGGTGGCAGCGGCATCGACGTCGACATCTACAACGTGCTCGGTGCCGGCGCCTACATCTGCGGGGAGGAAACCGCGCTGATGGAATCGCTTGAAGGCAAGAAGGGCATGCCGCGCTTCAAGCCGCCGTTCCCGGCGAACTTTGGCCTCTATGGCCGGCCGACGACGATCAACAACACCGAGACGTACGCGTCGGTGCCGACGATCCTCAACAAGGGCGCGGAGTGGTTCCTCAATCAGGGCAAGCCGAACAACGGCGGTCCGAAGATCTTCTCGGTGTCGGGTCACGTCAACAAGCCCGGCAATTACGAGATCAGGCTCGGCACGCCGTTCAAGAACCTGCTCGAGATGGCCGGCGGCGTGCGCAACGGCCACAAGCTGAAGGGCGTGATCCCTGGCGGCTCGTCGATGCCTGTGCTTCCGGCCGAAACGATGATGAACGTCACGATGGACTACGACGCGCTGCAGAAGGCCGGCTCCGGCCTCGGCTCCGGCGCCGTGATCGTGATGGACGAGACGACGTGCATGGTGCGCGCGTGCCGGCGCATCGCGCGATTCTATTTCGCCGAATCGTGCGGCCAGTGCACGCCGTGCCGCGAAGGCACGGGCTGGATGTACCGCATGCTGACGCGCATCGTCGAAGGCAGCGCGGTCGAGGGCGACCTCGAGATCCTGCGCCAGGCGGCTGGACAGATAGAAGGCCACACGATCTGCGCATTCGGCGAGGCGGCGGCGTGGCCCGTGCAGGGCATGCTCCGGCATTTCTGGGGCGAGTTCGAGTACTTCATTCGTAATGGTCGCTCTGTTGTCGATGTCAGACTTGCTGCTTAGGTGATCGCGGATGGGATTGCGCCAAAACTTCAGGTTTTCGTACACCGATTCAGCGGCTGTCGAGAATTGGATTGAGGGCTTCGCAAACGATTTTCGAGTAGAGAAGAGGTCTACGGGCCTATTTGTGATTTCGCGCGAGTCGCCTCAGGCTTTCCAATTTGATGCTGTGTTGAATCGCGATGGCCTGGTGACGGATAGATCGGGTTTGTATTTCGAGTTCGTCGGGATTTTTCTAGAACGGCTAACTGCGAGTTTTGGACTGGTCGAGATTGAGGATTGTTAGTTGGCACAGAAAAAAGAATGATATGAACGCCCAAGCAGCAAATCCAAACATCCCGCCCGATCACGTCACGATCGACCTCGACGGCGAGTCGCTGGTCGTGCCGAAAGGCTCGATGATCATCGCGGCCGCCGACAAGGTCGGCATCGCGATCCCGCGCTTCTGCTACCACGAAAAACTCTCGATCGCGGCGAACTGCCGCATGTGCATGGTCGAGGTCGAAATGGGCGGCAAGCCGATGCCGAAGCCGCAGCCGGCCTGCGCGACGCCGGTCGCCGAAGGCATGAAGATCCGGACCAAGTCGCAGCGCGCGCTGTCCGCGCAGCGCAACGTGATGGAGTTCCTGCTGATCAACCATCCGCTCGATTGTCCCATCTGCGATCAGGGCGGCGAGTGCGAGCTGCAGGATCTTTCGCTCGGCTACGGGCGCTCGGTGTCGCGCTTCGTCGAGCGCAAGCGCACGATTCCGGACGAGGATCTCGGACCGCTCGTCGAAACCGAGATGACGCGCTGCATCCAGTGCACGCGTTGCGTGCGCTTCATGGCCGAGATTGCCGGCACGTACGAGCTCGGCGGCATGGAGCGCGGCGAGAACCTGCAGATCGGCACGTACGTGGGCAAGCCGCTCCAGAGCGAGCTGTCGGGCAACGTCATCGACATCTGCCCGGTCGGCGCGCTGACCAACAAGCCGTTCCGCTTCCGCGCGCGCGCGTGGGAGCTCATTGCGCGCGAATCGATCGCGTATCACGATGCGCTCGGCTCGAATCTCTGGCTGCATACGCGGCGCGGCGAAGCGCTGCGCGCGGTGCCGCGCGACAACGAAGCCGTCAACGAATGCTGGCTGTCGGATCGCGATCGCTACGGTTGCGACGGTCTCGCGTCGCCGGATCGCGCGAAGAAGCCGATGGTCAAGCGCAACGGGAGCTGGGTCGAGGCGGACTGGAGCGATGCGATCCGCGTCGCCAGCGAAACGCTCAAGCGCGCGCCGACCGGCGCGCTCGGCGCGCTCGTGCACCCGGCGACCTCGAACGAGGAAGGCCATCTCGTCGCCAGGCTCGTGCGCGCGCTGCGCAGCGAGCACGTCGATCATCGCCTGCGCCAGCTCGATTTTGCCGACGGCGCGACCGCGCGTCCGTTTGCGATGCCGGTCGCCGACATCGAGAAGGCCGGCGCGATCCTGCTCGTCGGCTGCAATCCGCGCCATGAGATGCCGCTTCTCGCCGCACGCATCCGCAAGGCGATGAAGCGCGGCGCGAAAGTGCACGTTCTCAATCCGGTCGATTTCGATCTCGAGGCCGATGTTCCGCTCGCCGGCAAGCGCATCGTCGCGCCGTCGGCGATGGCCGGCGCGCTGCTCGATCTCGCCAAAGCAGCGAACGACGTCGGTCATCTGCCCGACTCGCACGATCTCGCCGGCGCGATCTCGGGTCGCGAGACCGGCGATGCGGCGAGGAGTCTCTTCAAGCTGCTGACGGACGCCCACGGCTCGGTGGTCATCGTCGGCGAGAGCGTCGTCCAGCATCCGCTGGCGTCGGCGCTCCGCGCCGCCGCGGAGTTCGTCGCGAAGGCGAGCGGCAGCGCGTACGACGAGCTTCCGTCCGGCGCGAACGCGATCGGTCTCGCGCAGGTCGGCGTCGTGCCGCGCGAAGGCGCGCTCGACGCGCGCGCGATGCTGCGCGATCCGCGCAAGGCGTACGTTCTCTACGGCTGCGAGCCGCCGGAGGATTTCGGCGACGGCGCGCTCGCGCTCGATGCGCTCTCGAAGGCCGAAGGCGTCGTCGCGTTCGCGGCGTACCTCAGCGAGCCGCTGAAACGCGTCGCCAGCGTCATCCTGCCGATCGGCCTTCTGCCCGAGATCGACGCGACGCTCGTCAACGTCAACGGCACGATGCAGCGCGCCGCTCCCGCGACGAAGCTGCCCGGCGATGCGCGTCCGGGCTGGAAGGTGCTGCGCGCACTGGGCTCGGCGCTCGCGCTCCAGGGTTTCGATTTCACCGAGATCGGCGAGGTGCGCGACCAGATCACCAAGGAATGGGCGCCGCCGAAGGCAGACGCGAAACGCGGCACGACGATGCCGGCCGCGTCAGCCCGCGGCACGACGTTCGAGCGGATCGCGACGACGGCGATCTATCGCGCCGACGCGGTGCTGCGCCGCACGCCGTCGCTGCAGGCGCATCCGCTGACGCGCGGCGCGCTCGCCGTGCTGAATCCGCAAGACGGGCTCGCGCTGGGTCTTGGTCAGGGCGCGCGGGCCCGCGTCGGCAACGCGACGCTGCCGGTCGAGCTCTCGACGCGCGTGCCGCGCGGCGCCGTCTGGATCGAGCAGGGCTACGCCGAGACCGCGACACTGCCGCCACACGGCGCGGCGATCGAGATCGCGAGGGCGTCCGCGTGATGTCCTGGCTGATGACTCCGATCCACTGGTTCATGGGGACCTTCCCGACGCTCTCGCTGGCCATCGGCCTCTTCGTGTTTCCGCTGTTTCCGCTGATCATCGCGGTCGCGCTGTACGTCTGGTGGGAGCGCAAGGTCATCGGCTGGATGCACGTCCGCATGGGACCGAACCAGGTCGGCCCGTTCGGGCTTGGCCAGACATTCGCCGACGTGACCAAACTGCTGCTGAAGGAAGTCATCTATCCGGCGAACGCGAACCGCGGGCTCTTCCTGCTCGCGCCGCTCTGGGCGCTGATTCCCGCGTTCACGGCGTGGGCGGTGATTCCGATCGGCGATCACGTCGCGTGGTCGAACGCGAATGCGGGGCTTCTGTTCCTGCTCGCGATGACCTCGATGGGCGTGTACGGCATCATCCTCGCCGGCTGGGCGTCGAACTCGCGCTACGCGATGCTCGGCGCGATGCGCTCGGCGGCGCAGGTCGTGAGCTACGAGATCGCGATGGGTTTCGCGCTGATCAGCGTGCTGATTCTCGCGGGCAGCCTCAATCTTTCCGACATCGTTAATGCGCAGGGCGGCAAGTACGGCATCGCCAACTGGTTCATGTGGCCGCTGCTGCCGATGTTCATCGTCTACTTCGTCTCCGGAGTCGCCGAGACGAACCGCGCGCCGTTCGACGTCGCCGAAGGCGAGTCGGAGATCGTCGCCGGCTTCCATGTCGAGTATTCGGGCGCGCCGTTCGCGGTCTTCTTCCTGACCGAATACGCGAACATGATCCTCGTCTCGTTCCTTGCGCCGATCCTGTTCCTCGGCGGCTGGCACTCGCCGTTCCCGGTGTCGTGGGGCTTCGTCGGCGCGGACGGCTGGTGGTGGCTCTTCATCAAGATGTTCTTCTTCGCGACCGCGTACATCTGGTTCCGCGCGAGCTTCCCGCGCTACCGCTACGACCAGATCATGCGGCTCGGCTGGAAGGTGTTCATTCCGCTCACGATCGTCTGGGTGTTCGTCGCCGGGTGCTTCAAGTACCTCGGCTGGTTTCCGCTGGGCCATTGACCGATGAAACGCGTCGCCAACTACATCAAGAGTCTCTTCCTGCTCGAGCTCGGCGCGGGCCTTGCGCTGACGTTCAAGTACCTGTGGCGCCCGAAGTACACGATGCGCTATCCGGAAGAGCACATCCCGAAGTCGAACCGCTTCCGCGGCCTGCACGCGCTGCGCCGCTATCCGAACGGCGAGGAGCGCTGCATCGCGTGCAAGCTCTGCGAGGCGGTGTGCCCGGCGCTCGCGATCACGATCGACTCGGCGCCGCGCGAGGACGGCACGCGCCGCACGACGCGCTACGACATCGATCTCTTCAAGTGCATCTACTGCGGCTTCTGCGAGGAAAGCTGCCCGGTCGATTCGATCGTCGAGACGCACGTGCACGAATACCATTTCGAGAAGCGCGGCGAGAACGTCGTGACGAAGCAGCAGCTCCTCGCGATCGGCGACCGCTTCGAGAAGGAGATCGCCGCGGCGCGCGCGCAGGACGCGGCGTACCGCTGAGCACCGAGACCATGACCGAATCGCTTCCGCTCGTCAGCTTCTATTTCTTCGGCGCGATCACCGTGCTGGCGGCGCTCGCCGTCATTACCGTGAAAAACCCCGTGCACGCGGCGCTCTGCCTCGTGCTGACGTTCTTCTCGACGGCGTGCACGTGGCTTCTCGCCGACGCCGAGTTCCTCGCGATCGCGCTCGTGCTCGTCTATGTCGGCGCGGTGATGGTGCTGTTCCTCTTCGTCGTCATGATGCTCGATATCGATCTCGTGCCGCTCCGCGAAGGCTTCGTGCGCGCAATGCCGGTCGGGCTCGTCGTCGCGGTCGTGATGCTGGTCGAGATGCTGACGCTGATCGGTATCCGCTCGATGCAGATTCCGGCGCCGACGGAGCCTGCGGCGGCGGCGGGTCTCTCGAACACGGCGTGGCTCGCGACCGCGCTGTTCAGCCAGTTCCTGCTGCCGTTCGAGGTCGCGGCGCTGATCCTGACCGTCGCGATCATCGCCGCGATTCCGCTGACGCTGCGCCGCCGCGTCGGCGTCAAGACGCAGGATCCGGCGCGCCAGGTCATGGTCACGGCGCGCGAGCGCATCCGCGTCGTCAAGATGGCCGCCGAAAAGCCGGCTGCGAATACCGGAGCGGCGCCATGATCACGCTCGCCCATTTCCTGACGCTCGGCGCGATCCTGTTCTGCATCGCGATCGCCGGCATCTTCATCAACCGCAAGAACGTCATCGTGCTGCTGATGGCGATCGAGCTGATGCTGCTCGCGGTCAACACGAACTTCGTCGCGTTCTCGCGCTTCCTCGGCGACCCGTCGGGACAGGTGTTCGTGTTCTTCATCCTGACCGTCGCCGCGGCCGAGTCGGCGATCGGGCTTGCGATCCTGGTCGTGCTGTTCCGCAACCGCGCGACGATCAACGTCGCCGAAATCGATTCGCTGAAGGGCTGAGCGCGATGCCGCTATCGAAGACCATCCTGCTCGTCATCGTCCTCGCGCCGCTGTTCGGCGCGATCGTCGCTGGTCTCTTCGGGCGCCAGATCGGACGCGTCGGCGCGCACACGATCACGATCGCCGGCGTCGCGACGTCGTGCGCGTTATCGTTCTACGTGCTGTACCAGCTCGTCTGGGGCGGCGCGCCGGTGTTCAACCAGAACGTCTACGAGTGGTTCCACATCGGCAACATCGGGCCGCACGCCGACATCAGCGCGAACATCGGATTCCTGATCGACCGGCTGACCGCGATGATGATGGTCGTCGTGACGTTCGTCTCGCTGATGGTGCACGTCTACACGATCGGCTACATGGCCGACGATCCGGGCTACCAGCGCTTCTTCAGCTACATCGCGCTGTTCACGTTCTCGATGCTGATGCTCGTGATGAGCAACAACTTCCTGCAGCTCTTCTTCGGCTGGGAAGCGGTCGGCCTCGTCTCGTATCTGCTGATCGGCTTCTGGTACACGCGCCCGACGGCGATCTTCGCGAACCTGAAGGCGTTCATCGTCAACCGAGTCGGCGACTTCGGCTTCCTGCTCGGCATCGGCGGCGTCCTCTTCTGGTTCCATTCGCTCGACTACGCGCAGGTGTTCGCGAACACGCTGAGCCCGATGGGCTACAGCGCGAAGACGATCGAGCTCTTCGCCGGCCACCCGTGGCACATCACGACGGTGATCTGCATCTGCCTCTTCATCGGCGCGATGGGCAAGTCCGCGCAGGTGCCGCTGCACGTGTGGCTGCCGGATTCGATGGAAGGCCCGACGCCGATCTCGGCGCTGATCCACGCGGCGACGATGGTCACGGCCGGCATCTTCATGGTCGCGCGCATGTCGCCGCTGTTCGAGCTCAGCGATACGGCGCTGAGCTTCGTGCTGATCATCGGCGCGACGACCGCGCTTTTCACGGGCCTGATCGGCATCGTGCAGAACGACATCAAGCGCGTCGTTGCCTACTCGACGCTGTCGCAGCTCGGCTACATGACCGTCGCGCTCGGCGTGTCGGCGTATGCCGGCGGCGTCTACCACCTGATGACGCACGCATTCTTCAAGGCGCTGCTGTTCCTCGGCGCGGGCTCCGTGATCATCGCGATGCATCACGAGCAGGACATGCGCTACATGGGCGGCCTCAAGAAATACATGCCGATCACCTGGATCACGATGTGGATCGGGTCGCTCGCGCTCGCTGGCGCGCCGGGCTTCGCGGGCTTCTTCTCGAAGGACGCGATCATCGAAGCGGTCGGCGAGTCGCACCGCTTCGGCTCCGGCTACGCGTATTTCTGCGTGATGATCGGCGTATTCGTCACGGCGCTCTACAGCTTCCGGCTGCTCTACATGACGTTCCACGGCAAGGAGCGCTTCGTCGTCGAGACGCACCACGGCCACGGGCATGGCGCGCACGACGATCACGGCCACCACCAGCCCGGCCATCTCGCGCACGCGCCGCACGAATCGCCGTGGGTCGTCACGGTGCCGCTGATCCTGCTCGCGATCCCGTCGATCTTCGTGGGCTGGCCGACGATCGGCCCGATGCTGTTCGAAGGCTGGTTCGGTAGCTCCATCCGCGTCGCCGAAGCGAACAATGTGCTCGGCGAGCTCGCCAGCAAATTCCACGGCCCGCTCGTGATGGTGTTGCACGGCTTCGCGCAGCCGCCGTTCTGGATCGCGGTCACCGGTTTCGCGGTCGCCACGTACGTCTGGCTGCTGAACCCCGGCATCGCCGACAAGGCCGCGTCCGCGTTGCGCCCGGTCTACAACCTCCTCTACAACAAGTACTGGATCGACGAGCTCTATCAGACGGTCTTCGCGCGCGGCGGCGTTGCGCTCGGACGCGGCCTGTGGCGCGGCGGCGACGTCGCCGTAATCGACGGCATCGCGATCGACGGCTCGACGGCGCTGGTCAGCCGCGTCGCGGCGACGGTGCGCTGGCTGCAATCGGGTTATCTCTACCACTACGCCTTCGCGATGATCCTCGGCTTGATTGCGTTGCTAGGCGGCGTGTGGTGGGTCGTCAATCACGCGGCGAGCTGACGGAAAGGGACAAGAAGAACAATGCACGTTCCGTACATCCTGAGCCTGCTGATCTGGCTGCCGATCCTCGGCGCGATCGCCGTGCTCGCGCTCGGCCGCAACGCGAACGCGGCGCGCTGGCTCGCGCTCGCCGTCACGCTCGTCACGCTCGCGATCTCGATCCCGCTCTGGACCGGCTACCTGCCTCTGAAACCCGGCATGCAGTTCGTCGAGAACCTCGCCTGGATCCCGGCGCTGAAGGCGAACTACGCGCTCGGCGTCGACGGCATCTCGATCGCGCTGATCGTGCTGACCGCGATCACGACCGTGCTCGTCGTGATCGGGTCGTGGGGTCCGATCGAGGAGCGCGTCGCGCAGTACATGGCGGCGATGCTCGCGCTCGAGGGCCTGCTGATCGGCGTCTTCGCGGCGACCGACGCGCTGCTGTTCTACGTGTTCTTCGAGGGCATGCTGATCCCGATGTTCATCATCATCGGCATCTGGGGCGGCCCGCGGCGCGTCTACGCGACATTGAAGTTCTTCATCTACACGTTCCTCGGCTCGATCTTCATGCTGGTCGGCCTGATCTATCTCCGCGTCAAGGTCGGCGACTTCGCGCTGTCTTCGTTCGCGCACGCGGGTCTCGGCACGCGCGAGCAGGCGTGGCTCTTCTTCGCGTTCCTGCTCGGCTTCGCGATCAAGGTGCCGATGTGGCCGGTGCACACGTGGTTGCCGGACGCGCACGTCGAAGCGCCGACCGGCGGCTCGGTCGTGCTGGCCGCGATCATGCTGAAGGTCGGCGGCTACGGCTTCATCCGCTTCTCGCTGCCGATCACGCCCGACGCGTCGCAGGAATACGCCTGGCTCGTCATCGCGCTGTCGCTGATCGCGATCCTCTACATCGGCTACGTCGCGCTGGTGCAGGAGGACATGAAGAAGCTCATCGCGTATTCGTCGATCGCGCACATGGGCTTCGTCACGCTAGGCATCTTCATCGCGCTCGCGCTCGTGCGCACGCACAACAACGCGATGGGCGCGCGGCTCGGCATCCAGGGCGCGATGGTGCAGATGATCTCGCACGGCTTCGTCTCGGGCGCGATGTTCTCGTGCATCGGCGTCATGTACGACCGGCTGCACACGCGCATGATCCGCGACTACGGCGGGCTCGTGAACGTGATGCCGTGGTTCGCGACGTTCTTCGTGCTGTTCGCGATGGCGAACTGCGGCCTGCCCGGCACGAGCGGATTCGTCGGCGAGTTCATGGTGATCCTCGCCGCGTTCCAGGACGATTTCTGGATCGCGCTGCTCGCCGCGTTCACGCTGATCATCGGCGCGGCCTACACGCTCTGGCTCGTCAAGCGCGTGATCTTCGGCAAGGTCGAGAGCCAGAAGGTCGCCAAGATGCAGGACCTCAACGTCCGCGAGTGGATCGTGCTCGGCACGTTCGCGGCGGGCGTGCTTTTCGTCGGCATCTACCCGAAGCCGCTCGTCAGCCTGATGGACACCGCCGTGCAGCAGATCGTGCAGAACCTCGCGCTGGCCAAGGCCTGACGTCATGATCGAATTCCACGCCTACGACCTTGCGACGATGCTGCCCGAGCTGTTCCTGCTCGGCGCCGCGTGCGCGATCCTCCTGATCGATCTCTTCATCAAGCCCTCGCAGCGCGACGTGACGCACTGGCTGACGGTCGCCGCGCTCGCGATCACCGGCTTCCTGGTCTGGCGCAACAAGCTGCCGGACGGCTCCGCGCTCGACGCCTTCAACGGCATGTTCGTGCTCGACGGGATGGCCACGATCCTAAAGCTCTTCATCCTGCTGGTGACGCTGGTCGTGTGCCTCTACGGCCGCACGTACCTGCGCGACCGCAAGCTTTTCGTCGGCGAGTTCTACCTCCTGCTGCTGTTCGCGACGCTCGGCATGATGCTGCTGGTCTCGGCCGGCAACATGATCACGGTGTATCTCGGCCTCGAGCTGCTGACGCTGAGCCAGTACGCGCTGGTGGCGCTGAACCGCGACTCGGCGTCGTCGTCGGAAGCGGCGATCAAGTACTTCGTGCTCGGCGCGCTCGCTTCGGGCCTGCTGCTCTACGGCATGTCGATGATCTACGGCGCGACCGGCACGCTCGATCTCGCGAAGATCAACGTCGTCGTCGGCGACATGGTGCATTCCGGGCACCGCACGCTGCTCGCGTTCGGACTCGTGTTCCTCATCACCGGCATAGCGTTCAAGTTCGGCGCGGCGCCGTTCCACATGTGGATCCCGGACGTCTACCAGGGCGCGCCGACCGCGATGGTCGTGTTCGTCGGCTCGGCGCCGAAGCTCGCCGCGTTCGGCATGGCGTATCGCCTGCTCGAAGGCGCGATGGGCGGCATGCACGCGGACTGGACGATGATGCTCGCGGTGCTCGCGACGCTGTCGCTCGCGATCGGCAACGTGTTCGCGATCGCGCAGACGAACCTGAAGCGCCTGCTCGGCTACTCGACGATCTCGCACATCGGGTTCCTCCTGCTCGGCTTCGTCAACGGCACGCCGAGCGGCTTCGCCGCCGCGCTGTTCTACGCGATCAGCTACGCGCTGATGGCGACGGTCGCATTCGGCGTGATCCTGCTGCTCGCGCGCGCGGGCTTCGAGGCCGAGGAGATCGACGACTTCAAGGGGCTCAACCAGCGCAACCCGTGGTACGCCGGCGTCATGGCGATCGCGATGTTCTCGCTCGCCGGCGTGCCGCCGCTGTTCGGTTTCTTCGCCAAGCTCATGGTGCTGAAGGCCGTCATCGACGCGGGCCAGATGTGGCTTGCGATCGTGGCGATTGTTTTCGCGATCATCGGCCTCTATTACTACCTGCGCGTCGTCAAGGTCATGTACTTCGACGAGCCGGCCGAGGACGCGCCGCTCGAGCTTCCCGCCGACCTCACGTTCCGCTGGGCGCTCTCGCTCAACGGGCTCGCGCTGCTCGCGCTCGGCATCGCGTGGGGGCCGCTGCTCGACTGGTGCACGCGCGCGTTCGTGAGCTGATTTCGCCGGTTTTTCCGGCCTCCGAGCGCCGCATCGGCGTCCCTTGAATCGGGCCGGAATGGCACAAACTCAGGCTTTGCCTTGCGGCTCGACGCCGCAACCGATACCATGGTCGCTTGGCTGATGCGGGGTGGAGCAGTCTGGCAGCTCGTCGGGCTCATAACCCGAAGGTCGTAGGTTCAAATCCTACCCCCGCTACCACGGCATTCTGGAAAGGCCACTTCGAGTGGCCTTTTCTTTCGGCAGGACCGACGCGAGGGTCCCGCCAGCGAAGTTCGCGCAGGAAGCGCATCTTGCCGATGTTGGGACGCAAGACAACGGCGGACTACGGAATGGGCCTTGCGCCCATTTTTTTTTCTTGATTTTTGGAGGCGTGAACCCCGCGTGGGGTCACCATGAAAGACGAAGAGCTCAACGTGCTCCTCGCACCCGTCATCAGCGACCTCGGGCTCGAGCTCGTGGGCATCGAGTTCAGTCCCGGTCGCGGCGGCAGCCTCGTGCGCGTCTACGTCGATGCGCCGGAGCGTCCGGTCACGATCGACGATTGCGAGCGCGCGAGCCGCGAAATCTCGGCGCTGCTCGACGTCAACGATCCGGTCGCCGGCCGCTACACGCTCGAAGTGTCGTCGCCGGGGCTCGATCGGCCGCTGTTCACGCCGGCGCAATTCGCGCGCTTCGTCGGTCAGGCGGTGAAGATCAACGTCAACCTGCCGCTGGATGGACGCCGGCGGTTCCACGGCACGATCAAGGAGGTCGAGGGCGACCGCATCGTGATCGAGCAGGACGGCGAGCCCGTGGCGATCGCACACGCGAACGTCGCCAAGGCCCGCCTCGCACCGGATTACGCGGCGCTGGGCCTCGCGGCAGCGCGCCGCGAGTACGAGGAAGGCGCGCCCAAGAAGCGCAGGAAGAAATGAACCGATGAATACGCGAGTAGCTGAATCGAAAACCGGAAAGAAGTCGCTCGGGCGCAGCATTGCACCCGAAGGAGCGAAGAACATGAGCAAAGAGCTCTTGCTGGTGGTCGACGCGGTCGCCAACGAGAAGGGCGTGCCCAAGGGCGTCATTTTCGACGCGATGGAAGCCGCGCTCGCCTCGGCGGCGAAGAAGCGCTACTTCGACCAGGACGTCGCCGTGCGCGTCGCGATCGACCGCGAAAGCGGCGACTACGAGACGTTCCGTCGCTGGGAAGTCGTGCCGGACGACATCGTCATGGAATCGCCGGACCGGCAGATCCGCCTGATGGACGCGGTCGACGAGAAGCCCGGCATCGACGTCGGCGGCTTCGTCGAGGAGCAGATCGAAAATCCCGAATTCGGGCGCATCGCGGCGCAGGCGGCGAAGCAGGTCATCGTGCAGCGCGTTCGCGAGGCCGAGCGCGCGCAGGTCGTCGATGCGTACAAGGATCGCGTCGGCGAGCTGATCACCGGCATCGTCAAGCGCGTCGAGCGCGGCAACATCTTCCTCGACCTCGGCGGCAACGCCGAGGCGTTCGTGCCGCGCGACCGCGCGATCCCGCGCGAATCGGTGCGCGCCGGCGATCGCTTGCGCGGCTATCTCTACGAAGTGCGCGCCGAATTGCGCGGTCCGCAGCTCTTCGTCTCGCGCACGGCGCCGGAGCTCATGATGGAGCTCTTCAAGCTCGAGGTGCCGGAAGTCGGCCAGGGTCTCGTCGAGATCAAGGCCTGCGCGCGCGATCCCGGCGACCGCGCCAAGATCGCGGTGCTCGCGCACGATCACCGCACCGATCCGATCGGCGCGTGCATCGGCATGCGCGGCTCGCGCGTGCAGGCGGTGTCGAACGAATTGAACGGCGAGCGCATCGACATCGTGCTCTGGAACGAGAGCCCCGCGCAGTTCGTCATCAACGCGATGGCGCCGGCCGAGGTGCAGTCGATCATCGTCGACGAAGAGAAGCATTCGATGGACATCGCCGTCGCCGAGGACAAGCTGTCGCAGGCGATCGGCCGCGGCGGCCAGAACGTGCGGCTCGCGAGCAAGCTCTCGGGTTGGCAGCTCAACGTCATGACCGCCGACCAGGTACGCCAGAAGAGCGAGGCTGAGCAGGAAGCGGCGCGCGAGCTGTTCATGGCCAAGCTCGAGGTCGACAACGAGATCGCGCAGATCCTCGTGCAGGAAGGCTTCTCGACCGTCGAGGAGATCGCCTACGTGCCGACGGCCGAGCTGCTCGGCATCGAAGGCTTCGACGAGGACATCGTCGAGGAGCTCCGCGCGCGTGCGCGCGATGCGCTGCTCACCGACGCGCTCGCGGTCGAGGAAGAGATCGAGGAGCACAAGCCGGCCGACGATCTGGTCGCCGTCGAAGGCATGGACGAAGGCGTCGCGTTCGCGCTCGCGCAGCACGGCATCATCACGCGCGAGAATCTCGCCGATCTCGCCACCGACGAGCTGATGGAGTTCGCGATCGATGGGCTCGACGAAGACAAGGCCGCGGCGCTGATCATGTCCGCGCGCGAGGCGGTGGAATCCTGATCGACGCAATGAAGAGAAGCAGCAGGACACGGGTCGCGCAGGGTCAGGGAGTACATTGATGTCGGACGTCACAATCAAGCAACTGGCCAAGGTGCTCGGCACGCCGATCGACAAGCTGCTCGCGCAGCTCGCCGAGGCGGGCATGAAGTTCAACGACCCGGAGCAGGTCATCAGCAGCACCGAGAAGGTGAAGCTGCTCGGCTTCCTGCGCCGTACGCACGGCAAGCGCGAAGCGCCGGTCGAGACGAACTCCTCGCCGCGCCAGATCACGCTGAAGCGGCGCACGGTCAGCGAGATCACCGTGAACCCGGGTCAGCGCGGCGCCGCGTCGAAGACGGTCAACGTCGAGGTGCGCCAGAAGCGCACCTACGTCAAGCGCTCCGTGGTCGAAGAGGAAGCGCAGTCGCAGGTCGATCCCGAGCGCGAGCAGGCGATCAAGAAACTCGAGGAATCGGCACTCAAGCGCGAGTCCGAAGAGGCCGCGCGCGCCGAGGCCGAGAAGCGCCGCCAGGAAGAGGACGCGAAGCTGCGCGCCTCCGAGGAAGCGCGGCGCAAGGCGGCCGAGGAAGAAACCAAGCGCAAGGCCGACGAGGAAGAGAAGGCCAAGCGCGAAGTCGAAGCCAAGCCGCGCCGCGACGCGCCGGCCGCGCCGGCCGCCAAGGAAGCCGAGCGTCCGCGCCGCGCCGGCGAGGAACGCGGCCGCGAGGCCGAGGGCCAGCACAAGCACAAGCAGAAGGTTCACGGCTCGCACCGCATGCCGGCCGGCGAAGGCGAGGTCGAGGAAGGCGGCGCCGCGCGCTACTTCGGCGCCGAGCTGCACCTTTCGCAGGAAGGCAGCGCGCGCCGCACCGGGCGCAAGAAGCCGAAGGCACGTCCGGCCGAGCCCGCGCGCTCGGGTCCCGCGCACGCGTTCTCGCGTCCGACCGCGCCGATGTCGCGCGAAGTCGCGGTCGGCGAATCGATCACGGTCGCCGATCTCGCCAGCCGCATGGCGGTAAAGGGCGCCGAGGTGGTCAAGCAGCTCTTCAAGATGGGCGTGATGACGACGATCAACCAGGTCATCGACCACGATACCGCGGTGCTCGTCGCCGAGGAGCTCGGCCACAAGGTCGTGCAGGCCGCCGACACCAGCGCCGAGACGACGCTGCTCGCGCAGACCGGCGGCGCCAGCGACGAAGGCGATCTCGCGCCGCGTCCGCCGGTCGTCACGATCATGGGCCACGTCGACCACGGCAAGACGTCGCTGCTCGACTATATCCGCCGCACGAAGGTCGCGGCGGGCGAGGCGGGCGGCATCACGCAGCACATCGGCGCCTATCATGTCGATACGCCGAAGGGCGTCATCACGTTCCTCGACACGCCGGGCCACGCGGCGTTCTCGTCGATGCGTGCACGCGGCGCGCAGTCGACCGACATCGTCGTGCTCGTCGTCGCCGCCGACGACGGCGTCATGCCGCAGACCGTCGAGGCGATCCAGCACGCGCGCGCGGCGAAGGTGCCGCTGCTGGTCGCGATGAACAAGATGGACAAGCCGGAAGCGAATCCGGATCACGTCAAGCAGGGTCTCGTGCAGCACGAAGTCGTGCCCGAAGAGTGGGGCGGCGACGTGCAGTTCGTACCGGTCTCGGCGAAGACCGGCGAAGGCGTCGACAACCTCCTCGACGCGATCCTCGTGCAGTCCGAGGTCATGGAGCTGAAGGCGCGTCCGGACGGGCGCGCGTCGGGCGTCGTGATCGAGTCGAGCCTCGACAAGGGCCGCGGCCCGGTCGCGACCGTGCTCGTGCAGGCGGGCATGCTGAGGAAGGGCGACTTCCTCGTCTGCGGCATCGAGTACGGGCGCGTGCGCGCGCTGTTCGACGAAACGGGGCAGCAGGTCGCCGAAGCAGGTCCGTCGATCCCGGTGCAGGTGCTCGGTCTCTCGGGCGTGCCGAACGCGGGCGACGATTTCGTCGTCGTCGCGGACGAGCGCCTCGCCAAGGATGTCGCGCAGCAGCGCCAGCATCAGCGCCGCGAGACGCGCCTGGTCAAGCAGGCCGGCAACCGCATGGAAGACATCATGGCCCAGATGGGCGAGGGCCAGGGTCAGCAGACGCTCAACATCGTCGTCAAGGCCGACGTGCAGGGTTCGGCCGAAGCGTTGCGCGAAGCGTTGACCGCGATCACGACCGACGCGATCAAGATCAACGTGATCGCGTCCGGCGTCGGCGGCATCACCGAATCCGACGCGACGCTCGCCGCCGCATCGAAGGCCGTCATCATCGGCTTCAACGTCCGTGCCGACGCGTCGGCGCGCAAGGTCATCGACGCGAACGGCCTCGACCTGCGCTACTTCTCGATCATCTACGACGTCATCGATCAGGTGAAGCAGGTCGCCTCGGGTCTCCTCGGCACCGAGGTGCGCGAAGAGATCATCGGCATCGCCCAGGTGCGCGACGTGTTCCGCTCGTCGAAGTTCGGCGCGATCGCCGGTTGCATGGTCATCGAGGGCACGGTCAAGCGCCACAAGCCGATCCGCGTGCTGCGCGACAACACGGTGATCTTCCAGGGCGAGCTCGAATCGCTGCGCCGCTTCAAGGAGAACGTCGACGAAGTGCGCAACGGCATGGAGTGCGGCATCGGCGTCAAGCAGTACAACGACGTCAAGCCGGGTGATCAGATCGAGTGCTTCGAGCGCATCGAGGTGGCGAGGACGTTGTAAGCGGGGATGAGTGAACGAGGAGCGAGAGGTCATGACCGAACTCTCGCATTCGATTTCATGTTCGAGTTTCCGTACACCATCGATCCTTGCGCCCTCGCCCTGACAAACCCGTCCTTCGATCATGCCAAGCCAGAAGTCCTTTCATCGCACCGACCGCGTCTCGGCGCAGCTCCGCAAGGAGCTCGCGCTGCTCGTGCATGCGGCCGTACGCGATCACGCGTTGCCTTCGGTCAGCGTTTCCGATGTCGAGGTGACGCGCGACCTTGATTTCGCGACGGTCTACGTGACGGCGTTGATCGGCGATCAGGGCCCTGCCGCGGTGAAAGCGTTGAACGAGATGGCGCGCGAGTTCCGTCACGTGTTGTCGGGGATGCTGAAATTGCGCCGCGTGCCGGAGCTGCGGTTTCGCTACGACGATTCGGTCGACAAGGGCGAGCGCATCGAGTCGCTGCTGCGCGACAAGCCGAGCGGCGAGGGCGGTTGATCGGTCTGCCGTGATGCGCTCGCTGGGTGGATAGCGCAGGTGCGGAAAGCCACGAGTGCCTGTCGGTTTCCAGAAACGCAGATTTGTTCTAGAGGTTCGTTCAACACGTCGTTCCCCGAAAGCGGGGTCCTCGATTGTCAATTCCATGCCTCGCACCGAAGAACGCGACGTCCACGGCATCCTGCTGTTCGACAAGCCCGCCGGCGTGAGCTCGAACCGCGCGCTGCAAACCGTGCGCGAGATGTTCGGGGCGGCGAAGGCGGGACATACCGGCAGCCTCGATCCGCTTGCGACAGGACTCCTGCCGATCTGTTTCGGCGAAGCGACCAAGATCGCCGGATTGCTGCTTGGTTCGCGCAAGGCCTATCTGACCGAATGCCGGCTCGGCTCGACGACCGATACCGGCGATGCCGACGGCCGCATCGTCGAGACGCGCCCAGTGCCGGCGCTCGACGACGCCGCGATCGAAGGCGCGCTGGCCCCGCTGACCGGCCGCATCACGCAGATTCCGCCCGCGTACTCCGCGATCAAGCAAAAGGGCGAGCGGTTGTACCGCCTCGCGCGGCGTGGCGAGACGGTCGAAGCGCCACCGCGGGAGGTCGATGTATTTGCGTTCGATCTGGTCGAGCGCACGCCCGAGGACCTCACCCTTCACATCGAGTGCGGCTCGGGCACCTACGTGCGCAGTCTCGTTCGCGACCTCGGCGAGCGGCTCGGCTGCGGGGCGCACGTCGTCTCGCTGCGCCGGCTCTGGATCGAGCCGTTCCGCGCGCCGCGCATGCATGGGCTCGAGGCGTTGCAGCGCCTTGCCGCGGACGCTGGGACAAGCGCGCTCGACGAGCTGCTGATGCCGCTGGAAAAGGGTCTCGCGAACTATCCGACGGTACGGGTCGATGCCGCGGCTGCCGAGCGGCTCCGCCGGGGCCAGACCATCGATCTCCCGGGGACCGCGCCCGGGCCGCACATGGCCTTCGACGCCGGCGGGAAGGCCGTCGCGCTCGTCGAAGTCGGCCCGGACGGGCGTCTTCACGTCCGCCGTGGCTTCAATCCGGTACGCGCCGCAGCGCAGCCGGCGCCGTGATCCCGGGAGCGTAAGCGCTTGTTTTACCGGCACACGGGCAGGTAAAATATCTTGTTCACTGCAGCACACTGTCCAAACCCGCGGGGCTTGCGATAAGCCACTCGCCGCGAACGAGCGGCTTTTCGCAAGTCTCGCTCACGATTCCAGGATCGAACGAGATGTCCCTTTCGAACGAACAAACCAGCAAGATCATTGCGGACTATCGCCGCGCCGCCAACGACACGGGCTCGCCCGAAGTCCAGGTCGCGCTGCTTTCGGCGCGCATCGAGCATTTGACCAAGCACTTCAGCGATCACGAGAAGGATCACCACTCGCGTCGCGGCCTTCTCAAGATGGTCAATCAGCGCCGTCGCCTGCTCGGGTATCTCAAGAACAAGGACGGCGAGCGCTACAAGTCGCTTATTGAGCGTCTCGGCCTTCGTCGTTGATCGAAGGCAGCTACCTTCGGCCGGCTTGAGCTGGCTCGTGGGTCGCTTGTTTGCTTCTGCGTTCGTCCATGAACGCCGCGCCATGCGAGTCTGCTTCCATCTTGGCGCGTGATTCCAGGTGAAGTCCAACCGCGGCCGTCCATGGCCGCACTTCTCAAATGAAGCACGCGCTATGAAGGCGTGCGCCGAGCTCCGATCAAGGGATCGCAGCTCGTCAATCAGGAAAATATAACGTGGCAAAAGTTACCAAGTCGTTCCGGTACGGACATCACGACGTCACGCTCGAAACGGGCGAGATCGCGCGCCAGGCCACCGGCGCCGTCGTGGTCAGCATGGGCGGCACCGTCGTGCTGGTCACCGTCGTCGCCGCCACGAAGGCGCGCGAAGGGCAGGATTTCTTCCCGCTCACGGTCGACTACCAGGAGAAGTTCTACTCCGCCGGCCGAATTCCAGGCGGATTCTTCAAGCGCGAAGGCCGCCCGACCGAGAAGGAGACGCTGACCTCGCGTCTTATCGATCGCCCGGTCCGCCCGCTGTTCCCCGAGGAGTTCAGGAACGAAGTGCAGGTCATCGCGACCGTGCTCTCGATGAACCCCGAAGTCGACGGCGACATTCCCGCGCTGCTAGGCGCGTCGGCCGCAATGACGCTCGCCGGCGTTCCGTTCAAGGGCCCGATCGGCGCCGCGCGCGTCGGCTACGCGAACGGCCAGTATCTGCTCAACCCGACGCAGACCGAGCTCAAGACGTCCGATCTCGATCTCGTCGTCGCCGGCACGGCGAACGCCGTGCTGATGGTCGAGTCCGAGGCGAAGTTGCTCTCCGAAGAAGTCATGCTCGGCGCGGTCATGTTCGGCCACCGCGAGATGCAGAAGGCGATCAATGCGATCGGCGAGCTCGCCGTCGAAGCCGGCAAGCCGTCGTGGAACTGGTCCGCGCCGTCGCGCAACGACGCTCTCGTCGATGCGCTGAAAGGCGCGATCGGCAGCAACCTGGCCGACGCGTTCCAGATCCGAGACAAGCTGCAGCGCCGCGATGCGATCCAGGCGCTCAAGAAAGACATCCTCGAATCGCTCGCGGCGACCGCCGAAGCGAAGGGCTGGGATGGGGCGGATCTTTCCAAGGAATTCGCCGATCTCGAATACCGCACGATGCGCGACGGCGTCCTCAAGACCAAGCAGCGCATCGACGGCCGCAACCTCGACGACATTCGCCCGATCACCGTGCGCGTCGGCGTGCTGCCGCGCACGCACGGCTCGGCGCTCTTCACGCGCGGCGAGACGCAGGCGCTCGTCACCGTCACGCTCGGCACCGCGCGCGACGCGCAGATCGTCGACGCGCCGGAAGGCGAGTCGAAGGATCCGTTCCTGTTCCACTACAACTTCCCGCCGTTCTCGGTCGGCGAAACCGGCCGCATGGCCGGCCCGAAGCGCCGCGAAATCGGCCACGGGCGCCTCGCCAAGCGCGGCGTGCAGGCCGTCAAGCCGACGATGGAAGCGTTCCCGTACGTCGTGCGCGTCGTCTCGGAGATCACCGAGTCGAACGGCTCGTCGTCGATGGCTTCGGTGTGCGGCTCGTCGCTCGCGATGATGGATGCGGGCGTGCCGCTCACGGCGCCGGTCGCCGGCATCGCGATGGGCCTCGTCAAGGAAGGCGGCGACTTCGTCGTGCTTTCCGACATCCTCGGCGACGAGGATCACCTCGGCGACATGGACTTCAAGGTCGCCGGCACGTCGAGCGGCGTCTCCGCGCTGCAGATGGACATCAAGATCGACGGCATCACCGAAGAGATCATGCGCACGGCGCTCGAGCAGGCCAAGCGCGGCCGCCTGCACATCCTCGGCGAGATGGCGAAGGTCATCAGCACCTCGCGCACCGAGATGAGCGAGTTCGCGCCGCGCCTCCTCACGATGAAGATCCATCCGGACAAGATCCGCGAGGTCATCGGCAAGGGCGGCGCCACCATCCGTTCCATTACGGAAGAGACCGGCACCACGATCGACATCAACGATGACGGCACCGTCGTCATCGCCTCGGTCAACCGCGAGGCGGCCGATGCCGCGAAGAAGCGCATCGAGCAGATCGTCTCCGACGTCGAGCCCGGCCGCATCTACGAGGGCAAGGTCGCCAAGCTGATGGACTTCGGCGCGTTCGTCACGATCCTGCCCGGCAAGGACGGCCTCGTGCACGTTTCGCAGATTTCCAACGAGCGGGTCGAGAAGGTCTCCGACAAGCTCAAGGAAGGCGACATCGTCAAGGTCAAGGTGCTCGAAGTCGACAAGCAGGGGCGCATTCGGCTGTCGATGAAGGCCGTGGCCGAAGAGGAAAAGGGCGCGGCGTAAGCGGCGTCGTTCGATCGCTTCGAAAAAGGCGGGCCGCGTGCCCGCCTTTTTTATGTGCGCAACAATGCGCGCAGCGGATCGAGCAGTTCGCCGTAGCATGCCGCGCGTGCCGTGTCTGCACGCAGCGGCTCGCGCACCTGCGCCGCGCTCGCGGTGCGCACGCTGCGCGCGCTTGCGTGGAAGTGGAGGCACGCGGCGTCGAACGGCAAGCCGCAGAAGTCGAGCAGCCGGCGGATTTCCGCTTCCGGGTTCGCGGTGAGCGCCTCGTGCGAAAGCTCGAGGATGCGATCCGGGAAGCGCGTTCCCCAGAACCGCATCAGCCGGTCGTAGTCGCGCCAGAACGAGGCGAGCTCGGCGAGGTCGTACGTGAACGCGAGCTCGTTCGCGAACAGTTGCCGATAGCAGCCCAGACACGTCTCGACCGCATCGCGCCGGCAATCGATGAAGCGCGCGCCGGGCAGCATCGCGCGCAGCGCGCCGAGATAGCGCCAGTTGAGCAGCGCCTTGTCGGTGAACCACGCCTTCGTTCCGCGTCGGCGTGCCGTGCGCTCCAGGTAACGCGCACCGAGCCGTCGCCAGTCGTCGTGCGTCGCCGTCGATACCCACGCCGGGAAATCGGCTTCGCGCCGCTGGGACTCGTCGAGGACGAGGTCGCGCACCTCGTCGAGCTCGCCGCCGGTCGCGACGTCGGGGTGCGCCGCGAGGATCTGCTCGATGAGCGTCGAGCCGGAGCGCGGCATCCCGACGATGAAGACGAGCCCGGCGCCATCGCGCGCATCGGGCCACTCGAACGGGGCGCCGAACGCCTGCTCGATCGCGCGCGCGTTCGCCGATAATTTCGCGGCGTCCCAGCGGAGCTCGCGACGCCGCGTCGCGTTCGCCTGCGTCAGCGTGCGGAACGCGGCGTCGTAGCGCGCGTTGTCCTCGAACGCCTTCGCCAGCGCGAACAGCAAAGGTGCGCGCTCGCGTTCGCGCACGTCGTCGCGTGCGGCCAACGCGTCGAGCGCGGCGAGATCGTCGGCGCCGAGGCGCACCGTGCGCAGCGTCGAGAGGCCGTACCACGCCATCGCGGCATGCGGTGCTTGCGACAGGGTTTCGCGATACGTCGCTTCCGCGTCGCCGACGCGGCCGGCGAAGTGCAGTGCGCGAGCCAGAACGTTGCGCGCGGTCACATCGGAAGGCTCGCGCTGCACGACCTCGCGCAATGCGGCGATCGCACCTTCGCTGTCGCCGCCATGCTCGAGCAGTTGCGAAAGCGCCAGCAGCGGCGCCGCGCGCAGCGGTTCGGTTTCCGCGTTCTTGCGCAATACGGCGGCGGCGCCGTCCGTATCTCCGCTCCGCGCGAGCAGCGTGCCGAGCTCGATCGCGGTCTGCGCATCGTCGGGACGCGCTTCGAGTGCGCGCCTCAAGAGCTCGATGCCTTCGGCCGGATTGCCCTTCAGGTGCGCGATCGCGGCACGCAGCCGCAGCACCTCCGGATGCGACGGCGCAAGCGCCATCAGCGCGACGAGCCGGCGCTGCACCTCGGCACCGTTGCGCTGCGCGAGAGCCGCGTGCGCTTCCTGCAGCAAACGGATTGCGCCGCCGGAAAGCCCGGCGGTGCGGTCGAACGATGGCGCGGAGCCCGCGCGATGCGGACCGGTTTCTGGATTCATCGACACGGCCGAAGAAGGAAGCGCGCGCCGCATGCGGGCCGCGACGCGCGATACGGATTCGAGAATCCTAGGTCCCGCTGCCGGCGTCAACCCGACGACGCCAGCGGTCCGAGGCGCACCATGCGCTGCATCGTCTCGCCGTTGCGCACGATCGTCAGCGTGACCGGATGCCCGGCACGGGCGCGCAGGCAGCTCTGGAAGTCCGCGCGGCCGGCGACCGTCTTGTCGTCGCACTTCAGCACGATGTCGCCGGCCAGGAGATTCGCGCGCGCCGCGGGCGAGTCGTTGACGACCGATCCGATCGCGACGCCGCCGTCGGCGCCGGTCTGGCTGCGCTCGTTCTCGCGCAGGTCGCGGAACGTCGCGCCGAACGGCAATTTGAAGCGCACGTAGTAGACGACGGTGAGCGCGTCCGCGCCCGGATAGAAGATCATGCGATCGGCGCCGACGCGCTGGCCTTGTCGGAACGCGTTGTCGCGCGCATGCGCATCGGTCGGCGCGAAGTGCGAGGTGCCGATGCGCATCACGCTCTGCGCGCCGAGCCGCTTCTCGTCGGTACCTTCGCTCTTGCCGTCGGCGACTTCGGGCTGCGCCGGCGGCGGCGCGGCGCGCAGATCCGCGACCAGTTCCGCCCCGCGCCCAGCGACCGGCTGGTAGTTGCCCGTTTCCTCCGGCGGCAGCGGCTTCGGCGTCGGCGTGAAGACCGTGCCCGGGCCGGTGACGCAGCCGGCGAGCATCAGGATCGAGGCAAGGAAGACGCAAGGACCGAGCTTGCGGAGCGAATTCATGCCGTAAAGGATGCCGTACCAGAGCTGACTGGAAACCGACGCGTGCCGGAGGGTGCGCCCCGAGCACGACGCGGCTAGTCCGTCAGCGCGGGCCGTTCGTCGTGCCGGAGGCAGCGGCGAGCTGAGCCGACTTCGTGCGAAAGCGCGCGATCCAGACGAGGTGCAGCGGAATCATCGTCGCTACACCGAGCGTCGCGCCAAAAACCGCCGGCGCAGGATCGATCGCGGCGAGCAGCGCGAGCGGCACGAGCACTGTGAAGCTCTGGAACAGCGAGATGCGCAGCACGAACTCGTGGCCGAACGTGACGGCGCCGTCGATCGCCTCGGGATGCCGCCGGACATAGGCGAACGTCGCGAGGTTGCAAAGGTGCCGCCCGTTGATCATGCCCTGCAGGCCGATCACGAAGCCGAACAAGCCAGGCGGGATGGGATCGGCAGGGTCCGTCGACAGATCCGCCACGTCGAACACGAGAAACGTCACCACGGCAACGGCGAGCAGGTGCCACGGATTGAACCAGCGCCGTCGCGCGATCGCCTTCTGCCAGAGCGGATTCATCTCGTAGTGCTGCGTACGGAAATGCTCGGCGTGCCCGCCTTCGCGCACGCGGGCGCCGGCGACCGTCAGGAAGTAGTCGCTCAGCATCAGCGCCGGCACGAGCA
>Ga0081540_1001117_pt1 | contig 23757 bp, 23 predicted proteins | sample TabmetS2T1R1_FD_71024 | JGI IMG/M metagenome (GOLD analysis project Ga0081540, IMG submission 71024) | Tabebuia heterophylla rhizosphere microbial communities from the University of Puerto Rico - S2T1R1 | ecosystem: Host-associated > Plants > Roots > Rhizosphere ... | reverse complement strand
CGCCGATGCCCCGGGCCGGCACATTGATGATGCGCAGCAGCGAGACCTCGTCCGCCGGATTGGCGAGCACCTTGAGGTAGGCGAGCACGTCGCGCACCTCGCGCCGGTCGAAGAACTCGGTGCCGCCTACCACCTCGTATCCGATGCCCCGCGCGCGGAAGGCTTCCTCGAACGGCCGGGACTGGCCGTTGGTGCGGTAGAGCACCGCCAGGTCATCGGGCCGGGCGCCGCGAGCGAGCCGCTGCTCGATGGCCCTCGCGACGTAGGCTGCCTCGTCGTCCTCGCCGGGGACGACGACCAGCTGCACCCTGGGTCCGCCGACGGCAGCGGTCCACAGCTTCTTCGGCCGGCGCTCGGGCAGCTGCGAGACCACGCCGTGCGCGGCCTCGAGCACCGCGGGCACGCTCCGGTAGTTCTGCTCCAGCCGGACCTCGGTGGCGCCGGGGAACGCCTCCTCGAAGCGGAGGATGTTCCGGACCTCGGCGCCTCGCCAGCCGTAGATGCACTGGTCGTCGTCGCCGACGGCGCAGACGTTCCGGCGCTCGCCGGCGAGCTGCCGGATGAGCTCCAGCTGCGCGCCGTTGGTGTCCTGGAACTCGTCGACCAGGAGGTACCGGAACCGGCGCACGTAGCCGCCGAGGACCTCGGGGTGCTCGCGGAAGAGCCGGAGCGGGAGGAGCAGGAGGTCGTCGAAGTCCACCGCGCCCTGCGCCTTGAGCCCACGCTGATAGAGGGGGAAGACCTCGGCCGCGGCGATCTCCGCGTCGCCGGGGGCATCCCCCTCGGGAACGGGTGCCCGGCCCGCGTTCTTCGCCCGGCTGATGGCGGTGAGGATCCGCCGGGGGTCGAAGTCTGTCTTGCCGTCGATCGACCGCTCTCGCAGCGCACGCTGGACCAGGGAGATCTGGTCCGAGGTGTCGGCGATGGCGAATCTCCTCGGCCATCCGAGCCGGTGAACGTGCTCGCGGAGCACCTCGGCCCCGAAGGCGTGGAAGGTGCTGACGGTGAGCGCCTGTGCGCCCCGGCCCACCAGCCGCACGACCCGTTCCTTCATCTCCGCGGCGGCCTTGTTGGTGAAGGTGACGGCGAGGATGGACCTTGCCGGCACCCGCCGGGACAGGAGCCAGGCGATGCGGTGGGTGATGACCCGCGTCTTTCCGCTCCCTGCCCCGGCGAGGACCAGGAGGGGACCTTCGGTGGTGGTGACGGCGAGACGCTGCGGCGGGTTCAGTCCGGAGAGGTCCACGCGGGACGGAGGCGTATAGGATGGGGGGCTGACCGATGGCCGCCTCCCCCGCGCGCGCTCCCGCCCGTACCCCCTCCACCGCCGAGATCGACGCCCAGGCCGCGGAGGCTCGCGCCGCCGTGGCACGCCTCGGCCGCCGCGAGTTCCTCGAGCAGCTCGCCTCGCTCGGCCGCGCCTTCGCCGCCGATCCGGGCAACCCCGGCAGCTACGCCTGCAAGGACTGCGAGCGGTGCGCGAACTGCATGTTCTGCCGAGACTGCGTGGGCTGCTATCAGTGCACTCACTGCGAGGCGTGCGACGGGTGCAGCAACTGCAGCCACTGCAAGGAGAGCAAGGGCTGCCAGTCCTCGGCCTACTTGCTCCAGTGCGAGTCCTGCACCCACTCGGCCTATCTGGTGATGTGCCGCAACCTCTCCGACTGCAACTACTGCTTCGGCTGCGTGGGGCTCAGCAAGAAGGACTTCCACATCCTCAACGTGAGCTTCCCGCGGAAGGAGTACTTCGAGATCACCGCGCGGCTCCGCAAGGAGCTCGGGCTGCCGGGCTGAGCGGCCCCTGGTGACCCGGTGCGGCGCGGCGCGTGGGCGGCCGGGAGCCGCTGGCGGGGTCGCGGCGGCACAAGGATCTCGTTGCCTCCGCGGCCCGGGCCTGCGACGGTCGGGGCGCAGCACCACCGGAGGACACGTCGATGGCGCGCGTCTCGGGAGAGGTGACCTCGCCCACTCCGCCGGAGGTCTTCCTGCGAGCGCTGACGGACTTCGGGCCGCGGCGGCCGGAGCTTTGGCCCAACCTCGCGCCGAAGCTCTACCAGGTGCACTCCGTCGGGCAGACCGAGGCCGAGGTGACCGAGGGGTCGGCGGCGTTCGGTGGGGTCTGGGAGCGGGCGCGCTACGACTGGAGCGAGCCGGGCGTGGTGATGATCGAGGTGGAGGACTCGAACGCCTTCGCCGCGGGCAGCTGGTGGCGGTACCAGGCGGAGGCCGTGGGCACCGGCAGCCGGGTGCGTTTCCAGTTCGACCGCCGGCCGAAGAACCTCAAGGGGCGCATCGTCTCTCTGCTGCTCGGGCTCGCCGGGAAGCGGGTGTTCACCAGATCGCTCGAGGAGACGCTCCGTCGTCTCGGGGCCGCGGCGCCACCGCCGGCGGGGTGAGAAGACTGCCGAGCTGGACCGATGCCACGCCTGCGAACACTCGGCGCCCTCCTGCTCACCGCCGCCTGCGCCACGTCATCCACCTGGGTGCGGACCGAGCTCTTCCTCGGACGAAATCTGCCGGATGGCGGCACTCTGTCCGCGACCGACGTCGACGCCTTCCTGGCGCGCGAGGCGGGGCCGCGGCTCCCCGGGTGGACGGTGCTGGAGGCCCGGGGCCACTGGACGGGACCGGACGGAGGTCTGGTGGACGAGCCGACCTCGGTGCTGGTCTACCTGCATTCGTCTGGGTCGGACGAGGCGAGCCTCGAGCAGATCCGCCGGGCCTACGTGCGCGACCACGGCCAGGATTCCGTCCTCCGGGTGGACACCCCTGCCGGCGCGAGCTTCAAGTCGCCCTGATGCCTCAGAGCGGCCGGACGAAGAACGCCTTGAGGTACTCGGTCTCCGGCAGCCCACCGAGGGCCGGGTGGTCGGCCGCGGGGCCACGCCGCTCGAGGATCTGGATCGGCCGGCGCACGTCGTCCGCTGCGCCGAGCAGCATCTCCTCGAAGTCGGCAGGCTTCACCTTCCCCGAGCAGGAGCAGGTGACCAGCAACCCTCCGGGGCGGAGCAGCCGCAGCGCCCGGACGTTGAGCTCGCGGTAGGCCCGCATCGCCGTCCGTGGTCCCTCCTTCCGCTTGGCCAGCCCCGGTGGGTCGAGCACCACCGTGTCGAAGCGCTCAGCGTCGCGGTCGAGCTGGTGCAGGACGTCGAACGCGTTCGCCTCCCGGGCCTCCACGTTCCCTCGGCCGTTGCGCCTGGCGTTCTCCCCCAGACGCGCGGCAGCCGCCGGGTCCTGCTCCAGCGCGAGCACCGAGTCGCACCGCCTCGCCAGCGCCAGCGCGAACCCACCGTGGTAGCTGAACGCGTCCAGCGCACGCCCGCGGCCGAGCTCGCCCGCGCGCAGGTGGTTCTCCGCCTGGTCCAGGAAGGCGCCGGTCTTCATGTCCTTCAGGAGATCCGTGCGGAAGACGTTCTCTCCCTCGCGCCACTCCACCTCGGTGTCCCGGACACCGCGCAGCAGGCGCGACTCGCGGGGGAGCTGCTCGAAGTCCCGGCCCGAGCCGTCGTCCCGGCAGACCACCTGCACCGCGGAGGTCAGCTCCTCCAGCATGCCCGCCAGCAGCTCCTTCCGGGCATCCATCCCTTCGGAGAGCGTCTGGAGGACCAGCCGGTCCCGGTAGCGGTCCACAAAGAGCCCCGGAAGGCCGTCGGCCTCGGCGTGCACCAGCCGGACGGACTCACGCGCCATCATCGCCCGCCGGGCAATCGCCGCCTCCAGGCGTGTCCGGAACCACACCGCGTCCACCGGCTCCTCGGAGGGCGGGCGCCGGGTGAGAAGGCGGAGCGCGAGGGGGCTTCGCTCCGCCCACAGGGCCTGCCCCGCCGGCTGACCGCGCGGATCCACCACCGCCACCACCCAGCCGCCCGGCGCCGCCGGGGGCTCGAGCACGTCCTTCCGCCACACCCAGGGGCGGAGGTGCCGGAGCGCGCGCGCACCATCCGCCGACACCCGGACCGTCGGCGGCGCACCACTCTGGGCGGCGCTCATTCCAGCCCGCGCGCGGCGAGCTCGAGGTCGTCCTCACCGCGGAGGTGTCCGATCTCGTGGAGCAGCGTCACCCGGATCTGCTCCAGCAGCTCCTCCCGGGAGTTCACCGCCCGCGCCAGGTTCTTCCGGTAGACCACCACCGAGCGGCACACCGGACCGTCCTCGGCGGTGCACGGCTCGCCGATGGGTGGCCCGCGGAAGAGCCCGAGGATGGTGGGCGAGAGGGGCGGGTCTCCCTCGAGAAGATCTTCGGCCTTGGGGATGTCCTCCACGGTCACCGGCACGCCCCCGAGATCCTTGCGCATGTCCGTGGGGAGCCCTCCGAGCGCACGGTCCACCTCGCGGCGGAACTCCTTCTCCGGGAGCAGCTGCGGCGGAGGGAAGTCGTCCGGCGACAGCTCGCGGGCCTTGCGGAAGTGCACCTCGGCCTCGGCCACCTTTCCCTCGCGCTCGAGGAGGAGCCCGAGGTGCTGGTGGGCGTGGGCGCCGTGCTCGTCATCGGAGAGCAGCCGGGTGAAGGCCTCCTGGGCGTCCTTGAAGCGGCAGAGCTCGAACAGTGCCACCGCCTTCTCGTAGGCCACGTCGGGATCGCCACCCCGCTCCTCGGAAGCCTCCTCGCTGCGCTCCAGCGCGGTCTGCGCCTCGCCCAGGTCGTTGGCCGCCATGGCCCCGAGGAGCGCGAACTGCGCCGCGAGCTCGCCGTCACCCGCCTCGCGCGCGAGCTGCCGCCCCCGCTCGGCGTAGACGAACGCGAGCTCGTCGTTCTCGCGGCTACTGGGGAGGCTCACGCCGTAGAGGTGCGCGGCTCCGAGGAGCGAATCGAGATGCTCGGGGTCGAGCGCCAGCGCCCGGGCGTAGGCGAGCTTCGCCTCCTCGAAGCGTCCAAGCGCCGACAGCGCCGCGCCGCGCTCGCTGTGGGCATCGGGCTCGTCGGGCGCGCGAGCCGAGGCCTCGGCCGCGCAGGACAGTGCCCGGTCGTACTCCCGGGCGTCGTATGCCGCGCGGGCGGCATCCAGCGGATCCAGCCCGCGCGCATCGCACACCGCCAGCGGCTCGATCGGCGGAGGACGGGACGGGTGATGACTGGGCGCGGTGGGCAGGCCGGGGCTGGTCGCCGCGCTCTTCGCCGGAGCGTCCGCCGGAGCCGCCCGGTGACAGGCAGACGCCACGCTGAGGAGACAGAGAAGGCCGAGCCGGCGGAGCATGCGCCTCAATCTAACAGAGGCCCCGACGGGGGCAGTCCCGCCCGCGGCCCAGAGGGAGTTCAGTGGCAGCCGGCGTCGCCCGCGCCGCAGGCGAGCAGCCGCGGCTGGCCGCTCAGCGGCTCCAGCAGGAGCGCCTGTGGATCCTGGTGGGAGATGGCCGCCTGGAGCGTCAGGGCCCCGGCCGGCACCGGCCCGGTGCAGTCGGCCACGCCGCTGACCCGGGGCACGGCCTGCCCGGTTCCGCCCCGGAAGCAGAGTCCTGCCCAGGTGCGCAGGTCCACCGTGGCCGGCAGGGCGATCCACGACCCGGTGTCGCGGCACGGGCAGCCACCTCCGCACGCGTCGGCGGTCGCGCACGCGGCCGAGGGACAGCCGATGCCGAACACCTCGTTGTCACAGGGAAGGCGCTCCCAGCGCGCGCTGATCACCCCGCCGTCGCTCACCATCGCCAGGCGAACCGGCTGGTTGTGCGTCCTGGCAAGCTTCCGCGCGGCGAGGAGCTGTCCGTAGACGCCGGTGATCGCGTCGTTGGCCCGGGCCTTGGCGATGGCCCCGTTCCAGCTCTGCACCGCGAGCGCGGTGAGCACCGCGACGATCGCGCAGACCGTCATCGCCTCGAGGAGCGTGAACCCGCGGCGGACCATCAGAAGCTCCCGGCCAGCTGGTAGTTCCGCGGGGCGAGGGTCAGCACGAGGGTCCGGCGAACGAAGCCGTCGTCGGGGTTGCCGAGCTCGTCGTGGGCGAAGCTCCCGCCATCGGCTCCCATCGTCCCCGACCGCTCGCGCCGGCTGGACCGTGCGACGAGCCGGACCTCCACCGCGCGCACGCGACGCATGAGGGCATCCCAGGCGGTGGGGTCGAGGGCCGGCGGCCCCATGCCACCGGGAACGGTGCAGGAGCCGCCCGGGCTCATCCCCATGCACTGGTCGATGGACACGCCGCCGTCCGCGGCCGGAAACCAGGTGAGCGGCACGCCGGCGTCTGCGGTCAGGTCGCGCACTCCGAAGGCCACCGTCATCTGCTCCACGTCCCGGCTGACCTCGGTCCAGGTGTCGCTGGGCAGCGGCGGGGCACGCTGGGTGTATTCCAGCACCGGCACTCCCCCGGCCCAGTTCACGCGGAAGGTCACGCCTCCCGCCGGCATCACCACCGTGCGCTGGGCGGCGAACACCGAGCCGGCCAGCGCGCACGGGTCGCCCACCGGCGCGTCGCTCGATCCGGGATACGGCGTCGCCGGTAGCGTCGGCGCGTGCACTCCCGGCGTGCCGGGCCCCGAGGGTCCGGTGACGATCTGCGAGCACGCCTCGGGCAGATCGGGGTTGACGACGAAGACCGGCGTGCCGGCGTCGAGCGTCGCCTGGGCCGCGGTGCACAACCCGGCGCCCTCGCGCGAGAACCCGCCCGTTCCCCCGTCGGCGCCCGACAGCAGGCAGGAGGCCAGCGGGACCAGCGAAGTCGGATCGGCCCAGCGGAGCTGGAGCGAGTCGGAGATCCGATCGGCGTAGAGCGACGGAGGCGGGGCAAAGCTGGGGAAGCCGTTGAAGGTGTCCGCGGTGGTGACCTGGATCGCGTAGGCGAAGCTCGACCCACCGAGGTTGATGCGGGCGTTGCCCATTCCCTCGCCCGCCTTCTGCAGCATCGGGCCGAAGAACTCGGTCACCGCCTGGGTGCCGCCCTGGACGAGCGAGCTCTGCTGCTCGAACAGCGCCTTGCGCTGCAGGTGCACCCCCACGGTGAGGGTCGCGGTGAGCACCAGCAGCCCCATGGAGCTGGCGACCAGCGTCTCCATCAAGGTGAAGCCACGCCGGGTCATGGCGCCACCCGGGTCTGGAGTACCACCGCCTGACGGGCGCGCTCCCGCTCGGCCCAGCTGACGGTGATCCGCACGTTGAGGATGTGAGGCGGCGGCTGTCCCGGGACGAGGGCACGCGCGAGGAGCGGAGCGCCGGTCTCGTTGCCCTCGTAGCAAGGACCGCCGTTGCAGTTGCCCGGACCATCCACGTCGACGTCCACGCGATAGAGCCGGGTCGATGCCGTCGGCGCGCTCCCCGGCAGGGTGGACACTCCCCACGCCACCTCGTAGCCGGTCCGATCCAGCGACCGGACGTTGTCGCAGAACGCGGTGTCCGAGGTGCCGTTGGTGCATCCGAGCGCGACGATGCGCTCGAGCTCTCGCTGCGCCACCGCCTCCGCCTGTGCCTGGGCCATCGTGCGCCGGTTCTGGGCGCTGCTGGCCAGCACCAGCGAGCTGATCGCGGCGATGCCCATGGCCATGACTCCCATCGAAGCCATCACCTCGATGAACGTCACTCCGCGGCGGGGCCTCACTTTGGCAGCTGCGACTGTGTCGAGACGTCCCACAGGATAACCCTCGGCGCCGTGGCCGGCGTGAAGTTGGTCCGGTTGTTCCAGGCAGCGTCGCCGTAGGCCGTGGCCTGTCCGGTGACGCTGACGCTGAGAACGTGGCCGTCATAGATGACCGGTGAGTTGAGCGAGTGGCCGCCGGTGTCCTTGCCGCTACCGGCCTGGGCCGTGCCGTCTCCCTGCCCGAAGCTGTAGTACTTGCCGCTCACATCGTTGCTGAGGTTGCAGGCGTCGGCGGCGTTGCCCACGGCGGTGGTGACGTAGACGAAGTTCGAGTCCAGCGAGACGCCGCCCCACACCCGCTGGCCCGGATCGAGCGCCTGGGCCCAGGTGGGCGCGACCGGCGAGCCGGGGCAAGCGCCGAGCGGATCGGGATCGGTGTAGCCGAAGACGTAGTAGTGCGACGCGGAGGCGTCGTAGGGGTCGTCCGGGCTGTCCGCCGTGCCGAAGAAGAACATCACCGTGTTCTTCCCGGCGGTGACCGGGCCGGGCCGCGACACGAGACCGGAGTGGATCTCCTCCAGCGGACCGTCGGAGCCACCGACCGCGAGGGGCGCGCTGGCGATGAGGCACTTCGGGATGCGAGAGCCGAGCGTGAGGTTCTCGTTCCGCTGGCTGAGGTTGATCCGGTACACCCGGCCGCTGGTCGTGGGGACGTAGAGGACGTCGGAGGTGCCGTCCCCGGGCGTCGCGTCTCCGTAAGCGGGCTCTCCGCCCACGCCCTCACCCTGCTCGAGAGGAACCACGCCGACCTGCTTGCCATTGACCACCACCGGCTGACCGGTGGCGAGGTCGATGAAGTAGACGGCGCCCGAGTACCCCGAGGCGGGGAGGTAGTCGGTGGCCACTGCTGCCACCCACTTCCGGCAGCTGCCCGAGCCGCCGCCGCAGTCCGCCGAGGCGGTGGTGCCGAAGTCCACCCGGGCGATGACCGGCGCGTGCCGGGTGCCGTTGGTGTCGGGCAGGAGCACGCTCGGGTTCCCCAGCCGCGCGCTGGCGAACGCGCTGCTCACCGAGTTCATGTCGAATTCCCACTGGAAGATGGGGTAGGTGTCGAGGTCTGGCTGGGTGATGTCGAGCGCGAACACGGTGCTCTGGCCGCGTCCCGACGCCGATACCAGCATCGTCTTCGCGCCCTTGCCGACGGCGCCGTTGATTGTCCAGGGGAGCACCGAGGCCCCGAGGCCCCGCAGGTCCACGTCGGCCACCGCCGGCGAGGCGTCCAGCGACGCGGAGGGCGAGCCGGTGATCGTGGGCCCCACGTAGTTGTTCACGTAGCGCCCGAGCAGGCTCCGGGGCAGGAAGGTGAAGCGCTCGCCGCCGGTGCCGTAGTTCCGCGCGTTGATGCCCGGAGGGGTGACGCAGGCGCCGGTGGGCTGGAAGAAGCCGCGGTAGAGCGTCTGGCCGACCTGGCCCAGGCAAGGGTCGGAGGTGCCGGGGGAATAGTGGCCGGCGGCGAAGGCGTGGAGCATGCCGGTCGCGGTGTTCACGTAGGTGTACGTGTTGCGCGCCGAGAGCGGGCTGCCGTTGAGGACGCCGCTGATGAAGCGCGTCTGGTACGCGGTCTGCTCGTCGCCGGTGGTGGTGTAGTACCAGGCCGGGTACGTCGGAGGCCCGACGACGGCCGGCGTGGAGAGGTTCACCCCGCCCATGGGCCAGGCACGCTTGCTCCCGGTCGGCGCGGGGAGCTGGTTGTCCTCCCACCCGTAGAGCCAATCCTTGACGAAGTCCCTGTCGGTCGAGGTGCAGACGCCGTCACCGTTCAGGTCGTAGACGTACTTGCCGCCGTTCACCCGGCACAGCTGGGTGGCCGGGAGCAGGAGGTCCTCGGCGGAGTTCACCGCAGAGACCGCTGCGATCTTCCCGGTCGAATCGACCGTGAGGAGACGGCGGGTGCTCGGAGAGCCGGAGGCGAGATCGGTCACCAGCTTCCCGCCCGAGTCCCAGCGCTGCACCGGGTTGGAGACGTCGGGCCGCTCCGGGTCGTAGATCGACTTCAGATACAGGTGGCCGCGGGTGGAGAGGTCGGGCTTGGCGTCGTAGTTGCGCGTGGACGGCGCAGGCGGGCTCGACGGCCACGGCCCGGTCCAGCTCTGTCCGGGCGTCTCGAAGGTGCCGTAGACGAAGGAGTTGCCCACCGTGCTCAGGCTGGAGCGCGAGTACGAGCCCGAGCGCACGGCCTGGTACCCCACCGAGATGCTGTTGATGGTGGGCTGGCAGTACTGGTTGGGGCTCGCCAGCCGCGCCTGCCAGCAGAGCTGCGAGCCGGTGAAGCCGAGGTCCAGGACGTTGAAGGTGACCTCCGCCGGGTTCGTCGCCGGCAGCGGCACCCGGGTCCAGGAGGGATTGGGGTTCTGGGTGCAGACGCCGCTCGAGCAGATCTTGCAGTCGACGGCGACGTAGTAGTCGATGCGCGCCGCCGGCGGCCCGGCGCAGGCGTTGGCCGGTCCACTCGCCTGGTAGTTGACCGTGTCGTCCTTGCGGAAGCGGATGTTGGTGATGGTGAAGTTCTGGACGTCGGTAGGGCTGATGTCGTTGGAGACGACGCCCGAGGTCGCGGTCCCGCCGTTGCTCTTGTTGATCTGGAACACGACGTCGTTGAAGTCGCGGTCACCGCCGCCGGAGAGGTCCTCGAAGCCGAGGATCCAGCGGAAGGGGTCGGTGCTCGGCGCGCCCACGATGACGTGGGGCATCTTGTTGGTGGTCGAGCGGGGCACGCTCACCACCTCGTGGGGCATGACCAGGCCATAGCCGCCGTCGGGCGACGCCAGTCGGTTGAGCGTCGCAGTGTCGAGCCACCCGGTGTACGTGCCGCCGTCCACGGTGCACGTGGTCGTGGTCGAGTAGCCGCAGCCGATGTCCACCTGGGCCGCGGGATTGGCCAGGTTGAGGTTCTCGTCCATGTTCAGATCGTTGCGACTGAAGTGGACGACGATCGGGCTGTTCAGCCAGAGCTTGCAGACGCCGCCGATGCGGCCCATGCATCCGGCCTGCGGCTGGCTGGTGTAGAAGACGACCAGGTAGAAGATGATCTCGCGGTTGCCGGGCAGCGTTCCCAGGTTCAGGGTCCGGTCGTAGAGCGTCACGCCCGGATCGGGGTTGCTGCCGGCCGGCAGGAGCCGCCCGTTTCCGTCGTAGGCGCTGACGTCGTAGTCCGGCACTCCGTTGACGGTGGTGGACGTGTCAGCGACCGGAACCAGCGGCTTGGTGGTGGTGTCGCTGTCGTCGTCGGCGTTGAGGAACACCAGGTGCCCCAGGCCGAGCCCGCCGTTGAGCGGGTCCGCCGGCTCGAGCAGGTTCGGGATGCGGGCGTACATCCCGTTGTCGGTGAATTCGTTGGTGGGGGTCGTCGGCGTGCTGCCGCTGGCCTTGCCCACCTGCCACCCGGAGACCGAGCCCATCCCGCCGTCGGCGAGGAAGGCGGTCTTGCTGGTCGTCCCGAAGGTCGCGCCACAGGTGTCGCTCGCGATCTCCGGCTCGATCAGTGTCTTGCTGTTCCAGCTGAAGGTGGGCGGCGTGGAGCCGCACTTGCGGAACTTGCCGATGTAGCGGGCCGGCGAGAGGTTGTAGATGTCCTCGTGGAGGTCCGCGATGCCGTCGCCGTCCGAGTCGACGAGGTTGCCGCTCGCGTCGAGGTAGCCCTTGCGGACCAGGTCGTCGGCGTACAGCCACCCCAGCGCCCAGCCCGCGCCACCGGCCTGGTAGACGTAGCTGATGCTCACGTTCTGATCGAACGGGAGCATGATCTTCTGCGGGTTCAGGACATCGAGGTTGGTGTTGAGCCGGAGCACCGGCGGGCTGCCCACCACCTGGACCGTCTTGAGGCTCTGGAAGCCGCCGTCGGCGAAGTCCGGCTGGCGGTTCTGGGCGAGGCTGTCCTGGCAGAGCGAGGCGAGGCTCCCGGCGTGGGCCACCAGGGCCCAGGAGGAGAGCAGCGCCACCCCTGCGACGAGAACGCGCTTCATTGCCGCCTCCCTCCCCGCTTGGCGCGACTGGTGGGAACTCCGTCACGCTTCGCCCTGGCCTGCTCGTCGGACAGCGCGAGCTTCAGCCGCTCCTTCCGGGAGGGCTGGGCCGGGACCACCTGGGCCACCAGGTACGCCATGAGGTCGTCGAGCTGGGCTGCCGAGAGCTGCCGGGTGTCGCACGCCGTGGGCTCGCGGTCCCGGCCAGGCTTCTGGATCCATGCCTGGACCTTGTCGTAGCCGCGGGCGACGAGCGTTTCGGTCAGGTCGGGGCCGGCGCCGGGCCGCGCGTTCCTGCGATCGACGCGGACCTGCGTCTGTCCAGCGGGGACCTGCGTGGCGCTGTGGCAGCGGCTGCAGGCGGCGGAGAAGGCGTCCGCGCCCAGGTCGGCGTTGGCGGCCATGACCGGGAAGGAGACAAGAGAGGCGACGAGGGCAGTGCGAAACACGGCATTCCTCTAGAGGGCAGTGGTCCTGTTGGCGTTGATGGGGGCGTTCTCGTTCAGGTGAACGGGATCCCAGATCTTGTCGGAGTAGCTGTAGCCGGTGCCGACGGCGCCGGTGCCTGGACGGACCAGCGCGCGCACCACGGCCTGGACCGGGACGCCGACGCCGACCTGAACCTGGCCCACGGCGACCAGCCACACGGTTCCGTTGGTGTCGACGGTCGGGTCGCCGTCGCCGTCGTCGTCCTCACGGAGGAAGACGCGGTAAGTGACTCGCGAGGCATCGGGGTAGCTCTGGTAGGTCGTGCCGTCCCAGGTGGTGAGCTCGAGGCCCGCGGTGGTCAGCGTCGGGTCCAGCGCCTGTGCTCCGTCGCCGTCGGGAGCGCGGGAAAGCGAGTAGGAGACCCACGCATCGGGAGTGGCTCCCAGCGGCACCTGGTACCAGGGATCCGAGGCGTCGCCGACGTCGGCCGCCGGCGCCAGGGCGGCGAGGATGGCATTGGTGGGCTGCGGCGAAGGGATCGCCGCGGTCTGGAGCCGGAGCCATTCCCGGGCCTCGGCCAGGCCTGCCTCGGCGGCGAAGAACGCTTCCTTCGCGCGACGATCCTGGCCCGCGGGATCCGACTGAGCGGTGATGAGATTGAGCGTGGTGATGGCGCCGAGGGTGAGGAAGGTCACCACTCCGAGCGACAGGAGCAGCGTCGCACCGCGCGGGTGTCTCGCTCTCGCTCTGGGTCGACGGTGCATCGCGCCGCCGAACAGTGCAAACACCTGTCCCATCACCAACACCCCGTGTTCCGGGGAAGGCTGGCAAGGGTGGGGTGGGTCAACGCCGGCCCGGTGGGTCAGCAAAGGTTGCAGCAAGCACGGAGCCGATGTGAGAGAGCAGGCCGAACGATGCGATTGCTTCTCGCCTCCACCTCGCCGGCGCGCCGTGCGTTGCTCGATGCCCTCGGCGTCTCCTACGCGCTGGAGGCACCGGGGGTGGAGGAGGACGTTCCCGCGGGCACACCGGTGGAAGCGGCGGTCCGGATGCTCGCGCTACGCAAGGCACGCGCGGTCGCGGCTCGCCACCCCGGGGCGCTGGTGCTCGGCGCGGATCAGCTCGCGGAGGTGGAGGGCCGCGCGCTCGGCAAGCCCGGCTCGCGCGAGACGGCACGGGCGCAGCTGGGCTCGCTGCTGGGTCGGAGCCACCGCCTGCTGACCGCGGTGGCGCTCGTCGGCGGGGGAGAGGAGCAACTCGAGCTGGACGTCGTCACCCTGCACTTCCACCCGGTGTCCCCTGACGAGCTCGAGAAGTACCTCGACACCGGGGAGTGGCAAGGCTGCGCGGGCGGCTATCGCATCGAGGGGCGCGGGCAGGCGCTGGTGGACGCGCTCGAGGGCGACCGCACCTCGGTGCAGGGCCTGCCGATGCTGCCGGTGGTGAGGATGCTCCGGGCGCGCGGCTTCCCGCTGCTGTGAACAATCCCGTTTTCAGGCGGTGACCGGAACCGGGTCCGAGCGGAGCTCCTCGGCGATGGAGCGGGCGGCCTCGCGGGCACGGGGCAGCTCCTCGGGCTTGAAGCTCATCGCCGCGACCACCGGATGTCCGCCTCCGCCGAATCGCTCGGCGATGGCCGAGAGGTCGTGGCGCCGCAGCTCCGGCCTCCAGGGATTGCTGCCGATGGACACCTTGGCCTTCTTGCGGCTGCACCCCACCCAGACCACGTAGCGCGCCTCGGGGTAGAGGTCGTAGGCGATGAACTTGTTCATCGCGTCGAGCCCCTCGTCGGCGACGTCGAAGAAGACGACGCCGCGGTCGATAATGGCCTTGCGCCGCACGACGTCCCGGTTGTGCTGATGCCGTTCGAGGAGCGGCCGGAAGGGCTCCTGGATCATCGGACGCGACGCGACGTCGGACAGGGTGTGATCTTGAAGCAGCCGGATGACCTCCGGGATCAGCGCGGGATCGTGGTTGCCCTCGAGGACGGTCATGAGCTGGAGCGCCGGCTCGCGGAGCCCCACCGCCATCTGCGGGCTGGGGAACTGCGCGCCGTCGATGATCTCCGCCCACTCCAGGAGCTCGACCATCGGGCCGGGATCGAACCCGAAGCGAGCCCGGGCGATGTCCGCGAGGAACACGGTGCAGCTCTTCCGGGTGGCGTCGTGGAACTTCCGGCCCGAGGTGTCGGCCAGGAAGTGGGCCTCGTCGCCCTCGTTCTGGAAGGCCGAGGCATGGTGGTCGAACCACCAGGTCAGCCTGGGCGACTGGCTGTACCGGAAGTCGACGATGGCGTTCTCGTCTCCCTGGAATGCCGCCTCTGACACAGGGGCAGCACCGGCCTGGTGTGACAGTCCCTGGTACGTGAGCACCGCGTCGTTGCGAATGCGCTCCCGGTAGAAGCGCGAGAAGACCGCAGCGCTGGCTGCTCCGTCGAAGCAGTTGTCGTGGAAAAGGACATGCATTCGCATCTTGGGTAGGAGCCACTACCACCCCACCCCGTCGTTCGGGGAGAGGGATTTCGGTGGGTTCCCTCGTCGGGGGATCCAATCGCTCCGACGGCAGACAGGCAGAAGGTGCCTGAAGAAACGACAGCCGCCCGCCCGCCGGAGCGCCAGCGTTGTAACGGACTCGGCGGAAGAAACACGTGTTCCAGGTGGTCGGTGGCCGGCACGGCGCCTGCTACTGGCCCGGGGCAGTCTTCGCCGGACATCGCTCCGGTGTTCACGGAGGGAACATGCGCAAGTCGTCGGGGAAGAAGGGAACGCGGCTCCAGCGTCTGAAGCAGACGGCCCAGGCGCACCACGAGGCCGTGCAGACCACGCTCGGAGAGCTGATTGCGGCGGCGTTCGACACGGTGGGGAACGAGGTCAAGGACGTGGCCCGCCTTCTCTCCTCCCGGGAGATCGGCCGCGCCGCGCACGCCCGCATCGTCCTGGTTCAGTAGCTGACAGCCGGCCTGGGCCTTCTCGGGCGAGGACCGGCCGGCTGATCGACACGCACTGCCACCTGGACGTCGCGCGTTTCGACGCGGACCGCGAAGCGGTGCTCGGGGGCGCCTGGGGGGCCGGTGTGCTGGGCATCCTGTTCCCGCCATCGGTCCGGACGCCTGGGAAGAGCTGCTGGAGTTGCCCCTGGGCGACTCGCGGCTTCAGGTAGGAGTCGGCATCACCCTCAGGCTGCGGAGGCGTTTGGGGCTACGGGCTGCGCGGGCCGTGGACCGAGCGAGGCGAAGGTCACGCCCTCGCGGCCGCAGGCCCGCCGGAACGCGCAGCGGGCGCACTGCGAGAGCTCCTCGGTCATCGGGAACTGAGCGGCGTCGAGCGGCGTGTTGGCCGCGGCGTTGACCAGCAGCTCGCGCATCCGCTGCACGGACTCGCGGAACTTGAGGGAGAAGTGCTGGACCGTCTGCGCGTCGACCGGGACCTCGACCTCCTGGCCGACGTTGAGGAACACCAGGCGGCACCGGATCTGCTGCGGCTCCACCCGGTGCCGATGTGCGAGGTAGAGGGCGTAGCCGACGACCTGGTCCTCGTAGCCGGTGTGGGGCGCCCCGGTCTTCCAGTCCACGACGGTGATGTGTCCGTCGTGATCGCGGAAGGCGAAGTCCGGGATGGCGAACATCTTCACCCCGTCCATCTCGAACCAGCTGTGGTCCGCGCCCTCGTCCACCTCGAGCCACTGCTGCGGATCCAGCGCCCGCGCCCGCTCCAGCCAGGGCGACTGGAAGAACCAGCTCAGCGCCGCCTCCACCCCATCCCAGGTGCGCTTCCACTCGCTGTCAGGAAGGGGCTCGCCGTACTCGTGCTCCATCAGCCCCATGAACTCGAGCCGGCGCCGCTCCTGCCAGTAGGCCCGGGCGCGAGAGTGCTTGTAGTCCTCTCGCATGACGAAGCGGGCACGGGTGATGGCCTTCGCCGCGTCCGGCCTGCGTCCGGCGCGGACCTCCAGGAGCGCGTCCTTGATGACCGCGTGCACCACGCTCCCCGCCCAGTGGAAGCGATTGGCCAGCTTCTTCAGCACCCACAGCTGGCGCAGCTCGGGGTGCGCCCCGTCCTCCCAGCCTCCCCAGCTGCCGTAGTAATGGAGGTAGTACGCCCGCCGGCAGTCCTGGAACTTCTCGTGGCGGCTCTTCGACCAGCTGAAATCGTTGCTGAGGACGTTCTGGCCCATCCCGGTGTGAAGAAGACTGTAGCCCGGGCCCCTGTCAGCAGGGGACGGAAGACGCGTGCGCGAGGCTCGGCTGCTCGCATCGCCGCGGCCGGAGAAATCCGCACGGCGCTGCTCGGCTGGTACGACCTGCAGGCCCGCGACCTCCCCTGGCGACGGACCCGCGACGCGTACGCGATCTGGGTGAGCGAGGTGATGCTCCAGCAGACGCAGGTGTCGGTGGTGCTGCCCTACTGGACCGCGTTCCTCCAGCGCTTCCCCGACGCCGAGGCGCTCGCCCGGGCCAGCCTCGACGAGGTGCTCGCCGCGTGGCGAGGACTCGGCTACTACGCCCGCGCGCGGAACCTCCACCGCGCCGCGCAGGCCGTCGTCGAGCGGCACCATGGACGGCTCCCGGACGACGTCGAGGCGCTGCGCGCACTTCCCGGTTTCGGGCGCTACACGGTCGGCGCCGTGGCATCCATCGCCTTCGGACGCGCGGTGCCTCTCGTGGACGGGAACGTGGCCCGGGTCCTGGCGAGACTCTTCGGCGTCGAGGGCGCGACGGGCGACGCTGCGCGCGAGAAGCATCTCTGGGCGCTCGCCGGGGCGCTGGTGGAGGGAGAGCGTCCCGGCGACTGGAACCAGGCGCTCATGGAGCTGGGCGCGACCGTGTGTCGCCCCGAGCAGCCGACCTGTCTGCTCTGCCCGCTGCGCTCCCGCTGCGTGGCGCTCGGCTCGGGGAAGGTGACCGACATCCCGGCGCCGAAGGTCGCGCCTGCGCGGCGGGCGCTGCACCTCGCCGTGGCCGCGGCGCGCCGGGGCGACGAGGTCCTGCTCGTCCGCCGGAAGGGGACAGGGCTCTTCGGTGGCCTCTGGGAGCTGCCGGGCGTGGAGTGCTCGCCCGGGAGCGAGCTCGCGGCGCTGCGCACGCGCTGGCCGGAGATCGCGGCTCGCCGCCTGGACCGGGTGGAGCGGACGTTGACCCATCGCGCCCTCACCCTGGAGATCTTCGCCGTCGAAGGTCTCCTGCCGCCCGATGGCGCCCGCTGGGTGACGGCGGCGCAGGCGCAGACCCTGGGTATCTCGGCCGCGATGCAGGCCGTCCTCCGGCGCGTGCTCGACGACCGGACCCCACCGGGAGGCAAGCCATGGAAGAGCTCTCGCTCACCACGATCGCGGCGATGACGGCGAGGGACGTGCTGCGCGCCCATCCAACGCTCGGTCCTGCCGGGGCGGAGGAGCTCGCGCACCGGATCGAGACCGCGCTCCGGACCGTGGTTCGCGAGGAGCGCCGCGGCTGCGTCGCGGAGTGCGAGCGGCGCCGCGCGCTGTGGACCGAGACCGAGGAGAAGCCGAGCACGCCTCCGTCGCTCCGGACCGAGGCCCGCTTCCGGGGCAACGAGGCCGCGGTGCTCGCCGACGCCCTCCGCGCCCGCGGCGGCGGGTGAGCCAGACGCCCTTCGTCGTCGTTCCCTACGCGCGATTTCCCTTCGACAGCCTGGACATCAGCATCGCCAGCGCGCCGGCGCCGATCGCCTTCACCAGCTCGGGATTCTTCGCGTAGAAGCCCGAAACCGCGTCGACGATGCCGGGGTTGACCGCTTTCGCCTTCTGCGCGATCGACTCGATCGCCGCCGGCGAGACCTCCTGGGCCTGCGTGGGCGACACCGTTCCTCCGCCCTGCAGCACCGCCGCCAGGCCCCCCAGCCCACCGAGCCCTCCGAGCACGTTCCCCGCCGAGGGCCCGAGGCTCTTGAGCACCTGGTTCAGGATGTCCGCCTTCTGGTCCGGCGAGGACTGACCGAAGATCCCACCGAGCATCTGCTCGAAGGGCGGTGTCTCGTCCGAGTTGAAGACGTGGCTGAGGGCTCCGCTGAGGTCCCCCTGAGGCACCGCCCCGGCCACCTGGTCGAACGCCGAATTCACCTCAGCTTCGGAGGCCTTGCCCCCGAGCACACCCTGAAGCATCTGACCGAGTCCGTCTGCGAGGCCCATGGGATCGCTCCTTGTCGATGGGAGGCGTACCCTCGCACTCCCGATGGAAGTCGCAACCAGTGGCCGGATGACCTAGATCCTCGGGACACCCCTCATGGCCGACACCTTCCGAAAGCTCCGTCCCTTCGAGCTCGCCCGCTGGCAGCTGGAGCTCGACCAGGACCGGATGCGGCGGATGGCCGTGCTCCTCGCCCGCAAGCAGGAGCGGATGTCCGTCTCTCCCTTCGCCTTCCTCCGAGGATCGGCCCCCCTCTTCTACCGGGTGCTGTCGAACGCGCCGCGGCTGGCGCGGGGCCCGGACGAGGTCGGCATGCTGTGCGGGGACCTCCACCTCGAGAACTTCGGGGTGTACCGGCCGGACAAGCCCTCCCGGGTCGGCGACCGCGTGGTCTTCGACCTGAACGACGTGGATGAGACGTTCATCGGGCCGCTGCACCTGGATCTCCTGCGGGTGCTCACCAGCACGCTGCTCGCCGCCCGCGGCTGGGGCTACAACGCCGCCGGCGCCATCGAGCTCGCGGCCGCGCTGCTCGAGGGGTACCGGAGGGGCCGCGGTGGAGGCCGGAGTCCCCAGGTCCCGCCCCCGGTCTCGGAGCTGCTCGCCGTGGTGGCGGCCCGGAAGCGCCGTGAGCTGCTGGAGAAGCGGACGGTGGTCTCCGGACACCGGCGCAAGTTCCGGATCGGCGACAACTTCCTGCGTCTTCCGCGAGGCACGCGGAAGGCGTGTGCGCAGGCCTTCCGGCGCTTCGCGGCCGGCGAGGCGAAGAGGCTCGGACATCCCCTCGAGCGTTTTTCCGTGCTGGACGTTGCCTTCCGGGTCGCGGGAACCGGAAGCCTCGGGACGTTCCGGGTCGCCGTCCTGGTGGAGGGCCATGGAACCCGGGACGGGGCATGGATGTTCGACATGAAGGCGATGGGCGAGGCGGCCGGCTGGCGCTTCGCCGACGGTCGCACCGAAAAAGGCCCCGAGCGGGTAGCGACGGCGCTCCGGACCCTCCTCCGCGTGCCGCCGATGATGCTGGGGACCGTCGGGGCCCTCGGGCGCGGGCTGCTGGTCCGGCGCCTCACGCCGCAGGAGGACCGGCTGGACTGGCCGACGATCCCGCACCCGCAGCGCGCCCCGACCCTGGCCTTCCTGGGTGGTCTGACGGCGGCGGCCCACCGCCGCGGCACGAAGAAGTCGCTCCCCCCGCTGGCCGAGGCCGACGGACGCCGAGTCCTCCGCAACGCGGTGGAGCTGGCCGGTCTGCACGAGTCGGTCGCGCTTGCCTACGCCACCGAGCTCGATCGCGGCTGAGCTGCTGCCTGTCTCCCGCGCTCGCCTAGGCTGGCAGACTCCAGGAAGGAGCCGCTCACGGACACGACTCGACACCGACGCGCCGGAGAGATTCTCTGGGATCACTGGAGCCGGGGAACGAAGCTCGATGCGCTGCCCGACGACGTGCGGCCGCGCACCCGAGCCGAGGGGTACGCGACCCAGCGGGAGGTGCAGCTGTGCTCGGGCCAGGGTCTCGCCGGATGGAAGCTCGCCGCGACCAGCCTCCCCGGGCAGAGACACATCGGCGTCGATGGCCCCATGGCCGGCCGGCTGCTCGCGGGTCGCACGTTTCCGCCCGGCAAGGAGCTCTCGCTCGCCGGCAACGGGATGCGAGTCGTCGAGCCGGAGTTCGCCTTCGTCTTCGGTCGGGACCTTCCGCCGCGCGCGGCACCCTGGTCGCGGCCGGAGGTCCTGGACGCGGTGGCCGCGCTCCATCTCGCGCTGGAGATCCCCGACTCGCGCTACGCGGACTTCGTGCACGCAGGCGAGGCGCAGCTGGTCGCGGACAGCGCGTGCGCGAACGACCTGATCCTCGGCCCGGCCGCGTCCGCGGGCTGGCGCGCGCTCGATCTCCTCTCCCACGCGGTGCGGGCCGAGGTGGTGGGCCGCTACCGGCGGGAAGGCAGCGGCGCAGCCGTGCTCGGGGATCCGCGCGTCGCGCTGACCTGGCTGGTCAACGAGCTCTCCGCCATCGGCGAGACGGCGCGGGCCGGTCAGGTGGTGATCACCGGGACGTGCATGGCCTCCCTGGAGGTCCAGGAAGGAGACCAGGTGCGCGCCGACTTCGGGTCGCTCGGCTCCATCGAGGCCCGGTTCGGCCGCGCCCGTTGAACCGCGGCGCTCTCACCGATGGCCCGAGGCCAGGAGGATCACCGCGCCCGCGAACGCCAGCGGCCCCAGCAGGAGCACGGTCAGGATGACCCACGCGACGGGCTTCGCGAAGTTGAAGGTCCACCCGATGCTGTGGCGCTTCGGCACCACCAGCCGGGGATCGTCCGGGTTCACGTAGAGCAACCCGCCCCAACCGTCACCGCTGGCAGGCGCCATCCGGGGCGCGCGGGCAATCTGCACGCCGATGACCACCAGCATCACGCCTGCCGCCACCAGCACCGGCGTCGGTCCCCAGAGCGGCGCGAAGCTGGCCGGGATCGCAATGGCCGCGAGGATCCACCGGATCGGCCCGAGCGTCCGGCGGACCGCCTCGGTCATCTCCGGTGGGCCGGTCCTGGCCCCGCTGGCCACGATGACGTCGAACAGCAGCAGAATTCCGCCGAGGAACAGGACCGAGAAGACCATCGCCACCGGTGTCCTCGGGAAGAACCCGTTCGGACGGCCGGCCGCGTCCCAGTGCACGGGCATGGGCGAGGGGAACCGATCGGCGAACAGGAACAGTGAAATCGCCGTCAGCGCGAGCAGCAGATAGGGACCAAGCGTGCGTAACTTCATCGGGGCTCTCCGCGTAGAGATGGAGTCTGGCACGCTTTTCCGGCGCGCCTTACAACGTGAACGCAATGGGTTACTTCGAATCGCGAAATGCCAAGTTTTCTGTTCCCACCGCCGCCGAGGCCCTCCCCGGTCGGAGCGCGCGGATGCCCGTTCCCGAGAAGCACTTCGTGAACGGCGAGCCTCTCGTCGGGCCCTGGCCCGGCAAGGAGATGGCGCTGTTCGGCATGGGCTGCTTCTGGGGCGCCGAGCGCCTCTTCTGGCAGCTCCCCGGCGTCACCGTGACCGCGGTGGGCTACGCCGGCGGCTCCACTCCCAACCCGACGTACCGCGAGGTCTGCTCGGGCCGCACCGGACACGCCGAGGTCGTCCTGGTCGTCTTCGACCCGAAGGTGATCAGCTACGAGACGCTGCTCAAGAAGTTCTGGGAGGAGCACGACCCCACCCAGGGCATGCGCCAGGGCAACGACGCCGGCACCCAGTACCGGAGCGCCATCTACGCCTTTGGCGACGAGCAGCGCCGCGCCGCCGAGGCCTCGCGCGAGGCGTACCAGAAGGTCCTCACCGCCTCGGGACACGAACGCATCACCACCGAGATTCGCGAGGCGCCCGAGTTCTTCTACGCCGAGGACTACCACCAGCAGTATCTCGGCAAGAATCCCGGCGGCTACTGCGGCCTCGAGGGCACCGGCGTGAGCTGCCCGGTGGGCCTGGCGACGTCCGCCTGAGTCGAGAGGTCTCATCGTAGAACCCCCGGAGCGCCGGGACCGGCGGAGCCCCCCTGCTCCACCGGCCCGGCATCTCCAGTGCGCCGTCACTTCCCGTTCTCCGCCCGGGACGTCCCGGCGAGGACACGGCCGAGCATGGCCGTGGCCAGTCCACCCGAGGCGCCGTCACCGCTCACCGCGATGTCCGGCACCAGGCGCACCCCGTGCTCGGCGAGCACGCCCGCGATCTGGATGGCGGTGAAGCCCTCCGGACCCACGGCCGCGATGCCCTGGCGGTAAGCGTCCGCCCTGGCCTCGCCGGTGGCGCGTGTCGCGGCGGCCTCGGCCTCGCCCCGCATCTTCTGGGCATCGGCCTCGGCCTGAGCGCGGAAGCGGAGCGCCGCGGCCTCGCCCTTGGCCTGCTCGGCGGCGGCCTGGGCCTGGCGCTCGGTGATGCGGACCATCTGCTCGCTCCGCACCACCTCGCCCTGCATGTTGGCGACCGCGGTCTCGCGCTCCAGCTCCTGGCGCTTCACCTGCGCCGCGCGCTGGATGTCGTAGGTGCGCTGAAGCTCGTCGGCGATCTTCCGGTCGGTCTGGGTCTTCATCAGCTCCGCAGGCGGCACGATGTCGCCGATGAGCGTGTCGATGCACTCGACGTCGTAGGCCTCGACCGCGGTCTTGATGTCCGCGTACGCCTCCTTCTGGCGCTGGCTACGCGCCGACAGGAACTCGAGCACCGTCACCTCCTGGGCCGAGTTCCGGAAGTAGTTGGCCACCGTGGGCTGGAGCACGTGGTCCACCAGGTTCTGCATCGAGCCGACCCGCGAGATGACCCGCGGCGCCGCCTTCATCCCGATGTGGATGATCTGCGACACGTCGAGGCTGAAGCTGAAGCCGTCCTTGCTGCGGACGGTGATCGGGCTCAGCCGCTCGTCGTAGTGGTGGGCCTCGGTGCGCTGCGCCCAGTTGAGGACGATGTTGGTCGTGGGGACCAGCTCGACCTTCATCACCCGGGTGTTGACCGGATGCTTTCCGGGAAGCAGCGGCTCGTTCCACACTCCTTTCCGGCCGCGCTCCACCAGGTCGCCATGGGTGAAGTCGTCACCCGAGACGTCGAGGTGCTCGCGGCCCACGTAGCTGACCACCACGCCCACGTAGCCGATGGGGATCTCGGTCATCGACACCAGCTCCACCTGGATCAGCCAAGGGTTGAGGTTCCACGACCCCGAGAGGAGAACTGCTTCTTGAAGCCCGCGGCATCCCCCGGCATCCATGAAGGCCTGACCGCGCTGGAAGCTGTCGTGTCCGGCCACCACCGGTCCGGCCAGATCGCCGGGCGGGATGGGACGGCCGTCGAGCACCGTCACGATGCCGATCCGATCGGAGGGGACCGGGAACACACGGAGCTTCTCCGCGGCGAGCCCATGCTGGCCGGCGTTGACCGGGGTGATGACGGTGAAGAGCGCGGGGTTGATGCGGTAGGCCCCGGCCTTCAGCGTCGCCAGCTGCCGGCCCTTCTCGCCGCCGCCCTGGAGGAAGGCGCGCGCGTCCTGGAAGTCGGCGCAGGCCACCTCTCGCCCGAGCATCCGCTCGGAGGGGATGGGCTTGCCGTCGGCCGCGACCACGAGGCCGATCTCCCCGGGCCGGACGACGACCAGGGGAATCTTCTGGACGCCGTACGCCCACCGCCACAGGCCGAAGTACCACCCCGGCGACAGCAGCCGGGCCTGATACCCCGCCTCTCCGTCCAGGGCGACGAGGCGCCCGGCGGGCAGAGCTCGCCCGTAACGCTTCACCACCAGGCCGGCGGCGTTCTCCGGGATGACCCAGAGCCCGAGCAGCAGCACGAAGACGCCCGTGCCGACCAGCAGACCGCTCGCGATCCAGAGGCGGTGGAGATCCAACCAGGCGAAGAGTTCCATGACGTGTCTCCTTCCTGGATGGCGGGTGGTGCATCCGCTCTGCCACCGGCAAGTGCGCGGAAGGTGGCCCAGGTCCCCGGCGACCTCCGAGAGAAACGTGATTGTATTCCTGTCATGACCGTGGTGAATTCCCGTCTGTCATGGCAGCCATCAAGTGGCTCGGAACCGGCGCGCCGGGGATCCTCGCGGCGCTCGCCGCCCGGGGAATCGCCCGTGCGGCGGGCGCGCCGGGCACGGGGGTCCACGGGCGGGCCTGGGCCTCCG
>Ga0081540_1001116_pt1 | contig 23766 bp, 25 predicted proteins | sample TabmetS2T1R1_FD_71024 | JGI IMG/M metagenome (GOLD analysis project Ga0081540, IMG submission 71024) | Tabebuia heterophylla rhizosphere microbial communities from the University of Puerto Rico - S2T1R1 | ecosystem: Host-associated > Plants > Roots > Rhizosphere ... | reverse complement strand
GCGTGATGCCGGGGCCGCCCTTGCGTGGAATCTTTTCACCTGCGGCGACGTCGATCACATAGATCGTCAGGTCCGCAAGCTCGGGACTGAAGGTTGCCGCCAGATTGTCTCCACCCGACTCCACGAAACAAAGCTCCGCTTGCGGGAACTTCAAATTCATGTCCGCGATCGCCGCGAGGTTCATGGAGGCGTCTTCGCGTATCGCAGTATGCGGGCAGCCGCCTGTCTCAACGCCCATGATGCGCTCCGCCGGAAGGGCTTGCGCGCGGGTCAGGATGAGTTGATCTTCCTTGGTGTAGATGTCGTTGGTAATCACATAGATTTGGTAAGAACCCCGCAAATGCTTGCATAGCGCCTCGACCAGCGCCGTCTTGCCCGAACCGACCGGCCCTCCGATCCCGACGCGGAACGGACCGTGATGTGCCGCAGCCGCTTTGCCAGCTGCGGGGTGCTTTTCGCTCGCAATTCCCTTCATGACCGGAACAGTCTCGTATACTGGGTTTCATGCGCGATGGAGGCGAGCTCGACCATGAAGCCCGCGGAGCCCAGGTCGTCAAGCGTGGCGCAGTTGCTCTGCGCGCTGGCCGACAACACCGCGTCCTCAAGTGCTGCGATGGCAAGTTGACCGTCGGTCTGCCCGAGCGGAATCAACCGCACGCCGGCGATGACCAAATTGGCGACATAGCTGTGCAGGAATGCCGGCAGCGCCAAGCGCGCTGGGATTCGCTCGCCGGCCGATCGAGCTCCAAGGACAACGGCCAGGACCGGCTGACAACGCATCTCCACCAATACGTCAAGGATACGGTGGGGCCATGCCTGGCGAAGTGTTGCGACGCAGGCAGTTCCCTGTTGCGACGACTCAAGCGCGAGCTCCGACGTTCCACGGGTGGCCGCCGCCAGTTCGGCAACGCGCGTCAAACCGACTTGATCGTTCTCGACGACGCACCGATATGCTTCGTTGAAGAAGATTGCTTCATTCCGTCCGGATCCGTAGCAAAGATCGGCCTCAAGCCAATCGACCAGACTTGGGCGATCGTCGATATGGCCAGCTTCAACCGCCCATTCGAGACCATGCGAATAGCTGTACGCGCCATTCGGGAATGACGGCGAAAGCCAGGCCTGCAGCTGCAGGAATGCTCGAGGCGAGCACGGCAACTCATCGCTGATCATCCCGCCCCTCCTGTGAATACGATTACACGCCGGCGCATCAGTACATGAAGTAGCGTTGGGCCATTGGGACCACCTTTGCCGGAGAACAAGTGAGCAGCCGGCCGTCTGCCCGGACCTCGTAGGTTTCGGAATCGACCTCTATGTGCGGGACCGCGTCGTTGAGAAGCATCGAATGCTTGCCGATCGTTCGCGTGTTCGAAATAGGAACGACCCGCTTTGCCAGTTCAAGCCGGCTCGTCCTTTCCAGCGACGCCTGGCTGACAAAGGTCAGCGAACTTCGACCTAACGCACGACCGAACGCGCCGAACATCGGTCGGTAGTACTCGGGCTGAGGCGTAGGAATGGAAGCATTGGGATCACCCATTATCGCGGCGGCGATCATGCCCGATTTGAGCACCATGTCGGGCTTTACGCCGAAAAAGGCCGGATCCCAGATCACGATATCGGCGATCTTCCCCACTTCAATCGAGCCGACATAGCCGGATATGCCCTGAGCGACCGCTGGGTTGATCGTGTATTTGGCGACGTAGCGCTTGGCCCTGAAGTTATCGTTCTGGCCGGCTTCTTCCGGCAACCTTCCAAATTGCTTCTTCATCTTGTCGGCGGTTTGCCACATCCGCGTGATCACCTCGCCAACGCGCCCCATCGCCTGGCTGTCGGATGATACGATCGAGAAGGCTCCCAAATCGTGCAGGATATCTTCCGCAGCAATGGTCTCCTTTCGTATCCGGCTCTCTGCGAAGGCGACATCCTCCGGAATGCGACGGTCGAGATGGTGTGTGACCATCAGCATGTCGAGCGCTTCATCCAGTGTATTCACGGTGTATGGCCGTGTCGGATTGGTGGAGGCCGGGATCACATTGCCTTCGCCGCACACCTTGATGATATCCGGCGCATGCCCGCCCCCGGCGCCTTCAGTGTGAAATGTATGGATTGTTCTACCCTTGAATGCTGCGACTGTATTCTCCACAAAGCCACCCTCGTTCAGAGAATCGGTATGGATGAGGACCTGTACATCCATGTCGTCCGCGACCGAAAGACAGCAATCGATCGCGGCGGGCGTCGCGCCCCAATCTTCGTGCAGCTTCAGGCCACATACGCCGGCTTCGATCTGCTCGACTAAGCCGGTGACCCGGCTTGCATTGCCCTTGCCGAAAAAGCCGAGGTTCATCGGAAAGGCGTCAGCCGCCTCTAGCATCCGCTGGATGTGCCAGGGTCCCGGCGTGCAGGTCGTCGCCGTCGTTCCAGCGGCAGGTCCTGTCCCTCCACCCATCATGGTCGTCACGCCGGAATAGAGCGCCTCGTCGATCTGCTGCGGACAAATGAAATGTATGTGCGTATCGATCCCGCCTGCAGTGATGATCTTGCCTTCTCCTGCGATGACCTCGGTGCCAGGCCCGATGATTATTTCTACATTGGGCTGCACGTCGGGATTGCCCGCCTTGCCGATCGCGGCAATCAGGCCATCCCTGATTGCGACATCGGCTTTCACGATTCCCCAGTAGTCGAGTATCAAGGCGTTGGTAATGACGGTGTCGACGGCGCCCTCGCTGCGCCCACGCTGCGACTGGCCCATGCCGTCACGAATGACCTTCCCACCGCCGAATTTGACCTCCTCCCCGTAGGTCGTGAAATCTCTCTCCACCTCAATGAGCAGGTCCGTATCTGCGATGCGCACTCTGTCCCCAACCGTCGGACCAAACATCTGCGCGTAGGCCGCGCGGCCAATTGTGTGGGGCATCGACGTCTACCTCATTCGCCACGTGCGGACGCTGCAGCGCCGGCTGGCGGCAGGGGCCCCATGACGGCGCCGCTGAAACCATAGACGACGCGGGCGCCGCCATACGGGATCAAGGAAACTTCCCGCGACTGGCCAGGTTCGAACCGTACGGCCGTCCCAGCCGGAATATCGAGGCGATAACCGAAGACAGCAGCTCGATCGAATGCGAGGGCCGCGTTTGCTTCAGCGAAATGATAGTGACTACCGACCTGAATGGGTCGATCTCCGGTGTTGGCGACCTTGATCGAGACAGCGGCACTATCCTTGTTGAGGACGATATCGCCCGCGCCTGGAATAACCTCGCCGGGAATCATGCCAGCCCTCCAAATAGAGACAATCCGATGAGCGCCGCACATGCTCCCGTTGTGCGCACCAGGGTTCCCGCGGCAAAACTCTTTGCGCAAAGACCGGCCCCCATACCAGCGGCAAGGAGCGCCAGGGTAGCCAAGGAAAAGCCTGCTGCATAAGGAACGAGCTTCGCCACCGCCGCCTCGGCCCCGTGCGCGTGTCCGTGAAAAAATGCAAACAGGCCGACGACTGAGGCCCCTATCATGACCGAGACCCGTACCTCGAAAGCAATGAACGCCCCCAGCAAGACGACCGAGAGGCAAATGGCTGCCTCGACGAAGTTGAGTTGCAAGCCTGCACTTGCCGCTGCAAAGCCGGCCAACATCGCTGCCATGAAGCTTACGGGCCACGCGATAATGGCACGGCCGCCCGCCAGCACACTCCAGAGTCCGACCAAGGTGATCGCAATGAGGTGATCCGGCCCACTAAACGGATGCACAACTCCAGCCCCGAACGAATCGACCGATCCTATTGCGGAATGCGCGAAAGCTGGTACGGCCATCGTCCCGAACAATGCAACGCCGATCAAGATCAAGCGCATCGATCACTCCTATCGAATGGGATTGTGTACCGGTACGAGCTTGGTCCCATCCGGAAACGTCGCTTCCACCTGGATCTCGCGTATCATTTCCGGAATGCCTTCCATGACCTGGTCTCGAGCAAGGACCCGGCCGCTCTCTGACATCAGGTCAGCGACCGACTTTCCCTCGCGAGCGCCTTCCATGATGGAGTCCGCAATCAGTGCTATGCTTTCCGGATAGTTGAGCTTCAGACCTCTCGCGAGCCTCCCTCGTGCAACCATCGCTGCAAGGGCTATCATCAGCTTGTCCTTTTCCCGCGGGGTAAGATTCAAGGTTTTCTCCGTCCAACTATGCCCGTTAACACGACCACATCTTCGGTACTCCGAAGGGCCCAGGCCCGAGCTCCAGGTTGAAGCGATCAAGCAGACTGCGAAGTCCGCGTTTCAGGTCGGCGCTCGTCGCTGCGGCTACCCTTACAATGATGATCGCGCCGACGATTGTCGCGGCGCACTCACATTCGAGCGAAGCCGCTATCTCACGCAATGCTTCCAGCCGCGCATCCAGGCATGGTCCAAAGTAGACCAGGGTCCCGATGGCCTTCCAGTTCGACAGCAGGGCCTTTCTGTGCAGATGCGCAAACATCTCGTCTGCGACAAGAAAGCCATCCGCCCAAACGAGACGGCCGTCCAGCCTGATACGCCAACTGTCCAGGATGTAGCCGCCAAGGACTTCTTCCTTACTCGCGATGCGACCGAGGATCAGCCATTCGAGCGCGATAATCTCCGCTCCAGAGCAAAGATCGATTTCTGTCCGGCGGACAATGCGCGCCCCATTGAAGACAATCGTCTCTTGTGGAAGCCAGGCGAGCTTCGCGCCCTCGAGCACTTTCAAGTTTGTCGATATTCGTGCGGGTCGATCCAGGGCTCGATAGATCTTTTCAGCGGCCTGCGTCGTGATCGAAGCTGATACTGCGTTCAGCGCTACCACCTCGATTTCGAGGCGATCTCCACCGGCGACGCCACCCGACGTGTTGATGATGACGACCTCTTTGCAACGGCGACCATCGACCTTTGGAAAGACCAGGCGTATCGGAAATTTCTGATGGATGTCCGTAATCCGTGCACCGGCATCATCGCCGACCAGTACAACGCGGCCGGCGCCGTTCGCTCGCTCCAGATCGACGTCGCGAACATCTTCCTTGCGCACACCATGCCCGCTGGGAGAACTTGCCACCCTTGCGTGACCGAGTTTGTGCGTCGCTTCGAACATCGGTTCGACGACCCGTGGGTTGATGGGCACGATGGGTGAGATAGCGCGTATGTCGACAGCGTGGGAAGAAGCTGGGCATGACATCTCATCTCGTCACGCCCAACCTCTTCTTTCAGATGAACTCAGAATCCCGCAAGCCCTTGCGGACTGTTGTAGGGAATCTTGACGCTGGTGACCTCCGTCAGCGAACCGTCCGGTTGAGTGGCGTAGCCAACCAGCTTCGCGGCATTCCCGTAGATCTGATAGAGATACGCGCCATCCGACGTGATCCAGTTGTCGGCGGGGCCGCTGGTCACCGTTCCGTTCAGCCCCCTGGCGGTGCCATCTCCGGGGACTCGGGGACATGCAGGATCCTTGGCGATCTCCAGACCGCGTCCGTTGATGTGGTAGCTGCAGATATTGCTGTAGCCGAAGTTCGTCGCGTACACCGTTCGATCATCCGGAGAGACTGCGAGCCAGCACAGCTCGGACGGCACGCCTGCGCTCGTGTCGATCTTTACGAGCGAGCCGATGTTGAGCGTGCCGTCCTGCTCGATGGTGCCGATGGAGCATCCGTCACCGACGGCGTATCCGATGACGAAGGTATTCGGCTTCGCGTTCAGGAACGCGATGTAGAATGGAGAGCCACCTTTCGCGTCGTAGAACCTGGCCGTGCCGAGCGAGCCATCCTTTTGCAGGTGGAATGCGGCGAGGCCGTCGGGGTCTGGCGCATTCGATGCGATTGAGTGTAGTGCGCCGCCGGCTCGCTGGACCCAGAGAATAGGCGATCCATCCGGATACAAGCCTGTGTGCGCGATTGGCTCATCGAAAGTGGTGCCGACGATCACGAGCTCTTCGTTGGGCGAGACCACGACCATGGTGGCTACGCGGTTCCTCTTGCTGTACGTATTGACCGTGTATCGTTCCGGTCGCAGCGTCAGTTTTCCTTCGGCGTCGACGGACATCAGCCGAAGGTGATCGGGGCCGAACGAATGCAGCACGAACAGGGTGCGGGTGGTGGGAGAGAATGCGAGCGATTTCGCGGTGCCGCTCCTGCCCTCCACAGGGTTACCCGTCGGTTTCACGTCAATGAGCTTCAGACGCCCTTCTGCGTTCACGTGAAAAGTCGAAACGGAGTTATCTCCGCCGTTAGTCGTAAACATAAAGCGCCGGTCCGCGGTGAGAATGACGCTCCCCGCGCCCTCAAAGGCGTTGGGTGCGCTTTCCTGTCCGCTGATCGGCTTGAACGGGCCGGACCCGGATCCACCGGTGCTGACGCGCTCCACTTCGACAAGCGAGCCGTCCGTCTTCCGCTCATAATGGATGATTGCGTTCGCAACTTCATTGGTCTGAATGTAGAGATGTCCAGGCTGTCCCTTCGCCATGGACATTTCCTTGGTCATCATTGCCTCTCTTGCCATCTGTCACTCCTTCTTTGGTTGGATTTAGCCAGGGGTCGATCTGTCATGGCACGAAGCGCCCCCCTATCGCTTCAACGCAGGATATCCGTCGACATAGACCCAGTCGGATGCCTGTGCCGGCACGTGACAGGATCGGCAATTGATCTTGTAGTCGGTGGACGTTGTTCTTGACGGTTCGGCGGCATCGAACCAGGACCAACCCCAGCCATCGCCCCACAATGGATGGCCCGAGTGACGTCCCGCGCCGTCCTTCACCATTACGAACCAGCCACTCAACTTGTCCGCGCGGCTGACGGTACCGGTCGTCATTTCCTTTGTTGCGGTCTTGAACACCTCTTTCACGAGCACCGTGCCGTCCGGGAAATGCCCGTCCTTGCGATAGGCCCCGATGGATCCAGGCGATGCGAGAACGACATGCAGCTCTTTAGAGCCGCGGCCTTCATCCGTTGCTATGGCCCAGCTTCCGAGCAGCTCATAAGTGGTGCGATAGTTGTCCGGCACGCGCAGATTACCGTCAGCGTCGACGACGGAGGCGGCGTACGATGGATTTGCCAGCGCGATCGCCTTGATCTGGCCATACCCGACGACAGCGATCGTCGCCGCCACAACTGCCGAAATGCCGAGACTTCTGTGAACGGCTCTCATGGCTCAGTCCCTCTGATCCTGGTGAGGAGCACGCCGGATCACTTGTCCAACAGGGGATAGAACTGGGTCCACACCTCATCCTTCTTGGCGCCCGCGATGTGGCAATACGCGCACTCGTCCTTCGCCTTTACCTTCGCCATCGCCGCCTTCGGCTCATGATGATTGAAGTTGAAGTATCCCCATCCGTTGGTGTCGGCGAAACGCTTGGAGTCTTTCACCGTCACGTCGGCGCCGTTCCAGGCTCCGGGGAAGTAGCCCCTGCCCGACGGTTCGGTTCGTGATCCGTCCTTGTTTTCGCCGGGCAATGTGAGTTGAAGCTCCTTGAAAAAGATCGTCCCTTCGGGAAACTGACCGGTCTGCTTGTAGATCTCGTATGAACCCGGCTCGATGTAGACGTTGTGGAACTCGGGGAAGCCGGCCATGCCGCCATTCAGGGCGTTGGGCGTGAGCGGAGAGCCGACGTAGACCCACTCGTGGAAGTTCTTCGGCAGGAGGAGCTGCCCGTCGGCTGTGTATTCCGGCAAATAGCGTGTCGCGGTCTGAGCGTTGCCGTGTTTGAGAGATCCGAAGAACAAGGTCGTCGCGATCGCACTGCTCACAACGACGACGGCGGCTGTCTTGAATCCGATACGCATCGTATTTTCTCCTGCGTCCCTGGCCGGACGCCAAGTCGCGTCGGCGGCCGATGAGCCTGCACATGGAGATAGCGCCCCGCTCTGCCTTCTGCGCATCGGCGATTGCTGTCACTTTTTCGATCTTGATGCATTTGGCATGGCGCTCGACGGGGCCGATATTGCTGCGGGCGCCGGCGCGTTCGCGATTGCTTTGGCTTATTCAATCTTGCCGCATTCTGCCCAAGGCCCATCGAAGGCCATCGCTTCGCTTCACGTCTCGGTCTAACGGTCGTTCGGCGAACCAACGAGCGCTCAGGTTCTTGGCCGCCAACCTCACGCCGGCGTGAAAGGCAAGGTGCTATGGATGAAGCTCATATCTCTCGCGGCTTCAGGTCGAAGCGACAAATGCAGGTCGCGAATGATCGCGTTCCACCCGGGCAGTATGTTACGACCGACTTTCCAATCCTTTCGGCAGGCCCTACTCCGCAAATAGACGTTTCTGACTGGAAGTTGGCGCTTCAACTTGGCGGCTCATTGTTGGGCGTATGGTCGTGGGAAGCGTTTGAGGCGCTGCCCCAAACCACAATCAGGACCGACATCCACTGTGTTACCAAGTGGTCCAAGCTCGACACGACCTGGCAGGGCGTCACATTCGACGATCTCCTGAACGCGGTCGGTCTTGCCGAGCCACCCCAGCCCTATGTCATGGCTCATTGCGACGGCGGCTATACGACGAACATCCCGCTCGCCGACCTGATCGGCGGCAAGGGCATGGTTGCCACTCGTTACGACGGCATCCCAATTGCGCCCGCCCATGGCGGCCCAGCTCGCCTGCTCGTGCCGCATCTTTATTTCTGGAAGAGCGCAAAATGGGTGCGCCGGCTTCGCTTCATGCCAGAAGACGAGCGAGGCTTTTGGGAGTCGCTGGGGTACCACAACTACGGCGATCCCTGGAGAGAGCAGCGATATGACGGAGACTGATACTTCATCTCCGGCCAGACGACTTGATTGGCAGCTCGCCCAGGTACGCGCCGTCGTAGCCGAAACGGATCGCGTCAAGAGCATTGTGCTGCAGCCAGGTAACTGGGCGGGACATCAACCTGGCCAGCATGTCGATATCCGGCTCATGGCGGAAGACGGTTATCAGGCCCAGCGCAGCTATTCGATTGCTTCCCCACCTGAAGACGAATTGTTGATGATAACTGTGGAGCGGGTAAAGGACGGCGAGGTCTCGCCTTACCTTTTGGACGAGCTTCGCGTCGGCGACTGGCTCGAGCTGCGGGGGCCTATTGCACGGCATTTTGTCTGGACCGACGGTTTGCGTGGTCCGCTCTGTCTTATCGCGGGCGGGACAGGCATTACGCCCCTGATGTCGATGCTTCGCCATCGCGACAGAACATCCTCTCGCACGCCGACTGTCCTGATTTATTCAGCCAGAAGTCTGGCCGACATTGTTTATCGGGAAGAGCTCGATGGAATGGCGCGCAGCAGCAACAATCTGGACGTTGTCTATGCGTTGACCCGCGAGCAACCAAAGGACTGGGTTGGACATCGCGGCAGAATTGACCGGACGTTGCTCGCGGCGAACTGCTTTCCACCGGCACAAAGCCCCGCGATTTACGTCTGCGGCCCTACTGCCTTCGTCGAGAGTGTTTCCGGCCTCCTTGTGGAACTCGGGTTCGACCCTTTCAGCATCAAGACGGAACGCTTCGGGCCATCAGGAGGATGAAACCATGCCAAACAATGTCTCCGACCTCTTGCTCGGCGGCGACGCCGGTGCACGCCTCGTTCAGCAAATCTTCGTTCCGGATGTCACGCTGGCAAAAATCCGGTGCGAAGCGTGCGACAGCGAGACCGGAATAGGCGCCTTGACTGTGTATGCGGGACCCATGGGAGCCGTTCTGAAGTGTGCCGACTGTGATAACGTGCTGATGAGAGTAGTACACACGCCGCACGGTCTGTGGCTTGAGATGAGTGGCGCTCGAAATGTCCGATTCATGTCCAATTGAGTAGCCTGCGCATCCATCAGAGGTGAACGACAGCGCAGCGGGGACTTGGCTAGGCGACGCCGCATGTAATGCTCTGACATCAGCGCAAAGCTTCGCTAGACTCGCAAATCTTGCAAAAGCGCCGTTCCAGCTCACCAGGTGGTATTATCGGCACCCGGCGTTTCCTCCCGTCTCCCCGACCCGGGGCTGGTCGACATTCGGCCGGCCGCCTTTCTATCGCTGCCGCGTCGGCCAGCGAAACAAGGACTGATAGTCGTGATATAGCCTACGCGCTCGTCTGGCGGGATTTTGCGGGATTACCTCTGACCGGCCACGCTCGGACACGGCGGCACCGACCCGAACAGCCGCAACCTGGCATCGATCTTTACGCTCAAACGAGATACACTGACCTTACGCTTGGTGGTCGCTGGCGGGCGCGCCGCACGCGGGAAATTCTGCCGGCCTCGTCTTTCAGAGGCGGCGATAATTCCCGATGGGCAGAAGTGGCGGTGGGCTGCAGCAGCCGATAACGAAAATGACGAAGCTGCCAAAGCGTCGCGCCGCGTGTTCCAGCCGCTGCAACGGGTCGCTCCGATGATGAAGCCCGCCGTCATTGTCCCGGAGGATCAGCCCTTCACTCTCGCGACCTTACCGCCCGGCCGGGCACAGAAACGGCTTGCCCTTGCGATCGTACTCGCCTTCCTTGGTGCCCTTCTCATCTTGGCAGGGGAGTTCTCGACCCTCCAGTTGGGGCGGATCGATGCCTTCGTCCCAGCCTACGGCACAGCGGTCTTCGTGAATGACCTGATCACCGCGGTCCTGCTGTTCAACCAGTTCGCCATCCTACGTTCGCGCGCCCTCCTCGCGATCGCGAGTGGATATCTCTTCACGGCGCTTATCGTGATCCCGTGGATGCTGACCTTTCCGGGGGTGTTCACGCCAGGTGGCCTGCTGGGCGCGGGACTACAGAGCACGGCTTGGCTTTATAACCTGTGGCACGCCGGCTTTCCTACGTTCGTCATCGCCTACGCCCTTTTGAAGGATGCCGATCCGACCAAGGGGCTGTGGCGCGGTTCCGCCGGTGCGGCCATTCTTTCGAGTGTGGCCGTGACCGCGGCCGTCGTGTGCGTAGCGACGTTTCTTGTCACAGCGGGGCAAACGCACTTGCCCCGCACCATGCTCGACCCGGTCCATTTTTCTACCCTCCCCCATTATGTGGTCGGTTGTCTAATCCTGTGGCATGCAGTTGCGCTCGCTTTGCTCTGGATACGCCAGCATTCGGTGCTCGATCTGTGGCTGATGGTGGTCGTTTGCGCGCATGCAATTGAGATCTATATGCCCTCGTTGTCCGATCTGGCCCGGTTCAGCGCCGGCTGGTATGCCGGCCGGGTTCTCGGGCTCGTTTCCAGCATACTTGTGCTCTGTGTCCTGTTGTATGAGATAACGACGCTTTACGCGCAGCTGCTCCGCGCCCTGCTGGCGCAGCGCCGCGAGCGTGAGGCGCGGCTGATGACCGGCGACACTGTCTCGGCGTCAATTGCCCACGAACTCAAACAGCCGTTGGGGGCGATTATCACCAGTGCGAATGCCGGATTGAACTGGCTCGATCAAGTTAATCCTGATCTCGATGAAGCACGGGACGCGTTGCGGCTCGTTGTGACAGCCGGACACCGTGCGGACGCCGTGATCGAAAATATCCGCTCGCATTTCAAGGTTGGGGCACGGACCCACACTTCGCTTGATCTCGACGATATCATCCGGGAAGCTCTGGCTGTCGTTCGCGACAAACTGCAAATCCATCGAGTCGCCGTTCAAGCCAACCCCAACCAACGGTTACCGAGGATAAGAGGCGAACAGGTCCAGCTCCAGCAAGTGCTGGTGAATTTGATTACGAACGCAATCGACTCCATGGTCGCGAAGAATGGGGAGCGTGTTCTGTCCATAAGGTCTGAAGTCCACCACTCCGGATGTGTGATGGTATCGGTGAAAGACACCGGGAAGGGCCTCGAGCCGCAGGCCAGGGATCGGATTTTCGATCCAATGTTCACGACCAAGCCGCACGGCATGGGCATGGGGCTCTCGATCTGCCGGTCGATTATCGAGGCGCATGAAGGGCGATTATGGGCGACCGCCGACAAAGGCAGCGGCGCGATTTTTCACTTCACCGTGCCTGTAGATCCGGGGGGCGCATCCTGAGCTGGGGTTTCGGGCAACTCAAATCGCCCTCACGGCCTTGTCAATCTAGCTCTTCACCGCACCGCCGATATTGTCCGGCGTAAGGGGACCTACCAGCTTGTACGCGATCTTCCCGTCGCGGCCGACAATGAAAGTCTCCGGAACACCATAGACTCCCCATTCAATCGCGGCCCGGCCGCTACTATCGACGCCGACGATGGCGAACGGGTTGCCGGGGCGACTGAGGAACCGCAGGGCGTCATCGGGCGCATCCTTGTAGTTGATGCCGACCAACTGCAGTCGCTTGTCCTTGCTCAACTCGGTCAACAGCGCCGCCTCCTCGTGGCAGGGCACGCACCAGGACGCCCAGACGTTGACTATGCTGACTCTTCCCTTGAAGACTGCGGGATCGAGTCCCGGCACCTGTGCACCATCCCTGACGAGGCCTTGCAGCGGCAGCAATGCGGCTTGCGGCGCCGGACGGCCGATCAAGGCGGAAGGAATCCGTGAGGGATCACCGTCACCGAGGCGAAACCAGAGGATCGCGGCGAGCGCCAGAAAGGTCAGCAGCGGTAGCGCCAACGACCAGCGCTGACGCCGCAACGGTGCACCCCTGGTCCTGCGCTCGCTCATCGGGTCTCCGCCGCGCGACGTCGAGCGGGAGGATAATCCAGCAAGCCATTCGACCAGATTTCTGCCAGCGCAGCGCATAAGTGGTCGATATCCTCGTCAGAATGAAATGGCGAAACCGTAATACGAAGTCGCTCCGTACCGCGCGGTACGGTCGGATAATTTATCGGCTGAATGTAGATATCGTATTGATCCAGCAATACGTCGCTGATGTGCTTGCAAAGGTACGCATCTCCTACCATCACGGGTATGATGTGGCTTGGATTGCGCAATGCGGGATGCGGTTATCATCAAGTCGCCGCCTCAGCAGCGCGACGCGTTCTTTCATGCTCTCACGCTCTGCAGAACTTGATTTCAGATAACGCACGCTTGCGAGCGCCCCAGCGGCCACATGTGGCGGCAGCGCCGTCGTAAAGATAAAGCCGGACGAATGGCTTCGTATGAAATCGCACAACGCCGCGGACGCTGCGATATAGCCGCCCATTACTCCAAAGCCTTTTGCCAGTGCCCCCTCAATCACAGTGAGCCGGCTGCTGAGGCCTTGCTGCGCGGCAACGCCACCGCCGCGCGATCCATAAAGACCCACAGCGTGCACCTCGTCCAGATAGGTCATGGCGCCATAGAATTCAGCAACCTCACACAGCTCCGCGATAGGTGCGATATCGCCGTCCATGGAGTAGACCGACTCAAACGCCACCGGCTTGGGCGCATCTGGGTCGACATTGGCAAGCTTGCGCGCAAGATCGGCGGGATCATTGTGCGCGAAGATCCTGACCGGAGCGCGGCTGCCCCGAATGCCTTCGATCAGCGACGCGTGATTCATCTGGTCGGAGAGAACGACGCAACCAGGCATGCGCGACGCGAGCGTTCCGAGCGCAGCCCAATTCGAGACGTAACCGGAAGTGAACAAAAGAGCCGCTTCCTTTTGGTGAAGGTCGGCCAGCTCACGCTCGAGCAGAACATGGTAGTGATTGGTACCAGAGATGTTGCGTGTACCGCCGGCACCGGCTCCGCAATTATCGAGCGCCTCGTGCATGGCTGCCAGGACGAGTGGATGCTGTCCCATTCCAAGATAGTCGTTGGAACACCAGACGGTCACGTCCTTTTTCCCGCGGCCGCAATTCAGGACTGCGCGAGGAAATCTACCGGCCCTTCGTTCCAGATCGGCGAAGATTCTGTACCGTCCCTCCCTACGCAGTTCATCGAGCCGCTCGCAAAAATACGCGTCATAGTTCATGTGCCACCTGGCGCCGCAACGATGCCGTCGAACTCGCGGCTGCTCGCACTCTCTTCGTAACAGAAGCGAAGCCAAGCTGCCAGGCAAGACGATAGTCCGATTTGGCTGCAACGTCTGTTGGTGAATTGCTTGAATTTTCGGAGCATTGCCCAATGTTGGCACGCTGTCACAACTCAATCGATAGTCGGGGTACAAGAGGCTCCGCGAGGTGGACGCCTAAGCGAAGCCCGAGCTCATCATCAAACAGCGAAGAGCGTGCCGACCGAGGCCGCGGAAACCCGCGCGGTACGGACAAGAGCCGCCATTCAAACTGCAGCAGCAACTCCCTCGACGCGCGGCCGGAACATCTCGGCGTCCCTACTGGAGAAAGCCAGCCTGATGACGTCCTGCTTCACGAGATATATCGAAACTGCAAGAAGGACCACATCCTTCATCAGGAAGGGCACGAGACCGGCCATCGCAGGGAACCCGGCAGCCGGATCCCACTTATTTGGGATGAATGGGATGATCGTAAGGGTCGTAAAGAAAGTTAGGGTTGAACCAATGGCCCCAACGAGTCCGAACCTCTTGTCCCAGAACCCCGCATACAGGAGAGCCAGGATTGTCCATTCCGACGCCCCCAGGAATCGGGCGCCTCCGCGCAGCCCAAAAGCTGGATACAGCCAGAAAATGAAAGGGCTGTTGCTGATAAACGGGATCATCGTCTGCGCCGCGTACTGGTGCCACTTCGTGTAGCCAAAGAAGGCGAACATGATTACCATCGCGGCACGGAGCAGATGGTATTCCAGATCCGGGCGCAGAAGGCCAAGTGCGGCCATCGTCCTTGCGAGGCGTTTGATCAGATATTTCGATATGCCTGCATAGCCCGGGGAACGTATCGCCCTTACGACGTCCTGCTTCAACAAGTAGAATGAAGCAGCAAGCAGCAGGACATCCTTCATCAGGAACGGAACGTTGCCGGTCATTGCCGGAAAGCCTCCGGCAACCTCGTCCCATCCGTTCGGCATGAATGGAATGATCGTAACGGTCGCCACGAACGTAGCGCACGATCCGAGAGCTCCAAGGATTCCAGCCTGCCTATTCCAAAATCCCCAGAACAGAAGCACGCAAAACAGCCATTCCATAACGCCCAAGAACCAACTGCCGCCGCGAATGCCGAAGGCAGGATAGATCCAGGAGATCAGAGGCCCGCTGCTGATATAGGGGATCAGCACCTGCGCCTCGTACTCAAACCACTTCTGATAGCCGAACAGCAAGAACACGATCACCATCGACGCTCGAATTAGGTGATGGTCAAGATTCCCCTTGAGGAGTCGGGAGTTCGCCAACGCATGCAAAAGATCGCTCATCATTGTCGTCTCATGGCTGCTGGATGCTGTCGTTTCCCTTGGCACTTCGATTGCTGTCTTACGCCAACCGTTGCATTTCTGGGCAGCGCATATTTTGTCGTTTGCCAATCGCAATGCGCCACATCGAAGGAGGAAGTCGCAATCTGCAAATACAAGCAAGACCGCACGAAGATATCGGATTGATCAGCACCTCACCCGTTCGGGATTGCCTTGCTTTTCTCAATCTTGATGCATTCGGCGCCCACCCCATCGACAAATAGTCAGCCAGGTCTCATGTCTGAGCCTGGTCGTCACTTTGGTGAGACAATGAACTCACATCGCTCTCGCTCGAAACCGCGAGCGAGACCGGGTGTCAATTGCTCCTCGCGAACACGAAGGAAGACATGCTCTGGAAGCACATCTTGTCCGTTGATGCGACATTGATCCAACGAACACTTGCGCGCACTACCCGAGCGATGCATGCAGACAGCATCCGGGACCGCTGACGAATGCATCGACAGTCCGTGTCTAATCGCTCGCGTCCCGCCGCGGAATGCTTATTGGAAGCTAACCCCACAGCGGCCGAATTGATTTTCAGGCCGTTCGCGCAATCTCCACCTCCTGCCGAGGTCTAGGCACGCCGCGGTCGTGCCCCACCGAAAGCGGGATAGCCTCCCAACGAGAACGGGATCGCTTCCCAACGAGAAAGAGAGAAATGCAAGATGGCCAAATCAGACGTGTCCGATAACGCCATGAATACCACCAGCAGCAACTTTGGCCGAAGCCTCACCGTGTGCCACGCCCTGTTCTCTTGCGCCGCCGCTCGTTGGGCGCCTCTTCCGTTGCGTCTGATCGTCGGATACGGATTTGCTGCGCACGGCTTTGCAAAGTTGTTACGCGGCGCAGACAATTTCACCGGTCTCCTGCATGCGATGGGGTTCCCGTTCCCGCACTTTCTTGCGTGGCTCACGATTGTAACGGAAATTGTCGGAGGATTTTTCATTGCGCTAGGCGTGCTCGTGCCGCTCGTCAGCATTCCGATGGCGATCGTGCTGCTGGTGGCGACCTTCACGGTCCACTTGCCATACGGTTTCTCGTCTATAAAACTTCAAGCAATCACACCAAACGGGGCGCATTTTGGCGAACCGGGGTTCGAAACTGACCTGCTTTATTTGGCTTGTCTTGCTGCGCTTGTTCTTGGTGGTTGCGGACCCTTCTCCGTCGATAACTGGTTGCTGCGCAAAATAGATGCTGCTCGTCGTCGTCGCGCGACACCAAACGGTGTGCCGGAATAGCCAGATTCACGCGTTGGGTCGACCACCGCCTAGTGCCACGGGCCTGATCTGGCGGAAGTCGAAAATAGCACGATCGATACACCTGCGAGAATTATGGATAAGCCGAGATCGGTGTTGGATGATATCTAATTGCTCATGCATGCGCGCATGCAATGAAACTGATCGTGAACTCGCTGCGATTGGGAGGTGCGGCACGCATCGTACAGGATTGGCGAGAGGTCGATAGGAGCAAATCCGATGCGTTCTGGTGTGGTCTTATGCCTGTTGATCACTCTGTGTGCGTCTTCCAACGCGGCAACGGTGCATCGTTCGAAACCGCTGCATGTCATCGTTCGCGCCAAGCAAGGTTTGAACCTAGGTTTTGCTGCCCCGAGTTGGACAGTCGAACGGCCTGGCCCGCCGATCCGCTACCACGACACCCCTAGCTACGACGATCCGTCCAAGTATGGCGGCAGCGAAGCGAGGCCAGTCAGATAGTGGTCGGCACGCCGATATCATTGCTCATTCTGCTGCTCGGATCGTCCCGACGGCGCCCAGGCGATGGCTTATGGTGCTGAACGCCATCCGTGCTGAAACGCCGCTCGAAAGATGAACAACGCCGCCGTGTTCAAGCTGACGGATTTGACTTCGAACGCGAGAGAAAATCACGGACTGCCGCAGCGATTTCCTCGCAGTGCGTCTCAAGGGCAAAGTGGCCAGTATCAAGGAAGCGCACTTCCGCGCCCGGAATGTCGCGCTTGAACGCCTCCGCGCCCGCCGGCAAAAAGAAGGGATCGTTCTTGCCCCAAATCGCCAGGAAGGGCGGCTTGTACTTGCGGAAGTATTCCTGGAACGTCGGATAGAGCGCGAGGTTGCTCTTGTAGTCACCAAACAGGTTGAGCTGGATCTCGTCAGCCCCGGGACGGGACAAATAGAAGTTATCGAGCGAATAGCCGTCCGGAGACACGTGGGTCCCGTCGGGTACGCCATGCATATATTGCCAAATCGTCGTCTCAGGGGCGAGCAAGGATCGGAGCCTGCTCCGATTGGCTTGCGAAGGATCCTGCCAATAGGCGCGGATCGGATTCCAACCCTCGCTCAGCCCCTCCTCATAGGCGTTGCCGTTCTGAGAGATGACTGCCGCAATCCGCTCGGGCCGGCGAACAGCCAGTCGAAAACCGGTCGGAGCACCATAATCAAAGACGTAGACCGCGAAGCGATGGAGCCCGATTACTTCGGTGAAGCGCTCGATGACTTCGGTCAACCTGCCGAAAGTGTACGAAAACTTGTGGCGAGAAGGCATATCCGACTGGCCGAAGCCGGGCAAATCCGGCGCAACGACGCGAAAGCGATCAGACAATGCGGGAATCAGTTCGCGAAACATATGGCTGGCACTTGGAAAGCCGTGAAGCAACAGCAGCGCTGGCGCATCAACCCGCCCCGCCTCCCGGTGGAATACCTTCAGCCCGTCAACGTCAGCTTTCCGATAATGCATCGTGGCCATGACATGCTCCCTCACCTGACACTTGTCGCTGGCTAACCGGCACGCCGATCGGCTCATTCGAATTCCCTGCGGTACACTGTGGGTGTCCATCCCGTCGCCTTCCGGAAGGAACTGCTGAAGGAGCTGGGTTGCGAATACCCTATACTGAGGGCGATATCCGTGACGGAGGTCGTTCGGTTCGCCAGAAGCGCCTTGGCGACCTCCATGCGGCGCTGCACTTGATACTGATGCGGCGGAATTCCGAACGACTGCTTGAACGCTCGGCAGAAATGATGCTGGCTAAGTCGTGCAAGCTCGGCAAGCTTTGAAAGCGAGATTTGCTTGCCAAGATGCTCCTCGATGTAGCTGGTAACGGCGCGCTGTTGCCAGCTAGCGAGACCTCCACGATTGACGTTCGGCGTGCGAGACACCTCCTCGTTAACACAGGACAGCTCATGCGCAAGGACACCGGAAAGCGCCTCCAGATACGGAATGCTGCGGGCCTGGCTGCCCTCAATTGTGTTTTTCAATTTCGATGCGGTCTCCCAGACAAGGGAGTCCTCGAAATATATTCTGGGCTGGAAAGCGCCTTCGCCCTCATCCGATTTCTGGAACGCGGCAGGGTCCAGATACAGAAAGGTTACTCGCGTGGAAGCGCCGCTCTCATGCCATTCTCGATAATCGCATCCTGCCGGCACGAAAGTAAGCTTATGCGCAAGACTGCGAAGCTTGGACGAAGGCAAGTCATCGATCCATGTTTCACCATTCCGGCGCGTGCCTTCATTATACAATGCGAGCAGATGCAGGGCCCCTTGAAAGCGGAACTCAATCTTGCATCCGATCGGGACGTGAACATTTTCCGAAAACCACCAGCGGCAGCCCGTCCCAAAGCGCTTGATGGATTCAGCGGGCATAATCCTGACGGTCGGGCTCAAGGCATTGCTTCCGCTTGGTAACATCGACTCCGCCCCAGTTCTTGCCTGACCCTGTGCTATGCCGGTAGGAGCGTAATTCATATGCCCTCTCGCAGTACCGCTCTGACTTCACTCGCCGATAGACGCACTCGGTTTCGAATTCTCGTTGCCGCTAAGACACCAAGGCAGCCATTTTCTTCAGACCTCGATGAATGTTGATTTTCACGAGCGCTGCCGATTGACCGGTTGCGTCCGAAGCACATGCAATGCTGAAACCTCTCAGCTTTACGAGGCGGATCACGCTAGCTTGCGCGGGCTTCAGCTGGCCGAGCAGATTGTCAAGCGCGGCGGCGTTTATCGCGACATCCCCTTGATCCTCCACCGGCACTTCATCGTCGAGTGATTCCGAGCGGAAACGAGAGGCTTCACAAAGACGGTCGATCCGCTTATGGCGTGCAATCGCCATGAGCCATGCCCCGAACGATCTCGATGGTGCGTAGGTGTGGCGTTTGGCGTGTATGGCAAGAAGCGCCTCTTGCGTTGCATCCTCGGCTGCGGGGCGGGGCAACCGGCGCGCATAATAACGCCGCAACCATGCGTCCAGTTCTCGAAGTAATCGCTCGTAGGCTTGCCTCTCACCAGCTTGCGCCGCGACCATGAGGCGGCCCCATCGCTCCGAGCGTCTGTCCCAATTTTGCCGCGGGAGATCTGTTCCTGCCGGCTGCCGCGTGCGACCTCCGCAGTTGGAGGAGCCTCCGGCGTCATCGCATGGGGCGCTCATCGGGCAGGCTCCTCTCGACGCAATCCAGCAGGGACTCGATTTCGAATGGTTTTCTGAGAAGACATTGCGCGCCGACCAAGATTGCTTCGTCGTCTAGGTGCATGTCAGGTAGCGCCGTGATGAGGACCACAGGCGTCATGAAGCCCAGCTCGCGAAGCCTTCGTACGAGATCAAATCCGCTCATCCCGGGCATATGAACGTCGGCCACGATGCAGCGCACGTTGAGCAGGTCGACTGACGTCAGAAACTTCTCTGCCGAGTAGTGGGGCTCGGCGCGATAGCCGATCGAGCGCATCAGATCGACAAGGGATGAGCATAGCGCCTCATCGTCGTCGACTATCGCGACCAGCGGGCTTGTCACTGGCTGCAATCTCGCCACCGGGTAAACGAGATCAGGAAGGCGCAATGGAGAGAAAACGCCAACCGCACGGAAGCTAATTCGTTGATCGTCCGGCATTCGAACCGAAGGAGCCTGTTATACAATCGAGAAGGGATACGCATCGCATCGTCTCCCCCGTGAGCAGACGGCTACCCAGTGCCGATTGGCCGCACAGGGTTTTACCGAACCATGCTTTCGATCGCACATGGCGGCAATCTCTCGGTTGTGATGCCGAGGTACATACCTAGGTATGCACCTTCTGAACGGAGGTTACGGTCTCGCCCTACTTCTGAAAATTGAGAGCTTCGGCCATCCGAGCCAGCGTCGCCACGGTTCTTGCTCCCATCTTTCGCATAACGCTACCACGGTGCATCTTCACGGTGACTTCGCTAATTGAGAGCTCACTGGCGACTTGCTTGTTCATGAGCCCCGACGCCACAAGCATCATCACTTGCCTTTCGCGCGACGTCAGACGTTCATACCGCTCTCGCAATTGAATGATTTGCAGGAGGTCCTTGCGTCGGTCCCGATCCATTCGAACGGCGATGGCAACGGCATCAATCAAATCCTGCTCCCGTATCGGCTTGGTCAGAAAGTCGACCGCGCCGGCTTTCATGCCTCGCACAGCCATTGCAATATCGCCAAAGCCCGTCACCAGAATGACAGGCATCCCGATGTCGATCTGCGTCAGATACTCTTGCAGCTCCAGGCCGCCCGTCCCAGGCAATCGAACATCGAGCACCAGGCACGAAGGCGCATCGGGCAGGTCCGCATCGAGAAACTCCGAAGCAGAGCCATGCAGCAGTATCTGATAGCCCATGGATCGGAGCAGGTCTCCGATTGACTCGCGAACCGCCTCGTCGTCGTCGACGACATGAACGAAAGCTGACGATGACATTCTCAGCTGCTCACCGACGCCGGAGTCGATTTGCAGAGCGGGAGAGTAAAGATGAACGTCGCGCCATGATCCGTGTTTTCCTCCACCCATAGGCGCCCTCCATGGACAGCGATGATTCTGCGGCAGATCGACAGACCAAGACCCAGGCCGTCACCTTTAGTCGTGTACAGCGGATCGAACAGTCGCTCCCTGCTCGTGGCGGCGATGCCGATCCCGGTATCGGCGATGTGAACCGCGACGTGATCGCCGGCGACCTTTGAAGAAACGGTCAGAACGCGAGACTTTCCATTGACGGCGGCCATGGCGTCGATTGCATTGCGCACAAGGTTGTGAACGACCTGCTGAAGCTGCACCCGATCGCCCTCGACGGCGGGCTTCGACCTGTCGAGCACCGTCCTGAGCGTGACGCCGGCACGCTCAATATCCCTCTTCAAAAGCAGAAGAATCTCTTCGATAGCGTCATTGATCTGAACTTCGGTAAATCTGAGCGGCGTATCGCGCACCAGCGACCTGAGACCGGCAACGACATCTCTCGCCCGGCGTCCCTGTTCGATGACGCGCATCGCGGACTTGCGAGCCTCGCGTGGCTCGGCCGGGTCCCGTGCGAGCCATCGCAGGCAGGCCTCCGCACTCATGATGATCCCCGTCAGCGGCTGATTTATCTCATGAACAATGGAGCCTGCGAGTTCGCCAAGCGAAGCAAGCCCGACGGTTCGCGCAAGTTCATTTCGCGCGTCCGTGAGCGCCTGCTCGGCGGCCTTCCGATCCGTGATATCAGTGATGATCCCTTCCAATTCGACATCGCCGGTTGGGCCGAGGTCGAATTGTCCGACAGCGGCGACATGCACAATCAAACCGTTTCTATGAACGATCCTGTATTCGTGACTGAATGGCGACTTGGTGCTGACTGCCTCCGTGAGCGCCTGCTCCAAAGCAGGGAGGTCATCAGGATATATACGGCTTTTGAACACCTCGAACGGCACAGGATTTACGTCGAGATCGATATCGAACATGCGGTAGCATTCGCGCGATGCTCGCGAGAGCAGAGTTCGCGTGTTCCAGCGATAGCTGCCCATCCGGCCGATCTGCTGACCCTTGACCATCCACAGATTGGTCTCGCGTAGCGCCTCGAAAAGCTGCGTAGATTCGAACGAGACCGCAGCCTGCGAAGCCAGCATCGATATCATCGAGATGCACCTGGATGTGAACGTCTCTTTCCGCTCTGATTCCAGGTAGAGGACGCCGATTGTTCGCTCTTGATGAACCAGAGGCAGGCATAGCTGAGTTATGCATCGTGGCGGCGGCTCCACGGGATCAATGAGCGCCGAGCCTCTACCACCGGCCTGTCTGACGACGGTTTGTTGCCGGACAAGGACCTTTTCGCTGAGATCTGCCGGCAGCTGGAATTCGCTGGCCGCTGGGTGAGAGAAAAAGAGCTTCGCTCTTGCGCGCGGAAAGCTTGCGTCTGCCTTGGCGAGCAGTTCACCTTCCTCACTCAGCAAGACGCCCCCTCGGGCAGCTCCGGAGTAGCTGAGCGCTTCCTTCAGGAGTGCCTTGGCCAGGCCCTCGTAGCTAATCTCTTTCGAGATTACCTGGAATGCTTTGGCGATAGCCTCTAGTTCGTGCGTTTCGCTCTCAAGCCTCATTGCGAGATTTCTCTCACTCTCAACCAGCGTCGGAATATCCCGGCGTGCGATCGTAGATGGCACATCGGGATGTCCCGTGTCATCGCATCCCGTCACGCAACCGCGCCGCGACTGGCGAATAAATTCTTTGTGTGCCTGTAACCAAATCGAAGCAGCCCGCAAAAGCACCTTGGGTGGATCAAAGCGGCCCTCCTGACCGGTCAATCTGTCCAAGAGCCGGTAGGAGTACGCACGGCCAGGATCCAATAGCGCGAAGTTTACTAACCGGATTGATCGTGTACTGCCACTACACACACGGCGTAGCTAGTACGTCCTTGGTTTCTGAAGTCAGGCGGCCGGCCATCGGTGCCGCCTGCCGCACTTCCGGCTTCGGCAATCTCGACATGGCATGTGCTGGTGAGATGATCTGTTTGGCGCCTGCGAGAACGGACGCCCGCGTTTCTGTTGCGCAGCTTCACAGTCAAAGATTGCGGCCCCGCCCAATTCCCGGGAACATGTAGCAAACAGCGGTGCCGCGTTTCCATTGCCGTCGGCCGCTCTCTTTTCAGCGAGCGCCAGCAAGGCCGCTGGCACGAGGAGCGACGTGAGAACCAGCGCCGGGCCGGGCAAGGCAAGATCAAGAGAACGGCGTGATCGGTCGATCTTGCAGCACCCCATCAACGTACAGGTCGACGTGCTCGTTGTAGAAGCTGAGCAGGTTTTCGATCTTGGGGCACTCGGGAATTGGCGCCGGATAACTCCACACAATGTCCTTGACGAGCTTGTCTCCCACCCGAGCCGACCAGTAGCGCGCCACACCTTTGTAAGGGCATCGACTGACAGAATCGGTGGGCTCGAGCAGATCCATACGCACGTCCAGCTTCGGGATGTAATAGCGGGTCGGCAGCCCGGTCTCGAAGAGGAGGATGGGCCGGCGGGTCTCCCCAACTGTCACGCCTTCAATCTCCACGCGCACATGCCTCGAGCTATGGACCGTGTCTACTCTTGTGTACGGATCTCGAGGATGAACGAAAACCTCCTCATCCTCCTCGAACCATGCATCCATTTGATTCCAGAAGAAGGTGAGGTGGCCCTCAAGTGCGGCTCGATCACCGGCCGCTTTGACGTAAGCGCGGGCCGCGTTGTGAGCGATACGATCCTTTACCGCCAGTCGCCAGCGAACGGTGTCCGCCGCTTGCTGTGACTGCTCCAGATGCTCCATTCGGACATCCGGAATCGGAAACCAGTAGGCCGGCGGCCGCTTGGTTTCATAGACGAGAAGAACATGGTTGCTGTCGGCGATCAGC